>Ga0172362_10002934_pt1 | contig 14792 bp, 11 predicted proteins | sample LakKivs1_kivu2a2_FD_114534 | JGI IMG/M metagenome (GOLD analysis project Ga0172362, IMG submission 114534) | Sediment microbial communities from Lake Kivu, Rwanda - Sediment s1_kivu2a2 | ecosystem: Environmental > Aquatic > Freshwater > Lake > Sediment | place: Rwanda: Western Province, Lake...
ATCCCTCTTCTCGATCCCTAGGACCCTCTTCAGGTCTCTGGCTTCGACTCTCCCCATGAACTTCCAACAATCAGCGTCGATCTCGGTCGCGGCATCTGTACCGAACTTGTCCTCTATCCCAAGGAAATAGAGACCATCCACCCTCCAGAGGTTCCTTATGTGCAGCAAGAAAAGATCCAAGAGCCTCTCGATGGGCATCTCCTTCAACATCCTACGATCTTCAGCCTGTAACACACTCATGTTAGACACCTTTGACAAGATAATTAAAGGACCCAAATCCTTATAACCATTTATGCAGAAGAGGTTAGAACCTTGAATGAACAAAAGTGTTTTATTCTGAAGGAAATTACTTCTCATGATTCATGAGGTGAATTGTGGTATGAAGTTCAAGAAAGCAGCTGTCATAGGGGCGGGAACCATGGGCCACGGGATTTGTCAAGTATTAGCAACAGCGGGCATTGAGGCGGGATTGATAGATGTCTCTGACGAAATTCTTGGGAAGGCATTAGAACAGATCAGGTCGAGCCTCGAAAGGTTCGTAAAGCGAGGGAGCATGAAGCCGGAGGAAGAAGAGGCCATCCTATCAAGGATCAGGGTGACAACGAAGACTGAAGAGGCTGTCAGAGACGCGGATCTCGTTGTCGAGGCTGTTCCTGAAAGACTTGAGTTGAAGAAGCAGATATTCAATGTACTCGACAAAGCGGCACCTAAGAATTGTATCTTGGCAACTAACACCTCATCACTTCCAATCACTGAAGTGGCAAAAGCGACCTCTAGGCCAGAGAAGGTCATCGGCATGCACTTCTTCAATCCGCCAGCACTGATGAGACTTATTGAGATCGTCAGGGGCGAGAAGACAAGCAATGAGACAACTGACAATATCGTGGAGCTGTCGAAGACACTCGGGAAGACGCCGATCGTCGTAAGAAAGGATGTACCAGGCTTCATTGTCAACAGAGTGCTAGTCTCTGCTCTCAATGAGTGCTACTGGACAGTATATAGGGGAGAAGCGAAGATGCTTGAGGTTGACTCAGCCTTAAAATATGCAGGCAAGTTCCCCATGGGTGCCTTCGAACTTTCCGATTACATTGGACTCGACGTATTAAATGAGATCACGAAGGTTATGGCGAAAGCCTACGGAGATGTCATCAATCCCTGCCCCACACTCGGGGCACTGGTCAGTCAACAGAAGTTGGGGAGGAAGACTGGTTCTGGCTTCTATGACTGGTCGAGTGGCAGGCCAGAAATACCATCAGATCTGGCCGACAAGTTCGACATGAATAGGTTCTATATACCCGCCATCAACGAGGCGTGCAGGCTGATCCACGAAGATGTCGCAGACGCAAGGGATATCGATACTGCGATAAAGCTCGGCATGAACTGGCCATATGGACCATGTGAGTTTGGAGACACACTCGGACTTGATATCGTCCTCAACAGCCTCAAGAAATCACGGAGTCGGTATGGCGATGAGAGGTACAAGGCCAGCCCCCTCCTCGAAGAATACGTGAGCAAGGGTTGGCTTGGGAAGAAGACAGGGAGGGGATTCTATAAGTATGAGTGAAGAGGCTAAGCCGATCCTTGTGAAAAAAGAAGATAGGATAGGATGGATTATCCTAAACAGGCCTGAGAAGCTGAACGCGTTCACTGACGAGATGCTAGAGAAGCTCGGGGCAGCCATAGACAAGTTCGAGACAGACGGAGAGGTTGGCTGCGTAGTCATCACAGGGACTGGAGATAGAGCCTTCTGCACCGGCGCCGACATCTCCGGCTTTCTCGAGATGACCCCTGCGTCTGCTGAGAAGTGGTCCAAGGAAAGGCAGGATATCATGCTGAAGCTGGAGAACATGTCGAAGCCTGTGATAGCCGCCATAAATGGGTACTGCCTCGGCGGAGGCTTGGAGCTGGCAGTCGCCTGCGACTTCAGGATCGCGTCTGAGAACGCGCAGCTGGGGAATCCCGAGATCAACCTGGGACTGATCGCCGGCTGGGGGGGAACTCAGAGGTTGCCCAGGATCATCGGAGTTGCTAAGGCGAAGGAGCTACTGATGTTGGGAAGTAGGGTCCCAGCTCAGGAGGCTCTGAGAATCGGGCTCGTCCATATGGTCGTACCCAAGGAGAAACTATTGGAGGAGGCAAAGGCATTAGCCACGAAGCTCTTAGCAGCGCCCCCCATCGCCTTGAGGCTGACGAAATACGCTGTGAACTTTGGATCTGAAGCCCCATTAGACGCCGGTCTCAGGATCGAGGCGGAGGCATTCGGCATGCTCATCTCAACGGAGGATGCCGCCGAGGGCATAAACGCATTCCTTTCCAGGAGGAAAGCTGTCTTCAAAGGCAAGTAGGGCGTTCAAGTTTTTATTTACTTTGTCTGATGATCTTTGTCCAACACTGCAAGTTAGTGTGATGAAACTTTCATTGGACGAATATTTAATAAGTAAACTGCGAAATATATCCTGTTGGAGTGGAAAAATTGAAGTCCATTTTACTTGCTAGATGTCTACATGCATGGAGGTGGATGGATGACTAAGGTTGCAATGATAGGGGGAGGCGTTTCCCGCTTCGATGTGAACCGGCGCGAGGTGGCTGAAGAGCTTGTAGCTCAGGCCTACAGACAGATGCTAAATGACCTACCTGAGCTTGAGACCAGGGACATCGATGCAGTTATGTTGTCTTACTTCAGTGACCACCTTAACCAACAACTTTGCATGGGGTGGATAATCCAAGATTATCTGGGACTAGGCACCAAACCTGGTTATAGAGTAGAATCGGGAGGTGCTACTCCCGTAGACAACATCATTAACGCATATCTCCTGATCAAAAGCGGCTATTACGACCTCATTCTAGTAGCAGGGTGGGAGAAGATGTCAGAGGTGGACACCGCGAAGACAAACGAATTCATCGCGGCGGCCTCTGATACCGACTGGGACTTCACCGTGGGTGGATACTACAACGGCTACTACGCCGCCTTGGAGGTCCGACACATGCACCTGTTCGGTGAGACTGAGGAGGACCTACACAGAATAGCCGTTAAAGATCACAACAATGCTATAGAGAACCCCTTCTCTCAGTGGCGGAGTCAACATGGCATGGGGAAGATAACGCTGGACGATGCCTGGAGTTCCCGTTTGATCTGCTGGCCGTACAGGACACTCAATATCGCTAACATCTCGGAGGGCGCCGCCGTTCTCCTATTGGCCTCGGAGAAGGTTGCTAAGAAGTACACCGATTCCCCAGTTTGGATCGAGGGGGTGGGCCTAGGCACAGATTCAATGCGCCCCGGAGACAGGCTAGCCAACTGGGCCTGGAAAGGGCTTTACCCCGAGGATGAGGGGCTCTATCCCGTCTGGGCGAAAACTCCATTGACGCCGTACCCAGAGATGTCTAACTTTGGCTCCATGCGCTTTGCTGCAGACGCGGCCTATAGGGACGCAGGAATAGAGAATCCTATCAAAGAGCTGGACCTTGCTGAAATCTTTGCTCCGTACAGCGGAGTGGAACTCACTCTATGGGAAGATATGAGATTCTGTAAGCGAGGTGAAGGCAAGAACTTGATAAGGGAAGGTATTGTGGAGAATGGCGGAAAGCTCCCAACTCAGCTCAGCGGAGCTTTGACGGCCCAAGGACACCCTGTAGGGGCGAGCAGCATCGCCATGGCAAACCACGTTTTCTGGCAGCTCACGGAGCAGATTCCTAAAGTATATGGATCGAAGGCCTCGTCAATACAGCAATCGGGAGCCTCAAAAGCCCTTCTTCAGGGTCATGGTGGCACGGGATGTCAAGGCGGGGTCATTATCTTTGGGAGAGATTGATATGACGGAAAAAAGTATTGTAGATAAATCGGCACTCGAAGAGTGGATAACCTGGGCTAGGAAAGGAAACTGGAGACCCGTTGGATATAGGATAGTTGAGGCGCCCAAAGGACCCAAGTTGGGGGAGACCACTACCGAGCGCTACATGATCGTCGAACGCCCCCATGGTGTCACCTATCAACATAGCTACGGGCTAGTATCAAAGTTCTTCGAAGGCTTATTGAACAAGGAACTGTGGGGTACCGTCTGCCCTAAATGTGGAACTACATACTGTCCTCCAAGGGCTCACTGTTGGAATCCGGAATGCAAGGCCGCCGAATGTGAATGGAGGAGACTTCCACTGAAGGGCGAGGTCTGGACCTATACTGTCATGCTTTTCTCTGCGACAGCCTTCATGGAGCAACTTCCCTTCGTCCTCGCCTACGTGAAGGTGGAAGGAGCCGATACCGCCCTTCCTATGCAGCTTAGAGAAGTTCGGCCGGAAGACGCCTACATTGGTATGAAGGTTGACATTCGCTTTATAGAAGACCCAAGGGGAGAGTTGATGGACCTCTATGGAGTACCTTCAGGAAAGATAGAGCCCCCTGAGCATGCGGCTCTGCAGAGGAATCCTGAATCTGTTGAAAGGCTAAAGAAGGATCTCGAAAGCACGTATGCATTTGTGCTTAAACGATTCGGGAGAGACAACAGGGTGCGATAGAGGAATATTAGGTTCATGTGTCCACACGAAGGCATTGACCACACCTTAAAATATGCAGAGGATGGGGAGATACCCATTGGCTACAGCTACTCAGCAGAGTGCGACACTAAGCGCTACTATAGAGGGATGCCAGAATAACAGAACTCCATAAGGAAATCACCGAGAGCTATAGCAGAGTAGATCTCCGTTCCCCTCTTGGGCGAATAGACATCTTTTTTAATGTCCATTCTTCGTGCACAACATAGCCTGAATCTCCCTTTTTTAGGACTAAGACCAAGGAGATGCAAGACTAAAAGGGGCTAGCCGATCACGATGCCTACAGGGTCAATCTCCTCACGTAATAGCCTGAGCTCCACCTCGGTAGGCGGCTCTGTCTCCGAAATCTCGTCAGGGAGTATGATCTCGAAGCCCGTGTTTTCAACAACATCGTCCACCGTCGCCCCGGGGTGAATGGAGATCAACTTCATCCGTTTCGAACAAGAGTCGAAACCCATCACACCGAGCTGAGTGATAACCCTATAAGGACCTGTCCTCAATGGCAGCCCTGCCCTCTCCCTAGCGCCGGGTCCTGTCAGGTAGCCTGGAGTAGTGAGGAAGTCGAGCTTCTCGACGAAGCGCCGCCTTTCATGATGCATGAGAATGATAGTACGGCGGCAAAGGGAACCGACATCGTTGGCACCGCCACTTCCGGGAAGTCTAGTCTTGGGATTTGAGTGGGGCCCGATGACTGTTGTATTTAAATTTCCGTAGGGGTCGATCTGGGCAGCGCCTAAGAAACCGAAATCGATGAAACCCAATTGGGCGCAACTCATCACATAGTCCATGCTCGCTGCCATCACTGCCTTGTGGACGGTGCGACTATCACCGACGCTGATAGGAATCATCGGTATCCTTGGCCCAATGCCGCCGGCCTCGAAGAAGACCAGCAGGTTCGGGGAGTGAAGCCTCTGAGCCAACATCGTTGCGAGGATGGGCAGTCCTGTTCCTACTAACACGGACTCACCGCCTTTGAGGATACGGCTAGCTACACACGCCATAAGCTCCGTCGCATTGTAGTCCATCAGCCTCGCCTCACCCATGGTGCCTTCAGCGGCGCCTCCACGGCCTCTAGCCGCCGAAGGTAATCCATCTTCTTCTCTCCACCGACTAACTCGATATATTCTGAGAAGTCATCGACAGAGAAGACGTATCTATCGAGGTACTCTTGGACTCCCTCTTCCGTTCTGCTGAGGGTGAGCCACTCAGCCATATGCTCCTCATCCGAGTAGTAGAGGCCCGGCATATTGCACGGATGAGAGCCATAGGGAACCTCGCAGACAGCATTCACTAGGTAAAAGGGGATGATGGTGCGGTTTGGCTCCCTTCGGATCTCTTCCTCGTCCACCACCTGCTCCGTGGTCAGGATCAGCCTCCTCGCCGCCCTAGCCAGTTCCGAGTCCTCGACGGTGATACCATCGATCTGCGCATTCCCATACTTGTCGCAGCGGTGGACATGGATGAAGACAAAGTCAGGGTAGCAAGCTGGCAGCAGGCAGATGGGTTTGCCGCTGAACGGGTCCTCAACTACCTTCGCGGAGCTGAAGCGGAGCGTGTCAGTTCCCAGCATCACTCGGGTCGGTAGGAATGGGAGACCCATCGCAGCTGCTTTGAATCGCCACTGGAAGCCGGCGTTGGATATTTCTGATAATACCTTGACTTTCCCACCCTCTACGGCCCTTCGTCCCGCAGGAGATAATCCTCTAAGTTCGTGTCCGAAGCTATATGCAACCTCCACTTTATCTACACAGCCCGCAGCTATTAGTATATCTATATCATGCACTGCTGTCTTAGCGGCAAACGTCAGGTTTCTCCTTTTTTGTCTTGTTATCTCATAGATGGATGCCATTGATACCCGAACATGACCGAATCCGCCACTTGCTACGTAATCCCCATCTTTCAAAAATTTGGAAACAGCTTCTTTTAAGCTAGTTCTCTTATCCTTGAGAGCCAGAGATTTGTTCATCCGTATCCATTCACGTTGTTCATCGGGGTCATGCCAACCTAATAACTCCGCTCTACCTCCTTCAATTAATTTCATAGCTCGACACACCTGCTTTCAATTTATTCATACACATAACCTAAATACTATGCAGTTGTTTTAAATGTATTGCGCCCATGAGACTTGAAATCCAGAGTTCCTCAGTTTCTAGCATTCCGTTTTCACTAACTCGTTTTTCTTGGTAGGAAACTACGTCTAATAAAACTATGCTTACTGTACCGTCAATCGATGTTAAATCGCCTCTGAGACTAATTCGATAATATCCATAACTTTCAGTGAATTCTCGTTACCTGTTGTCAAGACGGCGTCTTCAAGCGTTGAAAGACAGAATGGACATGCTGTTGCCAGGATCTCCGCTCCCGCAGCTACCGCCTCTCTGACACGCATCTCAGCAATACGCTCGCCTGGAAGATCGATCCACATTCTTCCTCCGCCCCCCTCGCAGCAGAGGCTCAGCTCTCTGGATCTATCTAACTCCACAAACTTCACACCAGGGATATTCTCGATGATCTTCCTAGGTTCATCGTAGACGCTGTTCTGCTTACCCAAGGAGCACGGATCATGATAGGTGACCGTCTTCTCAATCTTCTTTGACAGCATTAGTTTTCCTCTATCAATGAGGTCGGCGATGTACTGTGTGTAGTGTTGAACCTCGAAGCCTGTCTTCCCGTATCTATTTTTAAATGTGTTGTAGCAATGCGGGGAGGCCGTAACCATGTATTTTACCCCGTACCTGTCAAAGAGGGCTTTGTTATCCTCGACAAGCATCTCAAACAAACCCATTTCTCCCAGCGAATAAGCCGGGTCCCCACAACAACTCTCCTCATTCCCCAGCGTGCCAAAGTTGACTCCAGCGGCATCGAGGCTCTTTACTATCGACTTAGCCACATCTTGGATGCGTGGGTCATAGGCTGGTGTACACCCCACATAGTAGAGCAGATTGGCTCCCTCGGAGAATTGTTTTATCCTCAGTCCATCTGCCCACTCTGACCTTTTGCTTCTGATTCTCCCCCACGGATTTCCATGTTTGTAAATGCTCTCTAACGCATCTCTGATAGTTGGTGCAAGACGACCCTCTTCTACAGTGATCCCGCGCATACCTAGAATCACACTAACGGGGTTCAGACCCTTTGGACAGCGAACCTCGCATGTCGAGCATGTTGTACAACCCCACAGTGTATTATCTGGGGGTAGGTCAATCCTCCGAGAGAAGGCTATGTTACGCATAAGCCTCCTAATATTGAGATTGAACTTCACAGATACGGGACAACTGCCAGTACACACTCCACACTGGATACACTCAAGGAGTTTGTGTTCCCCGATAAAGCTCTCTACGCTGGTTTCCATCCCGTTTAACTCTCATCATTCATTTTTAAGTATTGCCATAAACTCCTCGACAGCCATATAAAATAAGCCCATTCCACGATAGTTTCATTCAGCGCCAACTTTTTTAAGACAATCACTGGGAATACATAGGAGGTCTAAGAGCCTTGGATGAACACGAGGCAAGGATAGGCATCTTTGTATGTGAGTGCGGGGGGAACATAGGGGATGTCATCGATGTCAAGTCCGTCTGCGACGCGGTCAAAGGTTGGGAGAAGGTCGTGGTCGCAAGGCAGGACAGATATTTGTGTTCGAAACCAGCTCAGGATATGATAGTAGACGAAATAAAGTTGCACAAAATAAACAGGGTTGTCGTCGCTTCATGTACCCCTAGGATGCATCTCACCACATTCCAAGGCGTTCTAGAGCGCGCTGGATTAAACCCTTATCTTCTTGAGTTTGTGAACATCAGAGAGCAATGCTCCTGGGTACACGGTCCACACAGATCTGAAGATGCAACTCGGAAGGCCATAAGCTTGATCAGAGGCGGTTACGAGAGGAGTTTCGAACTTGAACCATTACAGATGATAAGCGAGGAATGCTCGAGGGATATCCTTGTCATCGGCGCCGGCATAGCCGGTATGGTTTCCTCGCTTGAGCTAGAACATCAAGGTTTCAACGTTCACCTGGTCGATAGGCAGCCCAGTATAGGAGGACATATGGCGAAGCTGACGAAGGTTTTCCCTACCCTCGACTGTGCCCAGTGCATATTAACGCCAAGGATGGCTGAAGTAGGGGGGCGGAAGAACATAAGGCTGCTTATGCACTCAGAGATTCGGGAGGTCAAGGGGCCCCCTGGCAACTACAGGGTCAAGGTCTTCACGAAGCCCAGAGGGGTCGATATAGAGACGTGTAGAGGATGCGGTGCCTGCTCAAGAGTCTGCCCAGTCAGTTGTCCAGACGCATTCAACGAATACAGATCAGAGAGAAAAGCTGTGTACTTGCCGTTCCCTCAGGCCGTCCCCTTCGCCTATGCAATCGACTTCGACTATTGCACCAAATGCGGAAAATGTGAGAGTCTATGCCCGAGCCAGGCCATAGACCTAGATGACAGGGGTAAAATTGTTGATTTAAACGTAGGGAGCATCATCCTAGCAACAGGCTACGAGCTGTTCGAGGCTGAGAAAATCGGGGAATACGGCTACGGTAAATATAAGGATGTGATAACCATGATGGAGCTGGAGAGGCTCACCTCCCTCTTCGGACCAACGGGAGGGAAAATTGTCAGATTCAGCGATGGAGGGGGGGTACGTCGGCTTGCAATCGTCCTCTGCGCAGGTTCAAGGGATATGAACAGGTATATCCCCTACTGCAGCCGCATATGCTGTATGTACGCACTTAAGCAGGCCGTCCTCCTTAAGGAGCAGTTCAATATAGATGTGTGGGTGTTCTACACTGATCTTAGGGCCACTGGAAGAGGCTATGAAGAACTCTACTGGAGAGCTCAGAGGGACGGAGTCATCTTCGTGAGGGGGAAAGTAGCAGAAGTATGGGCTAATAGAACTACAAACAAGCTCGTAGTAAAGGCAGAGGACACCCTCACGGAGAACGTGATGGAGGAGGAATTTGACCTCGTCTCCCTGGCGGTCCCTATGGTCCCACCTAAGGGACTTGATGCCTTTGCTAGAGGGATGTCCCTCGCCCTTGGCGAAGACGGTTTCATCCAGGAGAAGCATGTAAAACTTGATCCAGTCAACACACTCCTAACCGGGGTGTTCGCATGTGGGTGTGCCCTCGGTCCCAAGGACGTTCGAGATACTGTCTCCGATGCGCTTGGCGCCGCGGCAAAGGCAGCCTCGTTTTTGAAAACGGGACGCGTAACTACCAGCCCTGAAAAGTCATTTATTAAGCCAGAACTGTGCAACGAATGTAAAAGATGTATCGAAATATGTCCATCGAACGCGATAACTCTGACGCATGGAAATGCGAGTATCGATCCATTTCTTTGCAATGGATGCGGTGCATGTCTCCCCGAGTGCCCGACAGGGGCGATAGACTTCAAAAACTCGACCGAGAGGCAGATCGCCTCAACGCTCAGGGGCATACTTCGGGACAAGAAGCAAAACGAGGTTAGGGTGGTAAACTTTGTGGAGGGAACTATAGCCTACACAGGCGTAGACTTCCTGGGGCTTGATCGGGCGAAGTATCCTATTGAAATGAGGATCATAAAAGTTCCGTCCACGGCCTTCATCAGTTTGAGACACCTCCTCTATGCCTTCGCCCTTGGGGCGAACGGTATTGTGATGCTTGAAGGGAGACATGACATAGATGAGAGGTTTACAAGGTCGAGAATCGACTCCTTAAAGTCGGGCCTTGACGCCCTTGGGATCGACAGCATGAGACTCTGGTACAGTTTGGTGGAACTCCCAGCTTACAAGAATATTGCCGAAATATTCAATCTTCACACAAATACAGTCAAAGAACTCGGCCCGATCGAGAAGGAGGCCGAGGCTGCCAAAAGGAAGCTCGGCATCTAACGAAATTTCTTTATAACAGTAATATTCCTTTAAAGAGGGGGTTGGGCATGAATATTATTGTCTGTGTCAAACAGGTGCCAGATACGGTAGAGGCTGAACTCTCCATTAACGAGAGCGAAAGAAACATTAAGACAGAGGGATTGGTTTTCGACATAAATGAGTGGGACGACTACGCCCTCGAAGAGGCCCTCTTATTAAAGGAGAGGGTTGGTGGATCGGTTACCGCTGTGACATTGGGCTCAGAAGGAGCAGATGCTGTATTGAGAAAGTGTTTAGCCAAGGGTGCAGATAGGGCTATCTGGCTGAGAGACGATTTATTTGAAGGTTCCGACGCCTATGCCACAGCAAAGATCCTACACAGCGCGATCAAAGATCTGACCTTTGACCTGATCCTCACAGGTGTCCAGGCTAATGACGATGGGCACACGGCGGTTGGAGTGATGCTTGCAGAGTTGCTCGGGGTTCCTCATGCAACTATGGTGAAGAAGATTGAGATGATACCGGGGGAGGGAATCGCCAGGGTCAGCCGTGAACTGGAAGGAGGCTTGGAGGAAATAGTTGAGGTAAAGCTGCCCGTGGTACTAACGATCCAGACTGGGATCAACGAGCCTAGATATGTCTCGATAATGGGAATCAGAAGGGCGAGAGATAAGCCGATAGACATTCTCAGCTTGAAGGAACTTGGCTTGCGTGGAGAAGAAGTTGGGGAAGCAGGTTCCTGGATCAAGGTGGAGAGGATGTTCATGCCACCAACAGAGAAGGAGGCTGTAATCTTGAGCGGTAGCCTGGATGAAATGGCGTCCAACCTAGTTGAGATCCTTAAGGCAAGGGGGCTGGTCTAGATGAGAGGTATCTTTGTACTAGCAGAGCACAGGAGGGGGGAACTCCGAGATATAACTCTCGAGATGTTATCTAAGGGCAGGGAACTCGCTAAAAAGATAGATGCGGAGTTAGTAGCTGTTCTTTTGGGTCATGACACCGAGAACTTTGCGAAAGAACTCTCAACTCAAGTCGGAAAAGTTTTGGTTGTCAATGACATCCGATTAAAGGATTTTAATGCTGAGGTGTACCAGAGGGTTCTGTCCAGCCTGATTATGAAATATAAGCCGTTGCTAACCTTGATCGGACATACCTCATTTGGAGTGGACCTAGCCCCAGCCCTCGCTGTCGAACTGGTCATCCCGCTCGCTACGGACTGCATAGACCTAGGCTTTGAAGATCGTCGGCTTTTCGTAACCAGGCAAATGTACGGAGGAAAGGTAAATGTTCACGTTTCTCTCCATGAGGCGGAGAGCTATTTGGTGACTGTTCGACAGGCAGCCTTCAAGGCTGAGAAGGGCGAACCTCTGGGTGGAGAAATAATAAGAGTCGAGTCTCCATTGAGTGGGAATTTAGAGACTAAGAGACTCATCGAGTATGTTGAACCACCCGTGGGCGAGGTCGATATAACAAAGGCTGAAGTCATAGTTTCGGTAGGAAGAGGAATAAAGGACGAGAAGAATCTCCCTCTGTTCAAAGAGCTGGCGCAAGCACTAAAGGGTGAGATCGGCTGTTCACGCCCCATAGTGGATAAAGGTTGGCTCCCAAAGGATCGTCAGGTAGGTTTTTCAGGGAAAACCGTGAAGCCAAAGGTTTACATAGCCATCGGCATCAGCGGCGCCTTCCAACATACCTTCGGGATGAAGAACTCTGAGCTAATCGTCGCGATAAATAAAGACCAAAAGGCTCCGATCTTCCGCGTCGCGGACTATGGCATCGTCGGAGACCTGTTTAAGGTGATACCAGCTTTAACGGACAAGATAAATGAGCTGAAGCAGTCGGCCAGTTAGACCTAGGGGCTTAGACCATACCAAGATATTTCAGGGGTTAAAGACTCTTGGAAAATAAGCTTTAAAAAGACCTCAAATGATTAGGAACTGTTGAAGGATGATCTTTTGAGGATAAACGACCATATAGAACTGATAGAGTTGAAGCCTAACGGCATCGAGGGCTTCCTCTCAACCTATGTACTGAGGGGAGACAAGATTGCCATCATAGACCCAGGCCCGACTGCCTCAATTGATTACCTGCTGGACGAGTTTCACAAAATAGGAGTCAAATTGGAAGATGTGGCATATGTAGCAGCAACACACATCCACATCGACCACGCCGGGGGAGCGGGGAAGTTGCTTAGAGGATTGCCGAATGCGAAGCTTCTAGTTCATGAGCGCGGCGCTCCACATATGATAAATCCAAGCAGACTTTGGGAGGGGGCGAAACAGGCGCTTGGGGAACTTGCTGAGATATATGGTGAGGTGGAGCCGGTGCCCAGCGACAGAATAATCGTTTCAACGGAAGGGATGACCGTGGACTTGGGAGGGAGTGTGAAATTCAAGGTGTTTGAAACGCCAGGTCATGCTTCCCATGCTCAGAGCTTCTTTGAAGAAAAGACTGAGGGAATATTCGCAGGGGATGCTGCAGGCTTATATGTTATGCAATATGATGCCACCCTGCCCACAACGCCTCCCCCTTTCTTCTTTGAGCACGCCCTTAAATCGCTTGACCGACTAATCATCCTCAGACCAAGAGCGGTATATTATGCACATTTCGGTTTCACGTATCAGGGGGAGGAGCGGCTGAGAGGTTACAAGCGACAATTAAGCCTCTGGGCCAGAGTCATTGCCGAAGCAGCTAAGGGCGGTCTGAGCGTCGATGAGATCTACAAAAGGATCAAAGAAAAGGACGAGATGGTAAGGACTGCTGAGGACGTTCTAGAGCGTCTCCCTATCTATAAAGACAATTTAATATTAAGCATTCTTGGCTATCTAGACAATCTAAAAAGAACTGGCGGATAGGACTGAAATTCATTCAACAGAGCATAGGTGGGGGCAAGAGCCACTTTGATAATCCTCCCTAGATACTAAGGGTTCTAGGCACTCATCTTTGAAGGGATATACGAAAGGCGTTCATGACGGAAATCGAATGATTGGCATCTTTTCACCTATAGAACTTTTCAGAACAGAGACAGGGCAATAAATTGATTCTAATCTGTTTCATGGAGATTCCCATGATTTAGTTCAGTTAAATCGTTTTAGTTAGTTCCTGATCGGAGATAATCTTTTATTTGCCCGTTAACTCTCTTTTCTTGTGGTGTAGAATTATGAGAACTTTATCGAAAGAGAACTGGATAACTGGTTGGATCAGGTTTATTCGTTATTAAAAGTGGGGTGCAGAGAGTACGATCCCGATATTGTTATATTTTTTTGTATACATTTCTTCTGTTCTCTTTATAGTCTTAGCATGCTTAAACGCGGGCAGGCCTAGCGCTGCATTTTTTCTATATCTCTCAATGGCTTGTTTTAGTATCGCGGCCGTCTGCCTCCTTTCTGTGTGGGATAGATTTGATAGGTTAATCCTTTACTTCGGGATATTCAACTTTTCTTTAGGACTTGTGGGCTTGATCCCAGTTCTTAGAAGACATGATGGGAAAAGAAAATTCCTTGGGGTAAAATATTCTTAGAAAAAGTCTACAACCCAACTCAGTTAATATAGGTCTCGTTGCTAATAGAAGATAGCTTTTAATTGATTGAACACATTTCTCTCATTTTGGTGAAGAGTTATGAAGACCTTATCGAAAGAGGACTTGGAGAATTACGTCATCGGCTCAAGGATTCTCGGCTGTGGCGGAGGAGGCGGCGCAAGCGGAGAGATGATCGAGGACGCTTTCAAAAGGGGGTTAAAATTCCAGCTCGCGGACATCTCAGAACTCCCAAAGAACAAGTATCTATGCATAATCGCAGGCGTAGGAGGAGGCGTATCAAGGGAAGACAGAGAGAGGGTTGCAGCCTACTCTCAGAAGGTCACAAGGACCAGCGAGTCCAGAACCCAGAATCTGAGGAGAGTCGCCAAGGAGCTGGCGAACTACATCGGAGAGGAGGAGTTCTACGCCTATATCGCAGCTGAGACAGGCCCTGGAAACGGTCTTTCGCCAATGTTTCTGAACGCTACTGAGGGGAAGCCAAGCGTAGATGGGGACTGCTGTGGTAGAGCCAAGCCTGAGATAGGCATCTCTCTGACAAATGTGGCGGGCATTTCCGTCACTCCGATGACCATGTTGACGCCCTTCGGTGAAGTAGTGATACTCAAGAGCGCCGTAGATGACTATAGGGCTGAGGACATCATCAGACATGTTGCCGTGGCATCGGGGGGAAGCGTCACTATTGCACGTTGCCCCGCGAAGATTGAAGACTACGAGAAGGGCATTGTGCCGGGTCAGGTAACCCGATGCATAAAGATTGGGACAGCCATTAGGAAGACTAGGGAGAAGGGTGAAGACCCTGTGGAGGCTTTCCAGAAGGAGGCGAAGGCACATAAGATCTTCGAGGGAAAGGTCAGCTCCTTCG
>Ga0172362_10002936_pt1 | contig 14783 bp, 12 predicted proteins | sample LakKivs1_kivu2a2_FD_114534 | JGI IMG/M metagenome (GOLD analysis project Ga0172362, IMG submission 114534) | Sediment microbial communities from Lake Kivu, Rwanda - Sediment s1_kivu2a2 | ecosystem: Environmental > Aquatic > Freshwater > Lake > Sediment | place: Rwanda: Western Province, Lake...
AATGCTTCTCTAAATATGGTTGTTTCTTTCATCATATAGTACTATATCTTACCCCATATATAAAACTTTCTAATTTGGTATATCAATATACCATAATATTAGATAACATTTATATTTTTTTATGATCTAACCTTAAAAGGATAATGGAAAAAAGAGCAATTCAAGAAAAGATTTTAAGAAAATTGATGGCAATGAAACCCCCAAAATGGGGAGGTTCTCATACTGAAGAAACAAATTTAGTAAAAGGTTTATCATCACATTTAAGAGGGGAAAAAATTGTCAAAAAAGCTATAAAAGAATTATATCAAAGAAAATTCCTCCTAAAATCAAAGAAAACTGGCGAATGGCATGTTTCTTTAAATCCTCAAAAGAGAAAGGAGATATACAGATTCTTAGGGTTACCACCAAATTGATAACATAAAGATACCACTTTAACAACCATTATAATGATTTTCTCTCCTTAACCAACAGGAGTACTTTCAATGATCCCACCCCAGGGTATATAAGGAGAAACACTCCTTACAGTCTAGGGGAGTTTCTCCTGTAAAAATACGATTTAAAAATGGTTAAATTAAATGGCCACCAGAGTGCGCTAACACCCTGATGGTCTGGAGCCATGATAACATGAGTATCACAGCCCCAAGTGAGAATAAAGAAGCTAGTAGTTATAAAACTTTTTCTAAAAAGCAACTCCAAGACTACAAAGAGGTAGAAACCTGGCTGAAAACAATTTCATCACAATCAAGTGTAATCTACCTAAATGCCCTGAAGAAATTTTGTGAATGGTGCGGAAAAAACCCACAAGAACTCATACTTCAAAGAGACAAAGAACTTAAAAATGATGACCCAAACGATAGGACGGGGATTCGTGACCTGTTATTGGATTTCAGATTACACATGGAACATATGGGTCTAGCTCCAAAGACTATCAACACATATGATGGTGCAATCCGTAGTTTTTTCACTTCTGTGCTTGGGAAACGTGGAATAGTAAACATCCGTAACTATAGAAACCGTAGTATCTCTCATATAAAGGATCTTGTACCTACCTTGGAAGAATTTAAAAAGATGTTGGATGTAGTTGATTTAGAAGAGAAATTCCGCATATTGTTCATTGCTCAAACTGGTATGCGTGTATCAGATGCTATAACTCTTAGAATTGGAGATATTCGTAGAGAGTTAGAACTTGGAAATATTCCTCTTGCTATACGGTTTTCCCCTCAGAAAGATAGGGAACTTATTGGCGAAAGAATCACATTTCTTGGAAGCGATGGTGTAGAGATATTAAAACAATATCTCAACTGGCGGGAGAAACATGGTGAAATACTTACTGATGATAGTCCCTTGTTTGTTGGCAGGACGAAAAAACACAATAGGAGGAAAATTATTCATATTGCCTCTGCTGCTTTTAATGAAACTATCAGAGAATCAGCCAAGAAAGCAGGGATAGGCAATGATAATGGAAAATACGGGCGGATTAGAACCCATTGTCTAAGGAAGTTTTTTATCACACAGATGACAAATCATGGTATGGAAGACAAAATCGTGAACTTCCTCACATGTCATAAACTAAGTGAGGTTGACTGTGTATATTGGAACCGACGCGTAGATACATTACGACAGATTTATGCTGAAAGACAACAGTATGTAAATCCAATCAATGGACAGAAGAAGCATTTTGATATGAAGCAGATGGAGGGAATAATTGCTAAGATCAAGGATCTTGAAGAAAGAATAGACTGTATCCCTACTGTTGAAACCATTCAGAAGATGATTTTAAAAATATCGGAAAAGAATGAAACAAGACAGAATTTTTTTGAGATTTATGAGAGTAAGATTGTAAATACGAGGTAGGAAATTATTCGGCTGAGTAATCTTGGTTTTGATTGTCAACTAATTGGAAAAAATGAATGGTTGATGCGAAAAAAAAGTATTAGGGGCAAATATAGGGTTAAACCCATGAAAAACTAATATATTGCTTTGTAGTTTAAAATATCTGTAACTAAGGGGAGGAAAAAAGAATGAAAAATAAATGGTTTAGAAAAGGCTTGGTTTTAGTCATTGTTGTTTTGTTTGTTGGTACAGGTATTGTATCAGCTTTCAATGCTAGTCTCACTGATGAATCCAATACGACAATAACAACTAATAAACTGGCGACAACGGATAATCACCCACCATACGTTCCGAGAAATCCAACGCCATATGACAATGAAACCGATGTTCCCATTAATATAATTCTTGACTGGGATGGTGGTGATCCAGATGAAGAGTATTCGAGTGATAGCGTATATTATGATATTTACTTTGGTAAAGTTAGTCCTCCTCCATTAGTTGCTTATCATCAAATTGTTATTACCCGGTATGAACCTGGAATAATGGATATGTATACGACATACTACTGGCAGATTGTAGCAACAGACAACCATGGAGCATCAACAACTGGTCCAATATGGACTTTTACCACAGGTTCGAGGACAAATAATCAACCTAATCCACCAGAGATAACAGTGGAGAGATTAGGAGGAGGTGGAGGAGAAGGCTTTTATTGGATATATATTAAATTAACTGATCCAGATGGTGACAATTTAACAAGTTATGCAATTGTTTATGACAAGATTGGCTTTGGATTTATTTTTGAAGGCCCTTGGGAAAATGGAACCATCATACAAGACAAAATGCCTCGTTATTACGGGAGAGGCTCGCATGAAATAAAAGTATGTTGTGCAGATAGATGGGGTAATCTTAGCGACTGGGGCTATCTTGAATTTACATTTCCTAGAAATCGAGTGCAAAGCATTCAGCAACCCCTTAGAAGCCTGTTTAGTCAGCAAATTAATCAATTACTCCAAAACTTAATAATGCGTCATCAAATGAGAAATATGTAATTTTAGAGGGAGGTAAGAATACGCAAAGAGATATTATAAAGAAAGGTTTGGTTTTTGGAATAATTGTCTTGTTTATCGGTACAGTTGTTATTCCAGTTATAGGAATTTCTCAGAATCTTGATGATACCACGCCACCGATCACAACTCTCTCGTTCGACCCAGAGATGCCAGATGGCAACAACGACTGGTACATAAGCAATGTGACCGTTACGCTCAATGCAACTGATGATTCATCCGGAGTGAATATCACATATTATAAAATAAATGAGGGAGACTGGGAGATTTACGAAAATCCTTTTTTGCTTAATACATCTAATTACTATACAATTCAGTATTATTCGGTTGATATTGCTGGGAATGTTGAAGATGCCAAAACAGCAAGCTGTAAGGTTGATGTTGTCCCCCCGGTAACAACCTACCATATCGATCAGGGTGGTGGTTATTACATCTGTTCTTTATCGGCGACAGATGACATGTCCGGAGTGTTCGCAACATATTTTTCGATAGATTGGGGTACGTGGCAAACGTATCATGGTGAATTTTTTGTAACAAGTGATAGCCCTCATATTATGAGATTTTACTCTGTCGATAACGCAGGAAACGTAGAAGAAACCAAACAAGTAATAATTCATCCTCATAATGATACATTTCCTCCCACGATTCATCTTACCGTTGAGAAAGTATTTTTTAACAGATGGAAGTTCATAGCAGAAGCATACGATACGATTAGCGGTATGGACAGGGTCGAGTTTTATGTTGATAACCAGCTTCTCGGCAACATCTCCGGTCCGGGGCCATTATACGTATGGAACTGGGTATGCCCTGACAGTAATAGCCATTCGGTACAGGCGATCGCATATGACTGCGCTGGAAACTCAGCTTCGAGCAATATAATCGATATAATCTTTAGTATTTCAAAATCTCATAATTATGAGCTGTATTTCAACCAGTTATTCCTTAAATCTTTAAAACGATTTTTTTATATGCCTCTTTTATTAATACTTGAAGAAAAAGAACTTAATCTGTAGGAACCTATATATATTGTTTGATATTATATTTAGTTAAGGGAGGAAAAAAGATGGAAAATAAAAATTTTAGAAAAGGATTGGTTTTAGCTATAGTTATTTTGTTTATCGGAATGAGTACTATATCTGTAGTTGAAAGTCTTTCAATAGAAAAACAAGCAATCCAAGAATCGCTCCCATTTACATATTCCACAAAAGATACCTTAGGAATATCATTGATTACCATTCAAGTTGGTGGAGAACCAACTTTAAACAACTGGTATGCAAGTGATGTTACTTTTAATTTTGCAAAAAAATCCGATGACATAGCTTCAATTTATTACAATATTAACGATAACAACTGGAATGAGTATATTGAGCCTTTTGTTGTCCATAATGATGGAGAACGTGCTCTTAAATGGTATGCCATTAATTATGAAGGTAATACATCTGAGGTGGATGGCCCATTTTTCTTTAATATTGATCAAACAAAACCAGAAATATATCTTGAATACGAGGTAACAGGTGGAGATCCTGAGCATGGCTGGGAAATAACGTTTACTGCAACAGCAACAGATAGCACTAGTGATATGGACTACGTAGAGTTTTACCTTGACCATGTATTGCAATCAACAGTTTATGGACCAGGGCCAACATATATATGGGTACTAAAACACTACAAACCACCCCATTATTCATTTGGAGCAGCAGGCTATGATAAAGCTGGAAACTCAGCCTGGGATGAAATTATAAGCTCTGATAATCTAGATGTTTTGAAATCATCCATATCTTTTTCAGATATTAGTAAAGAAACCAATGCTCAAAGCATTTCAAATGATGTTTTATCATCTGAAATTGTTGAATTAGAAAATCAAAAAATTATTGAGAAATTACCCTCGGTTTATACTAATGAAGATGTTTTTGATCCAACGTATATTATAGTTGTCTGTAATAGAATACCAGGAGGAAATGGTTGGATAGTCAGTAATGCTTCGATTCCTATTTTTTATGAGTCTGATAGGATAGCTGATGTGTTTTATCAAATTAATGATGGAGGCTGGAAAGTTTATACTGAACCACTGATTATTTCAGATGATGGGGTATATGTTTTTTCGTGGTATGCTGTTGATTCAGAAGGATATACCTCTACTCCTGAATCTACTACTTTTAAGATTGATCAAACTTCTCCTAAGATAACCTTGGTGAAAGAACGAATAGATGACAAACACATCAAATTTATTGCAAATGTTATTGACGGAATGAGTGGTGTCTGGAAGGTTAATTTTTATCTGGATAATCAACTTGTATATAATGACATAGATTTTCCTTTTGAATGGATATGGAACATTACAGATAATCATATACATACGTTGAAAGCAATTGTTTATGATATGGCTGGTAATTCGGCAAGCAATTCGATAAACACTCCACATATCAAAAGCCAAAGTCAAAACAATTTCAATGTTTTACAAAATAGTCAGAACCTACAAATTATTAAATTATTTCAAAACCTAATTCTACATTATCAAATTAGAATATGTAATTTGAGAGGGAGGTAAATTATGAAAAAAGAGTGGTTAATAAAAACTCTTGCTTTGGGTATTGTTGTTTTGTTCATCGGTATAAGTATCATGCCATTAGCTGGAAGTTTTTCTGTAGAAAAACGTGTTTTAACAAGTGTTGTGAGGTCATGTATGCTAACTAATACTCGTGAAAATATACTATATGTCGGTGGCAGTGGACCAGATAATTATAGTAGTATTCAAGCAGCAATAAACGCTGCAAATCCAGGTGACACTGTTTTTGTTTATGATGAATCATCTCCTTATTATGAACATATAATTGTTAACAAAATGATTAAACTCATTGGTGAGGATAAAAATACTACTATAATTGATGGAGGTGGAAGCGGAGATGTTATCTGTATACAGAAATATATTGATGGTGTGACTATCAATGGTTTTACAATTCAGAATAGTGGAAACAACTTTATTAATGGAGTGGATGCAGTTATTGAAATCCTATCGAATTATAATAACATCTGTGGGAATATTATCAAAAAAAACTTAGCAGGCATCTATTGCTATTATGCTAACAATAATACTATTTCTGATAACATTATCAAAGATAGCGACTATTTTGGTATCCTCTTAGTAGACTCGTGTGATAACAATATCTATAGGAATATAATAACAAAGAATCATTATGCTGGCATCTATATTACACCAGAGGCACTTCCATCGACTCTAGGCCAGCAGAGGTATGATGGGAATAACAATATCTATGAAAATAATATTAGTAAAAATGGGGCAGGTATTTGGTTTTATGGAGCAGATGAAAATAATTTTTTTGAAAATAATGTAACTAATAACGATTTTGGAGTATGGATAGATGCTCCTATATATTACCATTGTGATAATAACAACATATATAATAACAATATAATTAAAAACAGGTATGGAGTCAGCATATCAGTAGCAATAGTATTCCCAACTGGTGAGAAGTTGAGCGAGGCGAAAAACAACAAAATCTATCACAATAATTTCGTTTTTAATTGGCACAATGCTCGTGATTCAGACGATAACGTCTGGGATGATGACTATCCCAGTGGAGGTAATTACTGGAGCGACTACAAAGGAAAAGACAATAATGAGGATGGAATTGGAGATACCCCTTATCTAATACGACCATATTTAAATGCTAATAAAGATAGATACCCATTAATGAAGCCAACCGAGAACATAACTAATATTCCAAGCATTAAACAAAATATCCAAAGTCAAAGCAATAGTCAACAATTTCAAAGCAGTCCAAGTATCCAGCAAATTAATCAATTATCACAAATAATGATTAAAACAATAAATAGATAATCAAAATTAACAAAATTCTCTTTTCTCTTTTTACTATATTTCATACGACAGTCTTTTTTAATGATAGAGCATACATATCGGAGGAATGAAAAAGAATCTATCATCATTTGATATCTATGTAATAACCAATGAACTGAAAAAGCTGAGTGGGTGTTACATAGATAAGATATTTCAGCCTACTCGCAACGAGTTAGTTATTAGGGTTAATAATAGCAAAACTAAACAGAAAGAAAATTTGTTTATAAGGAATGGAAAGTTTATATGTCTTACACAGAAGCAAATCGAGGCACCAACTAAGCCAACTAATTTTGCCATGGTTTTACGTAAACATATACTAGATGGTAAAATCGTTGGGGTAAAACAACATGAGTTTGACAGGATAATTAAGTTAGAAGTGAGTAAAAAAGAGGGAGATTATTGTTTAATTATAGAGGTCTTCTCAGATGGAAACATAATACTTTTAGATCCGAATGGGAAAATTGTTGCTCCATTGATATTTCAGCGTTGGTCTCATAGAATTATAAGAACACATGAATTATATATACCTCCACCAGAGCAGATTAATCCTTTTAATATTAGCTTTGAAGATTTTGCTGAGATTTTGAGTAAAAGCAAAGCAGATTTGGTTAGAACGCTTGCGGTTAATGTTAATCTTAGCGGGCATTGTGCTGAGGAGATATGCAGAAGAGCAGATATTGATAAAAATAAGAAAATCAAGGATTTGGACGAAAAAGATATAAAAAAGATTTTTAGTGTTTTAGAAAAGTTTTTGGATTTGTTTAGAAACAAAGATTTTAAACCGGTTTTAGTTAAAAAGGATAATGAAATAGTAGATGTTTTGCCTTTTGAGTTTAAGAACTATTTTGATTATAGTTTTGAAAAAGTAGATAGTTTTGCTAGGGCTTTGGAAGTTTTCATCGATGCTGAAAATGAAGAGAAGCAAGAGGTCAGTGAAAAGGATAAAAAATTAGAGAAACTAAAAAGACAACTAGCGCAACAGCAGGGTTCTATAGTTGAATTAGAAAAAAGAATAGAGAGAGAAAAATTAGAGGGGGACCTTATCTATTTGAATTTTCAACAATGTGATAACTTGTTAAATGAGATTGCTGAAATACTAGGTCATAAAGAAAAGGATGAAGGAATTGAGAGGATAAACAAAAAAGAGTTTGTGAAAGAGTTTGATCCTTTATCTGATAAACTTGTTGTTTTACTTAATGACAAGGATGGCAATGGTTTTGAGGTGAACCTAGATTTTCGTGTTAATGTTGCTGATAATGCTAGCAAGAAATATGATGAAAGTAAGAAATTAAAAGATAAGTTAGTTGGTGCACTTGAATCCATTGAGAAAACAAAAAAGATGATAGAGTCTGTTGAAAAACAACCACTTCCGGAAGAGAAAAAGAAACAAAAAGATTCTGTTAAAAAGTTTTGGTTTGAAGAGTTCAGATGGTTTATTTCCAGTGATGGTAATATTGTTGTTGGTGGCAGGGATGCTAGCAGTAATGATAAGATTGTAAAAAAGTATCTACGCGAAGGTGATAGGTATGCACATGCAGATGTTCATGGTGCTCCTAGCTGTGTGATTAAAAGTAGAAATGTTAACGATGAAATTGTTCCTATTTCTGATAAAACTTTAGAGGAGGCCTGTTTGTTTGCGTCTGTTTACTCTAGAGCTTGGAAGCAGTTTGCTGAGGCTCAGGCTTATTGGGTCAACCCAGAGCAAGTGAGTAAGACTCCTGAGAGTGGTGAGTTTCTACCACGTGGTGCTTTTGTTATTCGCGGAAAAAGAAACTATTGTAGATGTAAGCTTGAAATGGCAGTTGGTGTTGTAACGATAAACGATACAATGAAGGTTATGGGTGGTCCTGTTAATGCTGTTAAAAAAATGTCTGATAGACACATAGTATTAAGCCCTGGTGATATGAAAAAAAGTGTTATAGTTAATAAATTGTCAAAAGTGTTTGACGTACCAACCGATATTATTGATAGGGTTTTACCACCTGGTGATTTAAATATCGTTAAAACAGTAGGTTTTGAATTAATTTAGAGGAAAATTGAGATGAAGGTAGTTCATAGGGATCTTAGACATGGTGAGATAAAGCTTGTCCCAGAGAATCTCGATGACATTTGGCATCTTTACAACATAATAGATGAGGGTGATCTGGTTCGTGCTATTACTTTTAGGACTGATGAGCAGAAAGATGATAAAATAAGATCTAAGAAAGCAGAGAAGAAGCGTATGAAACTAGGAATTAGGGTTAAGGAGGTTAAGTTCCATGAGTTCTCAGATCGACTGCGTGTACTAGGTGTTATAGAAGAAGGACCTCAGAACCTAGGTTCGCACCACACCTTTAACATAGAAGCAGCCCAAATAGAACCAATAAGTATAGTTAAAGAAGAATGGAAGGATCATCAGCTTAAACGTATAGACGAGGCTGTGAAGCTTAGTTACCAGCCTATTGTAGTATTTGTTTCTTTAGATGATGACTCATCGACTATAGCGGTTCTAAGGCAGAGTGGGGTGCAATGGATTGCTGACATCGACTCTAGGCGTTCTGGGAAGATGTATGAGAGTGAGGATAAAACAAGTGAGTATTACGGAGAAATAATATCGGTAATTAAAAACTACAAGGATAAGGACTCGCCACTTGTTGTAGTAGGGCCTGGTTTTACAAAAGAGCATTTCATAGAATACGGAAAAAATAAAGATAAAACACTTTTTGAAAAATGTTATTCGCATGGTACAGGTACTGCTGGTATGAACGGTGTACAAGAATCAATAAAAACAGGCGTTATAGAAAAAATAACAAAAGAAAACAGAGTAGTTTTTGAGACAAAACTAATTGAAAAACTTTTTGAGGAAATTAAAAAAGATGGGTTGGCAACATATGGCGAAAAAGAAGTTACCAGGGCTTTAAACAGTGGTGCCGTAGAAAGATTGTTAATATCAGATTTTATTGTGAGAACACCTAAAGGTGAAAAACTGCTTAAACTAGCGAAAAAAACAAACAGCGAATTCACTATAAGTAACAGTATGAATGATGCTGGTAAAAAACTAGAGGGATTAGGTGGAATAGCAGCGCTGCTAAGATTTAAAATATAAAAAAAGAAAAAATATGGTTATTTAGATACGACCAAAGTTACCAGCAGAAATTATTAAACCGAGATAAGATGTTTCCTTAACCGGTGGTTCCTCTGGCGGCATCTCATCTCCAGCAGGTTCTTCAATCATTGGAGTGTAATATTCATAGGTAATTTTCAAATTAAAATCATTACCTTTGTCCATAAAATGCTTTAATGGCCTCCAGAATGGTTCTCCAATTTTTACATCAGCTGTGACATCAAAAGAGGCGCTGTTTTTACCAGTGAACATGCCCTTTATTATATCTTCTGCAACATAACTGTCATTTGCTTCTACAGAATAAACTGTTGGGATCTCATTTATGCTAAATTTAAAGGTTTCATTTCCGCTACCTTTCTTATTGTGCGTCTCGGTTTTTCCGCCAAGGCTTATCTTGACTGTTAATGTATCATATCCTCTCTTAAGGATTAAACCATAGGCATGATCATCTTTCCATGTTACTTGAACATCAGCAGAATTTAAAACACTTCCCTCAGGTATATCTATACTAAAATTACAGGTATATTGTTTCTTTTTACTTACCTCGTTAGTTATTACTCTCTCCCCAGTTTGTTTAGTCCAAGTGACATCATATGTTTTTGTCATCGGAGTTACGGTTATTTCTGGAGCTGGCTCATGGTACAAAACTATTGCAAATGCTGCTATAATCAGTATAACTACTGCTGAAACGGTTATGATTTTATCATTTCTACTTAGCACCATAGATTCACCATTTTTAGTTTTTTATAGGTAATTTTATTTTTCTATATTTATAAGTATATTATCCCCTTTATTAATCTTTCTATCTAGTTATTACCTATTATCTAGATATAATATATAAGATTTTACCTTTTTAAATTTTTTGTTTTTTATAATTATCTATTATCATTGGAATTGAGCTATTACATTTTAAGCATTTGCCATCCTTTAAACCACAGATATTTATGGAATAACCAAGTCTTTCAACACAAAGATTTCCACAACTAGGACAATACGTATTCTCATAGTTTCCATGGGGAACATTACCCAGATAAGGATATAAAATACCTGATTCTTTTGCTGCATCAAATATTTTCTGAAGGGTTTTCATAGGTGTCATTGGTACATCAAGCAAATTGTTGTCTGGGTGGAAACGGGAAAAATGAACTGGCGTATCCTCGCCTAATTTGTCTAAAACCCAGCTACAGAAATTTTTAATCTCATCAATAGAGTCATTATACTCTGGTATCACAAGGTATGTTAATTCTATGTGTATACCTAGTTTTTTTGCTAGTTCACATGTTTGTAGTACTGGTTCTAATTTTGCTTTGCATATCTTTTTGTAGAAATCTTCAGTAAATGCTTTTACGTCTATGTTCATCGCATCTAGATATCTTGATAGTTCTTTTAGCGGTTCTTCGTTAATATAACCGTTAGTTACATATACCGTGTATAGCCCCTGTTTTTTTGCTAAAACCATGGAATCGTAGCTATATTCGTGCCATATAGTAGGTTCGTTATAGGTCCATGCTATGCCTCTGCAGCCGTGTTGTTTTGCTAATGAGATTGCTTCCTCAGGCATAACCTCTCTTATATAGAACTGGTCTGGTGTAGCAGTTGATATAATATAGTTTTGGCAATGCTCACACTTAAAATTACATCCTACCGTACCAAGTGAGAACGCATTCGTACCAGGGTGAAAATGGTACAATGGCTTCTTTTCTATAGGATCTGCAGCCATGGATGAACAAGAGCCGTAGATCAGGGTGTATAATTTACCATCATCGTTTTTGCGTACATTGCATATTCCGGTTTTGCCATCGTTTATTTTGCAGTTATATGGGCATAGATGACACTGAGCCTTTTTGTCAGCTAGCTTCTCCCAAAATTTTGCTTCTCTCTTCATTAACAGGTTTTAGATAGTAAGATAAGATGTTTATATATGTTGTTCTTACCCTGTTTTAAACATCAAGTTTTTTGTTTTGAGTGAAAAGATATTTCGTAGTAAGAAAAGCCAGTGTTGTTCCAATAAAAATACCTATCATGGCAATAATTCTTTGGTTCAATGGAAGGTTTTGTATTGCAAAACCACACAACAAAATTGTTATCGCCCCTATTATATATTTCACGTATCTGTCGTTTCCATGTGTTGTTTGATTTTGTAACTCTAGCGATGCTTTAGTTTGAACTGGTACGAACATTTTACAGGAATCGCAGTACCATCCGTCTTTATTAGGAATCAATCTAAGCGGATAATCGCAGATTGTACAGTGTGGATATGGGTAAAACAAAGATTTTGTTTTTCTTTTGCCTATTCTTTTTGCCAGGGTTGAAACCATACTTCTCTTTAGGAGCGGGGGGGTTATCATAGCGCTTGTAATAATAAGTAAAAGCGTGGATATTTTAACCTGTTCAGCGAGAATACCGGTTGGGTCACCAAAAATTCCTCTATCTATCTCAGTAGTTAAAATGATTAATGCCACACCCATAATTGGCATCATACCAACACCAACACTTATTGATTCTTTTCTAGTTAATCCTGAAATCTTTGCTCCTAAGAATCCCCCAAAGAAATTTCCTAAAAGTGCAAAAATAACAAAGAAAATGACAAACAATAGGAATGAGAACAGCTGCTGTGATTGGATATTTAAGAGATAGAGAAAGTCAAAGCTTGCACCAACATATACGAAAAAAAGAGGTATAAAAAAAGCGTATCCAATCGTTTTAATGTAGTCTGCTAATACATTTGCCTGTGGTGTTTTACGTATGAAAAGACCTGCTATAAAAGCTCCTATTATTGCTGTTAATCCCATGTTTTCTGCAAATGCTGCAAAAAAGAAACATATAACTAAACCTGTTGTTAAAATAAGTATTGGAGCTTTTCTTTTTACATTGTTTTTAGAAGCAAAACGAACTATAAAAAAACCTAGGACCAATACTAAAATGAAAAAGAAGATAACTTGGAAAATTATTGTAAATGCATTTCCTCTGCTAAACACTAACGCAAAGATGATTATTGCTAAAATATCATTTACAACAACAGCTGTGTGAAGAGCTAAACCAACACGAGTAGTAAACATATCTGCATCAGCTAAAATTCTTATGGCTATTGTCGCAGATGTAGCTAAAAATATTGCACCAATAGCCATACTCTTTGCAATATCTAAAAGAAACACTAAACCAAAGATGCATCCAAATATAAACGGAACAACAACCGCAAATATTCCAACAAAAAGTCCTGCTTTTTTTGTCTTTTTTAAGTCGCTTATATTGGTTTCTAATCCAACCATGAATAGTAGAAAAATTACTCCAATAAATGCAATTTCTTTGAATTCGGGAGTTCTAAGATTTAGACTGAAATTAAATAATGGCGAGCCAAAAAGCGTCAGGGATCCTGAAAGAGAGCCTATAATGCACGGGCCAAGCAGGATACCGGCAATTATTTCTCCTATAACCCCTGGTTGTTTCAGTTTTTCAAATAAGAGGTTCAGGAGTTTCGCAAAAACAATTGCTAGAGTAATCTCGAGTAACATACTGTGCATCCCTTTGTTAAAATGTATAATAATAAATCAGCTATTTAAAATCATGTGAACAGTACGGACCAGGTTTAAATACAATTAGTCTGATTATCTTTTGGAAAATGAATGAAGAAAGCGATTTCATAAAAAAACTATACAAACTTAAAGTGAAAGAGGCCATGGAACCTGTAAATCCTGATATGCCTATCGTGGAAAAAACAGAGGATATTTCTTCTGTGTTACCTTTTTTAGTTAAAAAGGATCATGTTTGGGTTGTTGACAAGAAAGAAACATCACACATATTGGGAGTGATAACAGAATATGATACTATTTCACTTTTTTCGCCAGTTTATACTCCTCTGCAGTATTTTGATAAACCTTCTCTTCAATCTTTTCAATATGGGCTAAATGTAACTGTGGAAGAAATCATGTCAAAAAACCCGATATCTACAACTCCTGATGAGAAAATAATGGATGCAATACTTAAGATGAAGCAACACAAGGTCAAACAGCTCCCTGTTGTTGACGAAGATAATAAGTTGTTAGGTGAAATAAAGTTGCATCATCTAATAGACAGATACACAAAAGAACAAGCTATTGCCCAAAAAGCAAACAAATAATTTAAAAGTTACAACCAGTAAAAGTTTCTATAGAAACATACCGCCAAGACTGCGTATAACGCCTCTATTTGGATATTGGTCGTTTATCTGTGGCTCCATTTTCTGGTAATCATCAAAAACTTTGCTGGTTCTAAGCATGTATCTAGCATAATAGAATGCTTCTTCTACTGATACCTTATCATCTTTGAAAAATCTGAGCAGTGTCTTTCTACCTATTTTGCTAATGCCTGGTCTGAAACCATCTGCATTTCCTGTTGTGAGACCATCAAACCACAATAATGTAAACAGAGGTCCCTGTGTTGTGCTAGCGTAGCCAACCCTGAATTTACTTGCACCTGTCATAACAATTCTACCGGGTTTTGGTATATTTGAGTGAAGTAAGAAGAATGTTGGCAAGTTTAGTATTGTTTTATCAGCAAAGCCACCGCTGTAACATGCATCAACAATTATACATGTTTTCTTTGAACTTAGACCAGATAAAAGTTCACCGAATTCTGAGTCTGTGATAACTGTGTTGTCCCATAGGAAAAACGCGCTTTTTTCCAAGATTTTCCCACCTGCTATCGGGTTGTCTTGGTTGCCATATCCATGGCCGAAAAACCACATGAAAACCTCGCTATCATCATATTGGTTTGATTGGTCTATTATATATTTTATAGTGGCCTCTGTGTTTTCCTTTGTGGCACCACCGTACATAATATCGTATTTGTGTATACGTTCCTGAAGAGGTTGTATTTTAGTACCATAACCGTTGTCTTTTCTTATCCAGCCGTCATCAAAAAGAAT
>Ga0172362_10002938_pt1 | contig 14782 bp, 12 predicted proteins | sample LakKivs1_kivu2a2_FD_114534 | JGI IMG/M metagenome (GOLD analysis project Ga0172362, IMG submission 114534) | Sediment microbial communities from Lake Kivu, Rwanda - Sediment s1_kivu2a2 | ecosystem: Environmental > Aquatic > Freshwater > Lake > Sediment | place: Rwanda: Western Province, Lake...
CTAGCCACCATACACTTTGGTGTTTCATCTGTAAACACAAAGGTAAACCGGACAAGGAATTGAATTTATCAATTGACGTTCGATAAAACGCAAGCCGATTTGGAAAATGCTCAAATCTCGTCTGTCTTTACGATCAACTTGTTCCCTCTGGCTATTCTGGATGGTCCTTGTACCAATGGATAGTGACCAGACATATAATAACGCCACGGCTAGGGTCAGTCGGGAGAGTTTATTAGCTTGTCGTAGCATGGTGCATTCAAGGTCAAAACCGTGACTTTTCAAATCGCCGAACATCTCCTCGATCCACATCCTGCGAGCATAAGCCTGCAATGTCATTCTTTTGTCAGGCAGGTTTGTCGCCAGGCACCACGGTTCATCTTCTCCGACTTTCCAATGCGCCAGCAAATTAACCGGATAGATCTTGGATTGGGTCAACCAGCCTTGTCCCAACCACGTACTCCGGCCAGGCTTTTCCACCCAACTTCCAAAATCGCACCATTCCATGTTAGCCGGAAAACAAACGTGTGTGCGGCCTTTTTGGCGCAAAACGTAATCCCAACGCCATTGATCCAGCTGCCTCAGCACGTCCACAGCTCCAAATTCGCAGTCGCCCACCAACAGAACGGCTATTCCTGGGGGCAAAAGGCTCTTTACATAGGTCAACAACGCCAAATGGGCTTGTGGAGTTGCATGCCCTTTAATTTGCCTGACCCAAGTCCAGGCAAGTGGAATAGAGCGTTTTCGGTAGGCCAGGCTGACGATCAACAATTGATGGATAAAACCAACCTTGGTCCCATCCACGATCAATCTGATCTGTTGCAGATGGTTAGCTTGACTTACCAACCAGCTTCGTGCTATGGGCTCATACCAGACATGCACATCAATCGCTGGGTTGTCCAAAAACCTGCTCAGGCGTTGGATAAAGCTGAGCAACTTCGTTTTTCCAGGCATCTTCCCAGCGATCCTGCTGAGGTAAACCGAACGACTTTGATGAATTCCGACAAGCAGCCAAGCCAAATTCCGGATGCGTGTTATTCTTTCGGTCGGTTGCAATTGTCTAATTTTCATAAACCAGGTATGATACAGCTCGTTGATCGGCATGGTGCCCTCCCGTCTTTTGCTTGCACAAATTACAGGAGTACATGTATCGTGCCGATCAATCCTTTTTTACTGAAAGTGTATGGTCGCTAGAAATCATTCATATCCGATATTCCAACACCTGATGATCTTCGAAATCTTGAGGCTTTTTCCATGGAGATTAAGGAAAGGCTGCAAAGTGAGAATTGGCAGCCAACCATGGAAAATAAACGATGGATACTAAACCGACTAAATATCAAGGTCCTATTAAACCCGGATGGAAACATAAAAATATCCGGCATTATAAGCGATGCACCCATTTTATTGGATACGCCATACTGATGGTCGGCCCGCCCGGCGCCGGCAAGACCCTACTGGCGCGCGCCATGCCGGGCATCCTGCCGCGCCTCACCATCGAAGAAGCGCTGGATGTCACCCGCATCTACTCGGTGGCCGATCAGCTGCCTCCCGATGTGCCTCTCATTCAAAACCGCCCGTTCCGCGCCCCACACCACACTATCGGCCATGCCGGCCTGGTGGGGGGCGGCAACTGGCCTCACCCAGGCGAAATTTCGCTGGCCCATCGCGGGGTGCTCTTCCTTGACGAGCTGCCCGAGTTCGGGCCGCGCGTGCTGGAAGTGATGCGCCAGCCGATTGAGGATAAGGTCGTCACCATCAGCAGGGCGCAGGGCTCGCTCACCTTCCCGGCCAATTTTCAGCTGATTGGGGCGATGAACCCCTGCCCTTGTGGCTATTATGGTGACCCGGTCAAGCCCTGCACCTGCTCACCGGGCACCGTCACCAAATACCAGAAGCGCATCTCCGGCCCTTTGCTCGACCGCATCGACATCCACATCGAGGTGCCCCGCGTGGAATACGACAAGCTGAGCGACCAGCGCCTGGGTGAACCCTCGGCAGTGATCCAGAAACGCGTAGAGGCTGCCCGCCAGGTCCAGCGCGACCGTTTTGGCGTTGATCCTGCAGGGGCGAAGCAACCGGTTGAAAAAGACTCCCAACAGGATAGTGGTGCTTCGCCCTTCTTTTCGCCCATCACCTGCAATGCCGACATGCGCCCGGCGGAAGTGCGTCAGTTCTGCGAGCTGGACGATACCTGCCGCACCCTCATGCGCTCGGCGATGAGCCAGCTGCAGCTCTCGGCACGCGCCTACCACCGCATCCTCAAGCTGGCGCGCACCATTGCCGACCTGGCCGGCAACGAGGCAATCCAGCCGGCTCACCTGGCAGAAGCACTACAGTACCGGCCGAGGATGATGGAGTAGGGGTATATAAAAGATATTAAGGAGGGAGAATGGATATAAATAAATTGTTCGCTTACGTCCTGGCAAGTTTTATACTGATTGGCTGCTCAGCAACCTCCCAATCGCTCTCCACGCAGCCACAAGCCTTACCACCGACAATCCCTCCCTCTGCAACACATACGCCACAGTTACCCACTTCAACACTCCCTCCCACCAGAACTCCCACGTCACCTCCACCAACTCTTACACCAAGCCCCAGCCCATCTCCCCTGCCAACAAATTCACCCACCCCCACACTAACCCCGGTTCCATGGGGAAATGTGCCTCTTAGCCAGGAAAATGCATCATCGATGGTCCAAAAAACCGTATGGGGCCTGGGTTCACCACTGAAATCGGCTTTTTCTATCGTAGCTAATGTATTCATCCAGGAAACAAACTTTGGGATCTACCTGTATCATGCAGACACCCTGAAATTAATCCGCTATCTTCCTGAAGCAGATCAGTTTATCCTATCTCCTGCCGGCGACCTGCTATTCGCCCGCCTTCCAGATGGATCGATTCAGGTAATCGACCTACCTTCTGGGCAGAAACGATACGACCTGGCACCCATCGCTGCTTTAAGTCCTTGGATGAAGGATGCCGTTTACGCTCAGCTGCCTGTAGATCGCCTCAAGTTGGAAGCAGAATTTTTCAAACAGGTTTCGTCGATGTGCGCCTTGGCGATTAGCACAAGTAAAAATTTGGTCGCTATCGGCTTCGGTGACGCCAGTATTGGCTTATGGAATTTAACCACTGGGGAATTCGCAAATCACCTAAGTAATGTAGTTGTACATGACGTCTCACAATTGGTATTCTCACCGAATGGTGAAAAATTACTTTCTTCGGGTATGAGTGGTGATATTGCCGTCTGGCAGGTGGAGGATGGGCAGTTACTCTGGCGGCTGCCCCACATAGGGCATGTGGTTGGGCAGCCTTTTTCAATGGATGGCAGCCTGCTCGTACTGGAAATTACCCAGGAAACATCCTCCTGGGCCACTCTGCGAGATGCACGTTATGGAGATGAATTAGCTCCTCAGATCGTTGCTGCAGTGGACTCGCATGCAATTTCTCCAGATAATATGCTGCTGGTCACCTCCTGGTATGGAACAGTCAAGTTATGGTCTATTCCTAACCTGGTATTTCAGGCCAAAATTGAGACGGGTTTAGCATGGGCACATGCTTCTTTTTCTGAAGATGGTAAATATATATTAGTCAACGGCGGGGAGCAAGCTTATATTGCCAGAGATTTGAGTCGCGATGAGTCTTATCCGGTACCCCCACAACCACCTTCACCTGAACCAGATTACAGCACATTGCAGCAAATCGGTCACCTTTCAGGTACGATTGGTGAACGCTTCCCTCAGCCTGACCAGGCTTTTGCCTGGGGCAGGCTATCAGATCACGAAGCCTGGGTATGGAATCTATCAGATAATGAGCAGGCAATTTATGATTTTGGCAGCCGCTTTATGGCTGATCCTGACCTATCTTTTTCTGCTGACCGTTTAGCAGCCTGTACAGATGCAGGGCTTTTAATAATCACCCTCGCGGATAGCCAAACTAACAATTTCGGTCCATGCCGCGCCTCAGCGGTGGTGCGGTTTTCAGCGGATGGCAATTCAATATTTCGCGGCAACGGAATATTAATTGATGTGCTCGATAGTAAAACAGGCGAGCTGTTGTTCAATTTGCGGGGACATTCTTTCTTGGTGGAAAGCCTGGCGGTTTCATCGGATGGGAAGTATCTCCTTAGTAGCTCCAACTTCCAACGCACCCAAGGACGTGAGCTGATCTGGTGGCAGGTGGATGAGCCCCAGAAGATCTTAAATTGGATGGAAAATGTTTATCCCGGAGACTATCTATATGCAGTCGAATTTGACTCACCTGGTAAAGTATTGTGTGCAGCGCTTGGCGGACTGCGCTGCCGCAGATTAACCGATGGACAGCCCCACATCCTAGACACGAACCGAATCGCCAGCCTTGCAATCTTACCTGACAGCACCCTGGTGGCAACCGGCGACCTGGAGGGAATGATTCATATCTGGTCATTGGCAGACCGACGTGAGATCGCTATTCTATCGGGGCACAAGCAGCAGGTTAACAGCCTGGCCTTCTCTCCTGATGGGAGTAGCTTGCTATCAATGTCAACGGATGGTACGATCCGACTTTGGGGCCTTCCGTAAATAACAAGACAGCTGATGAAAAGCATGATCGAAATCCAGGATCTCAACTCGAAGATTAATGTGGACGATTCTCACCATAACCCTCAGCTCCGCTGAGCACATTCAGCCCGCCCACCTGGCCAAACTGCTATAGGACCGGCCGAGGTTGTTGTAAAATGCTCTATATTCCTTATCCTCGGAGATAACCACCATGGACTATTATGTCACTCCCGAAACCATCCATGCAAAAAGCCTGCAATGGCTGGACAAGATTGCCCCCTTCAACACGCATGCAATGCAGCTCAATCCCAGCCGTTCTGCCCTGCTGGTGATCGACATGCAGCGCTTCTTCCTCAACCCTGCTTCCCCCAGCTTCACCTGTGGCGGGGTGGCCATTCTGCCGAACCTCATTAAACTAATCCAAGCTTACCGCACAAAACACTTGCCAGTGATTTACACCCGCCACGTCCACCACCCGGGCATGCTGGATGCGGGTATCATGGGCTGGTGGTGGCAGGGTATGTGCAAGGAGGGCACTCCCGAAAGTGAGGTCCACCCTGATATCGCCCCTTTGCCTGGCGAGAAGGAAATCCTCAAACACCGCTATTCGTCATTTTACAACACCGACCTGGAAACGATTCTGCGCTGCCTGAAAGTTGAGGACCTGGTGATCTGCGGCATCATGACCAACATGTGTTGCGAATCAACTGCCCGCGACGCATACTACCGTGATTATCGTGTCTTTTTCCTGGCGGATGCAACCGGAAGCATTACAGAAGAAATGCACCTGGCAAGCTTGCTGAACCTGGCCTTTGGTTTTGCGTGGGTTACAAGTGCGGGCGAAATCGTGACACAGCTCGCCGAAAATTATCCTCGCTGATTGATGCACTGGCAAATTTCCAAAGACTTGTCACCGCACGCCCTCGAAAAAACCATCTCCCTTTCCTTGACAAATCCTCTTAATCATCTTATAATGCAACCGGTTGCAAAAAACCGGTGAAAAATATGAGCGAGAGAAAAGTAAAAACAATTGCCGATATTGCAGAAATCTGCCGCGTCTCCAAATCCACCGTTTCGCGCGCCCTCAACGACAGCCCTTTGATCAGCAGCGAGACCAAACAACGCGTCCAAGCGGTCGCCAGGCAGAATAACTTCCAGATCAACATCCCCGCCCGCCGCCTCAGCCTGCAGCGCAGCCGTACAGTGGCCTTCGTGATCCATGCCCATTATGCCAAGTATTTATTCTCGCTGGCTGATCTCTTTACTTTAGAGATTCTTGGGTCCATCACCAGCACCTTATCAGACAACCATTACGATTTGCTGGTGGCCAATATCGACCCCCACGACCCCCATTGGCCCCACCACTACCTGGATACTGGCCGGGTAGATGGGTTCATCTTGCTCACTTCCACCCGCAAGCCTTTTCATATCAAGACCCTGGTGGAGATGCATGCTCCTTTCATTGTGTGGAATAAGGTGCGCCTGCCCGACGATAGCTACTGCTCGGTCAGCAGTGATAACCTGGCGGGCGGCAGGCTGGCAGTTGAGCATCTCCTACAAACCGGCCGGCACAAGGTCAGCTTTATTGGCGGGCCGGTAGACGAATATGAAGTTCAGCAGCGCTATGATGGCTACGCCGCCGCTCTGCAGCAGAACGGGCAGGCAGTTAACCCCGCCTTGGTCGCCTATGGCGACTGGACGGTCGAATCAGGCACGGCGAAAATGCGCCAGCTGCTCGAAAAAAACCCTGACCTGGACGCCGTGTTTGCCAACAGCGACCTGATGGCAGTCGGGGCGATCAATGCCCTGCGCGAGCTCGGCCGCCGAGTACCTCAGGATGTGGCTGTGGTGGGCTACGACGACCTGTCCATCTCCCGGACGAGCGAGCCACCCCTCACCACCATCAGCCAAAATATCCCCCTGGCTGGAAGACTCCTCGCCCAGAACCTGATCCAGAATATCGAAACAGGCCAGGTAATTAACGTAACCATCCCGGCGAAATTAGTGATCCGGGATTCAAGCTAATTTTTTTTATCGAATAATGCAACCGGTTGCAAGAATAATCACTGCCAGGAAGGAAGCTAAAAATGTCCGAACAAACCATGAGCCAGGATGGATATAGTGTGTGTGACAATCAATACCAACGGCCAGCTCACATCAACTGCTCACAAGGTTCTCAGCCGGAGATTGCAGGCTACAAGTTCCAATTGTTAGCAGAGGACACTTTAGAACTATCGGGGTCTGGTAAGCAGGAGTTGGTAGAAGGAGGTTTGCGTGCCAGGCTACTGGATCTATTCGCCATCCTGCGGGATATCTTGTCCGCTAACCGGTCTGAAGGGTACCAACTCAACCAAAATAGTTCCTCATCTTCACCAATGCTGGTGCACACATCCAACGGCTGCTCGGTACAGCCGGTGTTGTGGAACCCGGGTGCATTTTATAGGGAGAAGGGTAGATGAGTATGGTTTTTTGTGGCCGGCTCAGTAGGTGCAAACCAAGGGTAAAGAAATGAATGAAGCACCCCATGCTTGATGGGCTGGGGTATTATCAGCCTGGAGCACGAAATGTAAAATCCTGGCCTGGTACAGGAGAGGATTTATGAGCATGAAACATTCGATACTCGGGATTGTTATCTACCCTACTTTAGCTCAACAATACAAAAATGGCGATGATGGCCAGCTGCGCCAGGGGATAATAACTGGCATGATCGAACAATTTGGCCGCCAGGCGTCCTTCCTGGTACTGTTTAAACAACTGGTACCCGGGCTTCAATAACAGCATAAAACCCACCGCTGCGCTGGCCAACATGTATGGCCAACCCAGTGGCACCGGCGAGACTACCGGCAGGAACATGCTGGTGACGACGGTGAGGCTCAGCGCCACCACCACAATCAGGCCAGCTTTCCTGAATCCAAACTGGATGGGGATGGTCTTGGCGTTCACCCGGCGGTCCTCCACCGTATCATTCCAATCTGCCGGTATGTTCTGCCCGCCGATCTCCCAGAAGAACACCCAGGCGAATACCAGCAGTAGCAGGTAGAGTGAAGGCTGGTGATCCACGGCGAAGATGGCTGCCACCGGCCCGCTGGACTTGACCAGCCCGCTCACCAGCACGCGCAGGTAAGTCACCTTGAATAGCAGGCAATAGATCACTTCAAGGATTGCAGCCGCAATGAGGATGATCAGGATGGCTACGTTCAGCAGGTAAGCGCCCAGCAGGGCAATGGCGAACCACGCCGCGAACCATAGCACGCCCTCCCTCAGGCTCAAGGCATTGCGCGCCAGCGGGTAGCGCAGCTCAGAGGCCTCCACCGAGTACCCCGCGTTGATGCCTCCAGCAAATTTTTCCCGGTCTCCCGCCATGCCCACCAAGTCGTTAAGCGTGTAGATCGCCGTATAGGCTGCAAATACGGTGAGCAGTGCCAGCAACAACACCGGCCACTCGGGGAACCGCCCCAGCCACAGCAGGGCGCAAAAACCCGGGCAGGCAATATCCAGGACGGCGTGCGTGGTGCGTGAAAGGGCTAAATAGCGCTTCACCTGGGCCTGGCTCTCTACGATGAAAGCTCCTGCTTGACGAAATGCATCATGTAATTTACATCTCCCTTGCCATCCGCCACGTGGAACTTGCCGGTTATGGGGTTATACATCAGGCTGGCGATCCTGGAAAATTCCAACCCGCTCCGCTCTCCCCAGGCTTTCAATTCCGGCGGGCGGATTAGTCTGTTGTATTTATGGGTGCCCTTGGGTAGCAGGTGGATCACATACTCACCGATAAGCACGGCAAATAGGTAGGCTTTGAGCGTGCGGTTGATGCTCGAGAAAAAAGCGCACCCGCCAGCCTTCAATGCCCGGGCCGCAGCAGCCACGATATCCTCCGCTTTCGGTACATGTTCAAGCATTTCCATGCAGGCCACTGCATCGAAGCTTTGGGGGTGAGCCTTGGCGAATTCCTCAGCATCCCCGTAATGGTATTCGATCTCCAAGCCCTGCTGCTTGGCATGCTGTCTGGCTGCCTGGATGGCTGATTGCGACACATCCACCCCCGTCACACAGGCGCCAGCCCTGGCCAGCGCCTCGGATAGAATCCCACCCCCACAGCCCATATCCAGGATGCACGGCTTTGAATGGGTGAGATTTTCCATGATGAACTTCGTCCGTAATGGGTTGATGGTATGCAAGGTGCCCATTTCACCCCGCTCATCCCACCAGATTTGAGCCACTCGCTCGAACTTTTCTACCTCACGCTGGTCTACATTTTCAAACGACGCCATTTTTAACCATCACTCGCTCATCCAGCAGCTTTACGGCCAGCTTAATCTCACCTGGCTGCACATCATTTACGAAGGTGCAGGCCCCAATACCTTGCGGCAATGGGATCCTCTGCAAGCCATTGCGGTGGTAAACGCGCTCTTCCAGCGAGAGCCACAGTAAGTCAGCATCCAGGCTGGTGTAATCCAGGTACAGGCCCAGTGAATTGATTAGCGCGAAGATACGCTCAACCTGGTCTTTTGTGAGCAGCTTTCGCTCGCCGGCAATCAGGCTCGAAATGGCAATATCCAACAACACTGCCTCCCCGTGGAACAAGTTATTTCCATGCTGCATCTCAAGCCCATAGCTGAAGGTGTGCCCAAAATCTGCCCGCCTTTGCAAATCCTCTTCCAGCAGGTTGGGTTCCAGCTCCTCCATCATCCCGTTGATCGAGCGCTCCAGGATGCGGTCCCCAGCTTCGTCCTGGAAACGCGTTTCCAGGCATTGCTTGCCGTACCCCTCCAGCAAGCTGAACAGCTCAGCGTCCTTGATCACCGCCAGCTTGAGGATCTCACATACCCCGTTCATGATGTGCCGCCTGGGCAGTGTTTTTAGGAAGCTGCGATCGAGCAGCACTTTCACCGGTGGGGCAAAGGTCCCTAACCGGTTTTTATTCCCATTGAAATTGATCCCCGCTTTTACGCCAATGGAGGCATCCACATAGCCCATCAGGGTGGTGGGAACCTTGATGTGTGGCACCCCCCGGCGGTAGGTGCTGGCTAAGAAGCCCACCACGTCGGTGAGTATGCCCCCACCGATGGCGATGATGGGCTCATCTCGCCGGCAGATGGGAAAGGCATCCAGGTCACGCACCAGTGCAAGGTAATGCTCAATGGTTTTATATTCCTCGCCGCTGGTAAAGGGGATGATCCTGGCCTCCACCTGGTTCACCCTGAAATAATTTCGCATCACCGGTGCATAATACTTTTCCACGTTGCTGTCCACCACCACGAAGCGCCGGGCACCCGCCACCTTGCCAATTGATAGCAACGCTGGGTTGCATGGATCGAACAGGTTTGCACAACTGACAATCTCGTATGCGATATTGTGTTGGTAAGTAACCTGGCGCAGGTAGATACGCTCGCTCATACCACCTGCCTCCAGTTGTCTTTAGATTGCAGGATACTCCTGGCCAGCGTCTGGGCCAGCTCCAGGCTGTGATTCCGATAATTACCGCATTGCTCTACACTGGCGTAAGGTACTGCGCCGGCAACCAGGATGTCTCGTAAAATTTGCTCATATACCCGGCAAATGACTTCAGCATTACCTTCATTGAGCAGCACCAGGTAAAAGCCTGTCTGGCAGCCCATCAGTCCGATGGAGATGAAATTCTCGGGCAGGTATTTTCGGAACCCTGCCAGCAGGAAATGCTCAAAGGAGTGCATTTTGGTAGTGGATAGGAATTCCGCATTTGGCCTGGTGATCCTCAAGTCGATGCAATAAACCACATCACCATTGGGTCCCTGGATAGCTGATCGTAGTTTAATTGTCGGAGCTTTCAGCCGTCGGTGGTCGAGCTCAACCGCTGTGCTGGCATCCCAACCCAATTTCGTCACATCTACCATAATCGCCTTCCCTTTGTCATCCCTGGCCTCCACCTGATAAATCAGCCCATCAGATCGCATTGGGTAAATTCTATATTGAACGATTTCCTGATCCCTACACGAACTGCACCAGGTGAGCATAACTATCAGTGAGTGCCTTCTGCCAGGCGCCGACATGATGGTATAACTCCACCGAGGCATAGCCCGAAAAGCCGTGATCTGTTAGCGCTTTAAAACTCCCGGCGAAATCCAGCGTACCCTCTCCGGGGATCTCATGGAAATGAGCTATGCCCGTCAGCGAGTTAGCCACCATCCTATCCACCAGTGCTTGGTTTTCGATTAGCCTGGGGCTGCGCAGGTAGATCAGGATTGGCCTGGCTCTTTCCAGCACATCATAACTCAAACCCGGCACAGAGATCAGGTAAGTGAACACTTCATCATCGAAGGGGCTTGATCCGGCATACAGGTGGGTATAATCCACAAACCCAGGTTCCGTGGAAATGTTGGCCCGCCGAAGGACGGATTCCACGTCATGCTTGACTTCTCTATCCGGTTCGTCGTCGTAGAAATAGATCGGGTGCTGCCTGTCCACCAGCAGGTATTCAGCACGTTCGGGAAAATAAACCAGGTAGCTGGCAAAATCCAGGTCGAGGGCAATTTTATCGGTCATCTTGATGATTTTTAGGTTGTAACCCAGCCTGGCATCCGAGACGTGCAGGTAGCGGGTGTGAGGTGCGGCGGCAGCCAGAGCCGAAATAGTATCATGCTCCGAGCAGTACATATGGCACAGATCCAGATGTAATTGGAATTGAGGAGAATCAATCTCATTGACCAGGCCCAAAGCCTGCTCCACGGTTTCGATGAGCATGCCCGGTTCTGGCTCGATTAACAGGGTGATATCTTCGTCTTTTCTGACCGTGTGTAAACATTGCTGTATGCTGTCCACCAGTAGCGCGTGGGGGTCAACTTTTGGGTTTGACACGTGCTCATCGCGGATAAAACCGCTGCCAAACGTCACCAGTGAGATGCCCAGACTGCGCGCAACTTCGATGCCCCGCCGGATCAAATCGATGCGCCGCTTTCTTCCCGCCAGGTCGGGGCAGATCAAGGATGGCTCATGTGGGCGGGAGGGGGTAAAAAAATGCGAGGCGGTTGCCAGGCAGGCTGCCCTTACATTCACCGTGCTTAACCTTTTTTTGACATTATCGATATCATCTGCCGATAACTCGTATGGGTTGAACTGCTCGCGGTGGAACGAAAGCTCGATCCCCGGGTAACCGGCAACATCAACGGCATCGATCGCCGCCAGGAAATCAAGATTGGTCAGGCCAAACGTGCTGTAACTTAACTTGATCACTGCTGCACCACCGCCTCCCTGTTCTGCTCTATCCCTCACAAATAATGAATCACGATAGCGTGGAATTCATTTCGCCTGAATAGTACCCATTTTACACATTTTTCCAGCTCCGTGGGTCTTCTCACTCAATAAATCTACCTGGTACCGAGGAATTCTATCACGGGTTTATTGTATTGCAATTACAGGCATATTAAGAGCTAGTTAACTGCCCTCCAGGGTTGTATTGTCCGCACGGGTGCAGGCTGACAAGTCCAGGTGACATACCATTATCTTATTAATCACCAACGCCAGAAGTTACGATAACCCCCCACCTTGTTTCCATTATGGGAATACACGAAACAGGTCGCTTAAATCGGTGGCATTGGCAGCATCCCCCAGGAAGGGCTTGACATTGAAGATTTCCTGGATGGTACGTAGCGTGGAGCTGTGGGTGTATTCGATGCTGTTGGAATACCCGCCGCCCTTGGCCAGCGGGGAGAGCACGATCATGCCGATCGGTTGGTCATTATCATCCGACTCATCCCAGGTGATGAACAGAACTCCACCGTTCTTATAAGCCTCGGAGGCAAGGATCATCGGCACCTGTTCAGAAAGCCAGGTATCACCATTTTTAACCTGGTCTAAGCTGGGGCAACCTACTACGTCGTGCATGTCATTGCACAGGTTGGGAGTGATGAAATTATACTGTGCCACCGTGTTATTCTTCAGGTCTGTTGCCAGCTCTGAAAACGGCCGCTCGTGGGCAATGCAATAGGCTGCATTGGGATCCATATTATCGGTCACGTCATCGAAGTAAACCATCGGATTATGCTTGGCGGCATATAAATTAACATCCTTTAGGGGGCAAACCTTGCCGCTTATCCCCTCTTCATAAGCTTTCCAGGTGAACCCGGCATTATTGAGGTAAGTAACCAGGTGATCGGTGCTGCTCTGGTGGTTGCTCTTCACCCCACTATCGTTGTGCACACCAAAGTTCGTGCCAGCTTCCAGCCACAGGTAATTGGGCTCGCTGGGATGAATACCCGGCGGATTGTGGTAATTAAGTGCATAGGAAGCCTGTGGCAGGAGTGTTTGATTAATATAGGGTGCGGAGTCATTATTAATGATACTGGACCAATTATGATTCTCCATCACGATGATGAACACAGTCTTGATCTCTCCGGCAGTAGCCAGCGTGGTTTCGACAGGCGTGCTGCTTGCGCTCGGGGTAGCCGAAGACTGCTGGCTGGCTCCCTGGGTGGGTGTAAAGGTTTGAGTTGGCCCGGCCTGTTGGCTGGATATCGCCGTGCTGCTTGGCGGGATGGCTTGCCCGGGGGTGCTCGTTGAAATTTGTTGTGGGACGGATGTCACCGTATTAGTAAGCTCACCCGGCGATGCAGCCTGGCAGCCAGAGAGCAGCAACGAAAAAACGATCATTAAGGCTGTTAGCTGCTTGGTCGAGCGTATAAAACCTTGGTGTGGTTTATTGTGATTATTGGCCATAACCCTCCTCATTTTCATAGGCACGCCAGCATTATATGGTGTGAATGACCGCCAGCCATCCCCACCTGCATTAGCAATTGCTTAATTAAAAACCAGCCGGTGAACGTCATTGATTTCCTGTTCGCATCGTACCGATGTGTTCTTAGGCAGCTGGCGCAATACTCATCGGTAAAAATATGCTGATTCACCATGAAATCCCAGCCGCCACCTGCTGAATGATCCTGGCATGTGAACCTGCCATCGTGGGTGGCTGATGATGCTTCCACCCGATCCAATCAGCAACTATCAGCATGCCCCACTCAGCCTGGCATCCCCCACACAAATCACAAATCATATCTTAATATTTTCTGAACCTCATCCCTGTATACTTAACCAGAAGGATCAAGGTTTAATCGCTATCTTTGGAGGTTTTGCATGTCTTTAAGAAAAGTGCTTCTTTTTTTCGCAGCCGTCGTCATTCTGGGCGGCGCTGCTCTGGCAGGCTCGATTGCTGGCGGAGTAATTGTTTATAACTATATGAGCCAGACTGCAACCACCATTCCAGTCACTTCCAGCCAGCCTGCCGTGGATATCCAAACGGCCAATAATCAAACCCAAACCCTGGAAGTTAACAGCACCGATGTTGAAACTGCCGTTACCACGGCGGTCCAAAATGTGGGGCCAACGGTGGTGACCGTGGTGGGTACCATCCCGGGCCAGCAGACCTTTTTTGGATTTACCGGCGATTCCACATCCACCGGCAGCGGGGTATTCATCTCCTCCGACGGCTATATCCTCACCAACAACCACGTGATCGAGGGAGCGCAGCAGCTGCAGGTCATCTTCGCCGATGGCAGCGAGCAGGATGCCACTCTGGTGGGCACCGACCAGTATTCCGATCTGGCTGTGCTCAAGGTGGACGGACCGGCACCCGCCGTGGCCACCTTGGGCAATTCCGACGCCCTGAACCCAGGCGAGACGGTGATTGCCATTGGCTCGCCATTGGGCGACTTCAAGAATACCGTCACCGTTGGGGTAGTCAGCGCCACCGGCCGCTCGATCGACACCGGCGAAGGCTACACTATTGATGGCCTGATCCAAACCGATGCCGCCATCAACCAGGGCAATTCGGGCGGGCCGCTGGTGAACCTGGCCGGAGAAGTGATCGCCATCAATACCCTGATCATCCGCAGCAGTGGTAGTGGGACGGTGGCCGAGGGGCTTGGGTTCGCCATCCCCATCAACACCGCTCGAGTGGTTTCATCACAAATCATCCAGAAAGGTTATGTCTCGCGCCCCTACATAGGAATCACCTGGCAGCCCATTACCCCACGCGTGGCAGCCATTTATCGCCTGCCGGTGGAATACGGGGTTTATATCACCGATGTGGCTGCCAATAGCCCCGCCAGCACAGCCGGTCTCATAGTGGGCGATATCATTACCGGCATCGATGATACTGCCCTGGATGAGACCCACGCTTACATCAACACCCTGTTCCAGTATTCTGCAGGTGACACGGTAACCGTTAGCCTGGTGCGCAACAACCGCCAGATGCAGGTGCAGGTCACCCTGGGC
>Ga0172362_10002940_pt1 | contig 14773 bp, 10 predicted proteins | sample LakKivs1_kivu2a2_FD_114534 | JGI IMG/M metagenome (GOLD analysis project Ga0172362, IMG submission 114534) | Sediment microbial communities from Lake Kivu, Rwanda - Sediment s1_kivu2a2 | ecosystem: Environmental > Aquatic > Freshwater > Lake > Sediment | place: Rwanda: Western Province, Lake...
AAACAGCGAGTTTCTCCGATTTCATGATCTTGTACAGCAATGCCTGCTGTTGAATTCTGTTCCTGACAACAAAACGGTCTCCGCACAGCCTGCTGATTTCGTCCTGCAGTTTTTCCCTGTCAGTCTGGGGGGCCAGGCCTATCTCTATGGATGTCACCTCGTCGGTGTATTCGAGCAAGTCGCGTGCGAAGGCGATAGGGACGATCATGTACCTGGAATCGAAATCCTGCTGTATCGAGAAAATGCCTGCAGGCATGATGACGGCTGAGTTGAAGGCCTGATCCAGCGAGGTATAGGAACTCCTGGTCCGTTTGGGAACATACACATGGATGGGATCGGAGTAATCGTCCGGGTTGATGCCAAGATAATAAGCCACGCCATAGCCCACCACGGCAAAAGGTTTACCGTGCGACTGAAAGATGAAATCACCGCCCACCATCATGGTGTCGAGGCCGCTCAGACGGACATAATCCTCCGACACTCCCTTCATGGTTACGATGTATTGCTTGGAGGTGTACTTCAGCAGGGCTGTTTCTTCCAGTACTTCGGTATACCGTAAAACGCCCGGAAGGGCTTTGATGGAGTCGCCCGGAAGATCGGAGGGACGGAAGACCTTGCCCTCCTTCACCGTGATCATCAGGTCGGGATCAAAGCTGTTGAAAAGAGTGGTCACTATTTTCTCAAAACCGTTGAACACTGAAAGGATGATGATGAGAGCCATGGTGCCGATGGTGACGCCGGCAACGGCTATCCCCGAAATGATGTTAATGATGTTATGGGATTTCCTGGAGATGAGATACCGTTTGGCTATGTAAACAGGAACCTTCAATGTTATGAAATTATGACGTTCGGCCACGGCTGAAGGCCGACCCTCTGAAATCATTTGCAATACACCTCTATTTCATTGGCAGCCTGGGCATAACCCAGCCGATAAGACATAATCCAGTCGGCGCAGGCACCCTCCTTATCGTTCATCTTGAATTTGGTCATACCACGGTTATAATAAGCGAGGCTGTATTTGGGTTCAATGCTGATGGCCTTGTTAAAATCTTCCAGTGCTCCGGTGTAATCGTCCAGGTTCAGCCTGGCAAAGCCCCTGCCGTGAATGGCATTGAAATTACCGGGCAGGTACTTCAATGACAGATTGTAATCGTTAATGGCGCCGGTGAAATCTTTCATCAGGGCCCTGGAATTGCCACGGTTGTTATAAGCAATATAATAATACGGATTCAATTTCAAGCACTTAGTGAAATCGTCGATTGATTTTTGGTATTCACCGAGTTTCTGCCACACCATCCCCCGTCCGTTATAGGCTGCCGAATAATCTGGGTCGAGACTGATAGCCTGATTATAATCCTGGAGGGCTTCCTGGTACTGTCCGAGGGTTTGCCTGGCATTACCGCGGTTATTGAATGCCAGTGAATAGGTGGGTTCCATCCTGATGGCCAGATCATAATCAGCTATGGCCTCAGTATAGTCGCCGATGTTGAATTTGGCCAGCCCCCGGGCATTGAGCATCAGTCCCTGGCCTTTGTTTAGCTCATAGGATTTATTGAAGTACATGATCGCCCGTTCGGGCTTACCCAGCTCAAGGTAAGAATTACCCAGGGATGTATAACCGAAATAAAGGTCAGGATATTTTTTGGTCAGATCCTCAAAAAGGGTAATGCTGTCGTGCCAGACTTTTACCCGCTGGTAGGTGGTTACGCCGAAATAAATCAGATACCCGGCAAATAAAGGGATCAGCAAATACTTTATCCGGTCGCGGCGTTCCAGCAACAGGAGAACGATACCGGCCAGCACCATAAAAATACCTATTGAAGGGATATATGTATAACGGTCCGAGACATAGCTCTCATTGATATTCATCCCCATGACCGTCACAATGGTGATAAAAAAGAAAGCCAAACCGGCAGGGATAAGACGGTTGCGGTTGATGAAATAGATCCCAGCACCAACGATCACCAGAAGAGGGAGTATCCAGAGCATGTGGATCAGCCTGAACCGTGAAGGATAATACAGTTGAGGCAAGGCATACACCACCGACAGCTTGTTGGGGACAACGGTCCGGTAAGACCACTGCAAAAGCCTGTAGGACTGAAACGTCGCTTTGTTGGCAATATAAGTTGGGACGCTGGGAAATGACCGCATCGTGATCTTATTATTCTTACCTGCTTCACCCGGTCTGAGTGCCCGGACGTTCTCGGGTGGTGACCAGAAAACACCGTAAAGAGTCAGTCCCATCAACAAAACAATGAAATACGGTATTTTTTCACTGACCAGTTTCCATCCTGCCTTTCTTCTTATCATGAAATCGATGATGAAAAGGACCAGAGGAAGTGTGATGATCATCGATTTGGAAAGAATACCCAAAAGAAAAAGAAGACTTCCCAGGATGATATAACGGTACTTTTTTTTCAAAAGATATTGCACATAAGACAATAAACTGGCGAGGAAGAAAAAACCGAACATGACATCTTTCCTTTCCACGGCCCACGCCACCGACTCGACTTTCAAAGGGCATATGCCGAAAAGTGCCGCCACCAAAAACGATATCCAGGGCACATACCTGTTGTCCGGATACATGATCCTCAGCAGTTTTATAAGAAGTAAAAACAGCAGCAGGGTGCTGGCTATGTGGAACAAAAGATTGGTCGTATGATAAACCACCGGATTGAGCCCGAAAAAATGTTTCTCCACAGCCCATGATAAGTACACCAATGGTTTGTACCATGGTGAGAAGCCATGATCCTGGAAGATATAGACCAGGTTCTTGCCATCCAGCGAATTGAGATGTCTGTTGGCATATATGAATTTTCTGTCATCATAGTCGACAAAGTCATTCCTGAAGAGGGACGCAAAAGAAACAAATGTCATGATGACCAGTGAAAGAGCCAGCCACGGTACCAGCCGTTTTTGCTTTTTTTTCTCGACTGCGGAAGATGATACCGTCATCATTTTAACGATCCTTTTGAATGGAACTCTCATTGCCAAAACATTTTAATTTATGCATTCCTCTTCAAGCTTCGGCCCCTATGTCCATGCTTTAACGATCAGTCCGGTACCTGAAGTATGATGCATTTCCAGATCCAGAAAGTTCAAGGACAGAAAAAAGGGAAATATGATCAGGTAATAAAAAGGCATGACGATGAAAAACCACTTGGAGCGGCTCAGCATCATCATGGGATATTTCATGGATAATCGCCACGACAGGTTACCCGGCACGCCATAGGAATAACGGACCTCCGTACGTTTAAATCCGGCATGTGTCAGCCTCATGACCATCTCCATGGCATTATAACCTTCACGCACATGCTCACCGATGAATGATCCATCACCATGGTAACGGACATCAGACCCTCCCCTGTCGGAGGGAGTGGATATCAATAACATACCGCCCGGTTTCAAGGAAGCGGCAAAATTCTCAAAGACCACTGTATCCTTTTCGATATGTTCCATGACATCCACACACAAGATCAGATCGTATGCTTTCTCCTGTCTGTATGTTAACAGGTCGGCATCATGAAAGCCTGCATTTTTCATGGCCGTACGTTCAAAAAAATGCTGACAATCCGCCATCTCCTCCTTCTTGACATCGACACCTGTAATGACCATCCCCGGCCATCTGTGTGCTATGTAATAACTGTACTGACCGAAGCCGGCACCGGCATCGAGTACCGCGGCGCGGCCGGCCTTAAGGCGTGCCCATGTTCTAATTTCTTTTCTGATATGCCATGAACGCAACAGCAACAGATCGAGGAGAAAATAAAACAACTTGCGCAGCCAGGGTGACCGGTTGAAGAAGTGGCCCAGCCGGCGTTTTATTGGATCATATTCCATGGTTCGTTCGGTTTGTGGTCACAGTGACGGACGCCGTGAAATGGATCAGTGCTTAAGCAGCTTCTCAATATTTTCGATATAATCAAGGGAATCATCCATAAAAAATTCCAGCTCCGGCATAAATCGCATTTGATTCCTGATGCGTAAGCCGAGCTGTTTCCTGAGCTCTTTGGTCAGAAGGCGTATCCTGGTCAACAAGTCATTTTTATCCTTAACGGCATACAGGCTGACATATATTCTGGCAACGGAAAGGTCTTTGGTCACATTCACCTTCGTAACAGTTATCATGGCACCTTCAAATAAATGACGGCTTTCCAGCAAAAAAATCTCGGCCAGCTCTTTCTGTATCAGACGTGATATCTTATTCTGTCGTTTGCTTTCCATGCCACAAAGGTAACAGTTTGTGAATTTTAAGCGGTCATGCCGGGGTACATTTTTATATTTTATATTTGCATGGATGAAAAAATTCGCCAAAATACTGAAATATGCCGTTCCTTACTGGGGATATGCCAGCCTTAATATCTTATTCAATATCCTGTCGGTTCTATTTTCGCTGGCCTCCTTTGCTCTTTTCATCCCTGTTTTGCAGATGCTTTTCAAGACCACGGAAATACCTGCTTCCAAGCCTCCGTTTTCTATCTTCAGCTTTGAATCGGTCAAACAGAATTTTTATTTTGAAATTGGAAGGCTGATCCATGAGAGAGGTGAAATGCAAGTGCTGATGTACATTGCCATCTCCATCGTGGTCATTTTTTTTCTGAAAAATTTGTTCAGGTATCTGGCCATGTTCTTCCTGGCCATAGTGCGCAACGGTGCAGTCAAAGATATCCGGAATGAGATGTACTCCAAAATTCTGATCCTGCCTTTAGCCTATTATTCCGATCAGAGAAAAGGGGATCTGATATCGCGGATGACAACCGATGTGCAGGAGGTTGAATGGTCGATCATGAGTTCCCTCGAGATGATCTTCAGGGAACCTCTGACGATACTCTTCTATGTGATCACCTTATTTCTTTTCAGCCCCCAGCTGACCATGTTTGTTCTCGTTCTCCTGCCTGTGAGCGGTTATCTCATCGGACAGGTAGGCAAGAGCCTTAAGAGGACTTCGCTGAAAGGACAGAGAAAAATGGGCGAGCTGTTGTCGATCATTGAGGAGACCATTTCGGGAATAAGGATTCTCAAGGCTTTCAACGCCATACCGACGGCCAGCGACAACTTCAGGAAGCACAACCATGCTTACAACAGGCTGATGATCAGGTTATACCGCAAGCGTGACCTGGCCTCTCCTCTGAGTGAGTTTCTGAGTGCTCTGGTGCTGGTGGTGGTTCTTTTATTTGGTGGCAGGCTGGTGCTGGGCGCAAGGACATCGCTCGACGCCGCCACCTTTATCGTTTACCTGGGCATTTTCTCGCAGCTTATCCCTCCGGCAAAAGCTATCACGACGGCTTTTTACAACGTCCAGCGGGGTATCGCCTCGGTGGAGCGCATCGAAGAGGTGCTCCAGGCCGAAGAGGTCATCACCGAAAAAAAAGAGGCTGCTTCCATCAGGGATTTCACCGGTGAGATCGTGTTCCGTAACGTCGGTTTTTCGTATTCACCCGCTAACAACAACAAACCGGGCGTCCTGCATAACATCAACCTCACCATTCCAAAAGGTAAAACCATCGCACTGGTGGGTCACTCAGGCGCCGGCAAAACGTCGATAATCAACCTGCTGCCACGCTTTTATGATGTCACCCAGGGAGAGATACTTATCGACGGGATGCCCATCCGTGATCTTATTATTTCAGACGTCAGGGCTCTGATGGGTCTGGTCACACAGGAATCCATTCTTTTTAACGACACGGTATACAATAACATCGCCCTGGGTAAGAAAGATGCCACCTATGAAGAGGTGGTGGCGGCAGCCAAAGTGGCTAATGCCCACGACTTTATCATGAAAATGGAAAAGAATTACGAGACGGTTGTCGGCGACAGGGGCACTAAGCTCTCCGGTGGCGAGAAACAACGGGTAAGCATCGCCAGGGCGGTTCTTAAGAACCCGCCCATCATGCTTCTCGATGAAGCCACCTCGTCCCTTGATACCGAGTCGGAACGCCTCGTCCAGGAAGCTCTTATCAACCTGATGAAAAACAGGACCTCCGTCGTCATTGCCCACCGTCTTTCAACGATACAGTTTGCCGATGAGATCATCGTCCTGGATAACGGTAGAATAACTGAACGCGGCACTCATCACGAATTGCTGAAAATAAACGGAGTGTATAAAAAATTATACGATTTGCAATCATTCAAATAATTATCCGTTTCTCTTGTCCTTCACGTTTATCTTATTAACTTTGAATTCTTAATTTCGCTTCCTGACAGATGAATGATCTGAAGGAAAAAATCAAACGGCTTGCGGCAGACTACCTCTCCGAGATCACCGAAACGAGGCGTTATTTGCATCGTCATCCCGAATTGTCGATGCAGGAACACCATACCGCCGATTTCATCGCATCGACATTGAGAAGCTGCGGAATTCCTTTTAAACAAGGCATAGCCGGCACGGGTATCGTGGGATTGATAGAGGGCCGCCGTCCACTGACCAGGGTCATTGCTCTCAGAGCTGATATGGATGCGCTGCCCATTGAGGAAAAAAACGAGGTGCCATACCGCTCTGAAGTCAGCCACGTCATGCATGCCTGCGGCCATGATGTGCATATGGCGTCGCTGCTGGGGACAGCCCGGATCCTGCAAGCACTGTCAGATCATTTTACCGGAATGGTAAAATTGATTTTTCAACCTTCAGAGGAGACACTTCCGGGGGGCGCCCTCAAGATGATCAACGAGGGCGTGCTCGACAATCCCAAGGTGGACCGGATTTTCGGACAACATGTGTTCCCCGGCCTCGATGTGGGAAAGATAGGAGTCCGTTCAGGACATTACATGGCCTCCACCGATGAAATTTATTTCCTCGTTAAAGGCAGGGGTGGTCATGGAGCCACACCTGACCTTAACATCGATCCTGTTATCATCGCTGCCCATATCATCCTGGCGCTGCAGACCGTCGTGAGCCGCAGAGCCTCGCCTACCATCCCGACCGTACTCTCCATCGGCCGTCTCACCGCCGACGGGATGACCAACATCATCCCCGATGAAGTGAAAATGGCGGGCACCTTGCGGACATTCGATGATAAATGGCGACAGAAGGCCATTGAACAAATCGGCCAGATCAGCCGCTCCATAGCCACCACTTACGGTGGCGCCTGCGAAATAAACGTGGTTGACGGCTACCCCTCCCTTTACAATGATCCCGTTCTGGCCAGCCATGTCAGTCAATACGCTTCCGCTTATCTCGGAGCCGGGAATGCCGCTGAACTGAACATGCGCATGACAGCCGAAGATTTCGCCTATTATTCCCAACGCATACCGGGATGCTTTTACAGGTTGGGCATACGAAACGAAAAAAAAGGCATCACGTCCAATTTGCACACGGCTACATTCGACGTTGACGAAGACTGCCTGGAAACAGGCATGGGATTTATGGCGTGGTTAGCGGTGAACGAGCTGAATTCATAGTATTTATTTTCATGATCGTGTAGGACCTGGAAATGAAAGTCAATAATAAGGAATACCGGACCATCTGGATGAGAGACCTGACTGTCTTTATGATCGACCAGAACAGGCTGCCGTTCCATTTTAAAATTCACAAGGTTGAAGATTATGCTGCTTTGTGCGAGGCCATCCGTGACATGACCGTGCGTGGTGCGGGAGCCATAGGCGCCGCTGCCGGTTTTGCCATGGCTTTGGCCTGTGATCAGGCACAGCATCAGCATGACGACGATTTTATTGACCGTGCCCGCAGGGAGATTGAGGAAACACGCCCGACAGCCCGGAATCTGTCTTATGCCACCCAACGGGTGTACGAGGCAGGACGTCATTCCGTTGAAATGGCACTGAAAGAAGCACAGAATATCGCCGAGGAAAATGTGGAAGAGGGCCGGAGGATAGGTCTTAACGGTAGTGAGTTGCTCCGTGATGGTTGCCGCATCCTGACGCACTGCAACACCGGATGGCTGGCCTTTGTCGATCACGGCTCGGCTCTTTCAGCGATCTATCATGCCCACCGTGGGGGTAAGAAGCTGTTTGTATATGTGGACGAAACCAGGCCCCGGGGCCAGGGAGCCCTGCTGACGGCATGGGAACTGCTCCATGAGGGTGTGCCTTTCAATATTGTGATCGATAGTGCGGGAGCCTACCTCATGTCACAGGGTCTAGTCAACGTCGTGCTCACCGGGGCCGACAGGGTCGCGGCCAACGGCGATGTGGCCAATAAGATCGGGACACTCGAAAAAGCCATCATTGCCAGGGAATATGGTGTACCTTTTTATGTCGCCGCACCCGTCTCTACCTTTGACCTGAGTTGCGCCACAGGCTCTTCCATGGTCATCGAGCAAAGAGATGTGGATGAAGTGCTCTTCCAAACAGGCAGCGATGCCACCGGGCGTGAAAAGAAAATACGTGTCGCAGCACCCCGTGCCACAGCTATCAACCCCGCCTTCGATGTGACACCGGCACACTACATCACCGGATTCATCACCAACAAAGGGATCATCAAACCCAGAACGAGAGATATTTTACATCTGATAAAGGGCCATAATCAGACAAGTCCTTTAACCTATGCTATAAGAAAACACCATGGAAAAAAAATTTAGCATCACCGAGGTCACCGATAGAAAATCAAGGAAGGAATTTTTGATGCTTCCCGTGCGGTTGTATAAAAACGATCCCAACTGGATTCGCCCTCTCGACCGGGATATTGAAAGGCTCTTTGACCCACGGTACAATAAATTTTTCCATCATGGAACCTGCATCCGGTGGATCATGAAGGATGAGCAAGGCACCACCGTCGGCAGGGTGGCCGCCTTTATCGACAGGAAACAGGCCTTTAAATATGACCAGCCGACAGGGGGCATGGGTTTTTTTGAATGCATTGAGGATGAGAATGCTGCAGTCACGCTCTTTAATACATGCAAAAAGTGGCTCCGCGAAAACGGCATGGAGGCCATGGACGGCCCGATTAATTTCGGGGAAAGAAACCAGTGGTGGGGTCTCCTGGTGGACGGCTTCACCGAACCCAACTACTGCACTCCCTATAACTTCAAGTATTACCAGAAGTTCTTTGAAGATTATGGTTTCAGGGTTTATTTTAAACAATACACTTACCACCGTGAGGTAAAGGGAGGCCTGCTTAAGGTCGTTCACAAAAAAGCCGAAAAGGTTCTGACAAATTCCGATTACGCGTTCCGCCATATCAGGAAAAAAGACCTGGAACAATACACTGAAGATTTCAGGACCATTTATAACAAAGGATGGATCAAACATACCGGGGTCAATGAGATGAGTGACCTGCAGGCGAAGATTATGATGAAGAAACTGAGGCCGATGCTGGATGACCGTCTGGTATGGTTTGCCTATTACAAGGATGAACCTGTTGCTTTTTTTATCATGTTGCCTGAGATCAACCAGATCCTGAAGTATGTTAAAGGCAAGATGAATCTCCGGGGTAAGATCATTTACCAGTATCATAAAATGAAGGGAACCTGCCACAAGGCGTTGGGCATTTTGTTCGGTGTGGTGCCGGAGCATCAGGGCAAAGGGGTGGAGTCGGCCCTGGTGATTGCTTTTTCAAAAATAGCTTACTCGCCCGGCTTTCCGTATACCGATCTGGAAATGACCTGGATAGGGGATTTCCATCCCAAAATGATGCATGTCGCCGAACAAATGGGCGGCTCCATCTACAAGACCCATATCACTTACAGGTATCTCTTCAATCCTGAAGCGGAGTTTAAGCGGGCACCCGTGATCGAATAATGAAGGGGCAGGGTGAAGTGGCTGTCAGTCACGTTCCGAGAGGATCATAACAGGGCAGTCGGCTTTGCGTAACACACCCTCGCTGACACTACCCAGAAAAGTCCTGGAGAAAACACCGAATGTCTTCGATCCGATGACGACCATGTCGATCTCCAACTGTCTGCACTGGTCAAGAATGGTGCTGACGATTTTGCCCTGCAACAGCTTTGACTCGACTTCCACACCTTTATGCCTGAGGTACTCCTCCATCGATTGAAGGTCGCGCTCCATTCTGTTCCTCTCTTCATACCTCAGGTCATTAATGATCTCAGGACCGGCTTCAGCAGACATATAATAGGGTTGCCGGGCATTGACATGGAGGATCCACACCTTGCTGCCGAAAGCCAGGGCAAACTTGCCGGCCATCTCAACGATATCAATCGAAAGATCGGAGAAATCAACTGGGACCAATATATTTTTCATCCTGTGGTTTTTTACCTGGGTTTGTTTCGAAGGTTAATTTACAAATATAGTCAATTTCTGTGTCAAAGTCAAAAGCGGTGCCCGCCGAAATATAAAAAACTCCCCATCACAACCATCGTCTTTTTTTGAAGTACACGATCATCAGGATGCCCATGGTCAGCATGGCGCCCATGAGTATCCAGAAAAAATAGGGACTCTGGCTCAGCGGGAGCCAGGCCAGATTCATCCCGTAGAGACTGGCTATAAAGGTCAGAGGAAGCAATATGGAGGAGATCATGGTCAGTATCTTCATGATCTCGTTTATTTTGTTGGTCTGTAACGAATCGAATGTTTTGGATAATCCTTCGATCAGCTCGGCATAATCTTCCGTCATATCCCACAGCTTCTGGTAATAGTCGAGGATGTTACCCCAGTACTCCTCCATGCTGTCGGCATAGCCTTTTATCTCACCCGACTCAAACATGTGGAAAAGACGGAGCTGGGGCTTGAAAATGGTGTTCAACTGGATGATGTTCCTCCGTGTAATGGATATCCGCTCAATGGTCCGTTCGGCTTTCCTGCTGAAGAGCTCCCTGTTGATCAGCTCCAGTTCCAGACCCGTTTTACGGATGAGGGAGATGATTTCGTTGAGCAGCTTATCAAGGATCCGGTACAGGAGGGCATCACTGGTGCTGAAATCAAATTCCTCTTTGTTGTCGGCTTTTTTCCTGAATTCATTGAACATGGCTGTAACCACCCATGGTGACCGGCCGATGGTGATGACATAATCCTCCCCCCAGAAAATCTTGATCTCCTTGGTCAGGATGAACCGGTCCCACTTGTCAAAGCTCGGAAAATGAAGGATAAGGAAATAGTAGTCGTCGTAAATGTCGATCTTGGGGCGTTGGTTGAAGTTGCGGCAGTCTTCGATATCTAAGGGATGGAAATAGAACTCTTCCTCTAAAAAATTCAGCTCTTCGTCTTTTGGGTCTAAGATATGATACCATTTGAGGGTCCCTATTTTCAAAGTATCGATCATAATACCGCCCCCTTTCATTTATGTTGACAACTTTCTACATTCCTTTAGAGAATTTAATCGTTCAAAAATAAACATTTATATTGAACCCATGCATGGGTCCGTGATTTTTTTACCGGGATGAAGTCGTAAAGCTCCAAAAACACGTTACGTCAATGGATGATCATCTTCCTGGCGGGTGTTGAGAATCCTTCGCCTCTGATGGCATAATAATACACGCCGTGCTCCCAGGCACTAACGGGCAGCACTACCATGTTCTGCCGGTCGCTGACGGGTTCTTCTGCCATTTTCCGGCCCAGGGCATCATACACCGTCAGTTTCAGGCCGCGAGCGTTCTCAGGAACCGAATAGTGAATGGTGACAAATGTGCTGGCGGGGTTGGGAACGGCATTGGAGAGGATGACGTCGTCCGGGTTAAGTATCGCTCCGGTACCTGCCGAGATATCGACAATGGTCACGCTAAGGTCATCGAAATAGAAACCGTCTTCAGTGACATAGTTATCACTGACTAACGTGAAGCGAATGAGGATGCTGTCGCCGAGGTAATCATTGAGGTCAATCTCCTCCTTCACCCAGTCGGGTTGATTACCGTCGTATAAAGGTTGTCCGGGGGCCTGGTTGGAATTGCCGGGTTTGGTATATTTCCCGCTCAGCGGTGTCCAGGTGAAGCCGTCATTTGAGGAGGCTTTCACCTGCACATAATCCCATCCCGCCTCAATGGCCCATTTGGCCCAGAAGTTCAGAATGGCATAACCCGCGTGGGTCAGGTCAATGGGTTCATCCAGGGTGATGGATGAGTTCTCGGAATTCTGGTAGTTGCCGTAAGGTGAATCGGTGATGGAGCCGGTAGGCGAATGGTACTGGGTGGTGGAGATACCCCACTGCCCCGCATCCCAGTTGGCCGTGGTGTTACAGTCATCGCTGAAGATGACAACAGGCTGGCCGAAGACCTTATGTATGGTATCGGAGGTGACGAGCCCGCCGTTGCTGACAGCGAGCACATAAGTGATGGCCTGACCGGAGGTGATATCAGACCGGAGGGTGAAAGCGGTGGAATCGTCAACGGATTGCAAAATGTCAAGGCCTTCATATACTTTGGGGTCGCCGACCGACTGTATCTCATCACCCACGGGGATGATGCTGACGGTATAGGTGCCGTTGTCATCCAGTCCCATACGTTTGAGGCTGTATGAAAAATAACCGTCAGTCTCACCTATAATGGACGGGCCGATATCCTCCACCTCCGCATAGGAACCCACATAATAAGCCGCGAGGAAATTCATCAGCATGGTGGTCTCGCACAAGGGTATGATCCTGTCGGGCGAAGGCCAGAAACCGTCCATATCCGTGCCTATTTCGGGGGTTACGGCATACACCTTGTTTTTTGAAAGTTGCTCACCGTAAAGCCAGTCATTGGCATCGCCGTTGGTAGAGTATAATATCTCCCACGGGGTGCCGTAGATATAACCGTTCTCACTGGTCATGGACTGGGCATAGGCATAAAAAATATCATAATCCGGTTGGGGAGGGTAAATATTCGTATACCCGAACGGATAGAGATAGTCATTGCCAAAGGAGTGATAATTAAAGGCGAATTTGAAATCATGCTCTTCGGCGAACTGCCTGATGGCCTGTGTCTCGGGTTCCGAGAAAGCCTCCGGCCCACGATAGGTCTCATCCCAGGTATAGGGTGAGGAGCCTTCGTTATCATAGCCCCACATGTAACCGTAATTTCTGTTGAGGTCCACGCCGAAGGATCCATTGCCGTTGTTGCGCCTGTTTTTACGCCACATGCCTCCCCCGTTGGGATCGGTCTGCTGGTTATAAAGGTAACCGTCAGGATTGACGATGGGTATGAAGTAAAGTTCCCTGTTGTCGACCAGCTCCTTGACATTCGGGTCCGTGTCGTAATTTTCAAGAAGATAATACATGAAAAACAGCAACTGGTCCGTGCCGATGGCTTCACGGGCATGATGCATGCCGGTGTAGAGCACCTGGGGCTCATCTTCGCTGACGTTGGGATTGTCGGATATCTTCACCCAATAAAGAGGATGCCCATCGGTGGTGAGAAAATCACCGATGGGGGCTTTGGCGGTGATCAGATCAGGATACCTGGCGGACATGCTGTCGAGGTTTTCCAGCACCTCATCCCAGGTGTGGAAGCCGCCCATGGAGCCGAGGGTGAATTCATACGGCACCTCGTAATCGCGCGGGACGGACCGGTCAATCGTCAGGCCTTTCTGCTGAGCGGCTCTCGCACTGTAATAGGACGCCACATCACCGATCAGTATTTCCACATCAAAACCGCTGGCCTTGATTTTAGCCATTTCATCACTTGAGAAATCGGAGATAAAATAGGCACCCCGCCTGTAGGTCCCTTCATCCACGGGTATGCCGAGGGAGGCCAGCTTCTTTAGTCCTTCATCGCCGGTAAATATTCTGGCTCTGGAATAAACCGGTACCTGGGTAAAACCGGCAACGTGCATTAAAACAATAAGCACAAGAATGGTAAATTTTTTCATTTTATTTTGAGATTTTTGAAATTCAACCTGATACCTCATCACAGCATGGAATGGCTTTCCCTTAAGGTGGGTCAAAGATAATTATTAAATATATCCCGTAGAAAAATCGGGAAAAAGATAAATCACGGGTGTGTACCCCAGGGTAAGCCCTGGACCCAATTTCCGCCCAAAGGGGCGGGGTATTATACCCTCCGCCTCCGGTCTCGCCACAGGCGGGATTCAACTTGCAAATTTTAATTTACTACGTTCTTAAAATTTGAGTTTCACAAATAAAGGTTGCGGGTTGCACAGCACTTCACCCCCTTGCCCTCCCGCTTTTCAGCGGGAAAGGCTCTCTCCTAAAGGCGAGGGGGGACTTTTATTGTTTGCCTGATTGCATTTGGATTTTGCCTGCCATGGCTGCCAATCCCGCATTCACTCCATTGCTAACTACCAACTTTTAACTGGTCATCCTGCTCACTTCAGCAAAATCATCTTCTTCACATCTTTCCGCTCATTGTTTACCACTAAGGAGCAGTAATAAATCCCTTCCGGAAGATCCTGTGGGATAAAAGTAAACCGGTGTTCACCTGATTCAGCGTAATGATCATAAGGTATTGCTACCAGGGCACCCAGGAGGTTATAGATTTTCACCGAAACCTGGGCGGCCACAGGAACACGAAAGATAATACCGGTGCTTTCCCTGAAGGGATTCGGGAAATTCTGGATCAGGTCGAAAGCAATTATCTCTTTGTTGATCATATTCTGATCCTGATGCTGATTGTCATACCTCTTAAACAGCAAATCGATCAGATAGTTTCTGTTTTTTTCATAGGCCTGACGTGAAACGGGCTTATATTCAGGGTAACGCCCGATGTACGATGAAGAACGGCTACCGCCGCTTTCCATCAGCATATAGGTGTATCCAAGATCGATGATTGCAAATATCGAATCCTCAAAGCTCGGCGGACTTTCTATCTGGCTTTCAAACCAGTCGATCGCAGCTGAATAATCTTCATTTTCGATGTTACACCAGTTGGCAACATGGGCTGCCAGATTCATCGTTGCCGAATCCTGTTGGATCGTGAGAACCGTGTCAAGA
>Ga0172362_10002941_pt1 | contig 14765 bp, 32 predicted proteins | sample LakKivs1_kivu2a2_FD_114534 | JGI IMG/M metagenome (GOLD analysis project Ga0172362, IMG submission 114534) | Sediment microbial communities from Lake Kivu, Rwanda - Sediment s1_kivu2a2 | ecosystem: Environmental > Aquatic > Freshwater > Lake > Sediment | place: Rwanda: Western Province, Lake...
AGTATGCCCAATCTATACACCAGAAGTTGTTAGTTTGGCACGCTTTGTGCAGTATCTAAACGTGACCAAGCGGGGTGTTTTAGAAGGAATTCGCCAGCGGAAGGATGGCTCTCTTGCTGGCCATGCGTGTGCTTGGGATGGTAGCCTGATTTTTGATCCTAGTCATAGAGCTTACAAATTCGAGGATAGTGAAGCAAACAATTTCAAGCCCATCGGTCTAATGATACTTACGGAGGTCCATCATGACGAAGAAGACTAACTGGACCTGTGAGCACCCCATACTGGATAGCCTTCCTAGCTTAAAGCCTGAGAGTATACCTAGTTTAGTGGAACGTGTTCAACTAGGGGATCAAGTCGCACGCCAGGAGTTATTGTATCAATTACTTGCGTATGTTAAGCTGAGACTCCCCAATTATCTCAGACGTATGCGAAACTTAAGAAATGATGTAGATGGATTAATCGGGTATGTGATACTCTGGCTACTTAATGCAATAGACACGAAAGCGGATGCCCGTTTGCTTCATTATGTTGCAAAATCTATTCGCGGAGAATGCCTTAAGTACCAGTATAGTATGAATGTTTATGGTCCTTTGGAGCAGCCGAAAGTTTGGAAGTTTCAGCAGCGGGCACCAACTATACCTGAGTTACCTATTGAACATCCTGTTGAATTTCTATCTTTAGACGACCAGGATGAACTTAGAGGGAAAGCAAAAACTGAACACGAATATCTGTTTATGATATACCGCTTACAGGGATATACAAATAAAGAAATTGCTGTTAAACTAGGCATCGCAGAAGTCGCTGTCACTCGTTTACGCAAGGTTTTGGCACCCCGTTTTGGTCTGTAGTTTCATTAATTTTGGAGGGTTTACTATGAAGACAGTACGAAATGTGCTCGTGACTCTAGCAGCTGTTTTGATGTGTGGTGTTGTGGCTTTTGACCACTACCGTATCAATATGTCAATGTATCATGTTGAGTCAGCAACATATTACAATAATGAACAGCTTGGTGATTTGCTGCAGGCAAACGACGCTGTGCGTTTTGCTTCAGTTTCACAGGAAGTGGTGCGGTTGCAAGCTCGCCGGGTAGTGAAGCTTGAAACACAGCTTGAGCAGTATGCTGTAAAGTTGAATGAATTGTGGGATGCAAACCAACGGATGGAGCAAGCTGTACTATCTGCCGCCGAGCAGATTAAGGACTTGGTTGACGACAATTCAAAGCTAGAGGCAGAGCTTGACGCATCATCGAGTACATTGGAAGAAAACCAAGCAGAGATTGCTCGTCTAACTGCTGAGCTTAGCACAAAGCAAATGGAAATTGATGCACTCAAGCTGAAGGTTACTGAGCTTGAAAAGCCAGAAGAAACTGTAACACCACCAACTACGGAGGTACTTCAATGAGGAACATTTTAGCAGCCTTAGTGGTCATGGCCGCTTTAGTGGCAGGTTTAGGTACACTAGCAGTTGGTTATCACTGTAAACAACAGGCTTATCAAACCCATCTTGAGCAGCAAAATCTGGCAATCAAGTTTAAGGCTCGAAAGCTGGAAATTAAGCTGGAAGCATTGTGGAGCGAGTACCTAAATTTGAGTATTGAATTTGAGCGTTTAGTTCCTAAGAAAACTGTCAGTCCACCTATTCAATCGAAAGATAAAGAGTGTTGAGTTATGGCAAAGAAATCTGGTAAGCGTGAATTCTTGATGTTGGCCCATAAGTATGTGCCTGAAAAGCATAATATAGCAGGATGCTTTGTATCAGAGAAGCTCGATGGTACACGTTGCTTTTGGGATGGCGGCATTAGTCGTGGCATGCCAACTGAACAAGTGCCGTGGGCTAATATTTCTGACCCTAAGACTGGTGGCCGGAAAGCGAAGATTAAGCCGGTGGCAACTGGCTTGTGGTCACGCTATGGCAATCCGATTATAGCTCCTGATTGGTGGCTGAATCAATTGCCTTGCATACCATTAGACGGCGAACTATGGGCTGGACGTGGTGGCTTCCAACTATGCCGCTCGATTTGTTCAAGAGATTTGCCGAGTTCGGAATGGGAGCGAATTGAATTTGCGGTTATCAGTAGCCCTCCGTTTGAAAGTATCTTTGCTGACGGTGTTATCAACAACACAAACATGAAGTTGAATATGTCATTGGATACCATGCGGCGCTGGTTGGACTCGCGTCCCGACAGCTTGATTAAAGACTTTCGCTTCTTGCCTGCAAACATTACGTTTGAGGAAGAATTAGCCATTCTCAATGACGCACTACCTTCCGAGGGGCAGATTTATCTTTTGCGGCAGCGACGGCTTCCTGTCGAGGATGCTCATGCTGTAATCGAGTATGAGTTGTCGCGCATTATTGATGATGGTGGTGAAGGAGTAGTCATTCGTCGTCCAGATAGTATTTGGACTCCAACACGTTCACATAATGTGTTGAAGTATAAACCCTTTACTGATGATGAAGGTATTATAGTTGGATTTACTTCAGGGCGTGAAACGGATAAAGGTTCCAAACATCTTGGCAAAATTGGAGCTTTGATTTTGGACTATAAGGGGCAGCGGCTGGAGTTGTCAGGTTTGACTGATGAAGAACGATTGTTTGCCAACCAGAATATGAGTCTGACAGCACAGGCACGTCCAGGGCAGGATATGCCTGCTGGTACACAGGGTAAACATTTCAAGGTCGGTCAAGTCGTTACCTTTATTTATAGGGAGTTATCAGATGAAGGCATCCCCAAAGAGGCGAGATACTTTCGCCAAGCTGGTAGTGAGTAAGGTTGACAAGGTATGGGTAGCATCCCTAGCGTGGATAGGATAAAGCGGAAACAGAAAGATTTGGTATTGCCGTGAACATGGAAGTAAACAGAAAAAGATTTTATCCCGCGAGATTGCTAAACGTATGGGTTTACAAATTGAAGGCAAACAAGTAGACCATATCAATAGGAATGTAAACGACAACAGGCGGTGTAATTTACGGATTGCTACACATAGCCAGAATCGAGTCAATAGTTGCTGTGCCAATCGTACTGGTTACAAAGGCGTTCGAGTTAGACCCAATGGAAAACGATGGATGGCTCAGATAACAGTGAATGGGCAAAAACAGTATCTCGGTAATTTTGCATCACCTTTAGAAGCCCATAAAGCTTATTGCTTGGCTAGTAAGGCTATGAGAGGGGAGTTTCATTGTGGACGCAGTAAATAAAACTAAGCTCGATACCTTCGTCAGCGACATGAAGATTAAGCAGCAAAATAGCTATCTGCTAGAAATTAGAACTTATCTGCTTGATAAACACTGGACGAAATTACCAACAGATAGCATGTGGTTTCATCCAGATTACGGTATCTGGCATATCTTGTTTGCTTATCATCTTGCCGCGCAGAATATAGAACAACAAGCTCCTGCTGGCCGTGCAATTTCTTGCTGTGCGGGATTTGTAGCCGGGGCGATTATGACATTACTTCTTTGGAGCATCTTTTAATGAGAATACCACCTTATCTTAGCCCATCGCAAATTGCATTGTGGGCATCTAATCGCGATGAATACTACTTGCAACATCTTGCTGAGATTCGCGCGCCTAGACCACCACAGGCAATTTACATGTCGATAGGCTCTAGTTTCGATGCCTATGTTAAGTCCGCTATGTACGAGCGACTTTTTGGCGCTGGGTCTGATCCACGTTTTGAATTCGACGCAATCTTCACTGAACAAGTAGAAGAACATAACCGCGACTGGGCACGCGAACATGGGGCTTATGTATTCGAGTGCTACAAGAAGTCTGGTGCTTATGACGAGCTACTAGAACTATTGCAGCAAAGCCAATATGCACCACAATTCGAGTTTAAGGCAACAGGAACAATTGATGGTGTTCCATTGCTAGGTAAACCTGACTTGCGTTTCGTGCATCCTTTGGGCGCACATGTTATTCTAGATTGGAAGGTTACAGGCTACTGTTCTAAGTCTGCAACCAGCCCGTGTAAGAATTATCGCTTGTGTCGGGATTCGTGGGATGAAACAGTCGCAAAACCAACTAGAGGTTCAAATGGCCCTCATAAGGATTACTCACCTATTATCTGGAAAGGCGTGGAAATCCATAAAGGATGGCTTGAAGAAGCAAATGTTGATTGGGCAAACCAGCTTACGATTTATGCTTGGATGCTAGGTGAGCCAGTTGGGAATCAAGATGTAATCGTATGCATTGACCAAATTGCTGGGAAACCAATTGGAACAGATCGCCCACTTCTACGAATAGCTAATCACCGAGCACGCATCTCAACTATTCATCAACAGAATCTTTTGATGCAGTTGCAAAAGTGTTGGGAGGCTATTCAGTCTGGTTACATTTTTGAGGATTTGTCTCGCGAGGATAGTGATGCACGCTGCCAAGTTCTTGAGCAGCAAGCTCTGATGGCTAATAGCACGGATGAAATGCAAGTTATGATTAACGAATATTGTCGGGGCAACAGCTATAAGAGATAAGCTATGAGAACAAATGTTAATATACGCAGACCGCTACTCAACGATTTACACCATCTGATTGACATTGACTTGAAATGTTTTGAAGATAACTTGTTGATGGACGAGTGGCGGGACTATATTGAAAACCGCGCAAGTGAAATGTTGATTTGTGTTCTTCAAACTGTGCCAGTGGGGTACGTGATATGGAGACAGAATACACTACTGCGTTTAGCAGTCAAACCAGCGTCCAGTTATTTGGGGCTTGGAACTCGCTTGTTGCGAGCAGTCGAAAATATTATGATACGACGTGGAATGGGTTCTATTAGAATCGAGGTTCCTGAAAGTTTATGTGTACCAGGTCAAGCACACGATGCGTCAGAATGGCTGTTACATAAAGGTTTCAAAGCTACAAAAGTCAACCATCAAGGTGCGATTTTTTGTGGCAGCATTGAGGACGCATTTGTATTTGCAAAATCATTATCGGAGGCACCAGTTTATGGGTAGAGCAAAAATGATTCCAGGGCGAGTCTCAAAGTTTGAAGTTGCGGAAGCACACCGGGAGACTCCGAAGACATTGAGTAAAGAAGAACGTAAGAAGATATGGAATAGGTTGGCTAAAAGGTTCCTTCGTGTTCAGGGTTATATTGCGCCTAAGACACCACTTCAGTGGCGCTGGTCCCTGGGCGATCAAAGCGGTGTAGTTGAAGCATTTACCAAGTCGGAAGCTAGGGCAGCCGTTAAGCGAGCACTTGGGTTGTCGAAGAAGCAACGTCTGCCAGCAGAAGTTACTCTGGAAAAGGTGACACCCTATGCTTAATCCACAGGCAGTTGCCCGGCTGAAAGGTACAACTCTGACTGGAGAAGGGTTGTTGCATATTTTTCAAATGCTTGCAGATGCTTTAGACCAACAACCGGCTGAACAAATAGCATGGACTGTTGGCTATGCTAAAGATGACGAATTGCGAGAAGGCGATCTTGTTCCAATTATTAATCTCGTACTAACACGACATATGCCAGAGGAGCTAAAACAAGATGATTCCACGGGAATTCCCACCACCTGATCCCGGTCGCGAGGTATTGAAGACACTACCTGAGGCCGCACAAAAATTCGACGACAAAACTGGCGTGCAACGGGCAGCAGACAAGATACAACGCTACTATTATTGTGGTATTTGTGGCGGCTGGCTAGCGGGCGATCCATCTGTGCATGCTGAAGACACCCGCAAGATGCATGGTCGCTTTGGCACTGTGTATCAGTGCCGAAAGTGCATGAATGAGATTACGTTCGTCCCTTATAACAAGCTGTAAGGATGTTGTATGTGGCAACTTTTACTTGACCAATTAGCAGCAAATCAATTTCTATCGGGCGGCGCTCTCTTGGCTCTCGCTGGTTTAGGCTTTGCGTATTTGAGGTCTGTGCCACGTTATGTATACAATTGGGCTAAGCGTAGACTGATTACTGAAATTGATGTGCCTGATCGAGATGCGTCTTTTAAGTGGTTGAATGTATGGCTGTCTCAGCATCCATATCAACGGCGTTGTCGCCTCTGGACAGTGCATACCCGTCGAGCACGCGAGTATGATCTGGAAAATTCAGATAGAACTTCTAAGAATCCTAAGATTATTTTGTCACCAGCCCCAGGCATCCATTTTCTTTTCTATAAGAAACGCTTGATGATTTTGAATCGAGTCAGAAAAGAAGGGGCTGAAAAGAGTGGCACAGCCAGTATACCAGGGTTTAGAGAATCTTTTGAGTTCACATTGTTCAGTCGAAATAAGCAGATTGTGTTGGAGCTTCTGGAAGAAGCACGTCAAGCAGCGCATCCGCCTACAGACGAGCGTGTGTCTGTCCTCAGGCCAGACTACTCGGATTGGGTTGAAGCTGGCAAACGCTTGCCACGACCGCTAGCATCTGTAATTCTAGAGGATGGCTTACAGGATACTATGCTGGAAGATATCAAGCAATTTCAAGAGTCAGAATCGTGGTATAATGAACGAGGCATCCCTTATCATCGCGGATATCTACTGTATGGGCAGCCAGGTAATGGCAAAAGTTCGTTGGTGACAGCGTTGGCGTCTTCGCTCCAGTATGACATTTGCGTGTTTAATCTAAGTTCAAACAATATGAATGATGCACGCTTGCTTGATACAATGGGTAACGCCCCTCCTCGAAGCTTGATACTGATTGAAGATATTGATTGCATCTTTCAGCAGCGTAAGAAAGCCGACGAGAAAGAAAGCATCACATTCTCTGGTTTGCTTAATGCAATAGATGGAGTAATAGTTAGCGAGGGTCGTATCCTATTTATGACTACGAACCACATTGATAAACTCGACCCTGCCCTGATTCGCCCTGGTCGTGTTGATATAAGTATAGAGTTAAAAAATGCTTCTAGAAAACAAATGGAGCAATTGTTTCTTAGATTCTTTCCAACTCACCCTGAGTTAGCTGTTGCATTTTCGCAACGTGGAGATGACCATAAGTGGAGTATGGCAACATTGCAGGGGCATTTCTTGAAATACCGAAAAAATCCCCAGGATGCCTTGACAAACCCTATTTCTGTGGTATAGTAGCAATATGGCTAAGTACGGAATCATAAATGACACGGTAGACAATGTGCTGGCGACACTCCAGCCACGTAGCTGGCGTATGCTGTTTATGGACCCACCTGATGCTATTGGACTTGGTTATGGCGAGTATAATGATAGACGAAAGGCCAGCGAGTATCTTGACTGGTTAGAATACATTATGGGGTTGGCAACTACGGTTGCCGATATTACATGGGTATCATACAATGCGAAATGGACATTTCAGGTTGGCCGCATCGTTTGTAAACTTGTTGAGGACAAACAATTACAAGCTAAGCCCTGCGTTCAAACTTTTACTTTTGGTCAACATAACCAGCGCGATCTTGGCAATAATCACCGTCCTCTTGTTAGGTTGATGCATGAGGGTGTTGAACTATATCCAGACGCTATTAGAGTGCCATCGTGGCGACAAGAGCACGGCGATAAGCGGGCCGACTCTCGCGGTCGTGTGCCCGGTGACTGGTTCGATTTCACTCGTGTGACTGGCAACTCGAAACAGCGACGAAAGTGGCACCCGACGCAGCTACATGAAGGTTTAGTAGAACGCTGCATAAAATTGAGTTGTGGCACGGAAGATGCAGTAATTGACGCTTTCAGTGGAACAGGCACAACTTTAAGAGTGTGTAAACGACTTGGAATTAGCTGCCTAGCAATTGAGCTAGATACTAACTACTGTAAAAATATAGCAAATGAAAATGATATCGAAATCGTAGGGAGTGTGATATGCTAATGTTGATTGTAGCTTGCTTGCTCTTAGTATCAATTGCACTTAATGTGTGTATCATTTTAGCTTTGCGGGCTGTGTTTCTACATATTGCGGATTTTATTGAGCACTTTTGGATGCACTAGAGGGGATTAAAATGCCTGATAACTTAGAACCACGCGATTACATGGGCAGAGCTATCAAGCCGGGTTACACTGTTGCGTATCCTGTTCGCCAAGGATCAAATATGTGGCTCCAACATATGATTGTAAGTCACATTGAAATTATTCGTGCGCAAACGCCAGTATTCAAGTTGCATGGCACGAATAGTGATGGGAAACTGGTTAAGATTGAACATCCAGACCGTTGTGTTGTTGTTAAAGAAGGAGCCTAGTATGCCGAATTTTGATTTTACATGCCAAGAGTGTGGACATGTATTTGAAAAGGTCATCGATATAGGTGGTGATAATCCACCTTGTGTGAAGTGTGGCAAGACAGATGTGAAACGACACTTCCCCTGCCCGGCTGTGCATTTTTATTATTCGCCAGGGCACCCACGACACATGCGTGGGATGCTGGGAACTCATGTTCCTCCACGTCAGGCTAAGCCGCAGTTTCGCCCCGATGCTCCATTTCTAAAGAAACAGAAGCCAAAGCGGAAGTCAAAGAAGAATGACACTTGAATTTAAGCGGACTAGCCGCTTTAATACCGAGAAGCTTTCCTCAAAGCTGCGAAAAGACTGGCTTTCAATTAAGCCAGCCCGATACCGTATTACATTCAGGCGGCAGGTGTTTGGCGTGTCAGTATCTGCTGCGTACCAAGCAACTTGCTTGTGCTATGTCCCAGGAAATTTTGAGGGTGGTAGAACGCAGTCATGGACCTTTGTGGACATGAAGCGAAAGCTTTTCAGGACCTATAAGAAAGCAGTAGAGGCTTGTGAGCGGCATAGTCGCATCTGGGAGAAAGTATTACAGTGCCCTAGCCTGCGTGCAGTCGAACAGCTCTTTGGCGGGCATAAACCACCAGAGGTTCCGGTTTGGATGTTTGGAAAAATACACCCCAGCATCTTGCGTGTGATTATGGATAACTCACCAATACGTTTTACAGATGATGAACTAGATGAAGAACATTTTGAGTCAGATTCTATTCCAGAACCAGAGCCAGAGTTGTCGCCAGAAAAACCAACTGCAAAAGTAACTATGCAGGATATTGAGCAGGCAATGGGCCAGCCAATGCCTAAGAAACGTGGTCGTCCTAAAGGCTCTAAGAATAAAGAAGTGGTCAGTGAAGATGCTGTACCGAAGAAACGTGGTCGTCCTAAAGGATCGAAGAATTCTAAACCTCGTAGTGATAAAGGGAAAAAACATGGTCAAACTAATTAGTGCTATATTGGGTTGTGCAGCAGCAGCTTTTATTGCGTTCTGTGTCTGGGTCTTTCTGGAAATCATTAAAATTGACTAGGCTACACTATGATAAATAAACTTGCTCATAGCCGAGTGTATCTCGTTGGCCCGATGGACAGAGCACCGGACGCTGGAGTTGGCTGGCGTAAACGTATTCAAGATGATTTGGCTGACTTGAATTTAATCTGGCTTGATCCGACACAAAAGCCAATTGATATTGGGCTTGAAGATGCGAATAGCCGTGCTCGCCGCGTAAAGGCAAAAGCAGAAGGTGACTACGACACTATCACTAAAGAGATGAAAGTGATTCGGCATGTTGACCTTCGCATGACGGATGTATCCGATTTTATTGTTGCCCATATCGACACTAATATCTATTCGTTTGGAACTATTGAAGAAATAGTGACTGCGAATCGAATGAAGAAGCCTATTGTAGTTCATATTGAGCAAGGGAAGCCAAATACACCTGATTGGCTGTTTGCAATGATACCTCACCAAATGATATTCTCTACTTGGGAGGAGGTTTACGGGTATCTCAGGCATATAGCACGGGACGAGGAGTTTGATCCGATGGAACGCTGGCTGATGTTCGATTGGCAAGGTGAAGTGATTGGGAGGCCCTACTGATGAATAAAGTCTACTACACCCCAAATCAAATCGACAAGTTGATTCGTGAGCTTGCCACAGAAATTAGACCACACAAGAAGAAGTTTATTAATGTGGTTGGAATTGCTAATGGTGGGCTGCATATCAGTCGTCCACTTGCAGCGTTGTTGCATCTGCCACATAGTAGTGTGCGGATTAGCCACTATGATGGCTCCGTGCCACGAGAAGTTCCTATTGTAGAGGGAGAACTACCTTATCCAACTGGAAACCTTGTTGTTGACGATTTGATTGATGATGGCTTCACAATGCGGACCTTTGACAAAGTTTTTGGGCTGGCAGGTAATGCTGTAGCGGTTCTCTTTTGTAAACCCGGTGGCTTTGTGCCAGACTTCTTTGCGGCAGTAAAGCCTAATGCTTGGATTGAACTACCCTGGAGCGATACATGAAAACCATTCCATTAACTCGCGGTATGGTAGCGCAAGTAAGCATTTTGGTTGTTTTGCTTGTCTTAACAAGATTTGAGAGGGATTTATGTGGTCTGTATTTTTATTCGCATTGATTGGAACGGCAATTGTAGCTGGTCTTGCTTTGCTGGCAGTTGGCTTGATAAATATTTGGATTTGGTTTATGGACAAGATGTTGGACTATGATGGAGCTAAGCAATTCTGTAGCGTGATGTTGATTGTTTTTATCTCGTTATTTGCATTCGGATCAGTCTTCGGATCAGTCGCCTATTTAGCGAAATGCCATACAGACACATTGGAACAAAAGAATGCAGTCAACAGTAGTTGTGAACTTGAAGAACGATGATTATGACCTCTTCATTGGGAGAGGCGGGCAATGGGGTAACCCATTTATTGTAGGAGTTGACGGTACTCGGTCAGAAGTGATTGAAAAATATCGACAATGGATCAAGACACAACCACAATTGTTAGCTCAGCTACATATCTTACGAGGTAAGCGGCTGGGCTGTTTTTGTAAGCCGCTCGCTTGTCATGGCGACGTGCTGGTAGAACTATGTGAGGATAATAATGTTTATTGAAGACAGTGTAAAGCTTGATTTTAGTGACGTGCTAATTCGACCTAAGCGGTCTGATGCACCTAGTCGTAAAACTGTGAAACTTGTACGAAAATTCAAGATGCTACATTCCGGTTTAGAGTTTGAGTGCTTTCCACTAATTGCTGCCAACTTGGATACAACAGGCACGATGCCAATGGCCGAGTCGCTAGCGGCCCATCAAGCTTGTACTGCACTCCATAAGTTTTACTCTTTGGAGCAACTTGCAGATTTTTATACATACTGCGGTAAAGCAATTTATAGCTTCTATACACTTGGCATCCGTGATGAAGACTTGACTAAGCTCACAACACTGACAGCACGAACGGGGCCACTTTCGCTTCTTTGCATTGATGTAGCGAATGGCTATACAAAGTATTTCGTGAATCGTGTCAAAACTCTGCGTGAACTATATCCTCACAGTATCCTGATGGCGGGGAATGTTGCTACACCTGAAATGGTGCAGGAGTTGATTTTAGAGGGCGCAGATATTATTAAGATTGGGATAGGCCCCGGCAGCCACTGTACTACACGAATCATGACCGGCGTTGGCTACCCACAACTTTCAGCAATCATTGAATGTGCAGACGCAGCACATGGGTTAGGTGGCTTAATTGCAGCCGATGGTGGCTGTAAGACTCCTGCGGACATAGTGAAGGCATTTGGTGCTGGGGCTGACTTTGTAATGCTAGGTGGCATGCTGGCTGGCACATTGGAGTGTGAGGGCGAATGGACAGACGAGGGTCTTAGAGTCTATGGAATGAGCAGTCGTGAAGCTCAGGAGCGATATTACGGAGGGGTCAAAGAATATTGTGCCCCAGAAGGTCGCATGTCGATTGTACCTGCTAAGGGGCCAGTGTACAAGACTATTTTGGAGATAGCTGGTGGGATTCGATCAGCTTGTGCGTATGTTGGCGCTAATAGTCTCAAAGATTTGTCGAAGTGTACTACATTTGTGAGAGTGAATAGAGTTCAATGAGAGAAATTAAACTTGATGATTGGGTTGATGGTAAGCCAGATGCATGGGATTATGAAGCAGTGCTGCGAGAGCACGAGGTTAGAGTTAAGCAGTGGGATGACGAGGATGGTTAGAGCTTATCTTGGAAGCATGGCACAATATACATTGGACCAACAAGTGAAATAATTGCCAAGAAGGCAGCGGCAGTATTTGTATCCTTATGGCTTATGGGTGTGTCAGCAAGCTTTGCAGATAAGTTAATGGACGGTTTTATCTGTTACCTTGAGAGACAGGAAGATACAACCTTGAGCTTTTTGGCAACTATTGACCATACATCATGGGGGATACCATTTTTTCGACTGGCAAGAGAAGGACTATTGCGTTACGAATCCTTTGCACATGATGCCGAACGTACAATTATTAATAAACTAAACATCCAAGATGACGAAGAAGTTATCATCACATTTACCAAGAGAAAGAAGTCCGTAAATCATGCAAGCTAGACCAGAGTGCCAACGTGCCATGCTCATGGATATCTTACACGATAACCGTGTACCAAATGAGTATAAGAAAGCAGTGCGATGGGCACTCTGTTTAATTGACACAGCACTGCAAGAACGAAGTGATCAGGACACGAAGTTTGAGGAGTTTCTAGCATTTGCTAGCAAAACCGTGGCCTCCTGGCCTGAGTGGAGGCGTAATTGTTTGAGGCATATACATAGCGAGGGTTAAGGTAATGAGAACATTGTTAAGTTTTGTCAGTGGTTGGTATTTGGGTGGTGTAACTGTATTAGCATCCTATTATGCGGTGTGGCTAGCCGTTAACCCTGAGTGTCATATCCACGGATTTATTGTTCAGATGTTTTTGTTGTGGCCCTGGTACCGAGCAGTCGAGGTACTGGCATATTGTTTCTAAGGAGCTATTATGTTTACACATCCTCAATCTGGTTTTACACGCGATGGTTTTCGTTTCTTTGTTGAATATGATATTTGTCGCCAGGGGGTTGCTCTCTATGTTGCGCGGCGTAATCCGCATAACTTAGTGGAACATACACAGTTGGCTAACCTTCAGTGGGAAGATCACGACGACGGCAGTATATTTGCCGCTCCGACACTTGTTTGTGACCCGGAGAGTATGCAGCACCTATTTAATGCACTTTGGGAGCGTGGGTTTCGACCAAGTAGCCCACTGCGACAAGACGCCATTATCGAAGCTAAGGATGCACATATCGAGGATTTACGGACCATAATTTTTTCTCAATTAAAGGTAAAGAAGTAATGTCGTACCTAGTTGATAAGTTTGAACAGGTTGATATCAAAATGATTCTGGATAAATTGCGGAGCGTCGAACGCCACCGATTGGCTCTAGGGGTTCTACTGCCCTATAAAGTACCCTCGATGAATGAGGGTGATAAGCTAGAAGTAACATGGTCCTTTGTCATCCAATATCTATTTAATACAGCAATCGCTTTAGAGGCTATCAACAGTATTTGTGATGACCCTGAAGTAATACTAGATGTGGACTGCAAAGCTCTAAAGGAAGGGGAGATTCTTATTTACTCTGTGCTATCAAAACTACAAGCACTTATGTATAGTATTACTCAAAGAGAAAAGGGCTGCGCCAATGCATCGACGCTTTAATCATCTGGTACGGTGTGTCAAAATTACAACTCCCCAGGGGGTAGTTGACGGCTGGTGGTGTTATGCTAAAACTGCCGAGAAGTGGGTTTATATCGAAGAAGACCAGCTTCAATGGATTCTTGACTTCTTGCCAGAATTACATCGCCCCAGTATTGAAGAAATCCGAGCGGAAGCCTACTCGGATATTGCCTACAATGCTGATGAAGATAGACCATTCTTTGTTGACCGGAAGATTACGGAGTCACTGCCAGTCTTTACAGAGGATGAAATTAACGACAACCGTATACCCCCTAAAGAGAGGGATCTACCCGATTTTCTCAAATAGACTTGACAACCTTCAAACATCATGTATACTTGTTGTAGAATCGCCGTTGGAGCGAGAAACATAACTTCTTAAACAAGTGTACCATGCCAGACAACATTCTGAAAAGACGAGCTAAGAGCGGCTTTGTAAATTACCCAAAGTCATTTGAAAAGCGTATTATTGATGGCACAGCACGATTTCGTACTAAGTGCGATATGCTGATTGGCCCCTGTGCATGTGGCGGGGTCCATCAGGAAAATGATGATTTTGTGCGTGAATTGCTGGCTTATCATTCGGCAGTCATTGAACCACTGAACTTGACGGTATCGGAAGATGGTCGGGTACTGCTTCCGCGATACTGGTACAAACCTCGCGGCCATGAACGCTGCACTGTGTTGTCCGGTCGCTGTGATTGTGGTCAGACACATACAGCAAATGAGCAGTGGGTGGTTGAATTGCTAGCTACTCATAATGCGAAGATTCTGGACTGCCCTGAAACCGCGCTTCCGATGATGCCAACAGCATCTAATACCCCCGCGGCATGCGAGGATTGTTCAGATGAGTTTGATAATGATTGTGACTGTGCAGCCTGTCGAGAGGAGCGTGCTCGCCGCCAGCGACGACACCGTGAACGAAACAGCCCACGAAGGAATGAGATATAATGTTGACAATGGAACTTCTTTTGATGAATAATGCAAACAGTATCAAGCGGCATGTTGTACGCTGCCTTGATATGCATAGAACCTTTTCTGTTCTTGAAATGAAAAATGGCTCAGTGTACGTAGAAACCCAAGAAGTCGATGACGAAGGGGTAGAAACTACAGAATTGCTTTTTAGTACAGATAGAAAACATTTTCAGATTGTTAATCGTATCCGCAAAGGTGAGGCGTAGCACGATATGCGGAGTTATGACCGTGACGCTAAGTTTCCTGTATATTCAACAGTGGTGTTATAATGCCTAGAGAAAGAATTGACGGCGAGTTTTGTGTTCCCTGTGAAGTTTCAATCGGACCTGCGGTAGTAGAAAGAAGACCTATCTATTCTAGCATGGATA
>Ga0172362_10002943_pt1 | contig 14763 bp, 16 predicted proteins | sample LakKivs1_kivu2a2_FD_114534 | JGI IMG/M metagenome (GOLD analysis project Ga0172362, IMG submission 114534) | Sediment microbial communities from Lake Kivu, Rwanda - Sediment s1_kivu2a2 | ecosystem: Environmental > Aquatic > Freshwater > Lake > Sediment | place: Rwanda: Western Province, Lake...
ACGAACCAGGAGATCGCCCGGCAGCTCATTGTAGCCCCGGGCACCGTCAAAGCCCACACGGCCAGTATCTATCGCAAGCTGGACGTCGCCAACCGCACCGAGGCGGTGGCACGCGCCAGGGAGCTCGGCATCCTCCCCTAAGATTCCCACACACGTCCCTGTAGATAAATCTGATGCACAAGCGGGGTGAACGGGTTTACAAGTAAACCCTGCAAATAAACCCCGGAATATACCGTTTGGCAGATGCGGGCTTCTTCGGCGTGTGCTAGACTATTGGCAAGTACTGACATAGAGTCTGCTCAGTAATTTTAAGGAGGTTAACATGAAGGCAATAGTTATTTCCTATTCATTGACTGGTAATAATGGAGATTTGGCGGCAAGTTTAGCTGCGACATTGATGGCTGAACATGTTAGAATTACAGAGCCCAAACCACGAACTATGCGCACAATAGTCTCGGACATGACATTTAACCGAACACCGAAGATCAAGATGCCGGTAGAGAGAATCGAGGAGTATGATTTGGTGCTTTTTGTCGGACCGGTTTGGATGGGCCAGATAGCAACCCCATTCCGCGCTTGTTTCAAACAACTCAGCCAAAAGATTGGCAAGTATGCTTTCATATCTATAAGCGGTGGAGCCGATGGCCCAAATCCTAAGCTTGCAGATGAATTAAAGAAAAGACTTGCAAAAGAACCTGTCTGTTTGATTGATTTGCATATTGCAGATCTTTTGCCGCCAGAGCCAAAACCGACTCGAAAAGACACGATGGCTTATCGCATAACTGAAAGGGATGTGAAATATCTGACAGATACAATCGTAGCAACTCTACATAAAACAATAATTGACTGATGGAACAACTACTATCCCACTCGCCTGGGCATGTTGAAGAAGGTAGCAGGTAAATTCTTCGACTCAATGACTGCACGAAAAAGCCTCGCATAGGGAGAGCCGTTATGCCGGAATACTACGAGATCAAAATCAGGGGCCATCTGGATCAATGGTGGTCGGAATGGTTTGCAGGCTTGACGTTGACACACCTGGAAGAGGATGAAACGCTGCTTTCCGGCTCGCTGCCCGACCAGGCCGCACTCCACGGCCTGCTCGAGCGCATTCGCGATCTCAACCTGACGTTGATCTCGGTTACCCGCGGCGGTCCATCCACCCAGCATTTCGATAAGGAATAATGGCCTCCGGCCACTGCACAAAGATCGTTCTTTGCCTGACAAGGAATTACAACCATGAATGTGAAAAGGCTTCTCTTCCCATCGTTCCTCGTTTGCAGCGTGCTGGCGCTAACCCTTCGGCGATTTGCTAAGCCTGCTTCGGCAAAACCAGCCTCCAACCGCGCTTCCTATGACGCGATCGACGCTTACATCGAACAGCAAATGCGGCGTCTCAAAATCCCTGGCGTACTCCTGAACCAGACCAGCGGCATGTCCACGTTGGCGGGCACGACGATCTGCCTGGCTGACTTGGACGATAGACCAGACGCCGCCGAGCGCCAGGCACGAGCCTTGTCCACCCTCAAGCTCAACCGCCCGGTGGGAGCCTCCTTCCAGTATTGCAACCTGAACTACAACTTGCTGGGTCTGGTTATTGAAGCCGCCAGCGGACGATCCTACGCAGAGTACATCCAAGAACACATCCTCGCCCCCCTGGGTATGAGCCGCACCTACACCTCCCAGGCCATGGCGAAACAGAACGGCCTAGCGATGGGTCACCGGTACTGGTTCGGCTTTCCCATCGCTGCGCCCAACATGCCCTTCCCGCTCAGTTCACTGCCAGCCGGTGGGCTCATCTCCAGCTCTGAGGACATGGCTCGCTACCTGATTGCACAGCTGAACGGGGGCTGCTATGGGAAGGCGCAGGTTCTCTCCAGTGCCGGAATCGACGAGTTGCACCGCGGGGTGGCGGAACAACAGGTGATGGGTACATCAGCCACCACCCATCCGGCTCGGTTTCCTGCCCTGGATGATGCGTGCGTCGGCGCTGGTCCCGATTCTCCAAGTCGCAGGCGTTCTCACCACGCTGCGGCGCTTGCGCCGTTGGCGCCGGGACCCGGCGCTTCGCCCACGCCCTGGGCGCATTTGGGGGCAACATGTCCTGCTGCCGCTGATCCCGAGCCTCTCGCTGGCGGCCGCCCTGGCCTATCTGCGTTCCAGCGGCCTGCTCCGTTTTATGGACCTCTATATGCCCGACCTTTCCTGGATTGCCCGGATCAGCGGCGGATTCGCGGGGATCTGGGCCTTCCTGCGCACCGGGCTGATCCTCGGGGCACTGCGAGGGTCGTCATTTCCGCAATCCGCCGTTGAGCGGCTTGGAACCGAGCGAGGAGGCTAACCCCAGGCACATGTCATTCATCATAGTGCACAAGGAGGTTATCCTGCCATGAACAAGGATGTTGGACCGTACCATATTGTCGATCTTGCGCCGGGGCGCCGAGTGTGGGTGAACACCCTCGAACTGTCGTGGCCGGCCCATACCATGTACGGACTACTGGAAGTGGATGTGACAGTCCCTCGGAAGTTGATCGCCGAGCACAAGGAGCGCACCGGGGAGACGCTCTCCTTCGCCGGCTTCCTGACCTTCTGCCTCGCCCGCGCCGTGGAGGAAGACAAGACAATCCAGGCCTACCGGAAGGGCGACAGAAAACTCATCCTGTTTGACGACGTCAACGTTGGATTGATGGTCGAACGACAAGTGGGCGAGAAGCGCGCCCTGATGGGTCATGTCATCCGGGGCGCGAACCGGAAGACCTACCGGGAGATCCACGACGAGATTCGCAGGGTACAGTCCGAACCGGTACCGCCGGGCAGAGGGATGCCCAACTGGTTCCGTTCTGCCATGCTGTTGCCGTGGCCATTGTCTAGGCTGGCTATCGCCTTGCTCCGTATGAACAGCCGCCGTGACCCGACGATCAGCGTATCCATGGGAGGCACAGTGGCCATTACCTCCGTCGGCATGTTTGGTGGGGGTCACAGCGGCTGGGGGCTGAGCCCCACCCTCCACCCACTCGGCCTGGTCGTAGGAGGTATCGCCTGGAAGCCGGCCGTGGTCGAGGGACGAATCGAGCCACGCGAGACCCTCAACTTGACCGTGACGTTCGACCACGACATCGTCGACGGGGGTCCAGCCACCCGCTTTGTGCGCCGCTTGGTGGAGTTGATCGAGAACGGGTATGGGCTGGACGAGACGGATGACCAATGAATGATTATCACCTACTGAAAGGGAGCATACAATGGATGAGAAGGAAAGAATCGCAAAAATTCTCAATGCGTACCGCGACGAGATTCGGGCTAAGAGTCCCAAGTCACTTTCGATTTGGCAACAAAACCGCACAGTGATGCCGGCGGGTGTTGGGAGTCTCTTCCGGTTGGCAGATCCGTTTCCCATGGTGATAAAGAGGGCAAGAGGAGCCAGAATATGGGACGCGGATGACAATGAATACCTGGACTTTATGCTTGGCTTCTCGGTCATGATCCTCGGGAACGCACCGGACGAGATCCAAGAAGCAATAAGGGAGGCGTTGCCGCGCGGAACACACTATGGACAATGCCACGAGCACGAGTACGCGTTTGCCAAGTTGTTTTGCGAGATGGTGCCAGGTGTAGAGAAGGTGACCTTTTGCAACTCGGGAACCGAGGCAACCATGTACGCACTCCGGCTGGCTCGTGCCACGACCGGGCGGCCCCTGGTGGCGAAATTCGAGGGCGGGTATCACGGAACGCATGATCTTTTGGCCGTCAGCTTTGGCCGGACGCGCCCCACTCCCGATGTGTTCGGACCCATCGAGGATCCCGCGACACTGCCGGAGAGCCCCGGGCTTGCCGAAGGAGCCTGGAGGGATACGATCGTGCTACCCTTCAACCACCCAGCGGCCTTTGACAAGATCCGTCGCCATGCCGACCGGCTGGCCGGTGTGATTATCGAGCCTGTGCAGGGCGCCGCCGGCACGATACCCGCTGACAAGGAATTCCTATCAGAACTGCGCAGAATCACACGCGAGATTGACGCTCTTCTTATCTTTGATGAAGTGATTACGGGCTTCCGCTTGGCTCCAGGTGGGGCCCAAGAATTCTACGGGGTAATACCTGATGTGAGTACCTATGGCAAGGTCGCCGGCGGCGGTCTTCCCTTTGGGGCGGTGGGCGGAACGGCCGAGGCCATGCGTCTAATGGAATACAATATTGACCCGACGCTATCAATCCTGGTGGCAGGAACTTTCAACGGGAACCCCCTGACCACAGCGGCCGGGACGGCTGTTCTGCGCCGTCTTTGGGAAGAGCCGCAACTGTATGCACGGTTGAGCGCCATGGGTGAGCGCTTTCGGAGTGAGCTCAACCAGTTTGCCCAGGAAGGGAATTATCCGGCCACTGCGACCGGAGTCGCTTCCATGTTCTCATTGCACGCGGTGCGTGGACCGGTCAAGAGTGTCCGGGATTTGCATGCGGGGAACCGGGCCGCCAGTGCTGGCCTGGGGCTGCTGTACCGCAGGGACGGGCTGCACATTACGCCCAGTCATGGGTTCATGGGCACGGCTCACACAGACGAGGACATCACCCGGCTGATCGAGATTCATAAGGCCGCAATGGAAGAATTAAGAGCGCAAGGTGTGTGGTGAAGCAAGGAGGATAATTATGACCACCATGTCAATTCAAGATGTGTCACTCTTCGTGCAAGTCATGGGACAGGGATACCCACTGGTCTTCATGCATGGCGGCCCTGGACAGGATTACACGAGCCTGCTGCCCTTCAAGGCTCTGGCGGATCAGTTCACCTTGATCTTTTATGACCACCGTTGCAACGGCCATTCCGAGGGAGCCGATGTATCCTCCATGACCTGGGAAAACCTGACTGCGGACCCCGACGCGCTTCGTCAAGCGCTTGGCTTCGACAAGTGGGCAGTCCTCGGCCATTCCTTTGGCGGCCAGGTGGCCCTGGAGTATGCGCTCCGTTATCCACAAAGCCTCTCGCACCTGATATTGCTGGATGCTGGCGGCGACAACTGGTGGGCGCAGCAGAATGCAGCGGAGATCCTGGCGAAACGAGGCTACAGCGCCAGCGCCGTGCAAGCGGTCCGCCGTTTCTTCAACGGCCAGGTCACGGTCGGAGAATACTTTCCAACCGTGTTCAAGTTTTTCGGAGCGTACTTTTACCACATCAACCTGCTGGGGATAGTCCAAGAGATGGTTTCAGGGCCTCGTACCAAGTTTCGACCCGAAGCCACGATCTTTGGTTACAGCCAGTTGCTCAATGGCTGGACGGTGATGGACCGGCTGGGCGAGATCAAGGCGCCGACCCTGGTTATGGCCGGGCGCCACGACTTTCTGTTCCCACCGGAACATCAAGCGATCCTCGCGGATCGACTACCGAACGCGGAACTGGTGCTTGTCGAGCGCGCCGGTCATAATCCGCAGATGGAACAGCCTGATCAAGTCATCCGGGCAGTCAGAGACTTTATGGCTAGCGCGAATGTATCAGGTTTCGATTGACACAATTCGATCTGTGCCCAGGTCAGTGAGCCAGGTCGGGCTCTGGTCGGCTGTTCTCGCAACGCTATTCGGCATCGCTTCGGCCTATTCAAATCTCGGCGGGAATGTGGTCACTGTGGGGGCCAAGCCGGATGGCAGTCCCTGGCATATCGGCATCCAGCATCCCCGGCAAGAAAACGGTTTAATCGGGGCAGTTTCTGTCGTGAACCAGACCGTGGTGACATCTGGAGACTATCAGCGATACTTTACGGACAGCCAGGGGAAAAGGCACCACCATATCCTGGACCCAACGACCGGATATCCTGCGGAGTCTGGATTGATCAGCGTTTCCATTGTTACGGACAAGTCAGTCGCAGCAGACGCATTGTCCACCATATTGTTCGTGGCTGGGATGGAGAAGGGGCTTGAATTCCTGAGCAGCTTTCCTCAAACCGAAGCCATTCTCGTGGACTCAAACTTGCAGGTTTACGTTACCCAAGGTCTGAGATGCCGCTTTCAAGTGAAAGAGCATCGTGAAGCCAAAAGTCTGCCGCTGAATGCCGTGGATTTCAGCAGGCTAAGTGACGGCGCCTATCATGGGGCATACGCGGGTGGGATGTACAAATGGCGCGCCAATGAATGCCAGGTCACCGTATCTTCAGGCAGAGTGACCGGTATACAACTGGTTGGCACTAAAGATCCGGCCGCCAAGAATACGCAGCATGAGGTGCTCTACGATCGGGTCATCCAGGCGCAGTCGCTGCAGGTGGACACCATCAGCAGCGCAACCCTCACCTCGAAAGCCTATCTCAAGGCAGTAGAAAACGCGCTGCTCCAGGCGCAACATGAATAGCTTATAAGGAGAGTTACCAATGGCTGATTATGCCGACTACGCTGCTCGTCTGGAGATTGACTATCCGGAGAAACTGGACAGGCTGACAACCTTCTTCCGCCTTCTCTGGATCATTCCCATCGCCGTCATCTTCGGCCTCATCTCGGGGGCCGGCGAGACGGTCACCAACACGGTTGTCCTCAATCAAGCCGGTGAGATCGTGAAGACAACTCGGGAAACAGCCGGCGGGCTGGTGAGCGGCCTCGCTGCCGCCACTGCCTTGATGATCATCTTTCGACAGCGCTATCCGCGCTGGTGGTTCGACTTTTCTCGCGAGCTGACCCGCTTCGGGTACAGGTTCGGCGCCTACCTCTTCCTGCTCACCGACCAATATCCGTCTACCGTCGAAGAGCAGGCCGTCCACCTCGAGATTGACTACCCCGATGCGGCAAATGATCTCAACCGGTGGATGCCCCTGGTCAAATGGTTCCTGGCGATCCCACACTACGTCGTCCTGGCGTTCCTCGCCATCGGCGCGTGGTTCGCAGCGGTTGTTGCCTGGTTCGCCATTCTCTTCACGGGTCAATACCCGAGAGGCCTGTTCGACTTTGTCGTCGGAGTCGGTCGCTGGGGCCTGCGGGTGAACGCCTACGCAGGCCTGCTGGTGACCGACCGCTATCCACCATTCAGCTTGCGCTAGAGCCCTCGGCTGCGGTCGCCGCCGCCATCACGCCGGGTTGGCGCTGGATCGCGGCGGCGATCGTGGCCCGGGTTGTAAGTTGAGGTGTTCTATGCTGGCATTCAGGCGTAAACCCGTTCTCGTCCTGGGTCTGGCACTCTTCTCAGCCCAGTTCATCACTTAGAACTTGAGATATATATATGGTAAGGATGTTGGAGGAAATAACATGAAACTGAAAGCACTCGTAGGAAGTGGAGACAGAATCGGACTTCTTGCATTGCCGTTCTTGATGGTTGGTCTGATTCTGAATATTGTGTTTCCGTCTCTATTCAACGTTGGCGGTCCACCAATTGCTTTAAGAGTGATTTCCATTGTCATTCTAATCCCTGGGGTGACAATCTGGATATGGTCTGTAGTTTTGCTCTTAACAAAAGCACGCAGAGGGGAACTGATAACAGACGGACCTTACGCTCTAGTCAAGCACCCGCTATATACAGGTGTGGCTTTGTTGGTGCTTCCGTGGATTGGCTTCCTATTCGACACATGGTTAGGAGTGTTGATTGGAATTGTCCTATATATCGGATCGAGGAGATTTTCCCCTGAAGAAGAGAAAATACTGTCCAAGACCTTTGGTACCACCTGGGATGAATACTGCAATAAGGTAAAGATACCGTGGCTATAAAGAAGGAGCAATAGAAAGAAGAGCGAGTACTCACTATAAACCGGAGGACCGTCCAATGCCCGAGGTAATTGCCAACAATGATGCCCGGTATGCCTATGATATCGTTAAGACGATTTGCACGGAGGTGGGGCCCGGTTCGCCAGGTAGCTCCCAGGAGCGGGAACGGGCTGCCATTATTAAGAAGGAATTGGAATCGCACTTGGGTACCGGAAATGTTGCAGTTGAGGAATTCACCGTTGCGCCGGCCGCCTTCTTGAGCCCCTATCCCGGCGCGTTCTCCATGATCCTTGCCGTCCTGCTGAATATCTCCATCGGTCGCCTCGCGGGAGTCTCACCCTGGCTAACCTCCATCGCTGCCCTGGTGTTCTCTATCGCCTCACCGTTGCCGTTCATCTTCGAGTTCTATCTCGGCCTTGAGCTGATCGATCCATTCTTCAAGAAGAAACAGTCGGTGAATGTGATCGGCACACTGCGCAGGCCCGGAACCAAGAACGTGAAGCGACTCCTCATTCTGAGCGGCCACCATGACAGCGCTCCGGAGAATACCTGGCTTCGTCTCCTTGGTTACGGCTTCTTTTTCCTGACAACGACCTATTTCATCGGATTAGTGACCATGTTGGTAATGAGCATCATCCAGCTGACGGGCGTGATCACTGGCAATGCTGACCTAGTTCGCACCGGAACATTGGGATGGGTCCTGCTGGCCTATCCAATCGTGCCTTCCATTATCTTTGCACTGTTCTCCACCAGGGGAAGGAAAAACGGAGGAACCGTGCCGGGCGCCGTGGACAATCTCGCAGCCAGCGCTCTTGCGGTGGCAATGTGCAGGTTCCTCGTAAACAACCCCTCATACATCCCCGCTGACACGGAAATCCGGTTCGTATCCTTCGGCAGCGAGGAAGCAGGCCTTAGGGGCTCGCGGCGTTACGTAGAGCGCCACCTGGACGAGCTGAAGCGCCTGGACACGCGGCTGCTCAATTTCGAGATGGTCGCCCACCCCCAAATCGCCATCCTCACCTCCGACGTGAACGGCACCATGAAGCATTCCCCCGAGATGGTGAAGACTGTGGTCGCAGCGGCACAGCGCGCCGGGGTCCCCTACAAGGTGAGGTCCGCCTACATCGGAGTTGGGACCGACGCGGCCCCCTTCAGCCGGGCCGGCCTCAAGGCTACGACACTGCTTCCCTTCAAGGTGCCACAACAGCAAGTGGCCTTCTATCACCAAAAGTGGGATGGGCCCGAAGTTCTGACCATGGAGCCGTTGTTAAACGTGCTGAAGCTCTCTTTCGAGTGGGTACGCAATGGCGGGGAGTAGGAGCTGAAACCATGAATCTCAAGAAGCTTCTCTTCCCATCGTTGCTCGTTGGCACTGTGCTGGCGATAATTCTTCGGATATTCGCCAAGCGCGCTTCGGCAAAACCGGTCACCAAGAGCGCTCCCTATGATGCGATCGACGCTTACGTCGAAAGGCAAATGCGTCGCCTGAACATGCCTGGCGTATCTCTCGCCATCGTCGAAGGCGACAAGATCGTGCACCTGCGCGGCTTTGGCCGCGCCCGCCCCGGTGGTGGAGCCCCCTCCCCGCAGACGCCCTTCGCCTTGGGATCCACCACCAAATCGTTCACCGCCCTGGCGGTGATGCAGCTTGTCGAAGCCGGCAAGATCGACCTGGACGCTCCCGTCCAGCGCTACCTGCCCTGGTTCCGCGTCGCCGACCCCCAGGCATCTGCCCAGATCACCGTGCGCCACCTGTTGCACCAGACCAGCGGCCTGCCCACGTGGGCAGGCGAGCTCCCCCTGGCCGACTTCGACAACAGCCCGGGCGCCACCGAGCACCAAGCGCGCGCCTTGTCCACGCTCGTACTCACCCGCCCGGTCGGCTCGGCGTTCGAATACAGCAACACGAACTACAACCTGCTGGGGCCCATCATCGAGGTTGCCAGCGGTGAATCGTACGAGGATTACGTTCAGAAGCACATCTTTACCCCGCTGGGGATGAGCCACACCTATACTTCCCAGGCGATGGCCCGGCAGGACGGCCTGGCGGTGGGCCACCGCTACTGGTTTATGATCCCCGTCGCTGCGCCCAATCTGCCCCTGCCGCGCGGTTCGCTTCCTGGCGGCCTGATCATCTCCTGCGCTGAAGACGTGGCCCGCTACCTGATCGCGCTTCTAAATGGGGGCCGCTATGGGGATGTGCAGATCCTCTCGGCTGCCGGTGTCGACGAGCTGCAGCGGGGGGTGGCGGACTTCTTCGTTATGGGCCGTCCGATTGCGCAGTATGGAATGGGATGGCTCGTCAGCGAGATTGGCCAGACAAAGATCGTCTCGCACGGCGGTACCCTCCCCGACTTTGGCTCCCATATGGCCCTTCTGCCGGAGCAAAAGAAAGGCGTGGTCCTGCTCTACAACGCCAACAATCACTGGATGATGCCCGTCCTGGAGGAGTTCGGGGCAGGCGTCGACGCTCTGCTCGCCGGCGAGCAGCCCGCTCCCGCTCCGATCCCGTTTACTGGCATGATCCCCTGGGCGCTGCGCGGCCTGTTGCTCATCCCCGCCCTCCAAATTGCCGGCGTCGCCGCCACGCTGCGGCAGGTACGCCGCTGGCGCCTGGATCCCGAGCTCCGCCCGAGCGGTGGACGCAAGTGGGGGCTTCACATCCTCCTCCCGCTGGTCCCAAATCTGTTGGTGGCCCTCACCCTGAAACCCATGCTGGGCAAAAGGCGCGGCTATCTGATGCTCTACATGCCCGACTATTCCTGGATCGCTATGGTCTGCGGCAGTTTTTCGGTGGTTTGGAGCCTCTTGCGCACCGGGCTGGTCCTCGGGGCACTGAGAAAGGCCTCGCCGTCCCAATCGTTCGTTGGGCGGCTCGGCACCGAGCGATGAGTGGTCAAGCCATTTGACCTGAGAAGGTGATAAAGCCTGAAAAATGGCAAACTGGTCATGGAGGATACCATGAGCGAGAAAGCCGGACCCTATCGCATCGTTGAACTCCCACCTGCGCGCCGCATGATGATGAGCTTGCTCGACCTGCCCGGGCCGATGCATTGCATGTACGGCCTGCTAGAAGTGGACGTGACGGTCGCCCGGCAGTCCATCGCGGAGCACAAAGCGCGCACGGGTGAGACACTTTCCTTCACCGGTTTCCTGGTCTTTTGCCTGGCCCGCGCGGTGGATGAGAACAAGGCGGTGCAGGCCTACCTGAAAGGCCGCAAACAGCTCGTCATGTTTGACGACGTAAGCGTTGGCTTGATGGTCGAACGGAAGATTGGAGAAAAGAACGCCCTGATGGGGCATCTCATCCAGGGCGCCAACCACGAGACATACCTGGAGATCCACCAGGAGATCCGCTCGGTACAGTCCGAACCGGTGTCCCCCGGCAGAGGGATGCCCACCTGGTTCCGTTCTGCCATGCTGCTTCCGTGGCCACTGTCCGGGTTGCTCATTGCTGTGTTCAGGATGGCCGTGCGCCGTGACCCGACGATCACCGTGTCCATGGCGGGCACAGTTGGTATGACCGCGGTAGGCATGTTTGGTAAGGGCCATAGCGGCTGGGGGATTTATTCAACAGCCCACTCGCTCGAACTGGTGGTGGGGAGTATTGCCTGGAAACCAGCCGTCGTTGAGGGGCGGATCGAGCCGCGCGAGATCCTCAACCTGACCGTAGTGTTTGACCACGACGTGGTTGACGGGGCTCCGGCGGCCCGCTTTACGCGGAGATTGGTGGAACTGATCGAGAGCGGGTATGGGTTGGTAACGGGAAGATCGTCAGATGCCTGATTTGACAAAGAAGCCAAGTTGGCTGTATACTGTAAACGTCGAAGTGGCCGGACCGGGTACATCTGGGACAATTCAAACCGGTTCATGAAAGGAGAAACGAATGTACCGAAAACCGTTGATACTGGCGGTGATCGTGGTGCTCATGCTGGCCGTCGTACCGGCCGCTCAGGCGATCACCTTTGGCCAACCGGATGGCGACAGGCATCCCAATGTAGGCGCGATGATTGTGCTGGAGCCGGATGGAGTGAAATACCTCTATTGCTCGGGTACCCTGATCGCACCTGACGTCTTCCTGACCGCGGCACACTGCACCGCTGCTGCGGCTGCCTATGGCGCCGCACCACACGACGTCTTTGTGACCTTCGACCCGGTTTGGGACAAGCACGCCACCCTGCACAGGGGGACGTACTATCTCAATCCCAACTATGGCCACGATTCGCACGACCTGAACGATGTGGCCGTCATCATCCTGGACAAGCCGATCAAGAAGATCGAGCCGGCAACCCTGCCGCCGGCGGGGCTGCTCACTGACATGAAGATGGATCAGGGGCTGAAGGGCCAACAGTTTGTCACCGTTGGGTACGGCACGTTGCGGGACGACAAGACCGGAGGCCAGCACGCCTTGGGTGACTATGGCGAGCGCTACTTTGCAGAACAGACGTTCCTGGCGCTGAAGCCCTATTGGATCGAGATCTCGATGAACCCCTCCACAGGCAGCGGCGGTACCTGCTACGGCGATTCTGGCGGCCCGCACTTTCTGGGGGATAGCGACATGGTCGTGTCGCTGACGGTGACCGGCGATGCCTGGTGCCGGGCGACCGATGTGACCTACCGCCTGGACACCGACTCCGCTCGTTCGTACCTGTCGCAGTTCGTGACTCTACCCTAGTAAAAGGGCCAGACGCATCGCGAGAGGTTTCACTCCTCAACCAAACCTGCCGCCCACGATTCCCGGCACTCACCAGGGTGCTGGATTCGTGGGCGGTAAATGCTGGATACCCTGGGCTAGATCATATGGAGAAGACGAAAGGTAGGAAAATGAGACGACGTGCGCTTCCCTTGGTCTGTCTCTTCGTCCTGGTTGCCGCATGCACAATATCGCCTCAACAGTATGCTGTTCTCGTGACTGCAACTTCGTTGGTTGAATCAGCGACGCCAATTTGTGCAGACACGCCACCTCCCCCTGCAAATACGCCATCACCATCCCAAACTAACGCGCCGTCGCCCACGGCTACTTTGACGCTGGCTCCCACGAAACCGCCAACGGCAACTACTGTGCCGACAGCTACACCCGCGCCAGCGATTCTTAAAGGAGTTGTTTTTCTGGATGCGAACGGTTCAGGAGGATTGGACGCTGCCATATTTCAGTGTCCAACACATACTACCCAATCTCCCGCCTTAGAATACTATTTCGGGCCGGTATGTGCAGACAAGGTAGGACGTGTAATTACAGTGGTGGAACCAGTACTTCCTGGTATCACTGTTTGTTACGATACGGCATGTTCGACCACGGGAACCGATGGCAGATTCTTGATGGAGATACCAGTTTCCGGGACTGTAAGAATACGTATCACTGATCCGAGTGCGGAAAATCATGCTCTGGCTTTGCGATATGCCAATATACGGGTAAGGGAAGTACCTGATATGGCTAATGGAACCATATATGACAACTCACTCCATACAATCAATTCTTCGTTTGAGGTAAGCACCCTGCAAGATAGTAGTATCGGGTTAATGCAGGGGCCTTTGACAAGTCCTTTCCGGATAGGAAATAGTGGAGTGTCTATTTGGAACGGGTTTGATATAGCAAGCTCGCAACCATGGACAAGGGATGGAAAGCAGGCCGATTATCTTGGAGCAACGAACAACGGATGGCCACATCCGCCCTGCAAAACAGGAGTGAATGACAGTCACAATGCCATTGATTATTGTCTGCCAGTGGATACCCCTGTATTGGCAATGGCGCCATCTCAGTTCACCAAAACGAACATTCAAAATGGTGTAAACCTTGAGTACAGAGCCCTTAACTTGACCATACAGTTAGGTCACCTTAAGGAGAGGAGTTTTTCTCACAGCTCACAATCACGCTTCCTGAGAGGACAACAAATCGCATTATCGGGCGACACAGGAGATGTAGATTACATCTATGGAGTAATAGCGCAACTGCATGTTATGGTCTCCGATAGAATTGGCAAGCCCTTGGATCCTTTTAGAAACACATCAGGTGTAGCATACGAAATGGGCAGAAAATACTCTCTGTGGAGTGTTGACAATCTGATGGTTGACCCTATTCCAGGCCAATTACCATGACAAAAAGGACTTTGACCTACGAAGGAATGCCGCTGCAACAGCGAAGATCCGTTTCCGAAAGAACGCTGAAAGGCACTTCCAGGAGGCATAAGCTGGCGTCGCAGCGCAAGACGTTCCGCCGCGACAACAACAACGTTTTGTGATCACATAACAGGTCAACAGGGCCGGTTTTTCGCCGTCGCGGTAGGGGTTTCGGCTCATTTGGCGGCTTGTTGCGTTGCGGTGGCGGCAACGGTTCACCGTCATGGAGGGCGGGTCTCGTGGCGGGGTGCTGGTTGCCAGGGCGGGGCCTGACACTCGTTCTAGATGACGGCTGCACCGGTAAGAGCTCGCGCGATTGCGGGTTGGGTGAGGCGCAGCCACAGCTGAACCTGGCCGTTGGGCCATCTCTAGTGACAACGCGTGGCACGTTTTATTGACACAGAACAAGATCATCGCTGCTTCAGCTGCGCCCGTAGCCCCTCCGACTCCGTCACTGGTGCCTGGCAGGTGAAGTCGCGGCAGACATAGGCTGCCGCTTGCCCGTCCAACAGGCCACGATCCCGCAGGAGTGGGACGGCAGGAGGCTGGGCAGTGGGCTCTCCCAGGGCCACCACCTGGAAGGGCCGGTAGCCACTGCGAACGACATTCAGCAGGGCTTGTGTGTCAGCGGCCTCGGGATCGCCGACGATGGCAATCTCCCGCGGCTGCGAGAGGGCATAGGCCAGCGCCTGGAGCCACTGGCCAAAGCCCAGCGGGTACTGGGCCATCAGGGGTTGCATCTGAGCCAGGGCCTGGTGAGCGATGTCGGCATAACGCCAGTCATTTGTGAAGCCGGCCAGCCTCAGCAGGGCGGTGACGGCCATGGCGTTGCCTGAGGGCGTGGCGTTGTCCTGCAGGTCGCGGGGACGGGTGATGAGGGTTTCATGGTCATCACTGGTGTCGTAGAAGCCGCCGTCCGGGGCCTGAAAGTGGGCGATCATCGTTTCTGCCAACTCCTGCGCCGCAAGGTACCAACGCGGTTGG
>Ga0172362_10002949_pt1 | contig 14757 bp, 14 predicted proteins | sample LakKivs1_kivu2a2_FD_114534 | JGI IMG/M metagenome (GOLD analysis project Ga0172362, IMG submission 114534) | Sediment microbial communities from Lake Kivu, Rwanda - Sediment s1_kivu2a2 | ecosystem: Environmental > Aquatic > Freshwater > Lake > Sediment | place: Rwanda: Western Province, Lake...
GTTTATTCCAATACTCTCTAAAGAGACCAGGGTCTTTTCCGTTAACAGCCAGAACACCAGACTCACCTTGCGGAACAGGTTCACCCTCATCATCAACCAAAGTGCAGACATGACCAGGTTGAGGCCTACCACAAGAACCAGGCTTAATTTTCATGTTCCTCATGTTAGATAGATACACCATGACCTCAGTCATACCAATACCATCAAGTATATCTAAGTTAAATTTACGCTTCCACTCACTGATAACCTTCGGGTTAAGAGGCTCACCAGCAGATATGCAATGACGCAAGGATTTCAGATTATATCTCTTATCGGCATCCTTTACAGTTAAAAACATGCGATAGGCGGTTGGAACAGAAGCAAGATTTGTCACTTTGTATTTCTCAAGAAGTTCAAACCATTTGTTAGGATCAAACTTTCCCTCGTAAACAAATGTGGTGATTCCCCACCGCCAAACATAGAGAAAACCGTTACCAAGCGGATAAATCCAGTTTAAGTCGCCAGTATGAGCAACTATATCGTTTTCTTTTGCGTTTTGCCAATAAAGAATACTAGGGTCATTACCAGGTACCCATCTATGGAGATGAACAGCACCCTTAGGGTTGCCGGTAGTACCTGATGTGTAGCAGAAAAACGCCATGTCCGTGCTGCTAGTTGGTTCTAACTCTAGATTTGCTGAGGATTCTTTTATCATATCATCAAAAGATAACTCGCCCAGCGAAGTATCACCAACAACAATGATATGCTTCAGCGTTTTGCAGTTCTTTTCTATTGCATAAACCTCTTTCGCATACTTTGGAGTTGTAATAACAGCCTTTGCGCTGCTATCGTTTATACGGTATTCAACTTCGTGTTCTCTAAACATAACACTCGATGGGATTGGTACTGCACCAATCTTTACTCCACCAATGAATGAAATCTGAAAAGCAGGGATGTTCGGTAGTCTTATTAGAAAACGATCTCCTTTTTTGAATCCAAGGTTTTTTAATGCGTTGCCAAACCTATTTGAAAGATTTTTTATATCATTAAATGTAAACTTCTCTGTTTTCCCCTCGGAGTTTTCCCAAAATAAAGCAATCTTGTCTCTGTTTTTTCCCTCAGCGTGTTTATCGCAAACATCGTAACCAATGTTGTATTTCTTTGGTATGTCCCACTTCCAGCTCTTAAATTCCTTTGAGTAGTTTAACTCCCCCATAAACATTCCCCTTAGATCAAACTGTTTTTATTTAAGTAAACTACCTGAGATAACCATGCGCTGAACTTCAGAAGTACCCTCATAAATCTCAGTTATCTTTGCGTCACGGAACAAACGCTCAACAGTATACTCCTTTGTGTAACCATAACCACCATGGATTTGAACAGCCTTGATAACTGCATCCATAGCTGTTTCAGAAGCAAACAACTTAGCCATAGCAGCCTCTTTAGAAAAACGTTCGCCCTTATCTTTTGCGTATGCTGCATTATACACTAAATAACGTGCTGCTTCAATTCTAGTAGCCATATCTGCTATCATCCATTGTATTGCTTGAAAACTTGCTATGGGCTTACCGAATTGTTGTCGCTGTTTTGCGTATTCAATGCTTTCATCAAGAGCAGCTTGAGCAATACCAACCGCCTGGGCGGCAATACCTATTCTTCCGCCGTCCAAAGTACTTAATGCTATCTTGAATCCATCTCCTTCTTTTCCCAGTAGATTTTCTTTAGGAACTTTCATGTTTTCAAAAACTAATTCAGTGACATGATTTGCATTGATGCCCATCTTATCAAAGAGACTTCCAACTTTAAAACCTGGCGTTTCTTTTTCAACGATAAATGCACTGATCCCTTTTGTGCCTAAGGTTTTGTCAGTAACTGCAAAGACTATAAAGATACCTGCATGGTCTCCGCTTGTTATAAAACATTTATCTCCATTTATAACATAATGATTTCCCTTGAGTTCTGCCTTAGTTTGCATGCCACCTAAATCTGATCCTGCATTTGGTTCTGTCCCAGCAAAAGCACCAATTTTTTGACCCTTTGCTAATTGAGGTAGATATTTCTTTTTTTGTTCATCATTACCATACTTCATTATTGGATATGCCACTAATGAGTTATGAACCGAAGTAATCACACCGGTCGATGCACATTTTCTTGATATTTCTTCGATGATTATCGCGTAGCTAATGATATCAAGACCTGCTCCGCCATACTCCGTGGGGATTACTATCCCTAAAAGACCGAGCTCTGCCATTTTTTTAAGAATTTTTGTAGGATACTCTCCAGTCTTATCAAGATTTGCAGCAACAGGTGCAATTTCTTTTTCTGCGAATTCTCTAACCATTTTCTTAATCATTTTTTGTTGCTCATTTAGTTCTAGTTGCATGGGGAGGGGAATAAAGTTATTAATCATAAATCTTTCCATAATTTATAAGATATAAACCAAGGGAAAGAAATATAATGAGATAGAGAATTAAAGGATGCGCTTTATGGCGTTGGATAAAGGTTTAATTCATGTATATACTGGACCGGGGAAAGGCAAAACAACAGCTGCAATAGGGCTGGGTGTTCGTGCAGCTGGCGCTGGTTTTAAAGTTATTATGATTCAATTTATGAAAGGTAGAAGGTACAGTGAACTCGATGCTATCAAAAAAATACCTAATTTTACTGTGGTCCAGTATGGTAGGGACGAATTTGTATCAAAAGAAACACCTGAACAGATTGATATCGATTTTGCAAAAAAGGGTTTTGAGTATGCTAAAAAAGTATTAAAAGAGGGCAAATACGACATGATTATTCTGGATGAGATCAACGTTGCAGTTGACTACAAGCTTATACCTCTTAAAGATGTGTTGAAACTTGTTGATGAAAAACCTGAAAAAATCGAACTCGTGTTAACAGGGCGTTATGCCCCGCCAGAGCTTATAAAAAATGCAGATTTAGTTACCGAGATGTTGGAGATTAAGCATCCTTATCAAAAAGGTGTACTTGCCCGCAAGGGTATTGACCATTAAAATTGGGAGGAATCTTTATGACTGAAAAAGGCAAAAAAACTGATGCATCTGCAAGTGAGAATATGCCTGAGATGAAAACCAAGTTCGAGACGCTATCTGGTATTCCGTTAAAGAGTCTTTACACACCTAAAGATATCTCTGATCTTGATTATGACAAAGACATAGGAATTCCTGGAGAGTACCCCTTTTTACGTGGCGTTCATTCAACCATGTACCGTGGTCGCCTATGGACCATGCGTCAATTCGCTGGTTTTGGTAGCGCTGAAGAAACCAATCATCGTTACAAATATCTGCTTAATCATGGGGAGACTGGCCTTAGTGTTGCTTTTGATTACCCAACACTGTATGGTTACGATACAGATCATCCTCTCGCTCGCGGCGAATTTGGTAAATGTGGTGTAGCAATTTCTTCTTTGAAAGACATGGAGATACTATTCAGCGGTATACATGTTGATAAGATTACAACTAGTATGACTATTAATGGTCCTGCTGCGATCGTCTGGGGTTTCTATATTGCTAATGCTGAGAATCGAGGTATCGATCGCCGTGTTATTGGCGGTACTATCCAGAATGATATTTTGAAGGAGTATATTGCTCAGAAAAGCTATATTTTCCCTCCTGAGCCATCTATGCGTTTGATTGTTGATACCTTTGAATTCGGCTCCAAAGAAGTTCCATGCTGGAATACAATTTCTATCAGTGGTTATCATATCCGTGAAGCAGGAAGTACTGCTGTTCAGGAGCTTGCTTTTACTCTTGGTGATGGTCTTGAGTATGTTCGATGGGCCGTCAAGCGTGGTTTGAAGATTGATGATTTTGCTCCTCGTCTAAGTTTCTTTTTTAACGCGCATAACGATTTTTTTGAGGAGATTGCTAAGTATCGTGCTGCTCGTCGTATCTGGGCTAAAGAACTCAAAGCTCTTGGTGCTAAAAAACCTCGTTCACTTTTGATGCGTTTTCATACTCAGACCGCTGGTTGTACTCTTACTGCCCAGCAGCCTGAAATCAATATCGTTCGTGTGACGATGCAGGCACTTGCTGCTGTTCTTGGTGGTACGCAGAGTTTGCATACAAATTCTATGGATGAGGCTTTGGCGTTACCTTCTGAGAAAGCTGTTCGTATAGCTCTTAGAACCCAACAGATTATCGCTGAGGAAAGCGGTGTAACTAATACCATTGATCCACTTGGTGGCTCATATTATGTTGAGTGGCTTACTGATAAGATGGAGAACGAAACTTACAAGTATTTTGATCGTGTCGAAAAACTTGGTGGTGTGATCCCGGCTATTGAAAAAGGTTTCTTCCAGCGTGAGATAGCTGAGGCAGCCTATAAGTACCAGAAAGAAACTGATGAGAACAAACGTTTTATTGTTGGTGTTAACAAATACAAAATGGATGAGCCTGTTGAGATTCCTATTTTGAAGATGGATGAAAAAGGTGAGGAACGTCAGATTAATAGATTAAAGAAACTTCGCAAGGATAGAGATAATGCTAAGTTTGAGCGCAATCTCGGTCGTCTTAGGAAAGCTGCTGAGGGTGATGAAAACCTGATGCCTTATATCCTTGATTGTGTTCATAGTTACGCAACACTTGGTGAGACTTGTGGTGTACTCCGTGAAGTTTTTGGTGAGTACAAGGAGCCTGCGATTTATTAGAGAGGTTTGATGGTTTATGGAAAAAAAGATACGTGTGTTGATTGCAAAACCTGGTCTTGATGGTCACGATCGTGGTGCAAAGATTGTTGCTCGTGCGCTTCGTGATGCAGGTATGGAAGTGATCTATACTGGTCTGCATCAGACCGCTGAGATGATTGTTGAGACTGCTGTTCAGGAGGATGTCGATGTTATTGGTCTTAGTCTCTTGTCTGGTGCCCATATGACTCTTTTCAGGGATGTTACCAAACTATTGAAGGAGAAAGGCATGGGTGATGTTCTTGTTGTCGGCGGTGGAATCATTCCTGAGGAGGATATACCTGCTCTCAAAAAAGCAGGTGTTGCTGGTTGTTTTGGTCCTGGTACAACTTGTGAGGATATAGTTGAGTTTATCAAAAAGAACGTGAAACGATGAGTGATCTAGCTTCTAAGGTTCTGAAGGGTGACCCGCGGTCTGTTGCTAGACTAATTACTCTGGCTGAAAATAATTCTAGCGAGCTTGCTGGTGAGATGGGAGTTATTCATAAACACTCTGGTAAAGCATATGTTGTTGGCGTGACTGGTGTGATGGGTAGCGGTAAAAGCACTCTTATTTTTGAGATGGCTCGAGCTTACAGAAAACAGGGTAAAAAGGTTGGTATAGTCGCTATTGATCCAACCAGCCCGTTTAGCGGTGGTGCTTTGCTTGGCGACAGGGTTAGGATGACTGATCTAACTATGGATGATGGTGTTTTTATCCGTAGCATGGGGACCCGTGGGATGCTTGGTGGTCTTGCTAGTGCTGTTTATGATACTGTTGAGATTCTTGATGCATCTGGTAAAGATGTTGTTATCATTGAGACCGTAGGTGTGGGTCAGGCTGAGGTCGATGTTGTAAAAATAGCTGATACAACACTTGTCGTTCTTGTGCCAGGTCTTGGTGACTCAATACAAACGATAAAAGCAGGTATTATGGAGATAGCTGATGTTTTTGTTGTCAACAAGGCAGATAGATCTGGTATTGAACAGTTAATTGCCGAGCTTGATAGTCTTATTGATATATCGTGTATTGGTAAGGATAGAAAGATTCCTGTTGTTAAAACAACAGCAAAAGATAACAAAGGCATTACCGAACTAATTGATGAAATTGAAAAACACAGAGACTACTTAAAGAAAACCAAGGTTTTTGAAACCCAAAGACGAAAGCGATATGAGGCTGAACTTGTTGAAATAATTCGAAAGCGACTCATGAATTTTATTTTTGATGAATCAACCTTTAGGGAAAAAGTGGAGTCGATGATTGATAAGATATCAAAGAAAGAACTTGATCCATACACAGCTGCTGATGAGATTTTAGGCAAGATATTGAAATAAAAAAAGGAAAAAAAGTTTTTTTAGTTGTTGGTTGGACTACTTTGTTGTGCTGCCCCTAATATTTGACTGGTTTGCTGATTTATACTGTTCAAGAACTCTGTTAAAACAGAGGGACTCTCATTCAGATTCATTTGTAGTTGCGTGCTTTCTGACTGTACGCTTGAACCACCATAAATGTAATTGTACATATATACGGTTAAATCGAAATAGGCGCAGACTATTTCGAATGCAAGTAAGACGGGTATACCTATTATCAACAGAATAAGTCCTATTATTGAAATCATGAGAGCAAAAACGATCGAGAAAATCAAACCAAAATTGTATAGGATATCTCCTATCATGTCGTCTATCATTTGTTTTATCTCATTTTGTAGAAGTGCGTATACTATTAATATTATAAAGCCACCGACAACAATATCGGCCAATACGTATTCAGTACCCAAAATCAATGATCCTGGAAGTGCGAGTAATAATGTAAACAACATCGCAGTTGTTTCACCGACAAGATTGTGTCCGAGTAGCAACAATACGGCTTCTGCTATTATTGTGAGTATCTGATATATTAAGAGATCTTCTTCACCATTTGTAAGCCCGTGTTCTGTCATAAACTGTTGTACATTGTCTGATACAAACTGCTCGTTATCATTTGGGAAGTTTTCCTCCACTATTTGTTTTATTTGTAAGAAGGTTTCATTGCTTATTAATGCTTCCAGTCTGTTCCGTGCCTCATTTGCTCTCGATAATACTGCTTCTTTGTTTTCATATGTCTTTTCGATAACTGGTAATGTTGCTTCTTGGTTTGAATATTGTACAGCACTGACAGAAGAAACCATAAATGATGTAATTGCTATAGTTAATGCTACGGAGAAGTACTTCATTATTCCACCTGCACCCCAACATAGTTTTGTTGTAAAATTTGTCCACAAAAATCATTGAATGTTTCTGTCGTCATCGATTGCTGTATCATACTTTGTTGTTCTTGTTGTGTTATTTCTGTTTGTTGTTGATTGCCAAATATATAAGCGCACATAACAGTTATTGCATCTGCATAAACTAATAGAATGCCTCCAATCCACACAACTGGGACTGCACAGATAAGCAGAAGGGCACCAATAGATAATACGCTTGTATATATAATGAAACATCCGATAAGCCCATAATGCTCCACCCCAAACTCCCAGTTAAAGGATGATAACCATTCAATGAAAAAATCTGTCATTAGTAATTCAAGAAGTCCTGCAAGAGCCGTACCCCAGAGCAAAGCAGGGCCAACTGCGCATAGCGAAGCCATTGCCAACGCTGCAGTTTCTCCTACTAGATTATGTCCTAATAATAATAGAGTTATCTCTACAATTATTAAAAGGATTATATAGTACTCTTCATCCCCAAGTAAATCAGATGGTAAATTTAATGATGATATGTAATCATCTACATATTGGTCATATTCGTGTGGGAAATATTCATTTGCTATCTGTTCCATCTGTGTAAAGTTTTCACTGTTTCTAAATTCATTTAATTTTGCTCTTGCTTCGAGGATCAAAACAAATGTGACTTTACTTGATAGATTCTCTTTCCCATTTACATACTGTGCTGTTGAAACAGTAGATAAATTACATTTATTTGTATAAGGTACGGCCGATACAGTTGAGACCATCATCAGCATTACAAATACGACTACAATTCCAATTGCCATTCTTCTCATTTTTATTCACCTTTCTAATAAAATTGTATTGAAGAAAAACTATTTCATATATACTTAACGTTATTATTTACAGAGAAATATCGGTCTAATGTTATTATTATAACAGACTTAATGATTTCGTATTAATCATTATGTGTTTTTTGTTATTAAAATAACAAACCTAATTTTTATATAGTATTTATTATATCATCAAGAACATTTTTAGTAATATAAACAGAATTAGTTAACATCATGGTCACAATTAAAAAAGAAAAAATTGTTTTTATTTTCCCTTAAAATTTGGTTTACGTTTCTCTAAGAAAGCACTCATTCCTTCTTTTTGATCTTCTGTAGAGAAACTTGACGAGAAATAAGAAATCTCAAGCGAACAAGCATCGGCCAACTCCATGTCCATGCCCTTTCGCACCAATGATTTTATGAAATCTGTTTGTACAGTTGATTTGCTAGCAATTTTACTAGCTATTTTTTCTGCTTCTTCCATGATTTTTTCATAAGGTACAACCATGTTAACGAGACCTATCCTGTATGCCTCGCTTGCGTCTATATTATCGCCTGTTAATAGCAGTTCTTTTGCTTTCATACGACCAACAAGCCTTGGAAGCCTCTGAGTCCCTCCAAAACCTGGGTGAATACCGAGATTAATCTCAGGCTGCCCAATCTTTGCGCTGGCAGATGCGATACATATGTCACATGCCATCATAACTTCGCAACCGCCACCAAGCGCGTAACCATTAACCGCTGCGATAAATGGCAACCTGGAATTCTCAATATCCATCAAAAGTTTATGTCCCATCTGAGCAAACTTTTTCGCTTCAGACGGAGTCATATCCTTCATCTGTTTAATATCTGCACCAGCGATGAACGCCTTGCCTTCACCAGTCAGTATCGCAACTTTTACGTTTTTGTCTTTTTCAAGCTCCTCAACAGCCTTTGTCAATTCAAGTATTGTATCCTTGTTCAACGCATTCAAATTGTTAGGTCGATTAACCTTTATTATACCGATGTTCTCTTTTTTTTCAACTATAATATTTGCATATGACATTTTGTTATCACCTATTTGTTATAGTTGTAGAATCCCTTACCTGTTTTACGACCAAGCTGACCAGCCTGCACCATCTTCTTCAAAAGTGGGCATGGTCTGTACTTGGAATCATTGAAACCTTCATAAAGAACAGTCATAATATTTAATACAACATCAAGACCAATAAGATCAGCCAGTTCTAGAGGTCCCATCGGATGATTCATCCCTAGTTTCATAACATTATCAATGTCCTCAGCAGTACCGATACCCTCCATGTAACAATATATTGCCTCATTGATCATAGGCATCAAAAGCCTGTTTGATACAAAACCTGGTCCATCATTAACCTCAACAGGTATCTTGCCCATCTTTTCAGAAAGCTCTTTAATAATTTTAGTTGTATCATCATCTGTTTTAAGACCACGAATAACCTCAACAAGCTTCATCAAAGGAACCGGATTCATGAAATGCATACCGATGAATTTTTCAGGTCTAGTAGTAACTGAAGCAAGATCAGTAATAGGGATAGTGGAGGTGTTAGAAGCAAACACACACTCTTTTTTACAAATACCATCAAGATCTTTGAACAACTGTTTTTTCACTTGAACGTTTTCAAAAATCGCCTCAATTACCAAATCAACGTTTTTCAACTCATCAAGTTTGGTGGTACCTTTTATATGAGCAAGAATCTTTTTTTTATCATCAGCAGTCATCTTACCTTTCTCGATACTTTTATCAAGGAATTTCTCAATCTTGCCAAGACCTTTCTTAACAAAATCATCAGTAGTATCACGAATGACTACATCAAAACCAGCTTGCGCTGCAACAAGAGCTATACCATGCCCCATTTGACCAGCACCAATAACACCAATTTTACTAATCTTCATTTCAGTTTCACCTCTCAATTATCATTGAAACAGCATTTCCACCACCAAGGCAGATTGTTGCAAGACCGCGTTTTTTATCCATTTTATTCATAGCGTACATAAGTGTTATAAGAATACGTGAACCACTGCTGCCTATTGGGTGTCCTATTGCTACGGCACCACCATGAACATTGAATTTTTCTTTTGGGATTTTAAAATGTTTCATTACTGCAAGCGATGCACTAGAAAACGCCTCGTTATGCTCTACTAGATCAATATCCTCAATTTTTAGCTTCATCTTTTTTAATAGATCAGTTACACCAGGAATCGGTGCTTCCATAACTAGTTCTGGTTTAACACCACATGTATTGTATCCTCTGATTGTTGCAAGATATTTTACACCAAGTTCTTTTGCTTTATCCTTACTCATAACAACAGTTGCGCTTGCCCCATCAGTGATCTGCGATGCGTTGCCTGCAGTAACTACGCCATCTTTTTTAAAGAACGGTTTGAGTTTAGCAAGATCTTCCACTTTTATACCATATCTGATTCCCTCATCCTTATCAAAAATAATTGGGTTGCCTTTTTTCTGAGGAACTTCAACAGGTACTATTTCATCTTTGAAATATTCTTTTTCTGTTGCATGTTCTGCTTTCTGATGACTCCATGCAGCAAACTCATCTATTTCTTCACGTTTTAAATTATGTCTCTCAGCAATTATTTCCCCAGTCATACCCATATGAAAATTATTGTAAATATCCCACAACCCATCATTTACCATTAAATCGACAATTTTTCCGTCAAACATTCTATATCCATAACGAGCTTTTGGCAAGGAATAAGGAACATTGCTCATGCTTTCCATTCCACCCGCAACAATAATTTCTGCGTCTCCGCATTTAATTGCTTGAGTTGCAAGAACTACTGCTTTTAAACTCGATCCACAAACTTTGTCAACATGAAGAGCTCCTGCTTCGTACGGAATACCTGCTGTTATCGCTGCTTGTCTGGCAACATTCTGACCAAGACCCGCAGGAACAACATTACCCATAATAACTTCGTTCACATCAGTTGGTTTTATACCTGCACGTTTTACCGCCTCTTTTATAGCAATACCACCAAGTTGCGGAGCTGAAAAATCTTTCAAAGCACCATCAAATTTTCCTTGTGCCGTTCTTACACCTGAAACTATTACAATCTCTTTCATGTATCTTGTACCTCCTCCAAATAATAAAAACTAGTGCTGGCAATATGATTTGAATTTAAAACATTTTCCAAATATTATCTAACATAGACTTTTAAAAAACAAAAATCTCCGAGATTCGCCTCAAGTTCGTCTCCTGCAACTATCTCACCAACACCCTCAGGGGTGCCGGTCATAATAAGATCCCCTTCTTCTAAAGTCATAATGCTGGAGACAAACTCTATGATACGTTCAACAGAATAAATCATATATTTCGTGTTAGAACTCTGCCTGATTTCTCCATTAACTTTTAACGATAAATCAAGATTATTTGGATTTAGTAGCTTATCTTTTAAAACAACATCACTGATAGGTGAAAATGTATCAAAACCCTTAGCTATAGTCCAGGGCCAACCATTCTTCTTCGCTTTATCCTGAATATCCCTGGCAGTAATATCTAAACAAACCAGATAACCTAGAATATGATCTAAAGCATTTTTTTGTGAAATATTTCTACATTTTTTACCGATGACTATTCCCATCTCAACTTCATGATGCAAACATTTCGATATCTTTGGGATACGTATTGAATCGCCACTAAAGATTATAGAACTCGCCGGCTTAAGAAAAAGAAGAGGGTCATCGGTTGTAGTTGTATGCATCTCTTCAGCGTGCTTTCTATAAGACCTAGCTAAACAGACGAGTTTACCAACAGTTACTCTTTTTTTGTTTTCATCCTTGAAAATATAATTAGTCATACACTAGACAAGTTGTATCCACTAATTTAAAGTTTTTACAAAAGACCTTATTTTATAATAAGTTTCTTTAACATATTATTGTTACCGTGATGGGGGATTTCTATGAATTTCATCCCAAATTCGACAATAAAAAACAATATCCTCAAAGAAGCAGGGTTAAACGATATAGATGAGTTATTTTCAGACATTCCAAAGCAGATACGAGTCAAAAACTTGAATCTTCCAGAAGGTTTATCTCAACAGGAAACAGAACAAAAACTTAGAGAGATATCTAATAAAAACAATACTATGCCAAGTTTTCTAGGAGGAGGAATAAAACCACATTACATACCACCTGCTGTTAAATCAATAATTTCTCGTTCGGAATTCTACACTGCTTATACTCCATATCAACCGGAAGCATCACAGGGTTTCTTGCAAGCCATGTTTGAATATCAGAGTATAATCGCAGAACTTACAGGCATGGATATTTCTAACGCGTCATTGTATGATGGCGTAACTGCTTTAGCTGAAGCAGCACTTATGTGTTCAAGAATAAATCAGAAAAAAACTTTTGTTGTACCTCAAAATATATCTTGGGAGAAAAAATCTGTTCTTAAAAACTATACAAAAGGTCCAGCTATAAAAATCAAAGAAATACCATATGACAATAAAACAGGAAAAATAGATTTAGAGAAACTAAAACAAAACATTGATAACGATACAGCGGGGGTTTACATTGAAAACCCGAATTTCTTTGGTGTTTTTGAGGATGATGTTGAGAAAATTAGTAAAATTGTGAAAGATAATGGTTCGATTTTTGTTGTCGGAGTTGATCCTGTTTCACTTGGGATTACAAAAAGCCCAGGTGCCTATGGTGCAGACATTGTGATCGGTGAGGGACGAGCTTTTGGTAACTCAATGGATTTCGGCGGCTCAAGTCTTGGTATATTTTCTTGTAAAAACGAATTTTTGCGTCAGATGCCTGGTCGTATAATTGGATTGACAAAAGACCTTGATGGTAGAAGAGCGTTCTGTATGACTTTTCAAACTAGAGAACAGCACATAAGGCGTAGTAAGGCAACTAGCAACATTTGTACAAATGAGGGTTTGTGTGCTCTCACCGCAGTAACCTACCTCGCATGGCTTGGTGGAAATGGTCTGGAAGAACTAAGCAAAATAAATTATGAGCAAGGCCAGAAACTATCAAAACTAGTAAGTTCTGTTTCTGGTTTTGAAAAAAGATTCATAGGAGTTCATTTTAACGAGTTTGTGATTAAATCAAAAACTGATCCAAACAAAATCAACAGAGAACTGTTGAAAACAGGTGTTCAAGGCGGTTTAATTTTAGATAGATGGCATCCGGAGCTAAAAGATTGCATGCTTTTTGGAGTCTCTGAAATGCACATAGATAGAGACATGGAAAAACTTGTTTCTGCGCTCAAGGAGGTGTCACATGTATAGGTCTGCTGTTTACGATGAACCTCTGCTAAACGAATTAGAATCATACAAAAAAGTATGTGAAGCCAAACAAAGCAACGTGCTACCAAATTCTTTACAAAGAAAAGAAAAAATTTGTATACCTGATCTTGATGAAACCCAAGTCGTTCGCCATTTCTTGCATCTGAGTCAGATGAACTATGGCATAGACTCAGGTATTTACCCGCTGGGCTCATGTACAATGAAATACAACCCAAAAATATGTGAAGAAATAACCCGCTGGGATAATTTTGCAAACACACATCCATACCAAGCTCCGGGAACAATACAAGGCAACCTACAGATGATGTATGAACTAGAAAAAATGCTCTGTGAAATATCTGGTATGGATTACTTTACGCTTCAACCATCAGCAGGTGCACATGGTGAATTTCTTGGGATGTTACTAACTCGTGCGTATCATGAGTTCAACAAAGACAACGAGCGTGACGAGGTTATATTGCCAGATACGTCGCACGGTACAAACCCCGCTAGTGCGGCAATGGCAGGCTACAAACTAACAGAAATACCATCAACACCAGACGGGACAGTCGACCTAAATGTATTGGAAAAAACACTTTCCGAAAAAACCGCTTGTTTTATGCTGACCAACCCAAACACACTTGGAATATTTGAATCAGACATACTTGAAATATCAAAACTAGTACACAAGGCAGGGGCACTACTGTACTATGATGGAGCAAACATGAACGCTATTATGGGAAAAGCAAGACCTGGTGACATGGGCTTTGACATAGTACATCTTAATCTACATAAAACATTTGCAACACCACACGGTGGAGGCGGACCAGGCAGCGGACCAGTAGGAGTCAAAGAAAAACTAGAAAAATTCCTGCCGACACCAAGGATAATAAAAGACAAAAAAGGCAACTACAACTTCGACTACAACTATCCACATTCTATCGGAAAAATAAAGGGATTCTATGGCAACTTCTCTGTTTTGCTAAAAGCATACATTTACATAACAATGATGGGTGGAGAGGGCCTGAAAGAGGCATCAGAAATCGCAGTACTCAACTCAAACTACATGAAAAAGAAACTAATTGACTCAAAAAAATACGAAATGCCATACAAACAGCTAAGAAAACACGAGTTTGTGCTAAGTTGTGAGAAACTAAAACAAGAAAAAAACATTAGAGCACTTGATGTCGCTAAACGCCTTCTAGACTATGGTTTGCATCCACCAACAATCTACTTCCCACTAATAGTAAAAGAAGCGCTTATGATAGAGCCAACAGAGTCAGAGCCAAAAAACGAGCTGGACAAATACGTAGATGCTTTAATTAAAATCGCTGATGAAAACCCAGAAATTATAAAAGGCGCACCAAACAATACATCAGTAAGACGCATTGATGATGTTGGTGCAACGAAAAATCCTGTGCTTACTTGGAAGATGATTGAGTAAATTTATTCTTGTTGTTTCTCTGTTTTTTCATATAGCGTTAGTAGAATACCAACAATTCCACCAAGGATAAAAACTACGGAAAACGAGTAAGGAGCTATATCATACCATACATTGAATCTAATGCCCCAGTAAATATAGAAGCCAACACCTGCTATAAGCGCTAGCAAAGAAATCAGGGTAAACACATTGAATTTTCTTATGTTGAATTTTATCATATCTTTTTTTCACCTTTTATACACTATTTACAGTCAATGGGAGCACTGGGATTTGAACCCAGATCGACGGGTCTCTTCTAGGTCATCGCTCCAGTTATTCATCACAAAGTCAGATGACCCTCTTTTAATCATA
>Ga0172362_10002951_pt1 | contig 14754 bp, 17 predicted proteins | sample LakKivs1_kivu2a2_FD_114534 | JGI IMG/M metagenome (GOLD analysis project Ga0172362, IMG submission 114534) | Sediment microbial communities from Lake Kivu, Rwanda - Sediment s1_kivu2a2 | ecosystem: Environmental > Aquatic > Freshwater > Lake > Sediment | place: Rwanda: Western Province, Lake...
CTCATATTTTAAGAGAGTGCTAAAATATTATTAACCACACTAATTTAACAATGAACCGAACTGAATTGAAATGAATGGAACGAAAGACGAGGTAATTTTGGTAAAATTGTCAAAATAAATAAAGTTTGTATATACTATATATACTAGATACGTTGTTCTACATTTAATTCCGGGAGGCTAATGGGAGTAGAGTATTTAAATAACAAGATTTTCGAGGGAATCATTAAGAGGTTCCAAACATCAAAAAGGGAGAAAGCAAAGTACGAATTAATAATTAATGACTTAAGTAAGTCCAAACAGGCCAGAGCAAGAAGAAAGAACAAAAAGCACCACGAACAGGTACACGAACTACTTAAAAAGAAAACAGACGAATATAAAAAAATACATGTAGAATTTATACAATCTCAAGACGATTTAGCAGCAGCATTTTATACCCTAAGCCAAAACATTGTTAAGTACGCAAAATTTCAACACATAGACGACGATGACGCTGTGCAAGAAGGAGTAGTTATTTGCTTTGAAAAGATAGATCATTTTGATCCTCAAAAAGGCAAAGCTTTTAACTATATGACAACTTGCATATTAAATCACTTTCGTCAACTTTATAGGAGTGCTAGAAACTATCAAGAACTAAAGAAGAGATACCTGAACTATCTTCAGAACGAACTAGAAAAAATAATTATTCATAACGGAAAAGTACAATCAACTACTTCTAAAATCATACCAGTGGAGAATTCACGATTAGCAAATTAATTAGAGGTATTGGAAGCAAATATGGCAAGTAGCATGATTGAGGAGATGGAACGCCAAGAGTTGATTCAAAAATTAATTGACAAAGGTTATGGAGAACTAATAGAAGCTCTTTTGTCTAATGAAAACAAAGTATACACCAAAAAAGGTAGACTTAACAAGAGTGGCACATGTAGAGTCTTAGGTTGGAAGACAAAACAATTAGAAGACGCTTTAGAAGAATGTAAGAAAATTTTACATTTTGATATGGAAGATGATGATCAAGATTAACCAGGACACGCATTAGATGGTGGGGGTTGAATAGTTACTCGGTCGGCATTCATTCGACTGTCAGAGGAGGTCTAGTTCTGCCATTTGCTCTTTAATCATTAGGGATAGATTGTTAGATTTTGTCGAAGGAGCGCTTCAATTCCTGTCTCATGTACGGTGAATGACACCACGGACAGAGACTTGCTCTATCATATCTTAATGTAAGTTCAATAGTTAAAACTTCGGAACTACTCATATCCAAGTCACCCCAATTTACTTGGGAAGGATAGGCGTTTTCGAAAACCCATGACTCCATAACATCTCCACATCCACTAAATAGTTTCAACCAACAATCTTTTTTGAAACCATAACCATTCACTTTATTGTCCAAAATAGCAAAAAATTCCCCTGTTTCTGGATCATAACACTGTTTAATCCAGTCCCAAACAGGATTTGAGGGCCAGCAATTCTTGTCATACATATCATAAAGAGTTATATTGATTGGCTTCCAAGAAGGTTTTCCTGGCAAATAAATATCCTCTGTTACATGTTGAACTTCTATGTCTTTAAACTCTAAACTTGGCCTAGATCCTTTTGTGGGGGGCAATGCTCTAACACCTTCCGCAGGCTCTCCAAATACATTTTGAGAAATAACTCCGAACATCCATCGAAATTTTCTTTTATATCTTGCCGAAGGGGAGGCCAATGACCCCATTCCCATATTACATTGTTTTCCGCCGTAATTTGCCATATTTATTCCTAAAAAAATAGACTAGAGGTTTTGGCCTCTAGTCTATTTATGTTTAATTGCATTAAATTAAATCAATTATTTGCAAGGTCCGCAGCATCCACCACTGAATTCCATGCATGGGCTGCTGTATTCAACGTTCGCATAACGAAGCGTCATTTCAATTGTGGCTTCTTCCGAGCTAGAATAATCTAAATCATTCCAGTTTACCGCTTGAGGCCAAGCGTCCTTTAGAACCCACTTCTCTAATACGTCACCACAACCGCTATACATTTGTAGGGTTACTATTCCAGCATAGTTCTTATACATATCACCCATGCAAAGATTGCCTTGCAATCCGGTCGTGAAATCAAAGACGCTAATAATCCAAGAATACAAAGCAGTAATTTGACTTGCGACTTCAGAACCCGCAATATCATAGAAGGTAACGGTAATGGTTTCCCAACTAGCTTTGCCAGGGATATACATTTTGCCGTGCTTCATATTAATTTCTGTTTCTTCAATGGACAAATTAGGTCTTGCCGCAACCTTGACCATATATTCTTCTAGGGTAGGACCGCTGCATGGCATTTGAATTGTCAGACCCCATCTAAACTTTCTTTTGAAAATGGTAGTGGGACTTGCTAATTTGCCCATTCCCATATTACATGCTTTTCCGCCGTAGTTTGCCATATATTTATTCTCCCTTGTTTTTATATATTACTATTAATTAAAAAATTTCTGCGTTAGAGTCCCAACTTCCTGTTCTGTGAATTGAGAACTCAATGAAGATGAATTCAACGGCCTTCGTTGGCTGAATTCCAATTCTGGCCCAGAATTCATTTCTGTCCACTTTATCTGGAGTATTCAACTCCCAGTCAGCTTGAATACGATACGCTGTCAAACCACGCCCAGCCTTAATATCTTCAAGGATAGCGCTGCTGAGGTTAATGAACTGTTGATGGAACAGATCATCGTGTGGTTCAAACAAGAGATATCTAGAAGCTTTTCTAATTCTCTTCTCGGCCACAAACATCATTCTTCTGACATTTACGCGATCCAAAGCTGTTGGCCTACGCTGTAGGGTTTTCTGGCCCCAGACAACGAATCCTTCAACATCCGAGAATTGTACGATTGGATTGACTGCATTTCTCCAACCATATAGTAAATCTCTCTCTTCTAAAGTTGGGCGATCAAATACGTCGGAGATGTTTGGAACCATGCCTCTTCGGAGACCGGCAGGTGCAAACCACGGAGCCGACATTCTATCGCTTTGAGCGTATACGGCTAAGATAGAACCAGATGGGGGAACCCAAACGTCTATCAAGTTATAACCGTCTCTCAACTTGACCCACGGCCAATACAAAGCTGCGAAGTCAGAATCAAGCTTAACACTATTTAGTGGATGAACTCCATTGTGCCACTGAATAATTTCATTAATATACAATCCGAATGGAGGATCGATAATTGCTAAACAATCCATTCTTTGATTTGCACAAACATCAATCAACGCTTCCATAACGTATGAAGATGAGTGACCTGGAACGGCTATCAAATCAATATCAATCTGTTCTGGTTCCGATAAAGTATAAATACCAGTCATGGCGTTAAGATCACCAATTAATAGTACATCCTGATCATCTGGATCAGCGGGAATACCGTCGCTTCCACCACTTAGGTAATAATCTCCTGGTAGTGGCAAAGCTGGATTAGTTACATTGTCAAGAACACGAACCCAGTCTGAAACAATTGCAGTAAAGGTTTCTACGTAAAATCTGCTTGAAAGTTCTTTTGTTAGGTTGCCCCAAGTTTCAACTTGAGTTCCGTTGTTGTATACTTCCAATGTGAAAGTACCAGTTCTCGGATCAGTAATAATAGATACCATCGTATCATTACCATCGATACCTGCGGTATCTCCGGTAATTGTGAAAGTAACATCGCCGGTAGAGTTTTCAGAACCAAGTACAATACCGCCAGTATAATTATCGGCATCACCCGCATAAACTACTGGGCTGGTGCCTTCTGCGGTTGTATTTCCGAATCCAAAGTAGGCTTCGGCTGTACTTTCTGGTTTTATATAAACTCTGCTATCTCTTCCAAAAGTATTGGAAATTAATGTTACATTGTCTAAAGCCAAAACAGAGGTCAAAGTAGCATCATTCAAATCAACTGGAGTGATCGCCTTTAGATCATCCACTGGCTTAATGCCAGCAACTCCACCAGCACCACCACCAACAGCCTGGAAACCTCCTGGCAAATGGTCAGTAATGTAGGTATTGATTGCATGAACAACGTCAGCAGTTGTAACTACCGAGCCTTTAAGATCATTCAAATCAACGACTTGAACAATGTTATCAATTGTGACTAAATCCGTGCCATCGATAACCACTTGGAGTTGTAAATCAACACTAGCTCCCAACGATGTGAAATCCCAAGAACCGGCTGAATATAAAGAGCCAGTTGATGGATAACCGTCATAAGTGCCAGTTAAAATGGCGCGTGTCATCAAAGTTCCAAGTCCAAGAACATTCGTTCCGCCAGAACCCTGAATTGTGCCACCAAGGGCCATGCTGTATACAGAAACAAATTCAATAGAACTTGATGGTCCGTATGAATTGGTTGCAAAAACGCCGATCTTTCTAGAACCAGCCGAAACCGTTGTGTCTACATAGAACTCAATTCCATCATTCACGCTCAACTGGAAGTTTAAATCTTCCCTTAATTGAAGTGCTGTATAGGCAAGTCCTGTTAATGGAGCCGGTCTGTTGTCATCGGCCAAAATCTGCAAAGTTTTGCTGGCCAAGACTCCATTAAGTTTCCATTTAAAGTACATGTTCTTGTTGAAGGTATAATTTCCGGTTCCAACGTCTGGAATGGTGTTGTCTGGAGGATCTTGCCATGAAGTAATACCCTCAGTGACTACAGATTCAACTAAAACTTGACCACCGGCTGATTGTACATCGACTTCGGCTAGTTTTGCTTGTTCCCAGCTTGTTGGACTGGTATCGCCAACACGAACAATCCAAAGCTCATTGGCAATGGTAAGATATTGTGTTGCAGCATAAACCAAGTACGGGTCGCCAACATCAGGATGTGGATGCCCGAATATGTTTGTCAATTCTCTCTGAGACCTAATTTGCGTAGGTATCCCGATTGGACCTTTGCTGGCAAATCCAACCAAGCCTACGCGATGGAATGAATTGCCAATGTCATAAAAACTAAGGTCTTTTTCTGTGATTCTCACAGATGGTGAAATCGTATTAGATGGAGGAAACCCTTTTAAAATTGCCATATTATTCTCCCTTTGTTAACCTATTTATTTTTCTAGTAGATATTAAACCCAATTTTTCTACCCGATCTATATATTCAGTTACCCTCTCATCTTCTAACAAATAAATGTTATTTCCTGAGCCAATCCCAGGAATGTTGAGGGTAGTAAAGGATCTGGGCGACTTTCTTGACCTTACTAAAACTTGTACCGGACATCTCTGTTTGTTAGTAATTTCTATCATATTTCATTAACTGCCGTTTCTATCTTTTCAAGTACCCTTGTAATTTCTTCATCGGTAGTTGAATTTACAAATTCTTCGGTCATTTTTAAGACAGCTTTTTTTCTCTCTATCGGCTGAGGAATATAACTTTCCGCTGTCATGTTAAATTGGAATTTAATAACTCTAATTGCTTGGTCACCCACCTCGCTTTCAATGTTATTTCCGACTGACTCCAACCTAACTATTATCTCCCACCAAATCCCTCTAACATTTATGTATGCTACTGGATTAAATTTTAGAAATATTTGTTCTACAATCTGATTCATGTCCTCAATATAAAGAGTCCAACAATACAGTGTATAACTAACATCTACCGGAATTCCCCTAGTAATACCGAAAATTGTAGAACGACTACGGCCCTTCTCATCAATGGTAAATCCAGGCTTGCCATCAGGAGTAGTGCTTCTTCCTATATTTTTACAGGCGCTATAGGTATAGCGGTCCTGATTGAACTGAATATCAGTCTGATGGATTGCCAATAAAGGTAAACGAATCCTATCAACTACCAATGTATTATCTTTTCTTGTATTCTCCTGCAATACAAACGCCACCGCCTTTTCCTGGGTGGCATAAATAATAGGAACTGGATGTTGTTTGCCATTTTCATCAATAACAATAATATTTCTAAATAAATCCATTACTGCTTCGTCCGATCCTCTAATTGCTCTAGCATATCTATAAGCCGTCTGAGGATTAGATCCCATTGGATCATTTACAATCTGACCCGTCATAATGGGATCACAATTTGCTTGCTGCCCCAGCCCGGTTTTACCTTCATAAGCTAACCAAGATCCAAACTCATTAGTTGTTGATTTTAACGTCTCTTCATCTGGATGAGGGCACTTTTTTGGAACTGGATCAAGAACCAACTTGTTAATTAACGGACTTTTCTCATTACAAGGATTTAAAGTTTGTTCGTTATTAATTGAGTTTTCCATTCGATCCATAATATTTACCTGTCATTTATATACTATTATTAATTTAGAATGAAACCACATATAATAAAAGTCAACACAGAAAAGAAGAAAATCAAATATATTCACGTAGAGAAAGAATTACTTCCTAAACCCAAAACTACTTTGAAATTCTTTTTAAAAGTACACCCAGTCAATCACACATTGGTTAACGAAGTGTATCGTCAATCGTGAAATTAGGTTGCTTTTGCGTAACTTGACTCTCGCCAGTTGTAGTAGATTCTTGGAATCTTTGACAAATTAGTTCAAGTCTAACTGCTCCCCATTTTTTAAATTGGCCTAAATTTCTCTGAATGATAACCCAGTTTTCACTTAAATGGGGCGTAAACACTCTGGACCCAATCTTAGGAGGGTGGCCTACCAGTCTTAATGTTGCTCTATAGTTTAATTCAAAGACCATCTCATCAGGAGCGTCTATTCCAAAGTTGGTAATATCATTTTTTGAAGGAATTGGCTCATAATAACAATAAAGCATAATAGGATTTGGAGACCATAATTTGCCTCGATCCTCCACATAGAGCGGATCAATTGTTTGTTCTTGGATGAAAACTTCATAATACCAAAGGGGCGTCCCGGCAATTTTTATAGCTTCTTCATCCCATGTATTGAACAAATCATGTTCGGGAGAAAGTGGATCGTACATCCTTAAATTTCCAACTGCTTGATATTCACTTCCATCTGGGTTGTAAATTGCCATAGAACTCCTTTAAACAAGACTTTTTGCACTAAATCTTGGCGTTACTGAAAAAGTGCCTGTGCCAGTAATACTTACTGGGGCATAAAAACATCTTTGTGCCCATAATAGAAAATTTTGAGCATTATTTGTAACGTAATATCCGTAAATATTTACGGGTCCAATAACCGTATATGTTTGAGTTGGATATTCTGCTATTCCAACTCCATCTAATGTATTAAAAATCCAATTGTTGGGATCTAAGATAACATCGGTCCCCGGAGGGCAAACTACAGGTATTTCGGTAAAATCTCCAATTACACTATCCTCATCAGGAGTTATGTCATTACTGTATAAATGTAAAATAGGAGTATCCACGCTCGTTTTATTGAGGAGGTACTGCAACATTCTTATCTCAGATGCATTGGGCACAACTAAACCATACGCCATATATTTCTCCTTTAACTATATATTGGTAGTAGCACATAAATAAGAGAGAACATGGCCATCAAGAACAAAGACGGAACAATCTATACACTTAAAGGTCCAAACCCTCTAATGAAAGAGCAGGAGAATTTCAAAGAGTTTGCGCTTCATAATTTTAAGTGGACGCCGGAAGTTCATACATCGCCTACAAAAGTGGTTCCGGCTGAATCAGATTTCAATATTAAAAAATTAGACGTACAAGAACAAAAATCTGAACCAAAAAAAGAAGAACCACAACCAAAGAAGATTGAGGTTGTTGAAAAAATAGAAAAGTCAGAAGACGTGCCGGGTGATCCTAGAATTACCAGGATTCATTGTTTGCCTGTAAAGACAGAGAAGAAAATAGATGAGCTTTATGGAGAAGCAAGAACAGTTCGCAAATATGATGATCCATTTTTATTTGAAGCGGTAATTGTAGACCAAAATGACTTTTCCATTGTGTTTTGGACAAATATAAATATACTTGAAGAAGGTTCTATCATTTACCCTGCCAATAAAGATAAACGATGGTGGAAAGTCAATAAGATGGAGTCGAAAAATGAAGGGTATCTGTATGACGGATACCCTTCAGACATTCACCCAGATTTTAGTTAGCGGGCTGGTGCGGCTGCTGGTGCGGCTGCTGGTTGCTGCCCTTGGGCGTATGCTTGCTTTAATTCTGCTTCTTTCTTCTGAATATATGGCCCTAATGCAGCTACTAGATCCTTGTCTTGCTCTTGGTTTGCGTGCTGTAAAAGTTGCTTTGCGTATCCCAAACCTGCGTTTTGATATCCTTGTTTGGCCCCTCCCCACGCCCCTTTAATTCTTTGTCCCAAAGTTAGTGGTTGACCTTCTGTACCTGCGGCTTGTCTTCCGCCCCAAAGACCCTTTGCGAAATTTCCAACCCCTTGTGCCACCTGACCGAAAATCCTTCATGCATCTTATTCTTCAAATGTTCTCATAATCGCCTCATTTAAATATTGTGCTTGCTTCCTTTGGTCGCTCAGGAGCAGTTATTTTAACATTGTAACCCAATCTATTTAGTTCATTTTCATAATCTTTTACAGCTTTTAAATATCCAAGCTCATAAACTTCCACAACAAGCTGGGAAAAAGCCGTAACATCTTGGTCTAACGGCAAGTTATGACCCAATCGTTCCAATAGTTGTTCGTGTTTAGGGTATCTCTCTTTGAGAATCTCGTACATATATTTTTTTAACCGTATGCTGGCAAAATTATGTAGATTTTCAAAGAGACTACCTGCCATTTGTTTTCTCCGAGAAGTAATTTTTTAATCTCTCTTTAAGCTTAATCTGATAAGGATCGAGTTTGTGTTCGTCCAAATACTCTTTCAATGATTTAAACGGCTTCTTTTTAATCCAACTTTGGATTGGTTTTTCATCAGGACCAACTCCAGTTGAGTTATTCGGAACACCCCAAGCGTTGGCGTCTTTACCTAAGTAATTTCTAACTCGATTGCCGTAAGGAGGATAACCCATAGGCAGAGACATTTCTTCAACAACATGTTCAACACGGATGCCCTTACTTGCAGCTTGGGCCTTAATCCAATCAATCATTTCCCTTACTTCAGGATGTGCTGTGGCCGCTATACTTGCTTTACGAATTAAATTATGTAAAACAGTTGGATTATTTCGTATGGCAATTAAAGTTGCATTTTTAACAAGTTCCGAACTTCTCATGCGATCATACGAATCTTTAACAGCGGTAAACGCATTATCTGCATCTCCTCTAGCTCCAGCAATTGGTTCCCGAGGCGTAGGTGTTGGTTCAGGAGTACGCTCTGGTTCAGGTGTATGCTCCGGTTCGGGAGTACGCTCTGGTTCGGGTGTACGCTCTGGTTCAGGAGCAGTCTCGGAATCATCTTCTTTTGGCAAGACCTTATTTAATTCTTCTTTTGTTTTTTCTAGGACTTTGGGCCAATACCTTTCGAACATAGCTTTTGGAATTCCTTTTTTCTCGACCCATTCCAAAATACTGTCTAAAATACTCATGATATAATTTGTGACTCTTTCACGATCTCTTCCCATTGTCCTAATTACTTTTCTTAGTAAACAATGTCCTTTTTCTCCTTCAGGCTTCTCAACACCAGCAATATCAATCTCTCGCGGTTCTTCTTCGTCTTCCAAATCTATATAAATTACTAGTGTATTTGCAAAATGTGATAATTCTTCTTCTAAAGCCCGCAATTCCCTTGGATCGGTTTCTTCTCCGTTGCCAACGATGTCGCCATCACCATCTCTTTTTTCTGGCGCATATTCAACCTTGCTTCTAAGACCATCATCTTCGTCATCATCTTTTTTAACAATTCCATTCGCCTTATTTACAGCGTCTCGTAATTTAAAGTTTGGAGGAAACTTAAACCCACGAAAATCTTTACGAATCTCTTTTTCAATAGCAATTTGAAATTTTGTCAAATCACGCGACCAAACTTGATCTTTAGCGGCAATTTCATTCAATCCTTGATCCATGTTATCTTTTACAAACTTTTCAAAGATTTTATTGATAACATTTATTTTTAGTTTGACTATCCACGCAGCCCTTTCATTTTGTGATGCTGCTGTTCTTAACTCACCGCCAGTTTGAATGCCTCCCATTTCATGCCCTTGACCGCCGCCACGGGCAGCGCGAGCTACGTCTCCCACGTTCATGGCAGAACCCCCACCGGCTTTGCCAGCTATTGAATCGCCAACTCTTGCTTCTCCTCGTTCGCCCTTAGCTTCGCCACTTTCACCACCAACTGGCGCATTCATAGAAGTCATTTTGGGGCCTTTACTAACGCCTCGCAATGAACTAACAAGTGTATTTAACATGATTGGTCTTACCCAAGGTCTCGCCTCAAAGTCTTCCTCTTCTTCCTGACTACGCATCCAATCATCTATCACTTGTTCGGCTCCGTTCATCCTTGTACCGTCGCTTTTAGGTCTTCCTCCAGGGGAAGCAAAAATAGCTGCGGCCATTTCCTGGGCGTATTTTTCTGAGTTGTTTCCAAGCTCAGCTAATTCTTCCGGCCCCATTTTAACATTAACAAATCCTCCAACTCTATTGGCAACGCTAAGATTTCTAGAGAAAAGTATTCCTTTAATAATTCCCTTAGCTGCTCTAAAGTATACATGATATGCCGATGTAAGTATCTCACGATCCTCTTTAGTAGCTTCATGTCCACCAACTATAATTTCTCCCTTGATTACTTTTTCAATAGTTGTGCTTTGCTTCCTGCGAGAAGTTTGAGGAGAATATCCCCCAATATAAGTCAAACCAGGAGGTAAATTTCCCGCCTCCGAAGAACCTTCTACAGCTTCCTCGTCTTCTGCGCTATTTTCTTCTGGATCGCCTACTAAATCCCTTGCTGCCTCGGTAGCTTCAGTTGTACTGCCGCGAGTTTTTTGCCAAATTTCTTGCTTAGAACCTGGGCTTTTTAGCATTATTTCTTTGTCTTTATCAGACAAATAATCCCAGTTATACATTAATTCGGTACTATCAATTCTGGTACTATGTGCGTTTTTACCTTCCTGTATTTCTGCTGGTTTTAGCCACGATTCTTGAGTAGACCTTGGGTTTACGATTTTAAGCAAGTTAGCCACATTGTACATTAGCGTCACTTCCTGCTTTACGCCCTTTCTAGTCTTCATAACTTTAATAGCAGGAGTTTCTTTGGCTATTTTGAATAACTCAAAAATTTTATTCTTCCACAAGTCGGACAAACGCAATTCTTCCTGCACGTTTGTTACTGGCGGGGTTTTTTTAACCTTTTTAACTGGACCTCCAGTTTTTTCTGCTTTCTTGATAGCGGCTTTTTGCCTACCTTCATTATCCTCTTGTCTTTTTTGGTTTATGGCAGTTATAACTCTTTCAACAGAGGGATTCCTATTTTCTCCAGATTTATAATTAATAAGATCAACAAGATTGTCGTATGTTCTAAGTAGCTTACCCTCATCCTGAGTGTCACTAACCAGTGGAAGTTTTGAACATTGTGTTAAATTTAATTCAGATTCAAGACCTAATAATTCTTTAACCAATTTATCTTTATTACATACAATTTTATATACATATCTGCCTTCTGGTAGAACAGGTACAGTATATTCTTTTGGGTCTACCTTTGTTACTGGCGGTCCAATTCTTGAACCGTCAGCACTCTTTTTGCCCGGTTCTAAAGAAGTGTCATAAACCAATGGTACTACAGGCAAACCAGTAGCCGGATCTATCTTTTTTCGTCCTCTTTTGTGTGCTTCGGGAGGTACGAGTTCTCGTATGGTATATCCGCCTATTTGTTTTTTAGCTGCTGGTAATTTAAAAGTATCTTCAGCTTGTCCAAATCTAACTTCTTGCTTTGAGGGCGATCCTTCATCTGATAAAAGTCCTACTTCTGAGGCTTTATAATGTTGCCTCATAGCACGTTGCGACATGATGAAGTCCATTGAACTCATTGTGCTGTTAAATTCAATTGGTTCATCTCGCCAATCTAATGAACAATCATACTCATCAGCCTCATCCTGAGAAGCAAATTTCATACCCGCTCTTTTAGCAAGAAATTCTTGATAAGCAGCAGGATCTTCTACAGCTAAATAAGATTTAGACTCAATATCTGTCAAGTCATAGTCTAAACCTTTAGGATCTTGCATTGAGATAAATAAATCGCTTAAACCAGTATTAATATTCTCAAATGTAAACTCCAAAGTTCTCTTGGTTTGACGTTGTTTAGAGCTACCTGCTGATTTGTCGTCAGCATGTCTAAACAATCTCACGGTTCTTTTGTCTTGCCAAGGCTTAATACCTCTTTGAGAATCTCCTTCTTTGAAGATTTTGGTCACTTCTTCTACATTAGGCTTTTGCCCTTCGTCCAACTCATCTTTAAGTTGATAATAAATCCTATCCCAATATTTTGAAGCCATGCAAAGTCCGGTCTTATGTCTCCAAATCAAAGCAAGATGCCATAAATTGGTTGCCGTTTTATCGCATGTTGGCGGGAATTGATGCAAAAACTTCTCGTCTTCTTTATCGAAAAGATAAGGTAAGTTCCAGACCGTTCTGGACTTAAGAGCCATTTCACTAAAGATTGTATCGTTTTTAACAAAATCAGAAAAAGTAATGTTACTCATACTGTCGCCATTTTCCTAGATAATAACTTATATAGACTATTTATCTGAAGTTCTCTCTAATTTAAGGTATGAACAAATCTTTTCTGAAATGGGCTGGCGGCAAACTTAAGTTATTGGACAAAATCCTACCCCACATAGAAGGTTGCAATGCCTTGATAGAGCCTTTCTGTGGCTCTGGCGTAGTTTGGATGAATTCTAAAAATAGAATAAGGGTGGTTGCCGATATTAATGTTGATCTGATTAATTTATTTTCCCATATTCAAAAAGAGGGGAATGATTTTATAGAATATGCAGAAACATTCTTTGTGGATGGCAATAATCAGGAACGGTACATAGAATACCGAGATAAATTCAACTCTACCCAAGATTCGAGAGAAAAATCAGCCCTTTTTATTTATTTAAACCGCCACTGCTATAATGGCCTATGGAGATACAACAAGGAAGGTAAATTTAATGTAGCATTCTTCAAACACAAAACAATCTACTTCCCTAGAGAAGAAATGATGACTGCACACGCAGAATCCAAAAAAGGCGTAGTCTTTGTGCCTGGATCGTTTGAATACGCCTTTACAGGAGCAGCATCCCCAGGAGATGTAATTTATTGTGACCCTCCATTTGATATTGTTGATACTGGAAGAAAACGGCATGACGGAGGATATGTTGCTTATGGTAAGATGGGATTTGGCAAGGAAGAACAAATCAAACTGGCTAGATTTGTTAAATCAGCACCTTGCAAAGTGGTAGTTTCTAATAGCGACACACCTTTTATACGAGAAATCTATGCAGGGTTGCAGTTCTACGAGTTGTCAGTACGAAGATTCATGGCTTGCAAAGAGAAAAATAAAATGGGAGAGTTGCTCATAGTTAAAGAACAGCCAGCATAATATATATTTGCATGGCAACATCAAACGTTATTTTAATGAACACTCCGACCAAAGCTGGACAACCATGTAGGACAGGTTGTGGAGCAAGTTTAGGGCCAACAGATCCTCTTAATAAAAAGGACTTAGGGCCACGAAAAAAACGAGAGCAAGTACGAGAACAGTTAAAAGATTTCGTGCTGTTAATGCTTGGAGCGCCTGCTCTTACGATAGAACTTGACATGCAGCAATTAGATTTAGCAGTAGACCAAGCTCTAAAAATCTTTGAAGACTATTGCCCAAGGGAATATTTTGATTATTATGTTTTCAGAGCAATCCCAGGTAAAAGTGTCTATGAATTACCACCAGACGTTGGCTTGGTAAGAAATGTATTTTATAAAGAGATGGGAACTTTTGCTTTCCAGGCTTCTGATCTTGATGGTGCCATTCCTATTGAATATTTTTACCCTGGCGGTAGTTACGCCAGCATTCAGGGAGGTTTAATCGATCCGATTCAACCAATTTGGGGCAGAATGGGAGAATGGACCTTGTATAAGCAATACGAACAGATGTATTCCAGAATTTCATCCAATCTTGGAGGTTGGGAATGGGTGTCTGGATTTAGACACATCAAACTTTATCCCACACCCTTTGCAGCACAAAAAGTTATTGTCCATTATTTGCAAAAACAGAAAGATTGGGCTGAAGTCAGCGAAGCTATGCAAATGGGAGCTTTAGCATATGCTAAAATAATGCTAGGCAGAATTAGAGGCAAACACCAAAACATCCCAGGCCCAGGAGGTGGAGGCCAATTAGACGGACAACAATTATTACAAGAAGGCGCGGAAGACCTGAAGCAATGGAGAGAAGATTTAATACAAAGGTGGGGCGATTTACCCTACATCACCCTCGATTAGTGTATTACATTAGATTGATTTTGAAACCTGGTTTAGCAAAGTTGTAAAATCTTACCACTCTGCAAGGTAGTCCTTCCACTACCAAAATTGTTGTTATAATTGCTCCCTACGACCAGTTCTTGTAGGAAGACTTCGCCTGACAGAATCTCGCTGTCATCACGAAAATGGTCACGTAACTCTTCTAGGTCACGCATACTATTCCGCAGTCCTGTGAGGACGGCTTTAATCTTGCTCCACAAAACTTTCTTATCATCGTACTTTTCACCAAGAGTTCTGATGATCTTCTGTTTCACTAGTTTTGCTTCACAATTACGAACACTTACTTTTTCATTGAAACCCAACCCACGTCGAGCAATTCGTGATGTGAATTACCCCGCCCCTAAAGAGGGCGGGGCTTCCGTCCCAATCAGAAGCCCGTTGAAAACAGGTCTTATACCAAGGCAAACGGCTCTAACGCATTTCTCGGTCATTC
>Ga0172362_10002952_pt1 | contig 14751 bp, 12 predicted proteins | sample LakKivs1_kivu2a2_FD_114534 | JGI IMG/M metagenome (GOLD analysis project Ga0172362, IMG submission 114534) | Sediment microbial communities from Lake Kivu, Rwanda - Sediment s1_kivu2a2 | ecosystem: Environmental > Aquatic > Freshwater > Lake > Sediment | place: Rwanda: Western Province, Lake...
ATTTCTCATTGGGGGCCCAGTCTCCCCATGATTCAGAGGTTTCATCTTCGGCGGTGGTCGTGTACTCAATAGCATATGCCCAGAGCTCCACTTGTGAAGTATCACCAACGACATCAAGGACAACACTAAGAGTATCACCTGAAATGGTGACATTTTCTGCGTAGCTGCTATTCATAAAATTTGCTCCTTGCATTCCAACGCCAGCCCCAGTGCCATTCATATACGTCATCCAATATTGCGAATCTGTACTGTTATAATAAAGCCAATAACCGACTTTTTCAGAGGTTTGAATAGAACCAGCAACTTCTAATTTCAATATGATCTTATTATCGTTCACTTCATAGGAGATTTCCTTAATGTCAATGTTGGGTTTATTTCCAACGTTTCCCAACCAGGTCCATGCAGTACCAGTGTTTGTATAATGCCAAACATCGCCTGTTCCATCTGTAACGCTGGTAGCTGCTGCGGTGAAACATGCGCCCAGCAGGATCAACATACTTATCGATAGAATTCCATAACTTCTCAGTTTCATGACAATATGCCTCCGAGAACAGGAAAAGAGCGTTCTTGTTTTAAAGTTATCGGAAAAAACGAAAGCGGTGGGTGCAGCGACGATATTTTTTTTAATCAAGAGCTGCCAAGGTAATCATTCATTACTGAGATACAACAGGATACTAAGCCCGATGCTTTCAAATATTGAGATGATCACCAGGACTTGGCCTAACCCGCCCCATTCAAATCCGATGCTCTCTCTGATACCCCCAGGCCCGTGTGGGATCGCGGGGATCGCCGGAAAAGCGAATAAGAAACGTAACGTATAAACTAAAAAAATCGATTCGATAAGTAACGGGATTAAAACAAAAAATAATCCGAATATGTATTTTGATTTTGTTTTCGCGAACACCTTGAGATACACCGCAATAAGACCAAGAAGGAGAAACATGCTGATGCACACGACGATAACACCCAGGGTAGGTAGGACGATTTCAGCGGTCGTCAGGGGGGTAACTCGAATGTTAATAAAAGGAGGGATGTACCCACCGAATAAAGAAGCAAGTTCGTCAGCGGTTTCTTGAATCTTATTATTTGCTTCAGCAACAAAAATACTTGATAAGATCAACCCTAAAACGATTCCACCAAGGAGCAATACGGAAATGAGTGCTAATGATTTTTTATTATAGGTCGGAATTTTTTCTTCCTTTATCGGTGCCTCCGGAATTTTTTCTATCGTTACTGGTGTATCCGGAATCGTATTTTCCATTATCGGAGTTTCGTCCATACTATTCTTCACCTTTTTCTATGTCATCTATTCTTTATTTGGCTTTTTCCCAATTTTATCCCAAATCTCTACAAAATATTGTTTATTGGCTTCCAAGGTCTCGGTCGGGAAATAGGTTTTTCCGTAGCCTCCACCAACCGAGGTGAGGATACCGTTATCCTCTAAAACCTTCAGATGATATCGGATTGTTTTATACTCGATTCCAAGGTTTTTAGACAGCTCATTGGCGTTTTGTGGTTTCTGAAAAAGTTCCTGAAGAATCCTGCCTCTATTGAACCCGCCAAGCGAGTTGGCGATGAGCCAGTAGAGAACGTTTTTTAGAGAGTCCATGCCATGAGCCTTTTAACGGGGAATTCGTGCTCGTGTTTAATAGGTTTGTTAAAAAATTGGGAAGGATTTGGGAAGAAATTATTTATACTCTCTTCGTTTTATTTTTATTTGTACGAGGGAGTATTATTATGGAGAATAAAATATGTAAAAAGAGAATAGGCTATGTTGTTACCTTCATTTTGATCGCATCGAGTTTGTTACCGCTCTTCATCGTTGGATCAGCGGTAAATACGTCAAGGATCAGTAAAAATCAAAATCCAACATACACGATTGCGGATGACACAGAATATTGGGCGCTGTTAGTCGGTGTCGGTGACTATGCAGAGAACCCGATGGAAGACCGACCAGATATGATTCTTGAGGTCAATGATTTTCATGCGCAACTCCTGCAATCAGACTGGTGGGCTGAAGATCATATCAAAGTAATCACCGGTGAGGAGGCAACCATTGTCAATATCATTGCTGGGCTTCGATGGCTCGATAGAATGGAAGACAGCGATGATATCTCACTCGTCTACCTTAGTACCCATGGATTTCCCCTCGATGTTGACATCCCACCTGCTGACGAAGCAGATGGTATGGATGAGGCATTGGTGAGCTACTGGGGGTTTTCGTTCCCGATGTTGTTCATTTGGGATGATGAGTTAAACGTCCTGTTGAATCGTTTAGAATCAAAAGGAGTCTGCCTCATCGTGGATAGCTGTTACGCGGGTGGTTTTAATGACCCACCAAACTGGAACAAAACGGGATCCCTGACGGAATCTCAACAGCAAAACGAACTTGCTGCTGAGGAATGGGTGAACGGATTTGGGGAGGACGTCCGTGGTCAGAAACGGGTGATAATCATGGCGTCCTGTGAGGATGAGGTTTCTTTTTCTGGTGCTTTTGGACCTTATCTCATTGATGGGTTACGCGGATACGCAGATACGAACGGTGATGGCATCGTCTCAGCTGAAGAAGTGTTTGTGTACGCTGAGCCACGAAGCCCCCGCCAGCATCCCACTATCTTTGACGGCTATGACGGTGAACTTCCCTTAATAAACACAGGAACTCCCTTCAACATTCTTGATGATAGAGACCCGCCATTAGTAAACAGTAGACAGGATGGCGAGAGCACAGAATCACACCTGATGGCCGAGGAAAACTCAATCGTCTGTGGATACATCCGAGATGTCGTAGCATCAAGCCCAATTGAAAATGCGGTAGTATCTGTGCGCGGGCGAATCAATGAATATGAATATTATGAGAATCAGACGACGACTAACACGACAGGGTTTTACCTCATGCACACCCCAGCGATTCGACTCCGGGTGACTGCCTTTGCTGAAGGATATTGCGAACGCTCATCTGGGTGGCTTCAGGTACAGGAGAATGAGACACAGTGGGTGAACCTCTCGCTGTATGAACGTCCACCGGAGACCGCAATCGTCTGTGGTTATATCAGAGAGGAAGAGACCGCAAACCCTCTTGAGATGGTTAACGTAAGTCTGTCCTGGCAAGGCAACGAACAACAATACTATCAAAACGAAACAACGACAGATACCACAGGTTTCTATCAGATGAATGTCGCTGCAGGAACCATCAGCCTCTACATGGAAAAAGAAGGGTATTTCTCAGAGCACATTGAGGAACTCTCCATTGAAGAATCTGAGACCCTCTGGGTGAATGTCTCCTTGTCTCCCCGTCCTACTGAAAACGCGATCGTCTGCGGATATGTCACCGACAGGGAGACACAGGATCCACTGGGTGGCGCACGAATAGGGTTTGAATGGATGGATGTCGAAGCAGGTGCAAACTACGAAAAAGAGACCCAGACGAATGCATCAGGGTTCTACAGCATCCACATCGCACCGGGAGAACTGTACATAAACATCCGTGAGATGGGTTACGAGTATTACGACCCCTATCGACATGACGCAGCAGAAAACGCAACCGTGTGGGTGAACTGTTCCGTAACGCGATCAACCATCGAGGTGGAGCTGAACCAGCCTCTCAACGCACTCTATGTAAAAAATCAACGAATCATGCCATGCGCCGCTCCTCGAATCATCGGTTCTATCAACGTGTCTGTCTACATCCCAGGCGGCTGGGAAGAGCCAGGTGATGCAGAAAAAGTAGAATTTTACATCGATGGAAATCTGCAGGCAACACTCACGGAACAACCTTTTAACTGGACATGGTCAAAGAGGACGTTTGGAAAACACATCATCAAAGTCATCGTCTATGATTTCAATGGTGATACCGCGACCAAAGAAATAGAGGTTACTAAATTCCTCTAACCTTTTTTATATTTTTTTCATATGTTATCCAATGGTTTGTATTTGGGAATGATTTGGGAAAAAATCGGAATGGATTTGTAAAAAATCAATATAAAAGCTCTCTGACATAAAGGATATAAGAAAAAAAAGAGGACAAAAAAATGAATAAGACACACAAGAAACTGGTCGGCGGACTGCTCATCGGCATGCTCATCGCAACCATCGGGGCAGTCATTGCCACCGGAGCGACCGATGACACGACCGACGACGCAACAGAAGACTTAACCACCGACACACCCCCACAAGGACCATTCGGAGACCATCATGGTATGAGGGAGTTTGGCATGTTTGGCTCTGAGCTGACAGACGAACAACAAACAGAACTCGAAGAACTCATGACAAGCCTCCGGGAACACAACGCGACCCCGAATGAGATGAGAACCGCGATCCAGGAGAAACTCGATGAATTCGGAGTACTCGATGCCCGGTTAGATAACGAAATTGCACAAACAGAACAGCGACTCACCATCCTGAACAGACAGAAAGAACTCAGGGACGAAGGATACAACTGGGACGAAATCACCAGTATACTCGAAGATGAATTCGGCCTTGAAAACGCCACAGGCATTGGTATCGGTTGGGGGATGATGGGTGGACCTGGTGGGTTCGGACACGGACCACGTGGAGGCCCCCGAGAGGAATGGAATGCCCCTGAAGAATCAGAGCAATAAGCATCCTACTCGACAAAGAGAGGAGAAGAGAAAAAACTAGCCTCGTTTTTTCTCTTTCGCCTCCTCTTAGAAAATCACGGTTGTGCCAATGAAGAATTCCCTTTCCCCCTTCGAACGAACATGGCACAACACATTTTTTTCATCACATTTGGGCAGAAATTGGGAAGAAATTGGGAGGAAAAAATATAAAGAAAAATCAAGTAAAATAATCAAAAGAAAAATTTGTGGAGGTACTGTGAATGAATGAAAGCTTTGAACTAAAAAAGAAATCAAATAAAAGCATCATCGCGTTTGTTGCGATTGGGATTGCCACGATGTTTATCGCCGGGTATTTTGTTGCTGGATCGATTAACTCTCTGGCAGTAACATCAATAACAGAATCTTCTAACCAACACGATACGATTCTTACAAACTCAACGACTCCAAAGGAAATCCAGAACATTTCCTATTTTTATAATACGACGTCCCTGGCGCAGTTGTACAATGAGGTGAAGGATTCCGTTGTCGTCATCACCGGATACGTCATTCAATATTCATTTTTCGGCAGACAATCTGCGAGCGTCCAAGGCTCAGGCTTTGTCTATGAATATGAGAATGAAATGGTAGTCATCACCAATAACCATGTGGTTGACGATGCGGAGAACATCACGGTGACCTTCTCAAACGGAAACGGATATGCCGCCAGCCTCATCGGTTCAGATGCGTACTCGGACTTAGCGGTCCTCTCCGTCGACGCTCCTTTCGAAGAGTTCCAACCATTGGAAATCACAAGTTCATCCACCTTAAACGTCGGTGACCCGGTGGTCGCAATTGGCAGTCCGTTCGGGCTTGGTGGAACCATGACCTCTGGCATCATTAGCCAACTCGGAAGAACGATAACGACAGACGACTCAGGCGCAGGAAGCTTCCCTATTGCAAACATCATACAGACCAGCGCCGCAATTAACCCAGGGAACTCAGGAGGACCACTCTTAAACTATCAAGGGCAAGTGATTGGCATTACCACCGCAATCATAGCAGATTCCAACGGACTTGGTTTCGCAGTACCATCCAATACCATCTTACGGGAGATCGAATCACTGATCACCACAGGAACCTACTCGCAACACCCCTGGGTAGGAGTCTCCGGGATGGACATGACTTACGAAATTTCCAAAACCCTAGAAATAAACATCACCTACGGCTGGCTCATCATGCAGGTGACAACCGGCGGAGCGGCCGCTGAAGCAGGATTACAAGGGGGGACTCAGCAGGTAAGAGTCGTTGATGAATGGATACTCATCGGCGGGGACATCATCATCGCAGTGGACGGGATACGGGTCATCAACGGGGATACCTTCATGTCCTACCTCGAAGAGCATACGACACCAAATCAGACCATCACCATGACGATTCTACGGGCGAATCAAATCCAGGATGTTTCAGTAGTGCTCAAACAACGACCAAGTATGAATTAACCAACCAGATGGGTTGTGCCCAAGCTTCCCTCCAACTCTCCTCCATCTTTGTGTTTTTCTCTTGGCACAACTCATCTCTCTTTCGTTCCCAGCATTAGACTAGATTACTATTGAAAAAAAAACGAAGAAAACAGGAAAGAAATGAAATAAAATGGAAATGGTACTACGAAACCATATTGAGAACGGATTTTATTGACCTGTTTACACAAATTATTTATGGGAAGTAAAAGTGGATTTTTTCTTTAATTCGGAATGGAATTGGGAATGAATTGGGAAAAATCGATATATAGTTTTGAAGGAGAATCAAGGGTCACAAATAAAATCACACAAGAAAACGAGAAAAACAAACACCAAATTGACAAAAAGGTGAGAAAAAATGACGATACCAATCATCGAGCTGCAAGACGTTAAAAAAATCTACAAGATGGATGGAGTTGAAACCCCTGCGCTCCGTGGAGTGACTCTTAAAATCAACAAAGGGGAATTTGTCGCAATAATGGGACCAAGTGGTTCAGGGAAATCTACATTGTTACATATGGTTGGTGCGCTGGATACACCAACCTCGGGAAAAGTGTTCCTCGACGGCGTGGATATTTCAACATTAAAAGAATCAGATCTCGCCCGTCTCAGAGGTAGAAAAATCGGGATTGTCTTTCAATTCTTCAACCTGCACCCCACCTTGACCGCATTAGAGAATATCGAACTTCCCATGATTATTATTGAAAAAGAGAAAAAAGAACGACAACAAAGAGCTCTTGAGCTTATCAAAGCGGTTGGTCTGGAGCATCGAGCTAATCATCTTCCATCGCAGATGTCTGGTGGAGAACAACAACGCATCGCGATTGCCCGGGCGTTGGCAAATGATCCTGAGATCATCCTCGCAGATGAACTGACCGGAAATCTTGATACGAAAACAAAAGCAGAGATCATGAATTTTTTATTACAATTACAGAAGGAGAAGAAAATGACGGTTACCGTAATTACCCATGAATCGGAAATCGCGCAATTTGCAGAAACAATCATTCATATTGTCGATGGAAAAATAAAGATAGGTGGATAAAAAATGAAGAAAATAAATTATGTACTACTAAGTGTATTGAGTTGTGTACTCTTCTTCAATACCATAGGCAGTTACAACGCATCAGCAGCAGGACTACAAGTTACCTTCACAACAAATCCCAAGATTGTTGCACCAGGGACAAATGGATACATCCAGGTGAATCTGAGAAGCACGGGGGCTGCGATCGGCAGTATCGATATTACTGCAACGTCATGGGATACAACCGTCGTCATCCCACAAGGGAACTGGGATGTCGATGTCGGTAGTTTAGACAGTGGTGAATCCTGTTCTATCATCTACGAATTCAAAATACCAAGCGCTGCATCCCCAGGGTTGTACCAAGTACTTTTCGAGATAAGTGGCGCTGGTTCGATTCGACAGACCGCGATTATTCAGGTACAAGACGCGACGGTTGTGGACATCACCTCAGTGAACCCAACAGAAATAACAATCGGGCAGGCAACTACTATTCTTTTTAATATCACCAATACAGGTGGAGTCAGTCTGCAGAACCTGCTGTTCACCTGGGAAGACCCCAATAGCCTGATATTACCGGTTGGGGCGGATAACAGGATTACGATTCCCTCTATTGGCGCTGAAAATTATACAGAGGTCCCTGTTGTTGTCATCGCAAGCTCAGGCATCTCTCCTGGTGTATATCCACTTTCAATCCTCATACAGTATTTTGATCAGACAGGAGAGAAACAAACCGTAAACTCCACCGTGGGTCTGCAGATTAGCGGAAAAACAACATTTGATATTGTCCTGCAGACATCAACAAGTACTACGACAACATTCGCAATTGTCAATACCGGAGCAAACACTGCTTCATCAGTGGTTGTTTCCATCCCGCAACAACCAGGGTATTCCACCACTAGTACATCTTCAACTAGCGTTGGTAATCTTGATGCAGGAGACTACACTCTGGCTTCTTTTTCAATTTCTTCGACAACAACCAATATGACTGGTAATGGAACCATGCAGTTGCCCTCGTTTAATAGAACAGGGATGAATGCTCCTCCATCAGAGGGGAATTTTACCAGGGGTCGAAATATGTTCATGAATCAATCGTTCCTCGGAGCAGGAACAAACCAGCTGCTTGTTCAAATAGCATATACAGATGTGTTTGGAATCAGACAAACCGTTCAAAAAAAAGTGAATTTTTCCTCTGGTTCAACTAGCGGATTTTCAACTCGTTCTACAACGCAAGGGACTTCAGGAACATATCCTGGAGGTTTTTCCAGTCAATCGCAATCACCAGATCTCGGGAACAGCATGGCGTACATCGCCATTGGTATTATTGGGATTATCGTCATCGTTGCGGTAATCCAACTCGCCAGAAAGAAGAAATTCACGAATCTCTTAAAATCCAATAAAGGAAGAAAAGAATGAAATTTGCTGATATCCTGAAACTGTCCCTCAATGGTCTGACCCATAGAGGGTTACGAAGCTGGTTGACAATCCTTGGGATTATCGTCGGGGTCGCTGCCGTCATCGCCATGCTCTCCATTGGTGCAGGGATGTCGCAGAGTATGGAAGCACAGATGTCAAACTTTGGTGTTGATGTCCTCACTGTGAGCGTCGGTCGAACGTTTGCGGTTGGACCCGAGAGTGGTTTCGAAGGGAGATTTCAACCTGGTGAAGGGAGCCGTCCGCCAGGGATGCCAGGGCAGACATCGCAGACAACGACAAACACAGAGGAACCGACACTGACTGATACGGATCTTCTCGCAATCTCCACAGCAGAGGGCGTGGAATCGGTAACAGGAATTATCTCGGATCGAGCAACCGTCCAATATCTCGCACAAACAGTCACCGTCACTGTTGAGGGCATCGAGCCTTCCGCCTGGAACACCATGACCACCTCGGAACTCGCTTCAGGAAGATTCCTCGAATCAGGAGAAACCACGAGCATTCTTGTTGGAAATGGGATTGCTCATGGGATGTTTGATTATAATTTAACAATAGATACTCAGATCAGAGTAGGATCGAAAACATTCACAATTGTCGGGATCTTAGAAGAATCTGGCACAGGGAGTTTCGGGGGTGACGATCGAACTATTTTTATGACGATTCAAGCAGCACGAGAGATTCTCACAGATCTCGAGAGCAATGAATATTCATCAATACAAGTAAAGATTATCGATACGAACGCGATTAACCAGATTATTGAAAATGTAGAACAAGCTCTGTTTGTATCCCGCATGGTCACCTCAGATACCGCAGATTTTACCGTTACCTCACCAACTTCGATGCTGGAAACCATTCAAAGCACCATGGCGACACTTACGTTTTTCCTCACAGGTATCGCTGCGATTTCCCTTCTCGTCGGAGCAATTGGTATCGCAAATACTATGTTTATGTCCGTCATGGAGCGAACACGGCTCATCGGCATCCTGAAATCCATTGGGACACGAAACTCAGAGATTATGAAAATGTTCCTTGCGGAATCAGGAATCATTGGACTGATGGGAGGATTTCTTGGTATCTTCCTTGGATTTATTGTTGTCGGTATTATTTCCAGTGTCGGGTTTAACATCATGGGGATGGGACGTATGGGGACAAACACATCGGTGGCTATCGTCACCCCAGAACTCATCGTGTTCGCATTAGCATTTTCTACGATTATCGGAATTGTATCTGGGTTGATTCCTGCGCGGAAAGCCGCGAATCTGCAAGTCGTTGAAGCAATGAGGAGCAAATAAAAGATGAATCAAAAAGCAAAAATCATACAGTTCATTTGCATCAACGGTATTGTTTTACTTGCTCTGGTCAGTTTGAGTGGATGTGCCACAAATCAGAACGAGAACCAAAATACAAATGACAATATAAACGCCTTTCTGGGAACTTGGATAGGAACCCTTCAGATGCCGATGTTCGGTGCAGGAAGTAACGTATCGGTATCTCAGATAACCTTTACTAACAACCGGACGGAAATGATACTTACAAGTCAAAATAGAACATTCACACTGAATTATACCTATAGCGCTACGAGGGATACCCTAGTACTAACCCCATTAATAACTGAAAGAAACAGGTTTGCCGAAAGAGAACCTTTCAACGGAACAATACCTCCAAATGCGACTCAACCTCCTGGAACCTGGACAATACCACCAAATGGAACACAACCACCAGGAAATGGGATCTGGCCACCGAACGGGACAACTCCATTTAATGGAACAGACCCATCCAATTGGACCCGCCCACCAGGGAACAATCCTTCATCCATGACAGTCACCTTTCTCTATGCTTTTGACGAAGAATCCAGGGTGTTATATCTTAATAACGAACAATTTATAAAAGTTCAATAAACGAAGACAAAAGATGAGCAGATGGCCGCTGCGCAGCTTGCTCTGTTGTTACTTCGGTAAAAGGTCATCAGCGAGTATATGCATGTCTTTGAACATCCAGGAGGTATACAACGGGAGTTGATCGTAAGCGAAGGGAGAAGGAACACCCGTAGAATTCACAAATCCGCTTTGACCTGGGGGAAGGACGCTTTCACCCCGGGGAGAACTGAGAGGTTCTGTCGTCCATTGAGGAAGCTCGATAACTTGGTTGTATGTTCCACGATTCATATACGGCATGTGAGGAGACGGCAGGCTTCCCAGTTCAGAAAAATCAACCATATCAACTGGTGTCAACCATTGGGATACATTCGTAGTATGATACTGGGTTTCCAGGGTAACCAGCGCTTGGTGCAACGAATCGATAATCACTGCATCAATCGTGTCATTGAGGTAGTGTTTGTAGCGAAGAGGAAGTTTTGATGAGTCACCCTGGAGGATGTGCAACAGGAGACTATGAGTATAGTCCTTGACAAGAATGCTTAGTTCATCAAGAACGCTGTTCTCATTAAACGCATCGTACCAGGCGTGGAAAATAGTCAGCCCCGGGTCATCGTAGCAATCATCAGCGTCATCGTTGTTCAGATAACAATCCCATGCCTCAAGTGCTTGTTTGACGTCAAGAGGGATCTCACCACTTGAATTGATGGTTTCCTGGAGGAATGGTTTGAAGTAGGTCCCGTACGCGTCGTGGTACGCGACGTTTTGGCAGATGGTAATCATATCTTGGTACGAGACTGAGGGGTCTGCTGCGAGGAGCTCTTGGATACGAACAACGATATGACCTTCACCCCAGAGCGGGCCGACTTCTGCCTCTGCATGGTTCCAGGATCTTTCGGGTTTATTATTCCAGTTGGCAAAAAACCCAGAGACCGGGTTTCGTTGCTGCGGCAGGTCCTCGAAAGGCACGATACCAAGCCATTCCTCTTTCCCAGTACCGAGCAAGGGGAATCGGTCATCGATGCGACGATGCAGAAACCCAAAGGTCGGTCGAAGCGGGTAATACCCAGAGTGATAATACCCGATATCACCGTTTCTGTCCGCCCAGAACCAGTTATGGGATGAGACGATTTTACTGACGCCCTGTTCGAATCCGGTGATGTTGGTGCATTCCTGGAAACGCATGACACCTTCGATGGTGTGGTGTTCTTCTTTCCAGAATGCCATGCGGGAGGACACCGCGATTCCCCCGATACCAGGGGTCCATTTGATATCGAGCACAGGACCATGGATGGTGCGATAACACGAGAATGCATGTGCGGCACCATTGACATCATAGATGATCTCAGTTCGATGTTCCATCTCGCACCAGCGGCCATTGAAGCGATATCTGGTTTTATTGAAAGGATGGAGTATCTCAATGTAGGTATCCACCCCATCAGAGAGCCCGGAGGTGGTCGTCCAGGCGCCATAGGTATTCGCCCCGATGGCAATCGCAGGACCGACTCCGGGGAACGTCATCCCGCTGGCGTTGATTCCTGCGCCATGCATCCCGACTTCGACGACGATCTGAGGGATGGAATGACCCATTTGTGGCCCCCCAAGGAGTAAGGGGTTTCCGGTTTCTGATTTCTGTGGTGCGACAACCCACCCATTGCTACCGAAATGGTACAAGAGTCCTTGGGATTCGCAGAATTCTTTTTCTTGTGTGTCCATGGAAAGAAGATATTGCGCGGATTCAAGGATTGGTTGGGTCAAAAAGAATAGCGGGGGGATGAATGATGTTCTGATTGGTGGACAGGTCTCATTTGATTCAATCGTGGTCGTTGCCCCTGGATCAACCTGCGGGCAGGCGTCATTGAAGATCTTCCATCCATTCAGCAATCCGTTTCGTTGGATCAGCTGTGCAAGAACCAACGAGAAGATCAGTTCCATTCCACCTCCTTCACCCCACCGTCGGACCATGAGTTGACCGATCGCAAGGGAATCTTCTACGGTCCATGGCTCAGGGGTGATTCCTCGGATCAGGTATTCATGCGGCAGTTTCTCTTGTGGGTTTGCGATTGCTTCTGCGATATACTGGTTCATCCCCTCAGCGTACGCGATAAGCATTTCTCGATAGGGAGATTCAATGGAACTAAACAGTTGACTGTTTTCTGCAGTGGTGTACCCTTTCATTCGCACTCCGAGGTCGAGGCTCACATTTCCGATGCCAAGCTCACTCAACCTGCCGGTTGCTTGTCTGCGGAACACATCAGCCTGCCAGAGTCTATCCTCTGCAATCGCATATCCGACCCCGTACGCGAGCTCTTCACGGCTGTTTGCAAAAACGTGGGGGACGCCGTACTCGTCGCGAATAATCGTATAATTCCAGTTTTTCTCCGAAGGGTGGCTTTCTTTGAGGTTTTCTCTAATTGGTTGAAATGAGTCAGACGAAAGGTCATGTTGTGCAGTTGTCTGCAGAGGAATAAATGCTGAGAAAAGAAGGCTAAGAACAACAAGGAACGCTATATTGATTTTCATATACGAATCGACCTCATAAAAATATAGTAGGGGATATATTTATAGTATTGGTTGTCACATTCCACGGAATCATAAAAGCAAGGACGGTGGGTTGGACGGAGAGTGCTTTTTCGATTCAAACTTCGAGCCGACTATTCTGTTTTTTCTGCTTTCTTTTTTGATCTGCGCTGCATCTCAACAACATCATGTTCATTCAGCACGTTTCGATTGACAAGCTTCATCATCAATATGTCGGTGTGCTCGAAAAGATAAATCAGGTCTTTTGTATGTTGCTCTAAGAGAGCTGCCTGTTTCGTCAGTTCTTCTTCTCGTTTTTGGAGCAATGCGATGGTTTCATTCATTTTCTCTGCCTTGCTCATGGTCAGCTCTTTGAGTACCTCCGAGAGTCGTTGTGACACCTGTTCAACCTGATTCTTCAGCACCGCTTCGTTTTCTTTTCGAATCTCGGTGATCGTCTGATGTTTGAACTCTTGGACGTCTTGGAGTTTTTTTATCACTTCTTTGTATTCCCCGACTTTCTCCTGCAGGAGATGAATCTTTGATTCTTCCATCGCCAGCAGTTGGTCAAGCTGAGTACATTTGTCATTGAATTCAGCAATCTTCATTTGGAGATATCCTTCTTTCATCCTGTATCACCTAGAGCAAGGGAAATGAATAAGGAACAGTTGTTTTAATACGTTTCTTCTGCCTTTTTTTAATTAAAGGATTCAACAACATATTGTATTTCTAATAATAGTGCTGGGGATGAGATGCGAACGTACATTTACCGGCATGTGATAACTGCCGATTACCTGTAAACAGCGGAAACGCAGTATTGTAGGATATGTGTTTTTCATCAAAGAAGTTATTCATAATTTATTTAAATTCAGAGGTGTTTTATCCGAAAAAAAAGTAAACCGTGATGTCATGGAAGGCATGGAATATTTCTATGAACTCTACACGGGTCTCCCCCGGGGTGGGCCGGGAGATAATGCGTCTACTCGGAAAGCATTTTCGTATCTGAAGAATCTGCCATCTGAACTACTTATTCTTGATATCGGATGCGGACCAGGGATGCAGACCCTTGAGCTTGCGAGAATCTCGAAAGGAACCATCATCGCATTAGATAACTATCAGCCTTTTTTAGATAGTTTACAGCAAAATGCACTCAAAGAGGGATTTGAGAAAAGAATTATCCTAAAAAATCAATCAATGCTAGAGATGGATTTTAACAGTGGCACATTTGATCTTATTTGGTCAGAAGGAGCACTGTATCAAATGGGTTTCCAAAACGGTCTGCGAAAATGCTATCAACTTCTCAAAAAAGGAGGATATCTCGCAGTAACTGAAGGTGTTATGTTACAATCAAATGCACCAGCAGCTGCAAAAAAATTCTGGGAAGAATATCCTGATGTTAAAGACATAAAAGGCAACATTAACTTAATAAAACAAGAACACTTTGATTTAATAGTTCATTTTACCTTGCCTGTGTCTTCATGGACAGAACAGTACTATGCTCCTCTGGAAAGAAAGTTACGTGAATTGAAGAAAAAATACCAGGGAAATACTACGGCCTTACAAGTATTTGCCATGTCGGAAAAAGAAATTGAAACATACAAAAAAAATTCTGACTATGTAGGTTATGAATTTTTTATAATGCAGAAAAAGTAAAAATAAATGGAGATATAAAATGGATAAACTGGTGGATGATTATGTAAAAAAGCAAAAATCACCGCAAAAAGAAATTTTACAGCAAGTAAGAAAAATTTTCCATGAAACACTTCCAAGCCGTGAAGAAAAAATGGCTTGGGGCGTCGTAACATTTTCAGGTGGTAAATTTTATATCG
>Ga0172362_10002953_pt1 | contig 14750 bp, 16 predicted proteins | sample LakKivs1_kivu2a2_FD_114534 | JGI IMG/M metagenome (GOLD analysis project Ga0172362, IMG submission 114534) | Sediment microbial communities from Lake Kivu, Rwanda - Sediment s1_kivu2a2 | ecosystem: Environmental > Aquatic > Freshwater > Lake > Sediment | place: Rwanda: Western Province, Lake...
GTGGCGGCATTTTGCATGGCTCTGGTATGAGCCTCTGAGCAAAATCGCAAAAACCGAGCCGAAAATAAAAGAGACTTTAATCTCACTTAAAGGACTGGGCCTCAAGCTCGGCATCCTCTCCAACACGTTTGTCAACGCTCATTCTCTGGAGAAACATTTGAAGCAACTTGGTCTGCTGGATTTTTTTTCGGTCAGGTTGTATTCGTACCAGTTCGATTTTCGAAAGCCTGATATTCGGATATTCAAAATCGCCGCCGAGCGTATCGGCGAGCCGGCCGAGAACATCCTTTACGTTGGCGACGACATCAGCAGGGACATCGAACCCGCTTTAAAAATCGGCTTTAAATCGGTTTTGAAGGCCGCCTGCACCAACGCCGGAAAATCAACGCCCAAAGGCGCCTGGAAAATAACGCATTTGTCCGAACTGCCGGCTCTTGTAAAAAAAATCAACGCACAACAAGCCGCCGTAACCGGCAACGTCTAATTTAATATTTAGCGGTAAATTTCATTTATGGCCTGCCAAAAAACGGGTTCCATTATAGAGCCCGTTGAGAGGATTTAATACATGCCTTTGCGATTGAGCCAATTACTCCGTCTGACCAAATATTTTTCTGTTTATTTTCCGCCGCCTTGCATAAAACAATCAGGCCAATTCAATAGCAGATGGGCAGGGAGGGAATCCCGAAATAGTCCTGGATGCTAACATGATTAGTATTCGATGGCTGCCAGAGTCCGCGGCGTGATTTTTGTGAACGTCAGCTTTGACCCGCTTGGGGTAAAATCAACGTTCCCATTGTTCGGCAGGACCAATGTCTTGCGCGCATCGACCGGCCTGGAGAATTCAATGCCTACATCTATAGACTCATCATTGAAATTCTCGACAATCAGGCAATTATCGCCGAGCAGGTACAAAGCGACCTTGTTGGGAGCATCGAATTTCATGCCGAAGGGCGCCAGCATTTTGTCCCTGATGGGCTTGAGCTGCTGCCGGGTCAGCTCAAGCAGGCTGCGCGGATTTCCGCCGACCTTTAAGATGGTTAAGCTCCCGCTATCGAGATCGACGCCGGTCAGGTGCTTTGCCAATCCATCCGTTATCAGCACGGGCTTGCCGGCGGCCAACATTCTTTTGAGCTTGTCGGGGAATTCCGGCTCTTTGAGTGCGTGCACAGCGAAAAATGCCGCCTCGGCGTCGGCGTTAATTTCCGCCGTGGGCACAAGCGGCAATCCCAGCATCCCGACGAAGTCGAACACGTACTGCTCATCGAAAGCATCGCTGTTCGGCGGCTTGGGTGCGGCAAGACCTTTGATGGTTTTGCCCCGCACAAGAGAGGCCAGCTTGAATAAACCGGGTATTTCGGCCCGCAATTTCTCAACGTTCGCCGGGCCGGTGTCCCTCAAGAGCGAGCCGTAGCAAAACAGCAGCATCTCTTTGGCATCGGCCAGAACCGTCTGCCGGGCCTGCTCGACATAGGTGTCCTCAGTTGTGCCATACGGATCGAACCAGCCGCCGCCGGTTTTGACGCCGCCGATGCTGCCGAGCCAGCGCATGATGTAGTAGGCCTCATACTGGACTTTTCCGCCCCAGCGCTGATTATCGAAATCGCGTGTCTCGGTGCCGACCCAGATTCTGTCGTAGTCGGCTGTTTCGCGCAAAACTTCATAGCCGCGATTGTGGAAATCGTCGTACCACTGCGGATACTTGATGATTACCCTGACGTTGGGGTTGACTTTTTTCGCCGGGGCCAAAATCCTGTCCCGGCTGACCCGGACCATAAGCTCACAGCGATAATCCGCCCAGGACTTTTCGCCCCGAGCCTGTTTACATTCGTCGCATTGGCAATCTGTAAAAAGAAAATCGTCTATCATAATCTCATCGAAGAGTGACGCGGTGTACTCGAATATCTTCTGAAGCTGATCCTGGGTCTCTTTATTGGTGTAACAGGATATCCCGTTCCAGCCCTTTGAACTCTTGCCGATTCCGGTGGTTGTCACGCAGCCGGAGACCTCGAAGCCTTCGGTTTGGAATTTTGCTTTGGCGTTCTCAAGCACATTTCGCTCGGCGGTGTAACCATCTCTATAAGTCTCGATAAAGACGTGCGTGACGCCGGTCTTTTTGCACCAAACAATCGCGTCGTTTATGCCCTTTTCGCCGGCCAAATGGTCGCGCACGTTCTGGGCTGCAAAAAGCGTCGATATTTTGAGGACCTTTTTATTTTGATTCGCCAAGTCCCAGAGTGGCTGAGCTTCAGATTGTAGGGTGGTCAATGCAGTAAAAAGAGCCGACGCAAGAATTAACCTTGAATGTTTGAACTTCATCATTTTTTATCTCCCGTAATTTTCGTACGCATCAGTTCGACCTTTTTGACGGCAAGCTCCATTTTGTTGCCGAGGACCACGATTCGGAAATCCGCATCGTTGCAGCGATTCATTAAGCGGCACTGCGTCAAAGTAAACTCAGCCGTCTTCCATTTCCCCGTGTCCTCGACGGCAACATCGCCGATTTTTCGAAATGCACCTTCGACAGGGCCTTTGGTTGGATCGGTGTTGTCATATTCTATATAGAAAGCTGAACAACCAGCGTCGCGGTATGTAACAGTGACAACGGCAGCTTGCTCGAACAGGCCATAGGCGAAAGCGCCGTCCACGTCGAAGTAAAGGTAGCGACTGTTGTCCGTATGAGGATTCGCCGCCGATACGATTGCTTCGCCATCGGGGTACGTAACTTTTTTCCAGGTGCCGTCGCCGCCGCTCGGGCGAATATTCAGACCCTCCGCCCGGCCCGGCGTCCATTTAACGCCATCCGCATCGGCATAACCTGAAGCAATCTTCAGGACCGTCTTAGCGCGCCACATGTCAGCAAAAAGCCGCGTCAGGACAATATAGCTCCGGCCATACTCGCGCGAGTGGGCGATGTCGGTGCCCTCATGCCATTCGTTCCAGGTTTCCACGTGCACGATCCATGGGCGGCTTTTGGCTTGCAGAGCCAGCAATTGCAGCCACCGCTCGATATACGTTTGTCCATCCCGGCGCTCGACTATTAAAGGTTGCCTGCCGGGTACGGCACTGTGGTCGTATCCGGGGCCAAGAGCAGCGGTCTCTCTGAATATCAGAGGCCCGCTGACCGCGCCGCCCCAGGAATACGTAGCATCGGCCTGACCAGTCCAGCCGGCCGATTTGACGAGGAATGGTTCGACGCCGAAGTCGGCCTTGAATCTTTGCTTAACGTAGTCGAACTGTGCCGGATCCTGTGCTTTTGCAAATGCCGATGCGTAGAAGAAAATTATCGGCCTGCCGTCGATGCGCGCCCACTTTGCCGGTGGGATGAGACTGAAAAAGTCACGAATCGCCGTGTAGAACCAATCCTTGCCGAAGTCCGTCGTCAGATCGACATGGTAGTTTGTGCCGTCTTTATTAAAACCGTTCCACAGGAGAATCGAAGTGTCGTAGAAAAGGCCGATGGCCGGCGGCTTTTGACCTTCGGCCTGAAGCAGGCTATGGGCCTCGACCAAAGGCGGCAGGCCGGCAAAGCTCCATCCATCGTATTTTCCCGGCACGCCCCAATAAACAGGCATGAGAAAGTCGATCCCGGCGTCCATCATATCGACGAGCTGCCGTTTGTGCCAGCCGGCACGCTTATAGCTGATAGTCACCATATCCGCCGGGTGAGTGGTTAGAGCATCCGTCCCATCACCGTCGATTATGTGGCTGCCGGTATCGACGTCGTACCAGTAAAAATAGGTCGTTCCTACAATGGGCTGGCCCAATTTGAAAGAATCGGCGTGCTTATGGTCGGCTTGTTGCAATGGGAAAAACTCGCCGGGCGGTTTTTCCGGCAGCGTCTCGGCTGCCGATGCTATGGAGTAACATAAACATAAAACCAGAATCACTCTTAAATAATCCTTACCCATCTCCGAAACTAATCCTTCCTGAAAGCCTCTATCTTCTCTTTGAAAGTCCGGCAGGCCGCCGCCGGATCGCTCGCTTTTGTAACGGCAGAGCAGACCGCGATACTCTCGGCACCGGCGCCCAGCACCCGCTCGACGTTGTCCTGCGTTATCCCACCGATGGCGACATGACAGATACCAGTACCGGCAAGCAACTGAGTCGCGGTGGTGACATATTCAAGGCCGACGGCTTGCGCTCCAGGCTTGGTCGCGGTTGGAAAAACAGGCCCCAGGCTGACATAGGCAGGGCCTTCGGTGCAGGCGGCATTTAGCTGCTTGAGCGAGTGCGTGCTCTTGCCGATAATCAAAGGGGTCAACTGCAGCTTGCGGGCCTGCTCGACCGGCAGGTCATTCTGGCCGAGATGCACCCCGTCGGCCCCTGCGGCCACGGCAATATCAGTCCGGTCGTTAATTATGCTTACAACACCGGCGCCTTTGCAAATCTTCGCAAACTCGGCGGCGAGCGCGAATAACCTGTCATCCTCAATGTCCTTGGCCCTAAGCTGGATACAATCAGCGCCGCCGGCGGCACATTTATAGGCCAGCGAAATAACTTCCGCCGGCAGGTTGCTCGTAATGACAACATATAACCTGACTTTCTTGAACTTTGCAGAAGTATCGCTAAAAAGAATTATGTCCTTTTCGAGCGTATAAGCATCGTAGCGGAGCTTTTCGATTTCTTTGGCGACAGGCTCGTTATCGATGCGGATGACCTCGGCAAGCGCCCGCAGGGCCTCGGTCAGACGCTTGCAGCCGGCCGTACAGCAATCGGCAAGACTGCCGCGAGTAAGCTGCATGTCAACCGTTTGGCCGACGCCTACGTCGCCGAGCGTGTCCCTGCCGGCGATGAGCCTGCCGGCGTCAAGTTTGCCGATATACGCCGAGAGCTCGTGTCTGAGCTGCTTTGCTCTTTCGGTCAACGGGCCAGAATTCAAAGCGAACCTGCAGTACTCCTCTACAACACGGCAGGCCTCGCGGGCCCGATTGAAATTGGCGTCAATGATTCTATTAGCCGCACGTTCCATAACGCCTTCGATTATATGAGCGGGGCACGGCTTTGAATAGCTAAAATCACACTAAAGAAAAAAGGCTGGAGCCTTCAAAAACTCCAGCCTTTGTGAGACAGCTTATCATTTAGAATATGAACTGCGAACTTATAAAAAATCTACTGTCTCACCAAAACCAAGACATATTTAGAAGAAAAGGACTATAAATTCATTGTCCATTATATGTTCATTGTATGTTGTCGGGCTATTTTTGCAATAAATTTTTTCAAAATTCTTATCTTTTTCCAATCTTTTCGTATGGCGCCGGTCTGATTTTGTGTGCCTTATTCGTCCCTATCGCCGGCCGCGGGAGCAACACAATAGACGTAAATAAGCGGTTCTTTGTCGGTATTGCTGACGTCGTGAGCCGTTTGCGGAGGGATGTAAACAACTTTGCCCTGCCCGACTTGGTATCGGTCATTTTTACCTATTAACAATTCACCGAGGCCGGAAAGGAAAACCAGCAGCTCCTCACGGTCCTTGGTGCTGTGCTGGCCGCAGGACTTGCCGGGCGCTAAATAAACTCTGCCTGAGCGCATACCACATGTCTGCGGCTTGCCGGCCAGAATTCTCTGGTTTTCCGGATTCTCATTCAAATCGATTATCAGAACTTTTTCTGACGATGACATACTATCTCCTAAAATAGTCATTTTATCAAATGAGCCTTTATAAAGAATTTTTATTTTTTTGTCAATTATTCCTTGACGCGGTAACACGAATTTAATATTTTTATGCGCAATAACTATGATTCGAGTTCTGAATGTGCGGCTCTCGATAATCTTTAACTTTATTTGGAGGTGTAAGTTATGAGGAGGTTTATTGTTTTTGCGACCATTATGAGTTTGGTTTTTGTCGCCGGAGTGCAAGCCGCTCCTATGGCAGCAAGCGTAACCCACTCGGAATTTCAGGCGGTAAATGCTTCCGGTGAACAGACGTATAATGCTACCGAGAAGGTTATTCTCGAAGGGATTCTGCTGCATAATCCCGCCGATATGCTGGACCCGACGCCGGACGACACAATCACGCAGCTATTCAACATCAGCGGACAATGGCAGATATTTTTCCAGGGCGAGGGCGACGACCACGCAGGCACGGCCGTGTGGATGGGGCAGCTTTACAACAATCTGCCCTGGGTCGCGCTGGATGGTGGATACACCAACGCGGAATTTGCGGCTGAGCTTAGCCGCCTGAACGCAGCGCAGTTCAGTCCAGGGGACCGAATCAGGGTAACGGGTTATTATCTGTCATACAACGGCAAATTGAACGTGAATGAGCAGCACAACAAAAATCCCGACCACGATTTTACGATCGAGCTGCTGGAGCGGGGCGTCGGGCTGCCCCGGCCGGAAGTCGTTAAGCTGGATGATTTGAAAGATGACAATGACAATTTCATTTTCGACCCAACCCGGCAGACCGGCGGTGAACATTATCAGGCCCGGTTGATAAAGATCGAGAGTGTTTATTTCGCGAATGCAGAAGACTGGGGGCCATATGGCGAGGTGATAATCACCAACGGCGTAAAAACACTACCTGTAAAGCTGGGACGTGGTAATGGCATTTATGCCGGCTCGAACAATCTGGCCGAGCCATTCGACATTATTGGGATTCTGGATCAGGAAAGTCCTAACCTTACTGACGGATACCGGCTCTACGTGATGAACTACGATGGAAATGGTTTCGTGCTGGCCAGCCGCGAACACCGCCGTGCGGACAAACCCGGCGATCTTAACCTGGACGGCATCGTGGACTACGACGATATCAACGAGCTGCTGGAAGACTGGCTCAAGTAACGTGCTGAATACTGAGGGATTACCGATTGTGAAACCCGCCTTTACATTAATAGAGCTGTTGGTTGTAACAGCCATAATCGCTTTGCTTTTGGGGATTTTGCTTCCTGTTACAGGCCGGGCGCGCCTTCAGGCAAAAATAGTCGCGGTCAACGCCGAGCTGCGCGAGATCGGCATGGCACTGGAGGCCTACTCGTTTGACAACGACGGTAAATACCCGCCGACTCGGGTCGATTGTATGCTCGGGGGCCACTTTTACCAGCTTCCCTGTGAGCTGGTCGAGAGCAAATATCTGCCGGCCCCCGGCGAAGATACCTTTATGGCCGCCGGCATAGAAGATCGTTTTAATGGGGGATACACATACAAGTACAGAACAGTCGGCACGCTAATCTATAATAGAACCGTCGTTGTTCAAAACGGAGCGTCTCTGTGGATTCCGGATGGTTTTCCCGACAACGAGCAGCAGGAAGGCCGTGACTATGCAGATCCGAAGGAATCGCCGGTAAGCTGGGTCTTGTACAGCGAAGGTCCGAGATTCGATTCTGATCGAATGAGGGAGCTTAAATATCCCGTGCCGACGAACACCTGGTACAATCCGCAGACCGGGCAGGGCGTAATCGTTCGAATGCGTTTGAAAAACGGGACACAGATCGGTTCGTTTGAGAATTAATCAATGAAAAACAAAATCTTCGGTTACATATTAGCATTTTCGGCGACGTGCGGTTTACTCGCAGCAGGATGCGAAAAAAGGACAAGCGAGCAAAATGACGCGGAGATTGCCGTGACCAACTCATACCTGGGCTCTGCGGTCCTCGACCTTTGCGGCTATGATACGGAGATTTTGTGCTTAGCGCCGCCGGGGATGTGTCCGGGACACTTTGATATCTCGCCGTCACAGGTCAGGCAGCTTTGCGATTGCAGGGTGCTGCTGCTTTTCGATTTTCAAAAACAGGTTGCCGAGACATTGTCTCGTATGAAGGAAAAAGGGCTAAAGACGGCTTTCGTGGAAGAGTCGGGGGGATTGTGTGTCCCGGAAACTTACCTTGCAGTTTGCAGGAGGGTAAGCGACATTCTTTCAACCGAATATCCCGAAAGAAAGGCCCAATACCAGCAAAGACTGCGAGTAATAGAAAACGATATGAAGCTACTTCAACAGGAGCTTTTCGAACAAATCAGGCAGGCTGGCATATCCTCAGCAAAGGTTCTGGCATCCAATCACCAGGCTGATTTTGTGAACTGGCTGGGCCTGGAGACAATAGCAACGTTTATCGGCAGTGATATTGAAACGGTCACCGGCATAGATCGCTGCATCCGGAAAGCAGAGGGGCAGGATGTACGATTTGTCATTGCAAATAAGCAGGAAGGTACTGCGCTGGCAAAGGCTCTGGCTGAAAGGCTTGGAGCCAAGTCGGTTGTTTTCGGCAATTTTCCGGAACTGCGCGGCCAGCCGAGCGGCTATCATGCCCTGCTTCGAGCGAACGTGGATGCACTCACTCGAGCACACTCAGGAGACTCGATTGAGGTGGCCCAACAATGACGGGAGGAGACCTGAGTCTTTCCAACGTTGAGGTCCGCTGGAACGGCCGAAATATTCTTGTCGTTAAGGAGATGCACATTCGACGGGGGGAATTCGTCGGGATCATCGGAACCAACGGGGCGGGCAAGACCACTCTGCTGAAAGTTTGCTGCGGTTTGATCAAACCCACACGGGGAACAGTCACGCTCGACGGGTGTGATTTAGCCGGTCTGAGCGCCTGGCGCAAGGCGAATGTTCGAAAGCACATCGGCTACATCCCTCAGGCGGCGGAGTACAACGCAGACTTGCCTTTTACCCTGCGCGAGCTGGTCGCTATGGGCCGAACGAGTACCAAGCCTTTGCTTTACCCGTTGAATAAAGAAGATTATGAGATCGTCGATCACTGGATAGAGAGGCTGGCTATGTCGGACCGGCGATCCCAAACGTTCAGAAGTCTCTCCGGAGGCGAGCAACAAAAGGCCCTCATCGCACGGGCTATGGCGCAGGATCCGGAGATCCTGATGCTTGATGAACCATGCTCGAATCTTGATTTCAACTGGAAGTACCAGATTACAGAGATTATCGAGCAACTGCATAGTGAAAGCAAAATAACTATCCTGATGGTTTCGCACGAGACAAACCTGTTACCTGAGGGCTGCAAGAGGGCGATTCTTTTACACGAAGGGGGTATTCTGGCTGACGGCGACATCGAAGATGTTCTTGAGCCCAACAGCCTTGAGAAAGCTTATCGGTGCCGGATAGATATTCTAAAGTTCGCGGGTCGAAGATACACAGTCAATAAAAGTTGAACGTTACGTTTTATTTTATGGATTCGTTCTTTTTTCTTGTGATATTAGCGGGTGCCCTCGCCGGTGCGAGTACCGGACTTCTGGGGGCCTACGTCGTCGGCATGCGGATGCCTTTTATCGGGATTTGCATTTCTCATGCAGCTATGGTCGGGACCATTTATTCGATACTACTCGGCGTTAATCCGGTCTGGGGTCCGGTTATATTCTCAGCTTTGAGCTCGATGAGCCTGGGCATGGTTAGACCAGGCAGAACAAGAATAGATGCTAACGTAGCGTTGGCAATATTTTTCAACTTGATGCTCGGACTCACTTTTTTAGGGATAGGATTAACGCATGGCAGCCGGTCCGAGGTGCTTGGACTGCTTTGGGGCAGTTTGCTTTTTGTCAAGAACAGCAGTGTGGTGGTGATTACGATTTCCGGTCTGGTTTTTGCGGTCTTCGCCGCTTTATTTAATAAAGAGTTGAAAGTGTTGCTGTTCAGCCGGACCATCGCCTCGGCAACTGGTGTGCATGAGAGCTTTGTTTATTGTTTTTTCCTGGCCTTGTGCGGACTGATATTGGCAGTCAATCTACCTCTTGTAGGTGGATTGATGATATTTAGTTTGATTACGTGCCCTGCAGCGGCGGCGTATCAAATCTGTAAGGGACATCGCTCCGTGATTATTATGGCGACGGTCTTCGGGATGGCGAGTGCCGTGATTGGCTTTTTGGTCTCGTATTATCTTGATCTGCCTACAGGGGCGTGTATTGTCATTGTCAGTGCGACTATTTTTGCTGTTTCGGCCTTGTACAGAACCTTTAGGGGCCAATGGAACTGAAAAATCTTTTTTCATTCTTCTCGGACCTTTTGAGAAAAATATTGGCAGGACAGATGATGTTAGGAGAGCACGAAGATGGGATTCTCAGAGGAACACATTCCTCAACGGATGGGATATTCACAAACGCAATCATCCGGGAATGCATTTGAAGGTGACACTGCATACAACCGAGGTCAAGAACCTGAAGACTGGTGGAGTGAGATTCGACACATGCACGGGCATGTGGGTCCCTGGAACGTTCTCGGATGGCGCATAGGTCAGGCCGCCCTGCGCGAATTGAATACGAAGTGGGGCTGGCACGAGCTTGACATTATTTGCTACGTTCCCATTAAAACGCCGTACTCCTGCATGGCCGACGGTCTGGTAGTCGGCACCGGCAATACCATAGGCCGGCTCGATATTCGTTTGGCAGAAGTTGCCTGCATGGATCTCATCCAAATCTGCATACTCCGCAAGGATGGTACGGAGCCTGTTCTAATCTTTAAACCACAGCCGGCGTATATGAAGCGCATAGATGCACCGAAGCCGGAAGAATTGGAAAAGCTTTCACGAGAGTGCGGCGATATGAAGGAAAGCGACCTGTTTGAAATCCAGCGAATTGGGGCGTCACTCTGACATCGACGCGTGCCCTAACAGCAAGAGCGATGAATTTACACCTTCTCCGCACCCCTGTCTCCAACAGAGGCAGGCTCGCGCGCCCGCCCCGGGCAACCACATGGGGTTGCCCCTACGAAGCGCCGTCGACTTATGGCGTTCGTGATCCCTTCACACATTTGCCGAGAAGCGCTGCGAGTCCGAGCAGGATTCCCAGGAACAGAGTCACGGGTGGGCCGATTGAGAAATCAAGATAGTATGAAAACAGCAGACCCAGGATGGATGCTACACTAACAACCGTCAGTCCTATCAACATTCGGTGAGCCAGCCGGGTAGAGAATAGGGCGGACGTTGTTGCCGGTATGATAAGAAACGCGAATACCGTCACGACCCCCCCAACCTGTACCGCCAGAGTGATTACAACACCGAGCAGCAGATAGAACATAAAATCCCACCACACCACGTTCAGACCTTGAGTGGCAGCCGCATTGTAGTCGTCCGACGTCGACGAAAGCGGCTTGCGGAACGTGTAAAGGCAAACACCTACCAGGCAGAAGGCAAAAAGAATCCAGATAATGTCTCGTCCGGTGACCCAAAGGAGATTGCCGGCCAGCATTTCCTGCGCATGGGCGTGGCCCGGCGCTATTCCAATCAGGAACAGTCCTGCCGCTGCCGTGATGGCATAGGAGATTCCGATGACGGCCTCGATGGAAATTTCGCTGATTTTGTGCCGAGCCAACGCATAAAAAGCTGAGATGAGCGTAACGCAGGCGAAAGATGCCGCGTAAGCAATCGGCGTATTCTCCTCAACGTGGAATGCCAGATGGGCTGCAATGGCGCCTACCGCAGCGACTTGAGCGACTGCGATATCTACGAAAATGACCTCCCGCTTGAGCACGTGAATGCCCAGATATGCCAGGACCGCACCGATGACGATGCAGGCCAGGAGAGGCAAACCGAGGATTTGAAGAAGTTCTGTCATGGTCGATGTTCCTCCTGGTTTGTCCGGCAAGTCTGCCTGATACGGTGCGACATTGATGAGCGCAAAGCCAATGCACCCAAGAACGCTGCTCCCAGGCACAACACGAGCGTTGGTCCGTATGGGAAGTTGCCGAGGTACGACGAAATCAGACCAACTACGCAGGCTGCGAATCCCACGACCCAGCCGAGTACGACGGCCGGTATCCATTTTCTGGTAAAGAGGGTTGCAATGGCTGCCGGAATCATGAGGAAACCATAAGCCAGGAGAACACCTGCTACCGGCACAATCAACACTGTAACGATCCCCTGTGTCGTGAATAGCAGAAAATCCCAGAGTTTCTCGTTCTTGAGCTTCTGCGGATTTTCCGCCAGAGCAATGAACTTGTGACGCAGCGCATAATGGAACACAGTCAGCACGACGTAGATTCCCCCGGTTACGGCAACTAAAGGCCAGCTTACCCACAAGAGGTATCCGGAAAGCGTTTTTTCCACGAGGGCCTGGCCGTTCTCGATCTTGTCGGTTAGCAGCAGCGACAGAACCAAAGCCATGGCGTACAGAATGCCGATGACGGCTTCACGAGGGATCGCGTGGCTCTTGGGCTTCAGCACGGCCAGAAGGAATGAGCCTCCGAGGACGGCGCCGAACGCCAGAACGTAGGACGTTGGCGAAGCATAGCTGACGCCGATGGCCACACCGACGAGCGCGCCAAACGCCGCCAACTGGTCCAGGACGAGATCCGCGAATATCAGAGTTCGCCTGACTATGTGCAGCCCTATGTACGTGTGCAGCACCAGCACGACGGCGATCAGGACAATCTGTAGCGCAAACAATCGAACGGCTTCGGGCATAGGCTTGACTCCTAACAGAGAGTGAGTACTGTGCCGACTACTTGGCGATCAGGCCGGTCTTCTGCCCCGCGGCAACCAAGCCGCTCACCCAGTGATCCACGAGTTTGAAATAATCTTCGGTGCCCTCAGCCCCGCCGACAAAGAGCGGCGTTATAATTGCCTCAGCTCCTGTTCTGTCGGCGATCATCCTGACTTGTTGCTGGTCGAAGTAATTTGCGGCAATGAAGATACGGATGGGCCTGTCTCGCATCATCTCGATGAGCTTGGCCACGTGCTTTGGCGAGGGCGGTATCCCGGGCTTCGGTTCAACGTCCCCCTCGTCTTCTTCTGCATTGACCTTGGCCTCGTTCGGGGCCGGCATGGCCGGTACTAAAGCGATAGGATACGTGTGTTTCTGTGGAAGCAACGGCGATTTCAATAGGGCCGCCTTTGATGAGCAGCGCCTTTCCATTTACTAGGGCGTCGGCTATCTTTTTATGCGCCGATTCGAGAATCCTGCCGAGAGTTTGACGGGAAATATTCATCTTTTCCGCAGCGTCGGCCTGGTATAGTCCCTCGAGGTCCGTCAGGCGAATCGCTTCAAACTCATCGACGGTCAACGTGACCTCTTCCAGAACCGAAAGAGGAATCCCTCTCGGTTTGTAGTAGTTCGCCTGCGGCAGTTGCCACACGCGTCTGCATTGTCTTGGTCTCGGCATATCAGAATCTCTTTTTTTTGCTAACGAGGACGCAATGCAACTTTATTGTAAAGCTGGTTACGTTTTGTTGTAAGTTCGATTTTACCTTCAGAACATAGCTCTTTTAAACATTTAACAACTTCATTTCGATGCAGACCGAGGCCTGCGGCAATATCTTCCAAAGTGCAAGGACGACGCTTCAAAAACGCCAGCACATCCTTGCGTTGGGCGTGAAGATCGTGCTGCTTATGAACGCCATGGTAACCGGCGATAACTTCAGCATTTTTATACAACTTTTTAGCGATAGATTCTAACTGTTTTTTCTTGGCTAACTCTGCAAAATCCTCAGCAGGGAGGACAGCGATGGAAAATGTGTCCACATTATTCAACTTTCAACACTTCCTTTATTGCTTTTTTCAGTGTTTTTTTGGGTAAGGCTCCTACTGACATTTGCGGTTTATCATTTAGCGGTACAAAAAGGATGCTGGGTATGCTCTGAATGCCGAAAGCGGCCGCTAATTCCTGCTGAGCTTGTGTATCTACTCTGTAAATATTGAGCTTACCTTGGTATTCTTGAGCAAGTTCTTGCAAAATAGGTTCTATCATTTTGCAAGGCCCACACCAATCCGCATAAAAGTCAACGATGCAGGGCAGTTTGCCTTCAAACTTCCATTCTTTGTTTTGCTCATAGTTAAAAACTTTTTGTAAAAAGCTGTCTTTTGTTAAGGTTTCCATAATAGCGTTCCCATTTGTTTTGGCCACGCTGGCGTTAAAATCAGACTTTCTTTCAATCTGGACAACACCCGAGTCTTCTGGTTTCTCTTTCGGTATTTCGGCTTTCTCGTTCTGTACCGCTGGTCTTTCAATCGGTAATTCTGGTTTCTTCTTCGGTAGTGTCGAGAGAACCGATGCGAATAATGCTCCCACTACCGCTCCGTAGATCGCGCCGCGGTATGGGTTCGCCGTCAATGGGCAAGTTCCAGACGAACACTTACCGAAATAGCCTAAAACCGCGCCGATTGTTCCCCCAATCAATAAGCCAATGAATATTCTGATAATCATACTTTATCTTTCCCTATAGCATTCTCGACAATTTCCGGATAACTGTTGTTAACTATCTAAAAGCTCACCCTTAATCTTATCCTATCTTAATCCACACGATGACACAAGCTCCGCCGATAAATTTTTTAACCGTCCTTGATTGCGAACCATATCTGTCTTACCTGCCGATTATCGGAGGTTTAAATCTGAGAAGCTCTTCTTGCTAAGGCACAGTTTGTATCCAACACCAAGCGGATAAAAATTATCACCATAGGCTTGCTTGAACAGATGTCGAGCTATATCTCCTGAGCAGTGACAGGGACCTACAGCTCGCACGCCAGCTTCTTTGGTCTGATGAACTATCTGCTTGATCTGTTCGCGGTTTTTTCCGAGAAGATGAAACCCGCCCAGCGCCATATACACATTTTGTGCTAATTGAGCCTTGGCCTGCTTGATGATATTAACGATGCCGGGACGCGCACAACCGCTGATCACAACAAGACCATTTTCCATTTGGACTACCAGAGACTGCTCCTTGGTCCCGCTGCCCAGCTCACCGGTGGAGTACACTGCCCGGCAGATTCTGATCGGCTGATGCACCTCAATAACTTGAGCTGCTGATTCTGTCACCATTTGCTTTATCTCTGCCGGAAAAGACTTGGGTAGATAAACGTTTACGTTGCTATTA
>Ga0172362_10002954_pt1 | contig 14741 bp, 7 predicted proteins | sample LakKivs1_kivu2a2_FD_114534 | JGI IMG/M metagenome (GOLD analysis project Ga0172362, IMG submission 114534) | Sediment microbial communities from Lake Kivu, Rwanda - Sediment s1_kivu2a2 | ecosystem: Environmental > Aquatic > Freshwater > Lake > Sediment | place: Rwanda: Western Province, Lake...
AAGTGGTTGCAATTGTGTTGTAAACTGTGCAGGCGTAATGATAAGTAATGTGTAGGAATCTCCAAAGTTAACCGGACTTTCTGGTGGCGTATATGATATATCAATGGCTGCGCCATCCGAATAGCAAATGGTATTTATGGATTGTTTGTACCGAATCGGATAAAGATGTACTGATAAAAAGACAACATGCTCCCCATTTTGTAAGCCTGTTCCGACAAGATAGCTATACGATGATGCCGGATACGCAATAATGTTTGGAATTGCTTGTATTTCTTGAATTTCTTTTTGCGTACTTAATTTCAAGGCTGTGGAGACGATTTGAGGTTCAGGTGCCAACATAACTGGTTTTGATAGCACTTGCTCGCCAGTTTCATCATAAATAACATCGACATTTGTTATTTGCGTACCAAATGGAAAAACATATTGTTTTGTAATCACAGGTAATGAAGCTTTTCCCGTTTTTCCCAGGTAAGAAGTGGCTTCAGGCAGTTCAACAGAGATATAATCTTCTTTTTCAGTTAATATCGGCTGTGAAAAAGAAACGGTTTCTGATATCGATCGGGTCTCGTTAAGTCCAGATATGGCAACAGCGCCTAGTCCACTTAGGACTAAAATTCCTACTATACACAATGGCAACAACTTCCTCATTTTCTACCCCTCTGTCAAAATTTAACAGATGTTAACTTTTGTAATAATTAATCCTTATATAAACGTTTCCAGATTATTAAAGAAATAATTTTAATTATTTTGTTTTTTATAAATAAATGGATAAATCTAAAACCTTTTAACAAACATTTATAACGGACTTTTTGCTACCGTAGTGGCTAGGAAGTGGTAAAATGGTATCTGCCATAGAAATACTCAATCAAGATTTCGTCAAAATAGACGCAAATGAAACGTTTTCTAAAGTATTATCTTTATTCAAAGATACAGATGCAATTGTAGTAATGGATGGAGAAAAATATCAAGGAATGTTATTGAAAAGATGTCTTATGGAACCTAAGATTTCTCTTCAAACAAAAGTTCACACGTTTTTAACCCACGTTCCAAAACTCTTACCGGGCACATCTATGGAAGAAATTGCCCGCCTCATGAATGAAAATGGCGTTTATCATCTTCCAGTTATAGAAAATGAAAATATTGTCGGAATCGTCACAGCAGATGATGTTGTAAGAAAATTAACTGAACAAACATTAGGATCTCAGCCAATAAAAACTATCATGTGTGCTCAGCCTCTTTCAATAAGTCCAGAAGATTCTATCGGAAAGGTCATAAACATGTTTCAACAAAAGGACATTCCATATCTTGCAGTTGTTGATCACACAAAGATCGTTGGTTCAATTACAATGGAGGACATTATCGAAAAAGTTATGCATCCCGATGCAAAGATTGGAGGATTGACTGGACACGGTGACTTTTCACAGGAAAAAAAGAAAAAACTAGATCTTCCAGTGAAAAGCATAATGAATGATCAGCCACTTCTCATTTCACCAGATACGACTGTTAGAGATGTACACTCCAGAATGCATAAATTCGAACAGACCGGTATCTTGATTGGGAAGGAAAACAATCTTCATGGAATTGTTACTCATAAAGAACTACTTGCACCGCTTGTTGGGCTTCAAAAACAAGAAAACTTTGAGATTCAATATCATCATAATACCAAGACGGTCAATGGATTTGATAAAGAACAATCGTCTCATTTATTAAGAGAAGAATTTCTTGGTCATTATGAGAAGTTCCTTGAAACTGGATATTTACATGTTTCATTGGAACAGCATAAAGAAACAAAACATGGAGTTCCTCGGGTTGTCTGCGAGATGAAACTCTCATCACGAAAAGGAGTTTTCTATGCATCTCATGAAGGCTGGGGTCCGATGCAAGCAATGAGAAACTCCTTTGAAGCAATAGAACATCAAATACGAAAAGTAAAGGGAACTTAGCAATAAAATTCAAATTCAGATAAACAGATTTCTCAGGATTGGAAATAGTCGTGGAAACCTCTCTAATAATTTTATCAAAAATGAGTTTGACATATCTCTTGGCATGCTGATGGCTATTGGATCCGACCACTCGCTTTGCGTTCCATTAATGTCTTTTGCTTTAACTCTTAAAGTATACGTTCCCTTTTCATTCCAGGTGTGACGGGCTTTTACTTTTTCACCTGAATTATATGGCCCAAGCCAACCGCTCCATGTGCCATCTCCCCAGTCAAAAAGTAAGGAAACTTTATCTCCGTCAGGATCCGTTGCAGCACTAGTGTATGAATAAGATCTATTGACCTTTATGCGTTTTATGCCTGAAGGTTTCAGTGGTTTGTCTGGAGGCGTACTTGGTAAGCCTTGTGCTATCTCGGGAAGTGTGATGCAAGAAAGATGAGTGCTATCAAGATAAAGTGTATTTTGTGCAACCAAATAAGTAGTATTCTCTGTAATCGGATCGGGGGTATTTGGATTTGCCAAAAATCTTGGATAGTTTGAAGAAGAAACTTCAACGCGTATGCGATGTCCGATATTCCAGATGTACGAAGTAGTCAGCATGTTGACATCTATTTCATAGATTTCTCCTGGTTCCATCCACACCCAATGATCTGGTCCATCTCTGTTTCTCATTCGTAGTATTCCATCTGTGATTACCATTGATCTGCCATCTGGATATACATCGGTTAGTTTCACAGTAAAATCGGTATCGGGGCAATCAGATGAAACGAATAGATGTGCTTTTATCGGGCCTGTCGCTTCATACGTTTCTGTCAAAACTGAACTGGTAAAAACAATTACATCCTCACGAGATTCAACAGGAGTTTGATCGCGTGGTCCTGGATGCAGATTTAGATTCTGTCCGCCTAAATTCGGAACCGGGTTGGAAGGATCATATGTGTATGTGATAGGTTCGTTGTCTTCTTGCGGGGTTTTGCTCAATGTTCCATCTTCATTGAAATACCAGCTGGCATCCGTTGCAGGTATGGGCCATTCGTCTGCATATCGCCATTCATTTCCCGGTGCATCAATGTCAGTCACATCACCCATCACGTAATATGATACGGCGGGCCAATCATCAAAAGCATTGCCTTGAGCCATTGTATACTGCTTTATCATATCTAAAAACACATCAATTGTAAACCAGCACAAAGAATTTTCGGGATATGTTAGATCTCCCTGCTTGGTTGTTATATATCCGTCATGGGTCCATGGTCCCATTATCAGTTTGGATTTACCAAGAGCGCCGGTGCCGCTATTATGCTGATAACCATCGTAGCCATCAACTATTCCTTGTAAAAATGCATCGTACCATCCGCCCATGTGAATTGCAGGAACATTTACATCTTGCCAATTGTCATCGAGCGATACATTGGTCCAAAAACCCAAAGAATAATTCTCATTTGCAAAAATCTCTGGCAGAACATACAATGCATCTTGGCTTTTCAACCAAATTTCAACAAGTTCTTTTCTAAATTCTCCGCCCTGATAAATCGCATGTTTGTAAAGATTTGGTGAAGCAACCATGATGCCTTGGCATGCAAGCTGTGGAGGATTTGCACCAGCCATAAGATACTGGCAAATGCCAAGAGCAGATGGGCCAACTGTAGCTACTTTCCCGTTAGACCAACTTTGATTTGCAATCCAGGCAACAGTATCAGGGCCATCTGTTTGCGAATTTCTAAAAACAGTGTTATTGCCATTGGAATCACCACATCCGCGCATGTCCTGAATAACAGCAGGCCATCCCAATATTGCAAAGAGGTAACCAACAACAGCAATATCGTTTTTGCCGTAAGGTGTCCTTAGCAACACAGAACCGTGAGGAGAAGCGTGAATCAAAGGTAGATAAACATCGGTTGCTAATTCTACACCATCTCGCATTGGTATCATGTAGGTTTTCTTAGTACACTGAGCTTCAGGATTATCTGAAAGATAAACCTTCAAACCTTCTTTGATGAACGATACAAATTGATTCGTACTGTCATTAAATGCAGATGTTTCTTCATCTTTATTATTTTCAGTCTTTGCAAGAATGCAAGTGCTAGAAAATGCAGATGCAAATAAAATAACTATAATTCCTACGGCCAATATTTTCTTCATATCAAATACCTCCACCAATTTATATTATTGTAACGCCTCATATAATATAAAGTTACTTTTTATTATTTTAACGATTAAAAAATTGAGAATCTAAAATCATTAAAATTTAGTCATCATCACTTAGATCGTCTATTCCATCTAAATTCCTTGGAGCACCTGGAGATATGATGTATCCTATTCTTTTTCTTCTCCATTTTGCCCATCTGGCAAGCACCAGTGGAAGAATCAAAATCGAGGTCGAGAATGCATAGACCAATGTAACTGCCGTGATTAGGCCAAACTGTTGTTGAGGTGGAATCGGTGCAAACATTAGAACCCCAAATCCAAACATTGAACTCAATGCAGCAATGAATATCGCACTGCCTGTGCGAGAGATTGTTTCAGATACTGCCTTGGCTATAATATCTCCAGTTTTATCAACAACTAGGCGGAATCTCACTGTGATATAACATGCATAGTCAATACCAACACCTATGGTGATGCTGGTGACTGTAATTGTCAAAATATTCAACGAATAACCGACAAGATACATGGTTCCTAGTACCCATATAATGGAAATTGTAACTGGAATCAAAGCAATTAATCCAAGTACTGGATTTCTGTATATTAGAGTCAACATAATGGCTGCAAGGATGAAACACAAGCATGTGGAAAGTATTTGACTTTCAGTCATATTTTTAAGAATTGTTGAAGTAATAATCAAACTCCCAGTCGCAATTGAAGATGCACCTCCATAACTGGCAAGGTCATCCTTTAGTTCTTCATAAAAAATTTCTAGCTCTTTTGTTACATCGCCACTAATGTTTGAACCAATATTTGTGTAGACGCGAATGATTGTTGCTGTATACTTATTCTTATCTTTGTAGAGAACTCCCCGTACTTGCATTTCATATTCATCGTTGTCATACAAATAGTCATAAAATCCGCGAACATCGACATCACTTTTCGGAAAGCCGGTCTTTTCATCAATATTAAATGCTGTTGCAAGAGATCGATTATTAATGATCGCTTGCCTCATTATCGTATAGATGCTTTCTGTTTTTGTACTTCCATCAGTTTTTCTTGCTACGTACTGGTCATCGTTCATATTTTTATGTGTGACTGCAAGTCCTTGTAACGTTTGGAGCGTTGCAACATTGCCCTCTACAAGAACGTATTCTTGATCCTGACTTGCGTAAGGGAAGTCTTCGCTTATTTTATCAAACAGATCTAATGCAGGATTATCTTGCGGGATGAATTCTTCCATGCTAAATCCAGTTCTCAGTTGAGATATTCCTACCCCCATTACTAAACAAACAAGAATCGTGACAACAAAGACTTTTTTCTCATGTTTCATCAGAATTTGTGCAAGGCTACCCAGAGCATTTTGTACGTAAAATTGTTTCTTTTTAGCTTTTACTTTTGCTACCTTCTTTTTTCGATCGGTAATGTATCGAAGTGATGTAAGAAAAGTCATAGATATGATAAAAGTATAAGTTATGCCAAGGGCAAGGAAGATTCCGAAATCTCTTACTGGTGGGAGTGTAGCACTTAGGAACGATAGAAATGCAACGAACGTTGTGAACCATGCAAGAAAGATTGCAGCACCAACTTCTTTTATAGATAGACGTATCGCTTCAGCCGGTGTTCTTCCTTTTGCCAGCTCCACTCGATAATTGTGCAAGATATTTACAGAATATTCTACCCCTAAACCAATATTTAATGGAAGTAATGCAACAGCAATAATGGAAAAAGAAATTCCAAGCAGTGCCATTGTTCCAAATAGCCAAATGCATGAAAAGGCGAACACTAGAATTGGAAGAACAACATAGGATGGTTTTCTGAATGCAAGGAATAAAATGCAAACGATGATTATGAAGATTGAAGGCGCGATGATCGTATTTGCATCCATGGTCACTTTGTTTATCTGGGCTGAAACAATGCCTTCGCCAGTTGCTTGAATAGAAATAGACTGGAAGTGCGAGTCAAGCTCTGTGATTTTATCAGTGATCGTGTTGTAGAAACTTTCAAGATCATCGGAATTTTCCAATTGAATTATAATGATGCTGGCCTTTGGATTTTTAGTCTGTTCATAATCTTTTGAAATGAACGATAAGGCATTCACCCGCAAATCGCTGAAAAATTGTGGAATAATGGAAAATACGTTTTTAGAAACACCTGTGTCTGGTGCTGTATCTGCATGAGTCCAAAGTGATTCCAAATCTTTTAATGAAAATTTGTCAGGAAGCATATCGGTGCCCTGCATCGTATCAGATAAATCCGAAAAATCATTCAAATTCATGCCGTACTTTCCGAGAATGCGTGAGATTAGTTTACCAACTATCGGTCTACTTTGAAGCTTTTCAATATGCTTAAACAAGAAACTTGTATTTACAACGATGTGCCCACCTGGTCGGTTAAGCAGAGGTTTCTGATAATACTTCACCCCTACTGTAAAATTGGTTAGTTTGGCAGGAATTTCAAAAGATCCAAAGCGCGGAGCAATTCCAAAGTTACCTATTTCGTCTCGTGATACTACTATATTTATTCTATTTTTAGTGGTGTCGAAGGTTACATTACCAGTTTTAAGTTGAATCGGGAAAAAAATATTTTGACCAGGAACTTTCATCCACATGTATGCTTCTTTTTTATACGAACTCAACTCATGATTTCTGATAATATTAATGAGTGATTTTGTATTCCCAAAAATTCCTTTTCCAACCTCCCAAAAATGAGATGTCGGCTCAATACGAGCTGCAATTTTGTATTCGAGGCCAAGTTCTTTTGGTATCAATAGGTTTTCAAACCCGACATGCCATTCTATCGAATTTACACGTTGGAATGGAGGTTTTAATTTATTTTCTAGTGCTAAGAGGTCATAGACCTCAATAGAAAATGTAATCGTTTCGTTGTCTTTTGATATGTAGCAATTTTTTATGTCTGCGCTGTCAATCGATTTTCCCTTTGAAATTCTTGGATGACGGTTATAGTCTACAGGTTCATTTGGGTCATCTGTATCTAAAATCTTAAATTCCTCTGAATTCTGTATATTGAGAAGATCATCTAGCGCTACCTGTATTTGTTCATCGCTACATTTTTCCAGGGTTTTGTTGAATTCCATCTGGCACACTGTATCAACAAAAGTTGTAATTGAAATAGTTTCATTTATTTCAGGAATCTTTGAAAGTTCTTTTTGAAGAGCATATTGATCTCTCAGTGCCTGTGGAGTTATAGTACTTTTTCCCTGCTGTTTTTCTACAAATAGAAACATCACCTGTTGGCTCATTCCAAAATATTCTGAAATGCGGTTGTTTGCTTTTACTTGTTCATTGTCGGGTGCAAAATCCTCAAAATTTGTTTTGAACTGCAGTGAAGGAATAAGTATGCCAAATCCTATTGTTATTAGAACAACTAGTAGAACCACGAACCAAGGTTTTTTCTCAATGATTTTTCCTAGTTGTTCAAGCATGTTCTCGTTTTCCAATTTTGTTTACAAAATTACAAATATATTTTGTTCAGGGTGAATTCAAGTTCTAATATTTAATTGTATATATAATATATAAATAGAATATATTAATATTGCTGTTTTTAAATATTATTCAAAAAAGAGCTCTTCCATTGCATCTTATATAAATGTTAGAATCGCCGGTATATCAGCGATTCCTTAAGATTATGTGGAATAATTGCTGCGTACCTTGCATATTAAGATCCAGCGGCATTGAGACGGATAAAGGATCAGACCATTCGCTTTCTGCATCATAAGTGTCTTTTGCTTTTACTTTGATACTATAACTGCCTTTGCTCCAAGAGTGTAATGCTGATACTTCTGCCCCAGAAGCATATGGTCCAAGCCAGCCACTTGTCGTACCGTCGCCCCAATCCCACATGTATAAAACTTGGTCACCATCTATATCAGTTGTAGTTGTTGTATAGAGGTATGTAACTCCAGCTTCTCCAGATGTTTCACCAGATGGTCTGCTAGGTTTTTCTGGAGGATTATTTGGTGGTGGAGGTGTTTCACTTGGGTAAAAACAAAGAGTCGGATCACCAAAAAGATTCGTCTCGTAGTAGCACCATCTTATGCATGATCTGCCAATAATAGGTAAATTAATCTCTTTTGAGAAATGACTTGCTTGTCCAATTTCAGGAGTGTTTTTACCAAACACTGCATTCCAGAACTGTCTGTGGAACCTCTGCGAATCTCCATCCGTACTATATGACCAGAAAAAGCCGTATCGGGCGTTCCATATACCAGCAAACGCGCCGTGACTTGTTTTTACAGTAAACTCTTCAGCTATACAATCATAACCCCAAGGATCATCAAAACCACCAGCCATGCATCCTTGAGAATATATGAAGCAAGCCTTATTATTGTTAAGATCGCTAACATCAAAAGAATACATCTTCAGATTGTAATCGTAAGATGAGTGCCCAAGATGGTTTATTATGTGTACGTCGTTGTTTATTATGGTCATGATCTCGGTATAATCCCAGTAATAGCTTTGCGAGTCGTATAACTTGGTGATGGTATAATTGCTCGAAGGTATACCAACCGTTGTATATCCATCATCTGTTGAGCCGTCTTCAAGTTGGTCCATATAAGTTCCACCGTAACTTGCAATACCATAGTCGCCAAGGTATTCGCCTGCTAAACAAACCTCTTCCAGATATGGGTCATCTGGATCTTTGTTGATATAAGCTACTGTTTTTGTTACAAAATTATTTACATCTGCTGCATTGTCTACACAAGCACGACCAACAAAGACTTCCGACATGAGGTCAACGTCCCCGCCGTTTATGCCATCGTTTGGCTCACCCCATTTATTGTCGCCATCGTAGTTATATGGTCCATCTAAACATGCGTAGTAAATATCTGAAGGCATGTATGTTTCATAAGGATCAGTGTTTTCATCTAAACCATACACCCATAGTATTGGAGCCGGCACAACAGAATTGTCACCACCAATGAGAACGTATTCAATATCCCAATTTATGTATGCATCTCTAATGTAGTTACGAATACTTTCAAGATCACTAGCGCCGACATCGGTAAGGGTTTTGATCACCGTTGACGTACCTTTTGCATCATGCGCCTCTTTTAATGGTACAAAACCACTTTTTAAAGAGTCAGTTGTAATTATTAGAAGATCATATTCCTCCAACGGAGCGTTAGTTGGTGTAGATTCTATTTGATATCTTATTGCTATATCTGGGTTGTCGACCTTCCGCATTACCTCATTTTTATCTTCTTCTAAGCCTCTAAATAACTCTGATTGCACGCCCGTATTTACAGTTTCAATTGAAACTTTCAAGTTTTTATAATAAATGAGTTGGCCTGTTGCTGGATTGTATTGAACTGGATATAATAGAAGAACTAAGATTTGATATCCTCTAAAACCATAAACACCAACTTGAGTGCATAATTTTCCAGGATATGCTGCATTTGAATTATATATCAACTCATTTGGGGCAGGTATCGGAAAGTTTTCCGTTTGTAATGTTGGAATTGATTGCTCGATCGGTTCTACATAAAAATCTGTTCCAAGAACGATCTTTTCTCCAGCAATAATACTTATTTTGCTGATTTTTGAATTTGGAGGCAGTAGTATGTATGCTCCTTTCGACGGTAGCTTCGGTTCGCCGGCATGTCCTGACGTATAGCAATCAGTTAGTGTAACTCTGTCATAGTTTGTGCCTGCTATATCAACGGTTTCAACCGTTGGTCTTTGGAAAGAATATGTAAGTTGCATACGATTATTCAAATGTGTCTGGTTTACCTGTGCTAAAGCAGAAAAAGATAACAGCACCATGATTAGTACAACAAAATACGGCGTCCAAATATTGAATAATTTTCTACTCATATTATTCATAAGAAACCACCCATACCGTAATACAATCACCTATAAATAAACACTTGTTAATTTACAGCGAGACTTAATTCTGTAAATTAGATACATTAACTTAATGTTTTAAAAAATAAAAAAAGAGAGTTTGTTATTTTAAATTATTTCGATAACAAAACTGATTGTTTCGGATATGTCCCCATCGGTCCACGGTCTTTTGCATTCCAATTGAAGTGTTGTTGTGCCGGTGTTTTTTGCAGAGAATATCCAAGTATCTTTCCCAAAATCACCTAGAATTCCCGAGGCGCCCCAATTGAATTGATCAACTTGGTCGAGGATCTTTTCATCTATTTTCGTGATGGTCCATGTATATCCACCATCACCATGATCTTGGAGCGTCAGATTGATTGTACCTCCTTTTCTTGCCGATATGGTGGAGCCATTATCTTTTTCGCTCAAGAATATTGTTGTGATGTTGCTCTTCATCGGATTCTCTGAAAGTGCAACACTAATTACGGTACCTGTTAAAATTGAAGCAACCACTGCAAGCATCACATATATTATTATGGTTTTATTTGCTTTCATATTACCACCAAGACTATATTGTCCCTAATTGTATTTAAAAGGTCAGAAAACGTTCGGAAAAAACCAAACGATGACTTCCATAGCTAATTAATTTAATATATTGAATCAGCATATTCTGAATGGGGGAATTTCATGAGTAAGAAGATAGCTACGATATTTTTGGTTGCGTGCCTTGTCGTGATTTCTATTGGAATGGCAAGTGCATATGAAGATAAATCAGATAAGATCAAGGATAACAATGCAACCCGCTCCGAGTACGGCATTCAGTGGCAGATGAGCTATGGCACTAGCGCATGGACCTCAGCAAGGTATGAGGGGCCTCAGCCTATCGGCGATTGTGACAACGATGGAAAAAATGAACTGCTAATCAGCGGAAGAGATTCAATGCTTCGAGTTATGAAATGGAACGAAAATACTAATACATACGTTCAAACTCGGGTCCTTCATTGTCCATTTTATCCAATCTTAAGAGCCGATGCCGGTGGTTTTGCTATAGGCGATGTAAATAATGACGGAAAAAACGAAATCGCTGCCACATGGTATAGTGCCATTTACAAATATTTCTTTGGAAGATATTGGACTATAGGTTGGTATCCTGCGATATTCAACAATGGTGGAGGTAGTTCAGATTGTTACATAGGCGACTGCAATAATGATGGGGAAAATGAGCTCATAGTTAGCGGTGGTCCATCCAGGCCTTTAAGCACAGTTCCAGAAATCAATATCCTTAAATGGAGCGGATTTAGACTTGTTAAAATAGCTGAGTGGGACGATGAAGGTAGCGGTTATGTGTACATGCCTGCATTGGGTGATGTTGACAATGATGGAAAAAATGAACTTGTTTGCGCTTGTTCAGGCAAAGTTTTTGTTCTAAAATGGAATGAAGAAAACAGTGTTTTTGATTCGACTGTAATACTTAATGTGCCTCACGGACAAGATACGCCATTTGGCTGTGTGTGTAAAGATTGTGATGGAGACGGTTCTGCCGAGATTCTAGTAAGTTATTATTCTCCGCATATAACCATCTTCAAATGGAATGGATCTGGTTATGCGACCCAATTTGATGTAACTTGGCCTGGTGGAGATCCCGTCATAGAGGGAATTGATGTTGGAGACACTGATGATGACGGTATTCCTGAGGTAGTTGCAGGAGCAGGCATTACTCATATTATGCAATGGAATGGAATGACGTACGTTGAAGAGGCAACGCTTCCTACTTATGGCTGGATGGCAGTTATATGTGTTGGAGACATTGATAACGACGGTAAAAATGAAATTAACGCGGGAAATGTCGACGTCGATAGTGGGCAGGACTTCATGGAATGGGTTTTCAAATATGGCTGGGAAGGATCCTAAAGCGAAGACAATCGAATTAAGAGCATTCTCAAATAGCAGTGATAAAAAGTATTACTAGTTTTTACTGAAGATCTAGTAATCTCTGCATCATTTTAAGTAGCAATGGACTTGAATGCTGTTGGATGATTTGTTGACTGTTGCTCTGGATGAGATTCAAATCCAAAGGCATTGTTACTGATAGTGTTCCCCAGTCGCTCTCACCGCCGTAGTTGTCCGTTGCTTTTGCTCTGATGGTGTAAGTCCCTCGATGACCCCAAGCATGACCCCAACTCACCTCTTCTCCGGAAGCATATGGTCCTAACTGCAGATTTTCACCATCACCCCACTCGATGTAGTAATTCAAATACTCGTCATTGTCAGGGTCCGTTGATACGAAAGTATAATCGTAAATGGTCCCAACTTCTCCGTTTGTCTCGCCGGATATGCTCGGCTTGGTAGGAGGGCTGTTCGATTCCTTTATTTTTGCCCAGGTCGTATCGCTTGACGTGTTGTCCGAATCATCTGTTACCGTCAACGTTACCGTGTAATTTCCGGGGTTGGCATACGAATGCGTCGGATTCTGCAAATTTGAAGTTTGTCCATCTCCAAAATTCCAAAGCCATGAATACGGTCTGTAACCACCCGTTGCAGAACCGGAAAATTGCACGGGCTGATTAATCAAGCCGTAGTGAGGTCCATCTGCATCCGCTTTCAATGGTCCTATGCCAAAGGCATAGAGATAGCCACTTTCGCTACCGATGTAGACTGTCCCATCCTCAGCAATGGTGGGGGAAGATACACATGTACCTGTCCATTTTCGCCATTTCTCAGTTCCATCAGAATTAAGTGTAATAATATTTCCACCACTCCCGTGCATTATATCGACAATCATTCCAAAATAAATTGTCCCATCTGCAGAAATTGCAGCCGAAGAACCCCATACTCCGTTTTGGCTGCCGAGATCAAAACTCCATTTTACAGTTCCATTGGGGTAAACAGCATAAAACAAACCGTTCCATACGCCAAAATATAGAACGTCGTTCTCATCGATGGCAGGGCTTGCATACATTGCTCCTACATGCAATCGCCATTTCATCGTACCGTTGTTCGGGCACAACGCATACAGGTATTCGTCATCTGAACCGATGTACACAGTCCCATCGCTTCCGATGCTTGGCGATCCATGCACCCAGCTACCAGTGTGAAACGTCCATTTAACCGTTCCGTTATTCGGATAAAATGCATACAAATTGCAATCATGTGAACCACAATAGACGGTTCCGTCATCGCCGATCGCAGGCGAAGAATAAACGGCAATGCTTGTAAGGTATTTCCACCTTAAAGTACCATTTGGATAAAGAGCATAGATGTAATCATCTTCGCTACCAAAATATATGGAACCATCATCACCGATTGCAGGTGAAGAGAATATAGCCTCACCCACAGGGTACTTCCATTTCAATGTCCCGTTTAGATAGATAGAATATAATGAAGATCCAGAAAGACATGTTCCTACATACACCACGCCGTTTTCATCAATAGCTGCAGAAGATTCAATAGTGCCAATTGTATTATATTTCCATTTCAATGTCCCATTTGGATAAACAGCATGAAAATCATAAGAACCAAAATAGATGGTCCCCTCATCGTCTATGACAGGAGAACAATCAACCCAATCCTCTATCCAAAATCGCCATTTTTCATCGCCATAATTATTAGCGGTGTTGTATTGACTTATTCCAGTATGACGTATATCATGACCTTGCATCGGCCAGGGAGAATTCATGGGTCCGTTTAAAGGTGAGATAGGATTTTCTTTATTCTTAAAATTTAATGCTTTTTGGCAATTGTTTTTAGTTTTGACCTCTTTTTCAGATTTTGAATTGTCGTCATAAATCAAATCAGGATATTTTTCAAGAGCAACTTTTTCAGGAAAATAATAGATATCAAAATTATTAGGGGCAGAAATATTGCCTTTATTAGTTAGTTCAGCTGGTTGCGTTATTGCGCTTTTTTCAGTAAATCCTATGGATACTATCATTGTTGACAAAAAAAAGAGCAGGGATATTCCAATCGATATACTGATTTTTAGAATCCTAATGCCAATATCCATAATTTTATACCCCCTACAACAGTAGATAATTTTGTATATAAATGTTTAGGTTGTTAAAATTATCACGTTAATAAAGTTAAATATTAGTTTCAATGACCTCCACTAAATTTATAAAAATATTGAAACTACATATTGGTGGTGGAGGTAAATTATGAGAGACAAAATTGTTGGAATATTAATTGTTTTGATGCTGGTATTGGTGACTATAACTATGATTATGCCAAGAAATCTTGACGTAAAAGCAAATCCGGTGGGTGGCAGAAATGGTGAAGATATTGGTTTGGATTACAATTTCATGTGGAATATTACAACCGAACTAAGCAATGTAGTACATAAATATCCTCCAGGTATGATACCTATGGGGCGTGCTTTTGCAACGTGGGGGGATAATTATACCGCACAACACATTTTAAAACCATATATGGAGAATGAATGCAATCTTAGCGATGTTGGTTTATTGCCGCTTGGCCCAGTGAAAGATAATAAATATAAAGATTGGTACTACACAAGCAAACTTGAAGTAAATGGTTGCCAGCTAATAATAAACGGTGGTTACTCGTTAGAAAACAACATACCAATTACCGAATTTTTTCCGATACCTAGTGCATATAAAACCAACAGCACCGAGAGCGGAACTTTGAACCACAATTATACATTTCCAGATTGCAGAGTGCGTACCACACCATATGATTTTCTGTCTAATTCACAGATATACCCGCTTGGCGGTTCCTATACTGGCGATTATATGAATGTCTCAGTTACTCAGGTCAACAATCTCAGCGGAATCGTTGGAAACGTAACTTA
>Ga0172362_10002955_pt1 | contig 14739 bp, 15 predicted proteins | sample LakKivs1_kivu2a2_FD_114534 | JGI IMG/M metagenome (GOLD analysis project Ga0172362, IMG submission 114534) | Sediment microbial communities from Lake Kivu, Rwanda - Sediment s1_kivu2a2 | ecosystem: Environmental > Aquatic > Freshwater > Lake > Sediment | place: Rwanda: Western Province, Lake...
GGAAACTTTCCTTCTGTCCCGTAAAATTATTTTTCGAGACGGCTATAATGCTTTAGAACCGCAGGAGGAGGCCGATTCCTCCCACGATTGAAATCGTGGGCTTCCTCGGCCTGAAACTTGTGATCAACAAGCAAGACATTTGGGTTGCATGGTATATCAACGAGGATACTGGAGGATTTGTGGCGTTTCATCATTGGGGCGATAATGCCGATGAAGTCAGTTCCAAAATAGCCCAAGATTTTTTTGATTCTCGCCTCGCCTCTATGTCATTCTCCGCTGATGGGTCGATCAGTAAAAAATTGTCCAAGGACGAAAAAATAATGTTCCCATCCGACAAAATGAGGCTGCTCAAAATGATGCGATTTGATCACGACAATCTCGATGATATGGTTCAGGCAAAATCGCCAGAAATGCTGGAAAAAATCAAATTGGAGAGTGGGCTATGAGCAATGTGATCAACAAGATTATTTGTGCAGATGTGATGGATGGTTTGAAAATGATTCCTGATGGAATTGTTGATTTGACCTGTAGTTCTCCTCCCTACTGCTTGAAGCAACCATACGCAAATTCAAATGACGACCAGCCATACCAGGATTACCTGAAATGGCTCAAAAACGTTTTTGCACAGGTATACCTGGCCACAAAATCTGGTGGGAGATGTGCCATCAACATCGATGCTATGACAAATCGGCAAGAAGACAAAGACCAGGAGTATGTTCGCTGTATTTATGCCCATTTGTACCAGTTGATGGTGGAGATAGGCTGGAAGTTCCGAACTGAGATATGCTGGTCCAAGCAGAATGCCGTAGGTAAGGCAACTGCCTGGGGTTCATATTGTTCAGCCAGTAATCCCGTTATTCGCCGAAATCACGAGTATATTTTGGTGTTCTCGAAGGATAAATGGGTTCTTGATGGAGACAATGAGTTGTCTGATATGACTAAGGAAGAGTTTTGCGAATATACTCTTTCCACTTGGTTCATTCGACCGGAGACAAGGAACCTTGCTGGACATCCATGTGTGTATCCGGAAGAACTGGTCAAAAGGATCGTCAAACTTTTTTCCTACCGGGATAGTGTAATACTTGACCCATTCAATGGATGCTATGATGAAGCAACCGAAGTTTTGACCAAGAATGGTTGGAAGTATTTCAAAGATGTGACTTTGAATGATAATTTTTTAACCAGGCCACAAGATGGAGACTTGGAATATCACAAGCCAATCGCTAAACAAAAGTACTGGCACAAAGGCAAAATGATAAAAATAAAATCACGATCCACTGATTTGCTAGTGACCCCAAATCACAATATGTATGTTCTTACACACGCCAACCAGGTCAAGGGAGGATATTGTGAATTTGTGAGGGCAGATGATCTCAATTTTAGTTCATATTATATTCCATGCGGAGGGAAATTCAATGGAGGAAGTAGTGATATATCAAAAGATATGATGAGATTGATAGGTTTATATGTATCTGAAGGGTATATAGAAAAAATTAGAGGTAAATTATCTACCAATGTAATCATTTGCCAAAATCAAGGGAAAAAGTGGGATATAATGTGGGATTGGTTGCAACCATTCAAACCAGCAAAAAGAGACCATAGAAGAATAAAGGTGAAGCTCAATCAAGAGCAATTGAATTTTTTGATCAAAAATTGTGGTCAATCTAAATATGATAAGTTTCTAAGTCCCGCAATATTGAACAATAATTCTTTGAGAGAATTATATGATGCTATGATATTAGGCGATGGGAGTACAAGTTTTTATGTATCTAAACTAAGTGGCGAAAAGCATCCATATCAATCTTATTACACAACTTCTCTAATGCTAAAGAACTCATTTCAGGAACTTTGCGTAAAAATAGGGTACAACTCTTCTTGCGGGCATAGGGGGAAGAGAAGGGGAAAAATAGACAAAAGACGTGTGGAATCAACGACCCCATGTTATAAAATAAGGGTAGGAACATCTAAAAATAGAAAGATAATTCCTAATGAGCACGTTATGTCAGTGGATTATGATGGATATGTATATTGTGTTACCGTCCCTAACCACACGTTGTTTGTTAGGAGAAATGGCAAGGTGGCATGGTGCGGGAATTCTGGTACTACTGCCTATATTGCAAAAACATTGCACCGCAAATACATTGGCATTGACAACAGCCCAAATTATTGTCAGTATGCCGAAGAACGGCTTGCAAAAGCCGATACTTTGTTTGACGATGACAACAACTATGTGTCACGTTCAAAGAGACTGGAGAAAAAAGAGCAACAGGAAAAAGAACAGGACATGTTTGGAAACCCTTGAGAGACATTATGCCAAATGACGAAATGCAATACGAACTCGACTTCACCGATCCGACCATTCTTCAAACAGATGGCAACTTTGATGAAGTGATGAAGTTGATGAAAGAGGAAGGTGATGCCATTGCTGATTCTTGGATGATAGAAAGTCCAATGACCATGACAATGATAACTCCGAACAAACAAGTTTTGGAGGCATCGTTCCTTCTCCATTTTTACCACAATGGCAACATTTACGTCATGGAATACGCTCCAAGTAGCGGAGATGTTTTTTTTATACCGGATATACAGGGGTTGGTAGTATGGGCTCAACAAAATGGTTGGAAATCAGTTCGACCATGTGAAGATTTGGCCAGGGACAACACTACATTCTGGAAGTACTTCTATGAGACCAACTTGATCGACTCCGAATACCTGGAGTATCATTTCGGAAAACGAGGAGAATGACATGGCAGAAGACACATTGCGAAGTATGGGATACAAGAGCTACGAGGACTGGTACGATCATGGGCCTGGTTCAGTAGAATCTACCCGGAAGTGCCAACAGCTTGTCAATTACCCACGGCTAAAGCCGTAGGCTTTCTGCTCCTGAAATACTGATGAATGGAGGAAAAATGTCGGGCTGCAACAGGAAGTAGAAAAGTTGAAGGAAGAGAACAAACGGCTCAAACGAGAAAATGCCGAACTCCGAAAACAAATTGAAACCAGATAGAGCAGATGACATTCCAAATGATACCATTTGCCCAAATTGCCACCATATCTATGTTGGCCAAAAGAACCTGTTTGGCAAGCTGTGTATTTTCTGCGGGGAAGAAATTATTCCGCCGGAGCCGTATGAACTGCCGATACAGGCCGATAACAAGAAGAAGAGAGACCAACTGATAGAAAAAGTGCGAAAAATGTTGAGACAGGAGTAAACTTATGGCCATCAAAACAAACAATGCCGCAGTAAGTGTCGATTTTGATTACGAAGACGAAACATCTCAAAATGTGTTCAAAGTCAAGCTACACACAACCGAGGCGTTTGGTAGGACAATCTCTATTGCTGGCAATGTCGGCGGTTTTACCGTTGGTGATACGCCATATATGGCCATTCCGGCCCAATTGTTGATTGAGGCCGTTGATTTCCTTCGAGAGAACCAGTATATCGAGAGCCCGGTTGTAGAAATACCAGAACAACAGGCCCCAGCATACCCCCCGCAAATGAGGACAACTCCAATAGAAGTGTCTTCTGGAGGTGTTCTTCTGCCCTTGCCAATGCCCGGATTCCCTGGACAGCCTCAAGGAAGCGTCCAGCAGCCCCAGGTTGCATCAAAAATGTCTGGAGGCCCCAAGATGGCCCCTCCAAGGATAGCCAATTCTAAGCCTGTCCAGAGCTTTTCTATGGCAACTACCCAAACTACACCAAAAACACAGAAAACCGCTAATTTCGGGGGTCTACCTCTGCCAATGGAACAAAATGCTCAACCAGAGCAAGTAGAACCAGAAGAAGGGGAGGATGATGGTGTTGAAATGATGGAGGGGCAATCAGAACAAGATGAAATGGCTCAACAGATGGAAAAAATGAAGCAGGAAAGGGAAGCGGCCAGAGCGACCAACGCTCCAAAAGCAGTGGCCAAGAAGATTGTGAAGGCCCATACCGAGGCTTCTACCGGAGGGAAAAAGGTAGTTGTCCCGAAAGATGTAGGCGGTGATGAAAAGGCTCAACAATATGCCAAGGAACTGATGGAGGAATGATATGGACTACGAATGTCAGCTATCATCATCGGAAAAATTATTTGTGGGCAACAACAGAGTCCTGGACTCACTGTGTAATACTTGTACTACTCATGACTGTACAAACCCAATTCGCAAAGTTCGCATCAGTATCCTGGGACTGCCAAAAACATACCGGATGTATTGTTCAGGTTTCGGTCCCCAAGCAGTAATAGCATGCAAAGGATATAGCCCACCTGATCAAACTGATGAGGAGGCAGATGATTTGTTGAAAGATGACCACACAATCAAGTAACATGCCCATTTACGAATACCAACATCCTTTGACCAATGAGACATTTGATCTCCTTTTGCCGCTGAAAAAAGAGGACTTGCCATATTCGCTTGAAAACGGAGAGAAAGTCATTTCTGCCAACAAGGACAAATGTACCCTTGAAGATGGAACCATTTGCGAAAGAATATGGTCCAGGGTGGGCTATTGTGGTTTGGCAGCAAAAGAAAAAGAAGTGTGGCAAGTTGATCCTGAGTATGTGAAAAAATGTCGCCCTAAATTTGTGATGTCAAGACGGGGCGAAAAAATTCCTTACGATCCTACGAGACATTGCTAAAAATAATTTTCAAAACAAAGAAGGAATATGTAGCGAGTATTGGGAACTTATATATTATGACTAAAGAAAGATGTAAAAAAGTTATGATTAGTGTATATGAAAAACCATGGGCTCAATTTGTAACAAATTGCAAATGTCAGTACAAAACAGCGTCAGGGGTTATTAGAGAACTCATTATTGATTGGAACAGAAAAAATGGGGAAAAGAAAAAATAAAAAATCAACAACGGGATATGATTATGGCCGTCATTCATATTATGAAGTAGAACAAATTTTCAAAGAGAATGGATGCGAATTATTATCAAAAGAATATCATAACCAAGAAGAAAAATTACGCTTCAAATGTCATTGTGGAAATATATCTGATATAAAATTGAAACATTTTATTCAATCTAAACAATGTAAAAAGTGTGGCTATAAAAGAATAGGAAATCGGAGGCGTCTTCCTTACGAATATGTCAAAAAGTTTTATGAAGATCAAGGATGCAAATTGATTAGTTCAGAGTATAATGATGTTTGGGAAGACCTTGAATTTGAATGTTTGTGTGGGAATGTCGATAAAAAATCTTTTGCTGCTTTCAAGATGACCCCTCTATGCTCTTCATGTATTAGCCGCAAAAAGTCAGAAGTGCAAAAATTTTCGCATGATTATGTCAAAAACTATTTTGAAGATAATAAATGTAAATTGTTATCGATAAAATATGAAAATAGTTGGACTCCACTAGATTATATCTGCGAACATGGTCATAAATCAAAGACTTGTTTTTCTGAATTCATTAGGGGGCATAGATGTAGACTGTGCTCTTATGAAAAAAAACGGGGCCCTGGCAATTGGAATTGGATCAAAGATCGAGAAAAACTCCAAGAGAATAATTTATTCAAAGTAAAAATTAGAAATATGCTAAAGTGTTGCTTGCTCATAACTGGTATGAAGAAAAATAATAAAACAGAAATTATGCTTGGATATACTTCACAGGATTTGAAAAGTCATATTCAGAAACATCCAAATTGGCCTATATTACAGGATTGCTTGTGGCATATAGATCATATTTTTCCTATCTCTGCTTTTGTGGAATATAACATACGAGATCCGAAGATAATAAATTGTTTGGATAATTTGAGACCTATAGCTTGTCACGATAACCTGGTCAAGAATTGCAAATACTCTAAAGACGAATTTGAAAAATGGCTAAAAAACAAAAACATCCCCTACGACCCCACAAGACACTGTTAGGAGAACAAAACAAGACACTGTTAGGAAAACAAAACAAGACACTGTTAGGAGAACAAATGCGAAAGACTAAAAATAACAAGTGCATATGCCATAATTGTGCCCGAGAGTTCGATTTGAAAAAAGAGGGAATAACGACTGGGTATATTGCCCGGTCAGTTTGGAAGCCGGTGTCTAAGGCGAAACACGCCATAGTCAAGCGAACTCCCGAAGCAGTTGAAAACGTTCCAATTTGTGGGACATGTGTGCAAAATGATCGAATCAATAATTATTGCTCAAGATGTGGTTGGCTTGTCGGGAGTCATATTTCAATGATTTCGGACGAGAATGGTGGTCGTAGGTGTTATAGCACTTGCAACTGCAACGAGAGAATTGCAACTCGCCAAAAAAACTTGGAGAAATTGAGCAAGTAGTTGAAGGTGCCGCATAGTTGAAGTATTGTTTGTTGATGGAGAAAATGTACCCATGTTGAGCAATAATGACTTCGTTCACACGCATTGCCATAGCGATTTCAGCACGATGGATGGCCTTGCTCCAATCCCAAAATTGGTCCTCCAAGCACGAAAAATGGGATTCTCTGCTTTGGCAATTTCTGACCATGGAAATATAGGGGGTTGGATCAAGTTTCTCCATGAGTGCTCTGCCAAGAAGGACAAAAAGGGCAAAGGCATTCCTTATCCCACCATCAAAGGGATACTCGGCTGTGAGATGTACATTTCCCGCTTCCTCAAAGTTGACAAAGACAGCCAACCTGATTTGCGAAAGGGCAATAGGCATCTTGTCTTGCTGGCAAAAAATTGGGATGGCTACAGGAACCTTTGTACTTTGTCCCACATTTCTTGGACAGAGGGCTATTATTACAACTCCCCGAGAATCGACATTGACACATTGGCAAAATATTCCAACGGACTCATTTGTTCATCGGCCTGTATGTCCAATGTTATCAATGCCAACTTGTTGAAAGACCGGTACGACGAAGCAAAGAAAGCAGCCAGTATCTTCAAGGACATCTTCGGTGAGGACTTCTTCCTCGAAGTGATGTATCATGGTTTCTCTGGGCAGTACAAAATTATGCCCATGATCTACAAGTTGGGCAAAGAGTTAGACATTCCAGTTATTGCCACCAATGATGTCCATTTTGTTTCCAAGGAGCAAGCCCAGTCGCAGGAAGTTTACGTTTGCATGTCAACCGGAACATGTCTCCAGAACCCGAAGAGAATGAAGCACCCTTATCCGGAGGCATACCTCAAGTCAGCCGAAGAAATGTTTGCACTCTTTGGCGATCATCCGGAAGTTCTCTACAACACCAAGGCTCTCGCCGACAGGGTTGATACCAAGGGCATTGAGAAAAACTTGTTTGGTGGAATGAGACTGCCAACATATGAAGTTCCAACAGGTTTCAATAGCCCGATGGACTACATTACCTCTTTGGCCAAAGAAGGGCTCAAAAAGAGAAAATGGGACAAGTCAAAAAAGCACATTGACCAATTGAAACAAGAGTTAGAAGATATACAGGTTGCATGGGAAGTGAACGAATACGACTTTGCCACCTACTTGCTCATTGTGAGGGACTACATCAATTATGCCAAAGAGCAGGGCATTATGGTTGGTAGCGGCCGTGGATGCCTCTCTCCAAATGTGCCGATTCTTACAAATAGAGGATATATCAATATAAACGATGTGAAATGCGGAGACAGAGTTATCACTAAAAATGGTAGTTTTGAAAATGTTTCTAAAGCTCATTCATATCCATGTGATGAAAAATTATTGAACATAAAAACTTGTTATGGTGATGATATGGGGGTATCATTGACCAAAGACCATAAAGTTTTGGTTGAACATTATCAATACAAAGACAGATATAAGAAGAGATTAGTTAGTGGCAACAACAACCCATATAAACTAAAAATATACGAAGAGCCAACAGGTGATCTCAACTGGGTTCGGGCAGATGAAGTCAAAAAGGGAGATTGGTTATTTGTACCATATCTCAAAAGGAGTGGAGGGAGATATAAAAAAATAATAGATTTGTGGTCTTTATGCGATGATTACAGACTAACTTTAGATACTAATGACAAGCATATTATAGAAACAAGATATATCCCATGTGGAGCAGGAATAAGATCTTTCAAGAAGATCCCGAGATTCATAGAAATTGATGAGCATTTCGCGTGGATTATTGGTAAGTTTATGGCCGATGGATGGTTGCGAAGTAAAAGAGCATATCAGAATTGCATCGGATTTGCTTTTCATTCGGGAGAAAAAAAACAAATTGACTATGTTATAAAGTATTTTGAAAAATTGGGGTTTGATATCTCTGTTAGAAAATCAAAAATAAGAAAATTGGTACAAATTGATGTAAGAAGCATAACATTACATAAATTATTTTCATCGTTATTCAATTCCTATCAATTTTCCAGTCAAACAAAACATGTACCAGAATGCGTATTCACATGGCCAGAAAGTTTTATTATCGCTTTTATACAGGGGGCGTTTGCTGGGGAAGGTCATGTAAATAAAAAATATAGCAAGTTTGTTTATACTTCGGTTTCAAAGTCTTTGATTTATGGCATGAAACATTTACTTTGGTTACTGAGAATACCCAACTCTTTGCTACGAGAAAAAGGCGAAGGAAGGAATAATTTTCAAATAAATGTTCCTTCTATTGATGCCATTGATTGTGGGCTTACCGGTTATCACGGCCCTCGTGTGCCAATTTTTGAAGAAATAAAATCCAGACCCCTGAATATGTGTAAATTATTACCGGATGGATTTTTGATCAAAGTCAGGAATATATCGGAAGAAAGATCGACCGGCGTTGTATGCGATCTGACGGTGGACAATGAATCAAATTATCTCACATCATCTTTTATAGTTCATAATTCAGGCTATGGCAGTGTATTGACACATTGTCTCGGTATTTGTTCTGGGCTGGACCCACTCAAGTATGGTCTACTTTGGGAACGTTTTCTTGGTTTCAGTTGGATCAAGTTCATCAAGGCGTCTGATTTTGGGCTGGACAAAAATGATAAACGGGTTGAAAGTTTGTCATTGGATGAAACCGAGAAGGTGATACTGGAAGCACTTGTATTATGCCCAAGAAACGTTGATCGTTCAAAGATCAAGGTCGAACTGGCACTGATGAAGAAAACCAGTGGTCTCAATGACAAAAATAACCTGGCCCAATTCTACCACATTTGGCAACAGAGCTTGGGTACAACTGGCCACAAAAATACCATTCACTCTTGGACTGCATTTGTTCTTGGCATGACTGATGTTGAACCATCGGATGAGTTTTTGCCAGATCGACGTTCCTATGCTCGTGTTGGCTATCCCGATATTGATACCGACCTCGACTATTTCCATCGTGACAGGGTTATAGCGTTTTTGGAGTCAAAGCACGGGAAAGAACATGTGGCCCATATTGGGACGTACAACAAAATGTCATTCAGGGCTGTTGTGACACGAATAACTAAAGCGCTGGACATTGCTGGAGCATTCCATAAGGGCAAGGACGCCTACAAAGCGGAGAACATGATCAAGGTTAACCAGATTTTGGAATCCATACCCAAGGTCAAAGGTCTGTTGAGCGGAAAAGATTTTGTCACCGGAGAGCAAATCAAAGTCAAAACCGTGCAGGATGCTATGCGATGCTTCAAGGATTTCAACGTCTACATGACCAAGACGTATCCGGAGATCAAAAAGCACTCCGATCATATTGAGGGTCTGAACCAAGCGGCTGGTATTCATGCCGCTGGCATATGTTTGTCAAAACTTCCATTACGAGAAATAGCCCCATTACGACTGATGAATGATGGCTATGCCACACAATTCACTGGCGAAGAATTGGAAGAGTTGGGCATAATCAAGTTTGACTTCCTTGGGCTATCAACTTTGTCAACTATTGACTCAACATTGAAGCTGATCAAGTCGAATTATGGCATTGATTTGGACATGGATGAAATCAATAAAGTTGATGACGCCGATACATTCAAGTTGTACCGAACTGGAAAACTTGCCGGTGTGTTCCAGTGTGAAGAAGGAGGTATGCAGCGGAAGATCATGGATATTGGGGTTGACAGCTTTGAAGATGTTATGGCCGCTATTGCACTGTATCGTCCAGGGCCATTGCAGTTCATCCCGAAGTATTGCGCTTGTAAGCATGGTCTGGAAAAACCGGATTATTTCCACCCGGTGATTGAAAAATTGGCCAAGCCTTACCTGGGCAAAACGTATTCCATAGTCGTGTACCAAGAACAGATCATGCAGATATGTGAGGTATTAGCCGGTCTATCAAAGACTGAGGGCTATACTTTGATCAAGGGCGTTGGAAAGAAAAAAGAGCAGTTAGTCAAAGGGTACAGGGGCCAATTTATTGCCGGTTGTGTGAAAAATGGGATCCCCGAAAATATCGCCGAGGAGTATTGGGAAAAGACGATCATTCCATTTTCTGGCTATGGCTTCAACGCTTGTTTAACCGGAGATATGAGAATATATGACAAATTATCTGGAAACTATTATCGTATAGACGAACTTGATCATGTTTTGAAAAATCAAAAAATTGTTCTTGATTCCTATATCGATGGCAAAATTATTGACGATCAATTATTGGAAACGGTTCATACTGGGAAGAAGGATGTTTATGAAGTAGAGCTGGAAGATGGGATAAAAATAAAGTCAACTTTGGATCATAAGTTTTATTGTGAGCATGATGGATATGAACATACGTTGGAAGAAATTATTAGCAATGATTGGAAAATTATTTGTTCGGAGAAAGAGGAAAGTATCAATAATCCTTAGTATGATATAGCATATAACCATAATAAGAAGAATGAACAATGTTGAAACTTAGAAAAGTATCGGAATTGTCTTTTGAAGAAATCAGGAATGTAAAAAGATTATATTGTCGTAATAATACCAGAACGATTGATATAGCCAAAAGTTTTCAAATTATTCCCGGTTCCTTGGGCAGTAGAATAAATAGAAAAAAATGGCATTTGGTAAAAAACAGGTATCTTCATTATATAGTTTTTCTTTCTGCACATTATAATATGTCTTTGAGAAAAATGGCTAAAATTGCTAAAATAAATTACAGCGGCCTATGTCGAGCGCGAAGAGAAAGCGGGATTATTGTTGATTTTGATAGAAGCCCGCCTAATAAAATTATTACTGATGCAACTAAACAAAAAATGGTCGATTTATATCTCAAAGGAATGTCAACTTATTCAGTTGCCAAAATGACAGGCTTCAAAACTGCAAAAACAGTCAGTGATGTTTTGAAAGAAAAAGAGATTGATAGAAGAACAAGTTCTGATTATACTCATTACAACAGAGAATACTTCAACAATATAGATTGTCATTCCAAAGCGTATATAATTGGACTTTTGCTAACAGACGGATATGTTTTGAGAGATTATGATGGCATTGGGATACAACTAACCGAAAAAGACGGGTACCTCTTAGAAAATATAGCCAAATTACTTGGAGAGTCATGTTCTGTGTCTGGAATAAAAGGTAAGGGCTGGAGAGTAATATGCGGTAGAAGAGTTTTTTGCAAACCCATGAAAAGATTAGTCTGTTATTGCCCACAAATAGCCGAAGATTTGAAAAAACTTGGGGTAGTAAAAAGAAAAACAAAAAAACTCAATAAATTGCCCGATATACCAACAAAATACCTGTCATCTTTCTTTAGAGGGTTGCTTGATGGCGATGGGACAATCGGTATCAACAAAAGTAATAATTATCCTTGGTGTAAGCTGATGTCTTCAAACAGTAGGTTTTTGAAAAATTGTAGCAAATTACTAAAAGAACTGGGATTCAAAAACACATACTACAAAAAGAAGCAAAACGGCACTATTGATTGTGTTTATATCGATGGGGGCAGAAACAGCATACAAAGATTTGTTGAATGGATCTATAATAATAAAGAAGATTTATATTTGAGGAGAAAATATGAAAGGGCTGAAAGTATTATCGATCAAAAAAATGGATGAACAGCAAGAAACTTATAATTTGACTATGAAATCATCACAGCATAATTATGTGGTGTATGGTTCTTCCGATAATGCAGGCTTAGTTTCTAAAAACTCGCATGCGGCCGCCTATGGGCTAATTTCCTTCACTACAGCATACTTGAAAACTCACTACCCAGAAGAGTTCATGACATGCTTGCTCAACACTGAAAATCTCCGCAAAGAGCATGACAAGGTTGAGTATTACCAGAGAGACCTGAAAAACTTTGGGCTACAACTGGCTCCAAAGGACATAAACACCTGTGAGACAAACTACAAAATTGTCAAAAAGGCCGACAAGGGCAAAGGTGAAACAACGTCATTGATTTCTCCATCCGTCATGGTCAAGGGTATTGGAGAAGATGCTGCCAATGAGTTGTCAATGAACCGGCCATACAATGACATTCGTGACATAGCCACAAAAACTGGTGGCTCAGTGACAAAAGAAGTCATCGGTATATTGTCCGAGTTTGGCTTCCTGAACGAAATCGGCAAAAAATACAAGGCCCAGTATAAGGAAAAATTGACCAAGGAGAAGGCCATTGAAATCTTTGGTGCAGTGAGGGATGATTTGAAAAAAGTTGGCAACAAGGGCATTGTATCACAAGACCTATTTGCCGAAATGATGTGATGGTGCTATGAGACAATGATAAACTAACAGCAGGAGAAAATTATGCAGCGAACCATTGAAATCACTTTGATTAGGTCCTATCCAGATGACCAGCTATGCACTCCTGATTGCTTGGACGGGCCGAATGGGGGGAAAAACGTTCGCTGAAGGATTGAGATACATAGCCAATCGCATTGAGGAAGTCAATGAAGCCCCCAAGACGCTTTCTATGGAATGGCGCGAGAATACTGTTCGTATTGTTGCAATAACATAACAGGAGAAAATCATGGCAGAAGAAAACAAACCAGCAGTATCAGAAGTAAAAGAACCAAGAATTTCCAGGATCACGAAGACAATAAGCAAGAAGTTCCAAACCGATGTAAAGTTCGAGATTTTGGAAATTGCTGTGTCCTATGACGAAGAAATAGAATGGTCAACACTGGAAGAGAGAACAAAGAAGTCCGGCAACATTACAAAATTGTTGCTCAGGGACTATGATGAAACCAAGGACAAGGTTTTTGCAGAACTTGGCCTACGGGAGACAAAGGCATCAGTCAAGAACACATTAGACGATAGCAGAGATAATGCTTTGGCTAATGATGGACTGGGCGACCTGGGGAACTAATCCTTTTTCCGCAAAAATAAACGAGGTACCAACATGTCGAATTTTGATGATTTCGCAAAATTGTTCGATGGGCTTGTAGAAAAGTCCAACGACAACGATGAAGAAGTGGATAGTGCTCTCACTCATAACGAAAACAATGAGTTTGAGAAACTTCCCTTTGACAAGAATGTTCAGAAGATGCGGGAGAATGTGGCCATGCATAAGATTGGCCCAACGAAGGCATTGAAGCCATCGACTCCGGCAGATGTGAAAGAGGTTCTGCAAGCAGCCATTTCTACTCCTTCCGTTCCTGTTGAACGAGACATCGATTCGGCTGACGACTACAGAAACAATAACAACGCAGACATTCGAAACACAGAGAAAGACGAAGAAACTCTTGATGATGGAGAAGCCACAGTATTCGAAGAAGTTCAGCCGACAGAACCACAGCCGGTTCAATCAGTGGTTCAACCGGAGCCTCAAAAACAGCCAAAACCAGTGGTGGTTCAGGAAATAGAGCCAAAAGTTGAACCTGTGAAAAAAAATCTTTCAGCCGTATTTCCTGATGTTCCAAAGAGTTCTGTCGATCAGGGAAAAAAAGTTGCAGAAACCCCAAGGAAAGTTGTCGAAAGTTCCGAAAATATAGATGGTGGCCCTCGTAACGAGGGGACCAGAGAACATAGCGTAGGTACTGATACTCACTCAGGAGAGATTAGCGTGGACAACTTGACTTCAATCAACCTCAGCAACTGGTTTTTCACCAGTCCATCCCCCAAGTTCGACCAGTTTTACAAAGCCAAAGCCAATGCGGTTCAGCATATTTCTGGCAGTAAGACTTTGCCCTTCGAAGACTACAGGGCAGAACTTCGTACATTCGTGGTAGACATCTCAACTGCTCAATTCGACCCCAAACAACTTTTTAGAGACATGGAGGCCATTCAGAAAATGAAGGAGCGCGGCCAGGAGCTCTCCATGAATGTGAGCAAAGAGTTCTTCATGTGGAAGAGGTTCGTGGAACTGCTTCGGGGCTATTTGGCCATAGTAGCGTATGAGAAGCCGGCAGAAAAGTTCGCCGGTGTCGTTTATCAACACATGGGAGATGTGGAAAAGTATTTCGCTGACCTTGAATCAATTCGAGAAGAAATCATGGGCAGTATGAAAAACTTGGACACAGCAAGCGCTATTTTGTCCAGGCAAATATCCATGATGATAGCCGCGAAAGAGGTGCCAACAAAGTATGGTACATCATTAGGTAACTCAAACCCAGTTGAAAATATGGCCGCTGAGGATATGATGGCAGAAGAGAAAAAAGTTGAAGATGCTCCAATTATTGCGGCCAAAGAAGAAAAAGCACATTTCAACAAGACAGAAATCAAGCATGAACTGGCAGATTTTGACCAATTGGACACAACAAAAACTGACAAAACGGCTGACAAAACGGCTGACAAAACGGCTGACAAAGCATCAGGCCCATCAACATTGAAAACTGGCACAACAGGTTGGGACATAGAAGTTTACGGCCGCAGAGAAGACTGAACAAACTGAGCAGATTCGTTTTCATTCGAGTTAGACCAAAGTTTTTATAGACATAGGAGAAAATCATGGCGACAAAGGTAGAATGGGACAGTGAGATAGGTGGAAACACTCCAAGGAAAAGCACAC
>Ga0172362_10002958_pt1 | contig 14723 bp, 25 predicted proteins | sample LakKivs1_kivu2a2_FD_114534 | JGI IMG/M metagenome (GOLD analysis project Ga0172362, IMG submission 114534) | Sediment microbial communities from Lake Kivu, Rwanda - Sediment s1_kivu2a2 | ecosystem: Environmental > Aquatic > Freshwater > Lake > Sediment | place: Rwanda: Western Province, Lake...
ATTCTATTCAGAAAGAAGCAGAGAAATACCAAAAAGCGACCGCAAATAAAATGGCTATTGAACGTACAGCATTTGCACAGGGAGCATTATGGGTTAGAAGTTTATTTCTGCCCAATGACCGCTAACGGTTCGCAGATAAACGCAGTTCAAACTTAAAAATATAAAATTATGAACATTAAAATTTTAGCACAAAACATTGTTAATAATCCAAGTAATTTTACAGCAGAACAAATTGAAAAATATTTTGAAGATTACGCTGAATTGCGTTTATCTGCTGTTATGAAATCGGTTTGCTGTACTAAATGCAAAAAAGAACTCAAACCGATATATTTGTGTGCAGATTGTTTAAGAAAAGAATTTGGATAAAAAGCAAATTGTTTTATAACGGTCTGGGGGTGTGATGCGTTGCCCCAATTTGAAACGATTACTAATTCTAAACTAAACAGATATGATTGAAAATGTATTTACCAAGTCCGACACAGGGGGCAATGAATTACACCCCTTGTTATGCCCCATTGATTTATTCCGTTATTTCATTCGGAAGAATTACGTAGGCATTGATATTACTAATGAGGAAATTGAAAGCATACGGATTGAGTTTGGAAAATATCTAACAGAACTCAACCTTACAGACAAACAAAAGGAAAACATACTGCCTAAAAACATGATGGATGTAATATTTAATGACAATCATCCATTTAGAGTTAATGGATTTCCACCCGCTTATGTTTTACATTTTGGTTTATTCATTGAAAAAATGAAGAAACAAGCTATTGATAAAGGTTATTCTCCCGACAATGGGGCATAACTCGTTTATAACAATACCTTCTTCAAAGATTAACTATCTGTATGGTAATACATAAGACTATTGAAATATGATATTTAATTCGTGATTATTCCCAATTCAGAGGTTGTAGGTTCGAGTCCTACCATCGGTACTAATTTGTTTGGGGTCTGCTTCGGCAGACAAGTGGTTGTTAAATAAACGCTTAACCCAACCCGAAAGCATGGAAATCTGGTATTATATAGAAAGCCTAACTGACCGATACACTTCCATGCTTTCCCAAACTTTTTAAATAAAAAAACTATGAAAGACAAGAAACAAATGATTGAAGACATCGCATGGCGGGTCTTTTTAAATAACACTGGTTTGAGTTTTAAAAGAGAACTTACTGCTGAAGAAAAGAAAAGCATTACTGAGGTAGATTCTTATGAATACTACAGAGAACAGGCTGAGAAAATCTACGAAAAAAAGCAACATGCTCTTCAGAATAAAAAATATCCAGTCATCGATGTTCCAGCCAATGGAGAGCAGAGTTGGGTGGGTGGTGCTTATTGTCTGTGTTTCGTGTACAGTAAATACAAAGGAAATTTTGTTCTCAAGGGGTATGTGAAAGAAGTGGAAGAATATCTGAAAAAGAATTACACTCATTATTTCTGCAATAAAAGTCTTTGGTTTCATGGTTTCAATCGGGATATCTGGGATTTCTGGAAAGAAGATGTTGGGATTTTTCATTCAAGTATTCGTGAAAAAAAAAGAAAAAAGAAGAAAATCGAAGTTCGTCCATTTAGTGCTTGGTTCGAAGACGATGTAACTACTCAAGAAAAAGATAAAATGGCATTAAAATTCAGACGTATGCCAAAGCGTTGGATTCCTGAATTTGATAAGTTTTAATTATGGAAGAACAAGTTATATCATTCGAATTGGAACTGTCTTTAATGAGAATCAAAAGTCCTTGATTTTCAGTCGAAAATAAGAAATAATTAGAAAAAATAAGCCAGAATCCCCATAGATTCTGGCTTTCTTTATTTGATTGGAAACCAATTATTTTTTATGTTTCTTTTTCTGTTGAGCAATGAATGCTTTAATCACTTTATCCAGACCGAATAATTTCCAGAATATCCAATAAACTAAAAGAATAAATCCCCATAGTCCAACGATTGTTGATGCTCCAGCCATACCAGCATCATCGAGTTTTCCATATGCAAACAATACGATAAACACGTTTACTATTTGAATCCAAGCTGTTTTTAGCCAAGGCAATGCGGTTTCTTTTGCCCATTTTTTAATCATTTCCCAAAGTTTTTTAATTTTGTCCATTTTCGTTTTTTTAAATATAATTATTTATGTAAATATAAATACTTATAAAAAAATGACGGACAAATACTACCCGTCATTCGTTTATTATATTAAGATATGATTCAAGAGTTCTTTTTTATCATGTCGAAATCTTCGATTGTTTTAATTATTAATATCATAATTTTCATTTAAGAAATACTATCAACTACTTTTCCATTACCCCAACAATTAGTACAAGTTTTTCTTCCACCAGTTGTTTGGTCGTCAGGAAACCAACCCTTCCCCAGACATTCTGGACAATTTGTGACATTCAGTGTTTTAAACTTAATATCTTTCATTACATCAGAAATGTCTTCAATGATAATATAATTACGATACATTTTACTTTTTAGTTCCCAAGTATCATTACTTTCATGACCACGATTCCAACGAACGTAGTATGCTTTGTCTGTTACTATTAATATCGTAACTGATGATATTGCATCCGAACTACCGAATTGCAGTAAGTAGGTGTGATTTAATTCTAAATTTAATTCTGTCATAATAATTAATTAATAAATCCAATTATTTCAATGGTCTTGGGGTCGCAAAGCATTTTCACGACTTTACCATTTATTTCAACATGAACCACCATTTTTTTATTTACAAGACCCTCACGGTGGTAGGTTCTACCTTCTTTACCAGATTTTGTTTTTACCTGATATCCACTATCTTTACTCATAAGATTGTGCTTTGTTTTTTACCAGCAATTATTGTAATAAGTATTGTATGAATATTCTTAATTACCTCATTATAGATAATAATATCCCAACCACCAGAACTTATTTCATCCAGAAATATTTGTATAGCTTCATCACTGTTAAGTTCTCTGGTAAATCTTTTATATCTTATGTATTTTTCCATAATCAATATTTAAACAAAAATAATCAATTCTGATTTAAAAAGCAATATTTTTAGTATTTATAATAAATTAATTTAAAGTAAAAAACTTAATATCATGAGTAAAGAACGAGACATTCAGATTTTAGAGCACAAGATTGCAGAAATCGAAACCAAAATCACTAATTTTGAGAAATATAATATTTCGCAAAAGAAAATTGATAACTTGATGATTAAAAAACTTAAATACGAAACGCAATTAGAGGAATTACAATTTACCTAATAACAGAAATCGGTGGTTAATTAACCACCGATTTTTTTAATAAAAACCTAAAAATAAATTCCCTGTCCCTGTCATATTCAGTTGTCGAAATAATATCATTACAATAGTTTTTATGTTCTGCTTTCCAAAAAGCAATAAAATCATCAATGGTTTTTCGAACCTCTTCTTCAGTTTTTATTTTTCCATTATTATATTTGTGTTTCACAACGAACATTGACCAAGCCTTCCAATCTCTTGACAAATCATTGTAAGTTGTTTTAATATAATTAATTCCAACATCAAAAATTATTGCGAGAATCGGTAGGTCTTCTCTTTTTTTCGCATCCGTTACTTCTAATAATGTTGCATATTTTTGAATTAGTGCGTTTACTTCCTCTGCTCTCCTATTTGTTAAATCTGTCATATGCTTTTGTAGTAATTTGGCAAATTTCAACTTTACCAATAAAGTCATCCAGTGTTTTGGCGTTGCTATAACTCATCGCATTACGTAAATAATGCCCAAAATTCGCAACCCAACCATCCAGATGATATTCTACTTTCCTGAACCTCACAACACCTTCAGAAGTCTTAAAAGTGGTTTTTCCCATTGCTTTTTGTGCTTCCTTAGTACTCATTCCTCTGAAATATTTTTTTACAGGGTATCCTCTGTTATAAAAATATCTGGCAATTTTTTTATTTACCTTTATCCCATATAAATAGTTCTGAGCACAACTTTCAAATGCTTTATTAAAGATACTACCAATCATCACATAATCTGCCCCAAGTGCAAGTGCTTTGATGATATCAGAATAATCCTTCATTCCGCCATCTGCTATAATTGCTGGTGCTTTTTTATCAGGATTCTCTTTTTGAAATTTCATTTTTACTTCAGCAGTTTCATATATCAGTGATGCCATTGGATACCCAACACCACTTTGTTTGGTTGTGAGACATCCACCACCATTTCCAATACCAACCCTAATATAATCAACATCGGTATTTTTTGCATACCAATAGTAGGTATCTGGATTACCGATGTTCCCTATCATTAATGTTATGTCTGGTCTAAGTCTTTTAATTTCCCTGCAATAATCAAAAAGTTTTTGCATATGACCATTGGCGACATCAATCAATATGCGCATATCTTGTCTCAAATTCCTTAGACTGGTTTTTAATTCTTTGTCAATATCATTAAAACCCATACTAACAAATACACCAACTGGAACTAAATGATATTCATCTTTCTTTATTGTACGGGGAAGCGTGACATTAATACCGTTTTCGAGAAAATCAAACATGTTAGTTGTATCGACAACTGTATCCATTGGTGCTGTGAATAATGGTAGCTTAAGATTTTCTAATTTAATTCCTTCATAACGACTAGAAATATGCGTCTTGAACTTAGGAACTATAAGAATATCGTCAAAATCGAACTGCGGTTTTAGATTCTTCATAATATTTTGAAAATGAAAAGAAGTGTGCGTCTTTCTTAAAGAAAATTGTGAAGTTAATGAGGCTTAAGTTCTGAGGCTTAAGTTTTGCTGACATGAATAACAGGATTCTTGACCATTCCAATCTCTATCTTTTACCAATATCAGAATTTAACACGTTTTTCTAAATTACTCGAACACACACTTCGGTACGGTTATTCGTTTTTCGGTATACTGCTTTCCAGCACGTCTAATTCATCATTGGTCATATCACCCCAAGGAATTTCGATTGTGAAATTATATTCATCAATTTCATCCTGAAGTGCATCGACTTTTTTCTGAAAATCAGCAACCAAATTATTACGTTTGATTTCATCGAAATGAACGATGTAGTTCTGGACTTTATCTTGATAGGTCACAACCTGATTTCCTTCAACAACACTGACTTCATTCCAGAAAGCTATTAATGCTTTATATTCGGCAAGTAAATATATCTTTGCCTGAATCTCATGATTAGCTTCATTTATCACGAATTTCAATGCTGTGAGTTCTTCAATTTTATTAAGAAGTTCATTATAAACTTCTCCGAGATTGAATTTTTCTCCATTTTTCGAACCTTCGAGATATGAATTTTTTTCTTTGATTTGCTGTTTTAATTTAGCGATTTCACCCACCAAATTTTTTCGCAGCTTTAATGCCTTGTATAGTTTCATAATTAAATTATTTATCTACAATATTAACTATAATTTATTAGAATTGCAAGCATTTTAAATATTAGTTTTTATTCTGAAATTAATTGACCAACCATTAGGCATAAATTGAGGATTCATTGTATCGACAAAATGTTTTCTCCATAGCTTTACAAAATCTTCAATTTTTTCTTCTGTATCGAGTTGTTTAACCACGTGATAACCGTGGTCATATTCTTGTCGATACTTCTGTTTAAATTTGTATTGTTCTTTAATATGTTCTTCTTTCAGCAATAAATAAAATTTGTATAATTGTATATAATTAAATCTACAAACTTTTTCAATATGAATTCCTGTATATTCTGCAATCTGACGAACTCTTTCGAATTTAACTTCTTCACTTATTCTTCCATATGTCTTAAACAATGAATGGATTGTGTTCAATAAAATGGCATTTTTTCTACCAATTTCTCGTAATTTATGAGTGTATTCTATATTAAATTCACTTATTGTTTTAACACCAAAAATTCTGGCAATTTCATCTTTATATTGTGTTGCTAATTGTTCATATGCAGAATGCACTTCATGATTAATCAGTACCACATCATGATGATTTTTTGATTTATATTTCTCAGGAAAATATGTACGGTAGCAATAAGGAACGATATGATGTCGTTGCAGACCTTCTTCAATGCCTGTAACGACACATATCGCTTCTCGAACACTCTTACCAAATACTTCATTAGTTTCGAAACCATTTCCTTTGGGTTCGAATGTTAACATAATTTTTCCATCAGCAGTTCTTTCAGCCAAACCTCTTTCAAGATACCAAGTGGCTTTCTTCTCTCCACAGGTGAACATATGTGTTCCATTAGGGTGATAAACTTCCCAATTTTCTGCATTAAGATTTTTACTACCGAGTTTTAATATGTTATTTCTGATTTTATTCTTGCTCAAGTCCATCATTATATACTAACATAAAAAAATTTTTAATTTCCTCAAAACTACTATTGAGAATATATGGCTTGAAATTATCGTCACTAAATGTATTTTTAAATTTTGACATTGCAGCACCCAATTCCTTACCTTGAAGATTTGGTAACCATTGCATTACCATATCACCATTAAACTTTTGTGATATGATTTTGTTTTCTCTGTCTTCTTCCTGCAGTTTAGCCAATTGAATTCTGAGTCCAGATTCGACAAAATATTCTGCAATCATTGGAAGATAGATGCATTTATCTTTCTCAAAAGGATATTTAGTATTGATATTATTATCTTTCAAGTAATTCAAAAACAAATGATATGACCCTCTCTTACGATTTCTTTTCTTATCGATACTCTTAAGATTTTCCATTTGAAACATTTCGGCATCAAAGTATTTGCTGTCAATGCAGAAGTTAAAAATTTCTTCCAGAGTATCAAAACCTTTTAAGTATCTGTCATAATCATATCCACCAAATGCAAAGATTTTTCTCGCATCATTGGTAAGCAGGATATCACGAGAATTACTGCCGTGAAAATTTCTGAATTTATAAAACAAACCTTCCCATCCATATGATAAGCCGAACTTATGAAACGTCTTACCCATGATGTTACCAAGTGGGTCATATGAATAATAAATTTTAGCACTTTCCCATTTGGATTCAGGAACTGGAATAAAGTCGATTTGAAATCCTTGATAGTCGAAAGAATATACTCCACCATTAGAATTAATTGCTTTAGGGAGAAAGAATAGTTCAATTTCTTTTCTATAATTAATATTCATTTCTGGGGTTATCTTTACGAGCAAATCCAAATCACCGTGGTCTGCTTTGTTTCGATAACAAGTAACGACATGTGTTTCAACATGTACACCATATTGTTTCGACAAATAAACGTATAGTGATTCTTGAATTTCTTCTCCGATTCTCAGAAATTCTTCAGTGTTTTTTCTTTCAGTGAATACACCGAATCTATTTAATGCTTTACCTCCCATAATAATTTTTTACAATTATACGAAAAATAAAGCAATTATGTTACAACAATTTAAAATATCTTAAAAGTAATTACATCATCAACAATTTCGCTATCAGAAAAAGTCCAATTTTCACTTTCTTCAATACGGTCAAGAAATTCTTGTAATTTATTGAAATCGGCTTGATATCCTTCCTGTAAAAGTTCTTCAGAACTCATTGAATCAAAACCAAAAGATTCTTCCTCATCATCATCATCATTAATGAAATGAATTTCTTCACTATTTTCTGTAATATTATATGACCAAATAATAACGTTTCCATATAATAAAAACTCACCATTTAGGTCTTCGGAATCAAATTCATCTTGAATCGCTTCAAATAACTCATTAATATTCATATATTTTCTATTTATAATAAAATAATTTTTCCATAAATAGAAAATATTATCAGAAAAGCCGTTGTTGTTGGAAAATATTATCAAACAAAGGACAATATATGGTATTAAGTGTCTTTTGTTGGAAAAATATCATCCATAATCAGACATATTATATTTACCAGAAATAACACTTTCACCCTCATCATCACCATATCCGCTTAATTGAGATAAAGCACGTGAACCGCCTTCAACAAACCAAGAAGCGATGTCTGAACGTTGATGAACGACATTCAACATTTTATCTATTGTAGCAACATCCTGCTCGGCAGTTGTGTTTCTAATTAATTGACCAAGAAGTGTTACAAGAGGTTTTAATCCATAGTCACTAATAAAACCACCCATTTTATGTTCTGGGTCTTCCATGTAGTAATCAAAAAATCTTTCCTTCATTTCATCATAGAGCATATTTCTAATATCCTCTTTATTCATACTCTCTGGGTCATTATTCTTATCAACAAAATTTTGTGCAAATGGATGAATTTGGGTATTGCACCTCTCTACTTCAACAGGTTCTTTTTGTTTATATCCTTGAGATGGATTATCGTATGGAATTTCTAATTGACTTGTGTCAACAGGCTTTTCAGGTAATATACAATTAATTTGTTCATTAACCCAATATCCAATATTTTCCTGAAACGCTTCCTCATCACCCCATTGGGTGTGTCCAGCTAAATTAGTCATGATATTGATTTTCATCGTATTATTTATCATGATGTCTTTAATCATTTCCATACCATGTTCGTCACGAACAATTCCTTTATACATATAATCTTCCCAAATTTTCTTTAGTTTCGAAAACGGAATTACTCTCCAAGGAATGTGTTTTGTGAAATCAGAATTGTTTTTATAAAGAAAATCAGTGAACATGTTTTGTTTTAATTCATCTTCTCTTTCAAAGTATGAATATTCAACATCTTCATCATATTCTTTTAGAAATTTGATGCATTCCTCTCTAATTATTTTCCTAATAGATTTCATTAACAATAAATAGTTCAGACTAAAAGAAAAAGGTCAGTTAATGATTAACCTTTTTAAATTTCAATTAAAATTGGGTCATATACACACATATAGTCCTCATCGAGATTACTTCCATTTATGAATGTAGTGTTTTCAATTATCTTAACACCATGTCCACTATGAATGTGTCCAAAACAATGAATCTTTGGTTTAATCCTCTCAACTACTTCAAAATAAAGCGATGGTGAACCAGTGGCTTTCTTATCATAAGCACTCCAATCAAAAATTCCGTAGGGTGGTTGATGCGTAATCAATACATCAGTATCATCAGGAATTGCTTGCCAATGAGGTATAAGTCTTTCTTCTGGCTTATTAAACGCCCAATTCATGAAAGGTAATTGTACTGGTGTACCATAGAATTTTACTCCATCAATAATAACTTCTTGGTCTTCCAAATAAATCACGTTCACGTTTTCTGGAATTTTTTCACGAGCAATTAATCGATTTGTATCAAATAACCAATCGTGATTCCCAGCAATACAAATTTTATATTTATATTGTTCTAATCTGGAAAACCATTTCATGAATTCAACAATCTCATGAGCATGTCCCATACTCGTCATATCACCACAATGAATAATAACATCAGCTTCTGGTAATTTAGCCAGACGCTTATGTTTATTATGAGTATCGGATATTATACAAATTTTCATTTAACTACAAGTAAAATTTTTTATTAAGTTCTTATTTACTAATTCACAAATTAAATAATTAATACTTAATTCAACATCACGAAATACTTTCGAATTAAATAAGTATTCAACAAGGTCTTCTGAATAGTAATTTAATTCAAAATTATAATATGTTTCTTCGTCATTATACCATGCAGTATTAATATCTAATTTAAATGTGTTTCCACTACACACAATTAATTCTGGTAATTCTAGAAATTTACTAATTATACTATCTTTAACATTATTTTTTTCAAGAAAAACTAAGAATTCTTTTTTATCAAATTTTTTTGGATATACGCCCATATTCATTACTTATTACGATAAGCGAAATCAAATCGTTTAGCATATGTTGAATTCTCAACGATTGCGCCAACCTCATATCGATTTCTGTCAATTTTATTTATAAAATCCACTGTTGCAGCAGTAACCTTAAAAGTAGTATCATTACTTTCAACTGCGATAAAATATGTCATACCCAAATAATCTTTAGTTTTATCAGCCACAGGTTTTGCTTGAATTGAAAATTCAGGATTAATTGTTGCTACAACAGGTTTTGTTTTTGCTTGCATTAATTGGTTTTGTACTGTTTTCGTTTTTTCTTGCATATTAAGTTCGAGCATCTCTTTAAGCATTTTCTTATTTGATTGACCATAATCCAAAACCAGAATTAATTGTTTTTTATTAAACTCTTGATATTCTTCAAATGCTTTTGATGCATCTGTATAAACTTTATCAACTCTCTCATTTACATTATCAAATCCATTATTTATGTCGGTTTTTAATTGTTCAATAGCTGTAGTATTTTTATTCAGGCTTTCTTCCAATCTATTCATTTTATTAAAAAATGATGATTTAAATTGCCCAAATACAAATGCAACTCCAATTAAAGTAATTGAAATACTGACAACCCATTTAATTATGAGTTTTGATTTGTTTGGTTTAATATTAACTTCTTCGACAATATCATTAATTATATTTCCCATTACTTCTTGTTTTTATCATTACTTTTATAGGTATAAATACTCTAAATAGAGCAATAATCCCGTTAAATTAACAAAAATAAAGCCAAATTAACTTTGAAGCAATGATATGTCTTTCAATGAATTAAGTCGTAAATCACCCACTTTATACATGATATTCCAAGGTGCTGTGTATAAGTATGTGGTAATTCCAGCATTATTCATTTCAACAAAATTATTATAAAAATCATCGACAAATATATCGACACCTGCTTTTCTTGCTGCATCGACCTTACTCGATTTAAGTTCAAGACTAATTACAGGTTTTTCAGGAAAACCATTTTTCTTCAACCATTGTTCGGTAATTTCACATGTAACTGGTCTTGATGTTATGTAACAATGTGGTTCAAACGAAATTTCCTCTGGACTGATGTGTGGTTTGATATTTAAATAAAAATCATCCAAAGTACCATTTTCACGCATTGCTTTAAATCTTTCTCCGATTTTGGGGTCGAGATACCATGTATTAGGCGTTGGACTGACTTCTGGGTATAATTCGTGCCATGCCAATGTAAAATTAGCAAGAACCCCATCAATATCTAATCCGATTTTAGGTGTTATTTTCATAATTGTGGCACAATAAGTTTTTCTTCTAAAAGATACGCACACATTTTTTTGACTTTTCGTTTCACGACATCTAAATCTCCTGTGGGAATTATAATATCGCTTGAAGCAAAAAGGTCAATATCAAAAGAGTCTTTTGGTTCTAATGGTTTGTTCGGGTCAAAAACTCCGATAATCATATCAAACACATTATCTTCAATACATTTATCAATCTCGGCTTGACTACGCATACCAACATACATATCATTGTGTTTCAGAATTTCTTTTGCCAATTTTGCCTTGTCGAGAATATTATAATCGCATATTAAATTATGCCATTCTGCACGATGATTCATTCGGTCTTCAAAACATTCCATAAATGTTGAATATCCATATTTATCTTTCAATTCATCATAAATGAAAATTTCTGCTGCCATTTCAGACGAACTTTTAAATGACATTCCCGTATATTCTTCAATCATTGCAGCCACGGTATCTTTACCGTGACGCATATGACCAATAATTAATAGTTTGTATTTTCTTTCCATCTTTTCTGTTTTTAAATAGAAATTATTTTTTACGATGTATCCAAATAGGTTCTCCGTAAACGCCAATAGTATCTGATGATTTACTCATAGGTCTTTTTGGCATTTTTAATCCAATAGCACCTTTATATTCAAATTTACCAGTACTGGCAATATAATCATTCATACCATCACAGATTTTAAATAATTTCTTTCTTGTATAGATATCCGAGATGTTAATTACAAGATAACCACCAGATTTAAGATTCTTTGTTCTTAATTCAATTGCTTTGAATAGAAAATCTTGCATCCAAGAATCAAAACTCAGATATTTCTTATATGATTGCTGTTCGCTTTGGTCATATTTTTCTTTATCAAAATACGGTGGCGATGTAAATACCAAATCAAATTCATCCTGTAATTCAATCTGAGGGTCTTCAGCACAATACGGATATAATTTGAATTTCATTGGCGTACCAATTTTCTGATATTCGATAATCTGATTTATATAACCAGCAATCAAACTGAGATTCGGGTCGAAACCCACATATTTTTTTACGAAAGGACTTGCATGAGCACCAAGTATTCTATCACCCCAACCCATACTGAAATCCAGTACGGTTTCGGCTTGGAAATAGTCGTATATATACTTAGCAGCACTTGGTCTGAATTGCGCTGCTATGTACTTTCTAAGCGATATTAGATTACGTAAGACTGTTGGGTTTATCTCAGTTACCTTGAGACTGAAAAGTGCCTTAAATAGCGTTAGACGGAATCTCTCGGTTTCCCACGTCTTTTGTGGTGATGGATAACCAGTTGCATCACATTTCCAACGCTGGACTTGGTGAAAATAATCACTGGCTTTGTTTCCAGCATTTATATTTTCAATGTAATGATGATTGAAACTGTACTTGTAATCGAATTTATTACCCCAAGCACCAGTGGCACTTAATTTTTTTGTTGTTTGCTTTAACAATCGATTATAATCTTCAACCATATCTTGATAACTGATTTCCCGATAAGGTAATTTGATTTCAAATTCCACAATTGCATCACTAATCTGTTGGATTATATGCTCCTGCGTATAATTAGTACACATTTGCCTCCAATTATATTCATCTACATATAATTCGTTGTTAATTACGAAATCTTTGAATATATTAGTCATTCTTAAAATTTTCAATCATTCAAATACTTTTACGTTAAAATTTTCTTCAAGTTTCTTATATGATGCCTCAAATTTTTGGGTGCTAGTCTTAATATCTTCATCAACAGAATAAACTTCCAGTTCGTCAAGTTCCATTTGATAGTCTTCCGTTGATTTGAGTTTTTCGTTTGTACTTTTTTCACGAATATCAGTTATAAATGTGAAAAGTGCACGAAGAAAACCGGGTGGAAGGTCAGGGTGACTCACAATTCTCAATGACCCCAGAGGTCTGTCTGTTCCATTTTCCCTTAATACCCATCTGGCATCCACCCGATGTTCTGTAACAAAACCCCTCAATCTATCCCAATAAGCATTATTTAAATTGATTTCCATTATTCCTCGCTTTGTTTTTCAGGTATAGTTCCCGTTAATGGATTCCATATCTTACCCAAGTCTCTTTCTGGACAACCGTGAAGTTCCATACATTTCACACCCAGAGCAGTAACTTTTCTGACTTCAGCAAGTGCTGCTTCGTCTTCAAGAAAATATACCTTTTCTTTGGCTTTTGCAAGATGATATTCCATGTAATTTATCCATTCAGCAATGGGTTTTTCTTCATCAGGAGTTCCGTTCTTTTCTCTACGTGGACTCCAACGTAGGTCTTGGTATTGCCTTTCAGTATCAAGACGTTTATAAACTTCAGTTCTTTCCATTTTAATTCCGTTTGTTAAGTTAAGTCCAGAAATGACTGTTTGGAACAACCTGCACATAATTAGCACTTTCCACTTTACTTTCCTCTATTTACTTTGCGACTGGCTTTAGCTAATTTGTTTCTGCGCTTACGTTTCTGTTTGTAATCAGAATCAAATTTATTTATGGTTATATTAGTTTGTATTTCTTTATGTTTTTCAACAATAGCCATACCTAACTCATTTTTTCTTGTTGAAATAGATACGGTCTTAACTGGATGTCGGGTTGATTTGTATTTTACTTTAGATTCTTTGAGTTTATGAACAAATACTTCATGTTTTTCTTCATCAGTAAGTTTTCTAACTTCAACAGAATCGATTTCTGGATTAAAGATTTTGAACACGTCTTTACCAACTTCAGTGTCCATAACAGGTCTTAAATAAAATGTTGGAGAAATTTTAATATAATTCTTTTTGTTGTGGTCTTCTTCAGTAATTTCTACTGCATCTTCAACATCTTTCATTATTTTTTCTTCGGCTTCAAGTTCTTCAACATCAACAGGAAGTGTTGCTAATTTTGGATTCTGTAGTTCTTCAGGATTTTGAATTTTTGATTCTTCATGATTCTCGTTTGACATATTTCATGTATTTGAAATAAAATTATTTTGCGTAAAACTAATCAATCTCTGGCAAATATGCAAGAAAAAGGAGGGCAAACCTCCTTTTTTTTATTTATTCCTGATTTTCAACTTCTACTTCAATCAGGTACTTCTCCATAATCCTGTCAATTGTCTTTTGATGATTACGAAGTGGATGAGTTTCTTCGGGATAATGATTCTCAATTTGTGAGAACTTCTTACCTTTGGCTAAACCATATGCAGCATACATCATTCGTAAATCCTCACGATTAACTTGATGTTTATAGGTGGCTTCCCACGCTGGCATTTTTCTTTCACCAACAATCTTTTCAGTTTTTCTCTGATTTTTGTAGAATTTCTGTAATTCAACCATTTTCTTAATATCTTCTTTCATTTTAGCGATATCGAATTTTACTATTGTTTCCATAATAATGTGTATTAAAATTAATATAAGTTATTGATAATGAGACTTCCCATTTTTGGGAAGTGAACTTGACATCGCAATTTGCGACCTCAAATTCTCGATTTGCGAATCTGAGTTTTCACATTATTATGGGGGTCGGATTTGAATCTATGAATCTTTCATTGTTTTAAAATTTAGTTGCGACTTTAACTCCATCTAAAGCCAAATCTAACTTATCAGTATGCTTGCGCATTTCAGGCGTACCATAAAAACAAATCGCAGTCAATTGGTTATCAATATCAGGTTCATGGAACGCTGAAACATGAGCACCATTG
>Ga0172362_10002960_pt1 | contig 14719 bp, 13 predicted proteins | sample LakKivs1_kivu2a2_FD_114534 | JGI IMG/M metagenome (GOLD analysis project Ga0172362, IMG submission 114534) | Sediment microbial communities from Lake Kivu, Rwanda - Sediment s1_kivu2a2 | ecosystem: Environmental > Aquatic > Freshwater > Lake > Sediment | place: Rwanda: Western Province, Lake...
CGGACATTTTGCTGATTCCTCGAAGCAGCTCTGTTTGAACCACAGCCCGTGTTCGCCCAAATGATATCCATGATCGCTCCAGAAAACCACAATTGTATTATCTGAAAGGCCGAGTGAATCAAGCGCGTCGAGAAGTCTGCCGATCTGTGCATCCACAAATGAGATTGCAGCATAATAGGCAAGCTTGCATTCAAGTGCCTGGGCATGAGTTATGCCGAAATAAGGCCACGGATTAGTTGAAGCCAGGGCAGAAGCAGGATAATATTTTTGTGTTGCTTCAGAAATTTCAGGAAGCTTCATCTGCCCTGGTTTGTAAAGATCAAAATACCTCGATGGAGTTATCCATGGACAGTGAGGTTTGTAGAAACCGGCAGCGATAAAAAAGGGTTCATTTCTGTGCTTGCTCATAAGTTCAATAGCCTGTGTGGCTACTTCACCGTCTGTATGCTGATTGTCAGACCCCTCTTTATCCGAATAATAAGCCATCGCCGAACCAAGGCCTCTTTTTGGTGTATAATTTATAACATCAAGCTCAAGAGATGTCTTATCGAGGCCTGCAGGATTAAAACGCTCGGTCCAGGATACTTTATCATCAAGTCCGTTAGTGCCAATGTCACCAGGATTCCCATAATGGTACATCTTGCCTACCCTTGCAACGTAATAACCGTTTTTTATGAACATCTGGGGAAGAGTCTGGATGTTGGGCATATCCTGCCTGAAATGATAGGTCAGATCAAAAACTCTTGTTTTATCAGGTCTCAGTCCTGTCAGAAGTGAACTGCGGCTGGGGCTGCTCAGGGGGAACTGGCAGTAAGCATTCGCAAAGGCGATTCCCTGTGATGCAATACGGTCTATATTTGGTGATTTAACAATGGGATTACCATAGCAGCCAAGGTCATTGTTCATATCGTCAACAGCGATGAAAAGGACATTCTTTTTCCCGTCTTTTGCATATACCGATGATGCCGCAGTTGTTAAAACAAGCGGGGCAATTACAATTTTCAGCAAAGGATTTCTCATGGTAATTTAATAATGGAGTTTTTCAGAATCCTGCTGCCTTCCACCCCTTGCGGTAATCACGGCTTAAATACTTGTTGGCATCAGGATTATTTGTGAATTTAAGATTATCGGAGTCCCATTCAAGCAACTTGTCTGGTTCACGTATTGCCACCGTTCCAAGCAATATGGCTTCTGTCATTGGTCCCGTTTGTGCAAAATGAGACTCGGTTTTCTGACCTCCCAGGCAGGCGACTACAAAGGCTGCATAGTGGTTTCCGGCTTCAAACTCGGGCATTTTGAAGCTTGTAAATTTATCTTCGGGCAGAAGAACAGGGAATCCTCCGTGCGGATTGAGAAGAGCTCCTTCGGTTCCAATCAGCATAGCCGATTCGGCAGGATATTCTCCGGCATACAGATCCGTGATTTCCTTTGGCGGATAGAATTCCCCGTCGAACCATTCCAGCGGAAACAGATCAGATTCAGTTATGCTGGTCCCTGGAAAAATCCATGTTATATGGTCTCCCTGGGGCCAGGTATCACCTCTTCTTTCCGGGGATTCCTGCCATGATTTCTGGACTTCAGCAATGACGGATATTGGTGGTTTCATCCCGACACCTTTCCATACGGCATCGAAGATATGGCATCCGATATCTCCCGACCATCCTGTACCGAAGTCCTGCCATGCCCTCCACTTCATTGGATGATATATTTCGGGAGCATATGGGCGTACCGGCGCTGTTCCTGTCCACAGATCCCAATTCAGGGTAGCAGGTACCTGTTGCCCCTGTGCCGGACGCGGCCCTGACAGCCTGTAATTCTCTACGGCACCAGGGCGGTTCGAGCAAAGATATGCATGCTTCACTTTACCGATCACTCCGTCTCTGATCAGCTGAACTGCTGTTTTGTCTCCCTGCCTTGCAGCTATCTGGGTGCCAAGCTGTGTTATCACTCCGGCTTTAACAGCAGCTTCGGTGAGCTTGCGTACTTCAGCGACATCATGGCACATTGGTTTCTGGCAATAAACATGCTTCCCTTTCCTGATCGCGTTGTATGCAATAATGAAATGATTATGATCCGGAACTGTAACATTCACAGAATCAATATTATCAGCCTCCTTATCAAGAAGTTCCCGCCAGTCAGTGTAAGTGCGGGCATCAGGCAGCGCTTCTGAGGCTTTTTTCAGATTATCGGCATCCACATCGCAAATCGCAACGATTTTAACATTAGGATGTTCCTTAAATTTCTGAAGGTCTGACCATCCCATTCCCCCTACCCCGATGCAGGCATGCTGGAGTATATTGTCATTTGAAGTTTTACCACCGGAAGAGCACCTTATGATAAAAGGCACTGCAAGTGCGGAAGCCGCAGCAGTTTTAATAAACCTGCGACGTGACAGTGAATGATTATTTTCAGACATGATTTAAAGAATTTTTCTTTTGTAAATAAAGATAACTAATTTCTGAAATCGGATCAGGATTATTTCAAAAATTTTTGTAAATTTCCTTTTGTCCGTTTATTTGCAGGTGATAGTCAGAGACTATCCTGCCCATATACGATAATAGGATTCTAGTTGTATTAACGTTATGTACTTAATTCTATAATTATGAAAAGGTTGATTTATTCAGTTTTTTTGATGCTGGCTGTTTCAGCAGCATTGTTGTCTCAGGATGATGCAGAAAACAGTAAAGATCCTGCATTGTTTAACAGGATGCCGGGATTTTATATTTCACGGTGTGATGATCTGCAATTCGATAGCTTCGAATTCCAGGTTGGACCTAATAAAACACAGGCTGTCGAAGGACATTCACTCTTCGTAATATACTGGATTAAAGATAATGTTCAGCAGCCCAGCGCCTTACAGATTATCCGCAATTTTACAAATGCTATAAAGAAAATAGGGGGGCAGGTCGTTTATGAGTTTGAGGATGGAGGGAGTCAGAATGCCATAATGAAAGTAGTTAAAGATGGCAGGGAGACCTGGGCTTATGTGTATTCCACAGGCAATTCATACACATTAAACATTATTGAGAAAGAAGCAATGGCGCAGGATGTGGTGGCAGATGCCAGCAGTATGGCGTCAAGTATAAAAGAGACGGGCAAAGTTGCAGTTTATGGTATCTATTTTGACACAGGTAAATCAACTCTGAAACCAGAATCCCAGCCAACCCTGGAACAGATTTCTAAACTTCTGAAAGCCGATCCGGGCTTGAAACTATACGTGGTTGGGCATACTGATAATACAGGGACATTCGATGCAAATATGAAGCTTTCGATGGACAGGGCAGCGGCTGTTGTAAATGCTCTTATTTCTCAGTTTTCAGTTAACGGTGCAGGTCTCAGAGCATGCGGCGACGGACCAACAGCACCTGTAGCAACAAATGATACTGAAGAAGGGAAGGCTTTAAACCGGAGAGTGGAACTGGTAAAGCAATAGAAATTCTTAAGATAATTTATCCGGAACACAAGTCAGTTAAAATATGAAGAAGATAATATTACTTATTGGTTTTGCATGCTTCATTTCTGTTGATCTTGCCGTAGGCCAGGACCCTGAGCCGGCATGTGCATGCACCCAGCCGGAACTGGTAATCGAACTCGGCGGAAAACTGAAGCTCAACTACAGGGAGATGAACGTATGTACAATGGATGACGGATCTTTGCTTTTAATGGACCGTGATAATGAGGATTACTATATTGTGAAGGGAGGGGTAACCCAGGGTCCGTTTAAGGAGGAAGATCCGAGAATAACAGGATATGAAAGATGCTACCTGGAAAGTACGAGTATTGATGACCTTCTGGGGCGGTATAAGGGAATAGTAAGCAAATCGGGAGAAAAATACCTGATAACAATGGGAGGGAAAAACTACGGGCCTTTTATTGAGATTGCAGATTTTGCTATAACCGCATCCAGAAATAAGTTTGCTGCAATTGCTTATGATAAGGATGGTGAAATGCCGAAACTTTTCACTAACATTCCGAACGCCACTTTTGATATAGTTAATACCTTGAATGCTTTTATGAGCGGAAATATTAAATATGATGAAATTCTCATAATGACAGAAGATAGGGTTCTTAACCTTCAGGGTAAAACTGTTTTGAACATTAAACCGGACAGGATATACTATAATGTATTCCTAGGAAGTGCGGATAACAAATTTGCTTACTACGATGCTGAAAATATTGAATTAAGTGACAAAACTACCCTGACGGAGATTTTTAATCCTCATCTGCTTAAGTCAGGCAGCACGGTTTATCTTGCTTATATGTATTATTCCCCGAAGAGAAAAGCAATAATGCAATGTAAAATTCCTTTTTAAGCTGTAAGTATTTTCAGGCCGATGAAAAAAATATTTGTGATTGTATTTTTTCTGACTTTCTTATGCCAGATCAATGCACAGTTTTATGCCGGTGTGGCACGCCTGAAGATCACACCCGACTCTGCAATATGGCTTGCCGGCTATGCAGCAAGGAACAAACCATCTGACGGTGTTCTGACCGACCTGTGGGCAAAAGCCCTTGTCATTAAGGAGAAAAATGATATCCGGATAGTAATTGTAACAATCGATATTCTGGGATTACCGCATAAGCTTTCAGAAGACATTGCAAAGAGGGTAATTGAAAAATACGGAATTGACCGTTCCCGGCTGCTGCTGAACACATCACATACTCACTCTGCCCCGGTGATCTGGCCATCGCTTCTCGGGATGTATGATTTGAGCACTGGTGATTTGAAGGCTTTAATCCGGTACAGTAATAAACTGGAAGATAATATAGCTGAAGTTGTAGATATGGCTGTCCTCGACTTGAGGCCGTCAAATCTGTCTGTTGCTCACGGTTCAGCAGATTTTGCAATAAACCGCCGGCAGGCAACTGAAAAGGGAGTAGTTATCGGGGTCAATAACTCGGGTCCGGTAGACAATTATGTCCCGGTACTGAAGGTTGAAGATACCGACGGTAAGATAAGAGCTCTGCTGTTTGGGTATGCCTGCCATAATACCACACTTGATATCTACCAGGTCAATGGTGACTATGCAGGTTTTGCCCAGGCAGAAATTGAGAAGGCAAATCAGGGTGTTACAGCCATGTTTATTGCCGGCTGCGGTGCTGATCAGAATCCAAATCCGCGCAGGACAATCGACCTGGCTATACAGCACGGAAAGACTCTCGCCGATGCGGTTCAGAAAACACTGTCAGGAGAATTCTTACCTGTACGTCCTCCCGTGAAGACTTATTTTACAACTGCCAAACTTGAGTTTGCTCCGGTTAATCCTGGCAAGTTTAAGGAGGATATTCTTGGTAACAACCGATATACGCGGAACAGGGCAAGCTTTATCCTGGAGGCAATGGATAAAGGATATGATGTAAGCACTCTTAATTATCCGGTTCAGGCTGTCCGCTTCAGTAATGATTTTACAATCCTTGCATTGGGCGGTGAAGTGGTGGTGGATTATTCGCTTAAAACAAAAAACCGGTACCCGGGAGAGAACCTGTTTGTTGCCGGCTACTCAAATGAGGTGCAGTGTTATATACCTTCAGTGAGAGTGCTGAAGGAAGGCGGTTACGAACCTGAAACCAGCATGATCTATTACGGACTACCCGGCCCTTTTGCGGAAAATGTCGAAGACAGGATTTTTCAGGCCATTGACCTTGTTATGAAGAAAACCGGGGCCGGGAGAAGCCGTAAGTGAGGCAGAAGTATCTACTGTTATCTTATGAAGGACTCTTTTTCTATATTCAGTATCAGATACTTTTAAGGAAATCCACGCTTTCTTTAAAAGTTGTCTCAGGCATTTCAACGAATATATTCTGAGCGCCGCCTGCAGGGAGAGCTGCAAATAATTCTTTCCAGTCAACAATACCTTTACCAATGGGCACCTGCTGTTTCTTATCCTCGGCAATGTCAGCAAGATGTACCGAAATGAATCTCCCGGGATATTTCCTGAAATAATCAGCAGCCTTATAGCCGATAGAGATAACTGCTACCTGGAACTGCATCTTGATATATTCCGGGTGGAACTGATTCATAAGCACATCATAAATAAGCACATCGTCAATTTTTGCGAATTCATTATTGTGGTTATGGAATCCCATCTGGATGCCTCCTTTCTTTGCTTCCTCACCTATCTTGTTGAGTTCATCAGCAGCTTTCTTCCAGTCGTCCATTGTTGCATTCTTTGGCAATCCGAAACTGGAAAGGATCATCTGTGTCTGGCCAAGTTCCAGGGCAAATGCAATCCGTTCACCGAGATTTTCTCTTAATTCCTTCATCACATAATGACAACTAAGGCATTTGAGGCCATTGTCCTGCATGATCTTCTTCATTTCCTTGGCTGAATATTTCATCAGGGGTTCGAAGCCGTAACCGGGAGGTGAGCACATTTCGACGGTCTCAAATCCAAGACCTGACATTCTTTTAAGTGTTTCCGGAAAATCTTTCTGGAGATCCTCCCTGATTGTCCAGATCTGGAAACCAACCGGCATTTTAACAGCCGGGGATGAAATTACAGCTGCATCAGATTTCAGCGGTAACTGTGATACGAGAAACGCTGATCCTAATCCGATCGCACTTTTACCTATAAAATCCCTGCGAGATAATTTTTTCATGGTGTGTGTTTTGTTTATTTATGCCAAGATAATAAATATGGTCCAAAGATGCAACGGCATACTTCGTACACCGAAGCTTTCTTTGATCTACGTAGCTTTAGCATAGTTGGTAGCGAAGGTGTAATAGCTCAACGGTAGAAAAAGTAAAGTAATAATATAAAAAACGATGAAGGTACCTCAAAAGCCTTCTTCTTGCCCCCTACCCCCTGAAGGGGGTTCTATAAGTATCAGATAATCAATAAGTCCCCTTTAGGGGATTTAGGGGCAATAAGAAAAAAACTGACTTTTGAGGCACCCCCTTTTTAGGATACTGGATTCTACAGTTTATATGGTCTCCTGTATTCGTAGTTCATCAGCCTGTGGTTTTCGGCTTCAGGATCATCAACAAATGTAAATGTTGCAGGGTTCCATTTAACAGGCCTCTTGAGTTCATGTGAAATATTTCCAAGGCAGCATGTAATTGCGGTGCTGCAGCCTATTTCGATTGAAGCTATAGGTTTTTTACGCGACCTGACACAATCGATAAAGTTCTGCATATGAGGAGAACTTATTTCGAACTGCAGACCTGCCTGCGTCGGTGCCGGCCGTGCCTGAGTTGCTGCCTGTCCGCCCTGTTGTCCTGCGGGTTGACGACCCTGGGCACCGGTCCTTTGCCCCTGCTGACCCTGTGGCGCCTGCTGCCCTTGTTGCCCTGCAGGACGTTCTGTTCTTGCCTGCGGACGTCTGCCGGCAATATCTGCAGGAATCAATGAAGCATCAGAACATGCAATATAACCGCGGGCGACTTCGATCCATCCTTTAGTCCCGATAAACTTAATACCCTGTGCTGACGGATTATCATCCAGATAAGGTTGTTCGGTCATTACAACGCCCGTTGCATATTTGAATGTCATATAAGGCTGGCCGTTATAGCCTTTGGGTATGATTTCAACAGGGGCCGAACCGTCCATACCTATAGCTGCCTGGGCTATATCAAACATGTGTGCACCCCAGTCGGCAGTATAGCCGTTCCCTGTTTCAAGGTACCAGCGCCATGCACCCCAGAGTGTTTCGTTCTGAACAGGATCGAGAGTGATCTGCGGTGCAAGATCTGAATGGAATACTATTTTATCATCATTAAGAGGACCAAGCCAGAGATTCCAGTTGATGTTTGCCGGGATAGGCATGGCAGGCAGATCGAAAGGTTTTGGAGGATCCCCGACTTTAGCATAAATCTTTTCAATATGGCCTATTGCCCCTGCCTGGACCAGTTCGATGGCTTTCTGAAACTCCCTGCTTGACCGCTGCTGGCTTCCCACCTGGACAACACGCTTATTGTCATTTGCAACCCTGGTCATTTTCAGGGCTTCCTTAATGGTGTAGGAGAGAGGCTTCTGGACATAAACATCCTTCCCTGCCTGGCAGGCATGGATAGTCATCAGAGCATGCCAGTGATCGGGCGAAACAACTTCAACAACATCAATATCCTTGCGTTCGAGAAGCTGTTCATACTGCTCATAAGTGTCGCATCTCGGAGCTAGTCCTTTTGATTTCTGCCACTCCTCAATTGTCTTTTTATAGCGCTGCTGCTTGATGGTATCAACATCACAGCATGCAACTATCTGCAGTCCCGGGGAAGCAGCGAATCCCCTGAAATCTGACAGAGCCTGTCGGCCCAGTCCGATGGTGCCCATTATTATGCGATCGCTGGGCGCTACGCGCATTCCACCGATCATATAGCTTGGCAGGATGGTGAAACCTGTCAGTCCAATGGCAGACATTCCCAGAAAATCGCGCCGGTTAAGTCCTTTTTTTGTTCCTTCTTTCATATAATTTTGAGTTTAGGTTTGGTATTCTAAAAATCAGGCTAAATGTAAAAAAATTATCTTTCTGTTTTAATACAGGAATTATTTTCTGAGGTAAAAAATATGCATAAGCATTAATTCCGGGGCATTTCGTACATTTACGGTACAGTTAAATCATGGAGGGAATTCGTCATGGAAATAACAAATCTTTCATTCGGATCTGTCACGATCGACGGGGAAACATTCGTAAAAGATGTGATCATAGATAACGGCCAGGTAAAAAAGAGGAAAAAGAAAGAATCAAAAAAATACAGCGACAGGTTTGGTCATACACCGCTTTCCCCTGATGAGAAGATCCCATGGAAATGCAAGCGTCTTATCATAGGGACCGGACATAGCTCTTGTCTCCCGGTTATGGAAGAGGTTAATGCTTTAGCCGCAGAAAAAGGGGTGGAGCTTCTTTCAATGAGCACTCCTGAGGCTGTCAAACATGTCAACGACCCTGAAACTAACTTTATTCTTCATCTTACCTGTTGAAGAGCACGATGATAGAACTGATCCCGATAGAAGCGGAATGTCATGCCGGCTACAAGGCGGATGAATATCCGAAATGCTTTATCCTTGATAATGAGAGGTTTGAAATAAGCGAGGTAACCGATCGCTGGTATCAGGGAGACCGGAATCCTGATTTCCCACTGTCAAATTATTTTAAGGTCATAACTTATTCAGGCAAGGAATTCATAATAAAACATGATCTTGCGTGTGATAGGTGGTTTTTATGTCATAGAGAATCAATAAACTGAATATATGTTCATCAAACTGTTTTTAATAGCTCTGCCGGTGTTTTTTGTGATCGATATGATCTGGCTTGTTCTTATTGCAAAGAAATTCTACAACAGGCACATTGGCTTTATGATGAAGCCCGACATTAACTGGTATGCTGCAATTATCTTTTACCTGCTTTTTATTGCCGGTCTCATAGTGTTCGTTATCTTACCTGCTGTTGAGAAACATTCACCTTTACATGCAATATTGTATGGCGCATTATTCGGGCTTATCGCTTATGCCACCTATGATCTGACAAACCTGGCTACAATGAAGGACTGGCCATTGCTGGTCACAATTGTTGACCTGGTATGGGGGATGGTATTATCGGCTTCAGTATCAGTGATCACATATCTGATATTTTCCGGGATAAGCCGGCAATAATTAATCCTGAATTTCATGAGCTCAGAGAAACGACCTTATGTCTGCCCTGCAGAGTTTGCTTACAGCCTCGACAATGTATTGAGAAAGCTGGTGCATAACCCTCGTGAAATTCTGGAACCATACATCAGAAAAGGAATGACTGTCCTGGATCTGGGTTGCGGACCAGGTTATTTTACTGCAGTTCTTGGGGAACTGGTGGGTAAAGAGGGAAGAGTTATTGCTGCTGACATTCAGCAGAAGATGCTTGAGAAAATGACCATGAAGGTAAGACGGGAAGGTATGGAAGACAGAATTGAAGCGCACCTTTGTGAGAGAAACAGAATCGGAATTACATTAAAAGTTGATTTTATCCTTACTTTCTGGATGGTCCATGAAGTTGCCGATCAGGGCAGCTTCTTTGAGGAACTGAAAACCATACTAAATCCGGGAGGCAGAATATGGATTATCGAGCCGAAGATTCATGTGACGGGCAAGGCGTTCCTTCAGATGACAAACAGGCTGGAGGCAGCAGGATTTGAAATAAAAGACCGGCCAAAAGTTGCTTTGAGCCGGTCCGTTTTAATATCTCTCAGAAATCATTGAGTTCAGAAGACCTTATAAGCTGTAAAGGCTTTAGAGGCAATAGAGGCTGTAAAAGCAGCAACAGGCTATCAGGGATCTCATGCCTGTAGCCTGCTTTGCTCATCGTAGTTGCGAATACTTGGGACGAAGGTGAGTCGCCTGATACCTTTGCTACCTGCTTCTGGTTGTTTTTTTATCGTCAGATGATTTTGATTTTTCGCTTCTGGTTGAAGTAGTCTTCCCTTTGCTTTCACTGCTGCTGCTTCTGCTGCCTGCAGACGATCTGACCCCCGACGATGATGATCTTGATGTTCCGGCGGATTGTGTCCTCTGAGCTGATTGCGGTCTTGGAGCGCTTTTGGCTGAAACATTCGGTTCTGACCTGCGGGAAGAACTCACATTCTGTTGCGAAGAAGATTTCGTTACAGTTCTTTCGCTGGTTGTTGCTGAAGGTCTCCGTGAAACACCGGCATTCTGTTCCGACGATGATTTTGTCACAGGTCTTTCCCTGACAGTGGCCTGCGGGTTGGTCGATCTTCCTGCAGTCTGCCCTGATGAAGATTTCGTTATAACCCTTTCATTGGAAGCTGGAGCCGACCTTCTTGCTGTACTGACTGAAGTTCCTTCCGAAGCCTTGCTCTGTGAGGGTTGCGAAACTGGTCTCCTGTACTGACTTACAGGTGTGTTATCCTGTGTCCGCAAGGTGCGGTCAGGATTTGATTTTGTGAAAAGAGCCTCACCATCCCTCCTCTGTTCGGGATGCGAATATGTTGTTTTATAATAGCCTTTGTTTATATTGACAACCACAACCGGGGAGTAAGCACGTATTCCGCTGTAATAGAAATCGTGGTACCGGTTGTACCGGAAATTATCCCAGTGGCGGTAATGTCTGTAATAATGATGGTACCAGTTGTAATGATAACCGTAATAGTAGTGCCAGTAGAATGGATTCCACGGGCGCCAGTAAACCGGGTAATAACCCCAGTACCATGAAGATCTCCATAACACATAGTCAGGCAGATAGATAAATCTTACAACAGGCCAGAGTGAAACTTCATAAGGGGTTGTCCTGACAACCGTCACATTAACCCTGGATGAAGGTCTTCCGGTATATCCGGGGTTAGGAGTTTCGTCATAAATCGGCTCGATGATATAGTTTTTACCGTAAAGATCTTCGTCACCGACCAGCTGTATCTGAACTGATCCGTCGCGGAATTTCTGGACAGTGAATACAGCAACATCCTGGTATTCCTTCTGACCGAGCATTGCCCGCAAAACTATATTATGAACATCTCCGTCAACAAAGTCGGAAACAGTTATGTAATCAACAAGGTTGTCGCCGTTCAGGTCGAGGTTGTTGATTCTGGAATTTTCATCATTGAGGCTTCTTTCAAAGCCTTCAAGGGTTTCGGATTCCTGGAAAAGCTTCATAACTGCATACAGGTTAAGGTTATCGCCGGGCAGGCCGAGATATTCATCGGAGTAGTCCTGTGCCATTACTGTTGTTCCTGAAGCGACCAGGAGTGCGAGAATCGAAGTGAGTATAAGTCTTTTCATGTTCGTAAGTATTATGAAGAACTTTCTCTTCATATCATTAATATCAAATGCCGTACCAAGTTTTAAGGTGGCGTCAGGCTGGGCTCACGCTGAAGCCCGGCAACCGGCTGTATCCGGTAAGCCCTGATATGGACCAGAAGTTGGAAAGTTTGAGGGTTTGCCAGTAAAAAATCCCCTCTTGGGAGGGGTTGTGGGTGGATTAAATCTGGTTAGAAGACTATATTCAAAAATTATAATACTATCGCATATTTTCTTGATTTTCCTGTTCAATCGGCGTACTTTTGATATGTGGACAGTACAATAAGCGGATCGGGCATCCTCGCGGCCTTGCCGCGGGACAGGATTGCATAATTCAGGTAACCTAATTCCGATAACATGGAATCAAAAGATATCTACTCAAACCAAACCTGTTCATACCTGGCATTACGGAAAGCCGTCGGATGGATTGGCATACTGCTTCCGTTTGTACTGTTGTCCGGTGTGCTTCTGGTTTTTAACGGAAAGGGAATTCTCGGCTCCATTAGTCTTTATTACTACAGCGGTATGAGGGACGTTTTTGTTGGTTCTATCTGTTCAATAGCCTTATTTCTCTTTTTCTATAAAGGCTATGACAAATGGGACAACCGGGCTGCAACCCTTGCAGGATTGTTTGCTGTCGGGATTGCACTATTCCCAACTGTTGAGCAAAAACCATATGACTGGATTTCAATAGTTCATTTTTTATGTGCTTCCTCCTTCTTCCTGATACTTGCGGGATATTCAATGTTTTTATTCACCAGGAAAGGTTCTGATCCCACAAGACAAAAGCTGATAAGAAACAAAATCTATATTGTCTGCGGAGCGATAATGATTGCCTGCCTGGCTGCAATACTGGTTTTCTTACTATTTTTCGCAACCGGGCATCCGGAATCCACCTTCGTGTTCTGGGCAGAAACCATTGCTCTTGTCGCTTTCGGTGTCTCATGGCTTACCAAGGGAGGAACGCTCTATCCCGATAAACATGCAGCCAAAGACAAATATAAGGAACCACTCATGGTACTGGATCATGTTGCTATCTGGACCAACAGTCTGGAAGAGCTGAAAGACTACTATTTAAAGTATTTCAATGCGACGGCAGGTGAAAAATACATCAATAGTAAAAAGCATTTTGAAAGTTACTTCCTGTCATTTAAGTCGGGCGCAAGGCTTGAGATAATGAAAATGCCAGGCATCCCGAATAATATGAACGATACTGTTAAAAACCAGCATCTGGGTATTATTCATCTGGCCTTCGGGGTTGATACTAAAGATGAAGTTGAAGTTAAGGTAAAACAACTTGAATCGGACGGATACAAAATTCTAAGCGGTCCCGGAAAGACAGGAGACGGATATTATGAATTTGTAACCCTGGATCCGGACAATAACAGGATAGAGGTTACGGTAAAGTTTTGAAAAGATGCCTGATGATATAGCCTTTCAATTCAGAACAACCGGCACCACTCTCCTCCCTCTGCAATCTCTCTTTTATTTGTATATTTGATAATTCCATGCGACATCCACAACCATGAAAACCTATACACAATATGGCACCTTTTCCATAATAGCCATGGTGATTGCAATTATTTTCTGTACAGGATTACTATTAATCACAGGTCTTAATGAAATTATTCCGGTCCTGATAGTAGGCTTCGTAGTTCTGACCCTTATTATGTGCCTGCTGATATTTTATAAGCTGACAATTACAATTGATGATGAATATCTCTCCTTCAAACTTGGTATCGGGTTGATAAGAAGGCAGTTTCGTTTATCGGATATTGAGAGTTGCTCACCAGTGAGAAATTCGGCGATCTGGGGAATCGGAATCCGGAAGATACCTGGCGGTTGGTTATATAATGTGACAGGAATGGAAGCTATCGAGCTGACCTTCAAGAACAGCAAAAGAAAGATAAGGATAGGTACTGACAGGCCTGTTGAGATCGCCGGGGAGGTCAGCAACAGGGTCATCTCCGGTACAGCAGGATCATATTATGAAAAAGGCAGGTCACAAGGGATGTTTTTACTTTTTGCAATGATAGTTGTCACCATTGCTTTTGTTTTGATATTGATGATAATTGGCAGACAGGAAACTGAAATCACACTGTCAGATTCAGCAATGACCATCAAGGGGATGTACGGATTGGATGTAAAATATGTGGATATTATTCAGGCCGATACCCTGCAGATACTCCCCGGCATAAGGGCCAGAACCAACGGTTTTGCCGCAGGAGGTGCTCTGAAAGGGCGCTTTAAGCTGGATGACGGATCGAATGTAATGTTATTTATTATAAAAGGAATACCTCCTTATCTTTTAGTGAAGACTCAATCAAAAACCATTTACCTTAATTCCCGTACCCCATCGCGGACAAGAGAAATTTATCAGACATTACAGGCCAGAATCCCTGGAAACCTTTAAAATTGCGGACACCTTTCTTCCGTATGTCATATTAGTTTAGTTACACCAGGATTATTTTCCGGACCATTTTTCCGGATTCTCCCGGATATATTTCCGGATGCGGGATAATTCAATTCTAGTGTGGATGATATGGTCCTGAAATTTGGTTTGCCAATCAAAGTCCAGATTCATTTTTCTAGCATAGGTAGTAACTGCTGATTTGACCCCTCTGATGACAGATGATAGGTTTTTCTTTTGTGGTCCAAATTTGTTTTTAAATTCTATTGTGGAAGCACAATGCATTGTGCCTCCACAATGGTTTTCAATCAGGATTTGATTGTACTTATTGTCCCCGAAAACAATAATGGCATGAAAATGGTCTGGCATTACCACAAATTCATCAAGGTAAATATTCATGTCAGGTCTTTTTTCCGGAGTTGCCAGCCATTCTGTCTGAAGGCATTTTCCTAGTTCTGAAAGTATCATTTCACCATTTTCAATTCTGCCGAAATAGTGGATCTTATTTCTAGTACATATGGTTACAAAATATTTACCTGCAGAGGAATAATTATACCCCTTGTATCTCATTGAATTATGA
>Ga0172362_10002967_pt1 | contig 14710 bp, 19 predicted proteins | sample LakKivs1_kivu2a2_FD_114534 | JGI IMG/M metagenome (GOLD analysis project Ga0172362, IMG submission 114534) | Sediment microbial communities from Lake Kivu, Rwanda - Sediment s1_kivu2a2 | ecosystem: Environmental > Aquatic > Freshwater > Lake > Sediment | place: Rwanda: Western Province, Lake...
CCCTGACAAACACGAACAGTATGCTTTCCTCTTGGTGTTAAATAAAACTGGGTATAAAAAGTTAAAACACCATATATTTCTACAGGGAAAATATTCAACTCTTTAGCAATTAGTTCTACTGACTCATGGGGTATGTAACCATATTCTTTTTGAACATCTTGTAAAAGTGGGATTAACACACCTTTGGTTTTACCATGTTTTTTGATTAGCTTTTTTGTTTGAGAAAGATTAACTGCCATTTTTGATTCCTTCTAAACTAAGAGAGGTTTAACCGTATCCGTTAACGAGGTTTGTTTTTAAAGGTTTATGATAGGTTAAAAACACTGTTTTTGGTTTAATATACTAAAAATTTATTAATCATATTGTTATGTTTTAAAAAAGCTGGTGTTAAAAATTGAAGTGTATCTTTGTTTCTGATTTACATGGGGATATTAAACGTTTCAGAAAACTGTTTAGTATAATAGAAAATGAAAAACCTGATGGTGTTTTTGTTGGTGGAGATATATTACCCAATGGTTTTTCAGTAAAAGGAGATATCAAAGATTTTTTAGAAGAAGAATTTTTTAATCCTATTAACAATGTAAAAAAAATTAAAAATATACGTTTTTTTGTAATAATGGGTAATGATGACCCAAGGGTTTTTGAAAAACTTTTTTTAGATGCTGATAAAAAAGGTTTAATTGATTATGTACATAATAAAACCATTAATTTTGATGAGGTTTTTGTTACAGGATACTCTTATGTGCCACCTACGCCTTTTCAACTAAAAGACTGGGAGAAATATGATGTTTCACGTTATTTAGATGTTGGCGCGGTTTCACCTGAGGAAGGGATTAGAACAATTGATGTAGATAAAGATGAAATACAACACTCGACCATTTCAGAAGACCTCAAAAATCTATCTAAAAATGCGCCTATTGATAAAATAATTTTTCTTTTTCATTCACCACCATATAAAAGCCTTCTTGATAGAGCAGGCTTAGATAATAAAAAAGTGGATCATGCACCAGTTGATGTTCATGTTGGTAGTATTGCTATACAAAGATTTATTAAAAAAAGACAACCTTTTTTAACTTTGCATGGTCATGTACATGAAACAGTTAGATTAACTGGTGAATGGAGAGAGAAAACTGGTAAAACATTTTCTTTTTCTGCGGTCCATGATGGGCCTGAGCTAGCAGTTATTAGATTTGGTACAAATGATTTAGAAAATGCCTCTCGTGAGATTATAAAAACATCTTAATTAACACCAAATTTTAGTCAGAACGTTTAAATGATGATTTTAGTGGAGGACAGGATATCTCTTGGATCATATCAACAAGATATACTATTTTACCTGCGTCACATACATCAAAACATTCCCTGCAGGATAAACATTTATCTGACGCCCCAGGGACAAGGGTAACAGTACGGTTAACACCGCGTCCTACAAAGCATACAGCATTATTCTTTTTGATTTCCCTGCAGTATCTCACACACAAACCACAAAGATTGCATGGTGTTTCTGGGTTTTCCAGTTGTTTAAAACGGGATTCTTTAATTCCAAGTTGATTAGCAATCTCAACATGTGTACCAGATGGAGTCAATGAGAGTACCAACTCAGCAAGTATCCTTCGGATTTTTTCAACATCCTTGGTGTTAGTATCAACAATCAGTCCTTCCTCTACAGGATAACAACATGATGCAACAAGTTTTTTACGATTATTTTTCTCGATTTCTACCATACAAAAACGACATGCACCAAATGGTTTAAGTCTTTCATCATGGCAAAGATTTGGAATATTTATACCTGCTTTCTCAGCAGCCTGAATAATTGTCATTCCTTCTTCGGCTTTAACATTTTTTCCATTAATCTGTAAAGAAATATTTTTCATGTTTTTCACCCTGCCACAATTGTTTTTTCTTTTTTATTTTTTTTTTTTTCACCAGTTTTTTTGACAACAGCATCAAATTTACACACATCAAAACATGTTCCACATTTTGTGCATTTCTCGATATGTATCACATGGGGTTCTTTTTTCTGACCTGTTATTGCGTTTGTTGGACAATTCTTTAAACAAAGGCCACATGCTTTACATTTCTTCGGGTCGATATAATAGGTGATTAGTGGTTTGCAGACTTTTGCTGGGCATTCGCCACGAAGATGAGCTTCATATTCGTTTCTGAAATATTTAAGAGTGCTAAGAATAGGGTTTGGCGCTGTTTGACCAAGGGCACATAAGGATGCCATTTGGACAACCTCAGATAGTTCTTGTAATAATTCAATATCTTTTTCTGTGGCATCTCCACTTGTTATCTTATCAAGGATTTGAATCATATGACGTAGGCCTTCACGACATGGAATACATTTACCACAGGATTCATCAGCAAGGAAATTAACGAAATAACGTGCTACATCAACCATGCAGGTGTCCTCATCCATTACAATCATTCCACCTGAGCCCATCATTGAACCCACCTTGGAAAGTTCATCAAAATCTACATGCAGATCTAAGAGATTTTCAGGTATACAACCTCCAGAGGGGCCTCCTGTTTGTACTGCTTTTAATTTTTTACCATTTGGTATGCCGCCTCCGATATCATATATGATTTCACGTAAGGTTATACCCATGGGTACTTCGACAAGTCCTGTGTTGTTGACATTTCCTACTAATGAAAATATTTTTGTTCCCTTGCTATCTTTAGTGCCAATATCACTAAACCATTTTGAACCATTATTTATTATAAAAGGAACATTTGCCCAGGTTTCCACATTGTTTAGGCAGGTTGGTTTATTCCATACACCACTTATTGCAGTATGAATATATTTTGATCTTGGTTCTCCAACACAGCCTTCTACTGCTGACATAAGAGCACTTGATTCACCAGAAACAAATGCACCAGCACCTCGATGTATCGTTATATCAAAATCAAACCCTGAGCCAAGTATATTTTTACCAAGAAAACCATATTCCCTTGCCTGTTTTATAGCCTGTTCAGTGTTTTCAACGGCAAGAGGATACTCTTGACGTATGTAGATATATCCCTGGTTTGAACCAATAGCATAAGCACCTATAATAAAGCCTTCAATTACACTATGTGGGTTACCTTCCATAAGGCTTCTATCCATATATGCACCAGGGTCGCCTTCATCACAGTTAACGATAACATATTTAGGTGTCTCAGATGCGTTACGTGTTGTCTCCCATTTCCGCCCAGCTGGGAACCCACCACCGCCTCGTCCTCGAAGATTTGAGTTTTTAACTTCATCAAGAACTTGGGTTGGTTTCATCTCAAGAAGTGCTTTTGTTAAGGCCTTGTATCCGCCAAGAGCAATGTAATCATCTATGTCCTTGGGATCGATTCTTCTGTTATTACCAAAAATAAGTCTTTTTTGGTTTTTATAAAAAGGTATCTCAGATTCTGTAACAATTTTTTTATCAGTCTTCTTATCAGTATAAAGCAGACGATCAACAGTTTTACCTTGTGCCAAGGTCTGAGTTACGATTTCTGATACATCCGCGGGTTTTACTTGAAGATAACATATCTCTTTTGGATAAATAACAACAACTGGTCCTTTTTCACAGAAACCATGACAACCTGTTCTTTTAACATCTACTTTGTTTTCCAGTTTTTGTTTTTTAATTTCTTCTATAAAAGCTTTAACAACATTTTCACTGGTATACGCTTGGCAACCAGTTCCAGAGCAAATTGAAACAACAGTGTTTTTACTGTTTTTTTTGTTTATAAGATTTTTTCTAAGTTTTTCTAAATCGGATGCTGTTTTTAATTTTTCCATTTTTTCACCTTATTTTTATCAAATAAAATTTACATCCTACTGAGCAATAATTTTTTCTTCAACCTTTTTTGTATCTTTTTGGTAATCTGAAAGTATATCCCCTACTTTTGAGGGGGTTAGTTTCCCATGGTATTCCTCGTCAACCATCATTACAGGTCCTAAAGCACAACAACCCAGGCAGTTCACGCTTTCTAATGTGAATTTAAAATCAGAGGTTGTTTCTCCTGATTTAATTCCTAAAAATTGTTCTGCTGCTTGTAAGATTTTTGGTCCACCTCTTACATGACATGCTGTTCCTAAACAGACTCTAACTAGATGTTTTCCTCTTGGTTCTAAGCTAAATGCTTTGTAAAAAGTAGCGATGTTTAGGATCTGGGACATTGGTATGTCTAATCTTTCAGAAACCCATAGTAACGCAGGTTTCGGAAGCCAACTATTTTTTGCTTGGATTTTAAGAAGTATCTGTATTAGTGCACTTTTTTCACCGTTGTATTCATCTATTATTTGATCAACATCTTTTAATTCTTGAACCAGTTGTTTTACTGCATCTTCTTTTTGTTTGATTTTTTTAAGTTCATTTAGATGATGTATTGCTTCTTGTTCAAGTTTTTTTAATTCCATATTTAATGGAGGACGATCAAGACCAAGAGCATAGTATTCAGAGAGAATTTCTAATCCTCTTAGTAAAACATCTGTTTTACTTAACTCTGAGTTTTTTTGTAATTTAGATAATGCTTTTGTTTGTTCTTTGGTTAGTCTCACTCCTACAAAATCAGTTTTGTTTTTTTCTTTTGCCATATTTATCCATTCTTGTTAAACGGTTTAACACCATTTTTAAAACCAGTAAAAACAGATTAGTTATAAAGTTTTTGGCGATTGGGTGATAACAATAAATTAAAAGTCATTCAATGTTATATTAATATTATATTTAGTTTGTAAAAATTAGGTTTTTTAAATTGAGCCTAAAATAACTACAAATAAAATCCCTATAATAAAAGAAAATATTGTGGAATGCTCAGGGTTTTTTCCAAAAGAGGTTGGAAGTATTTTATCACCTGTGATATATATCATAAATCCCGCGGTCGCTCCAACTATGAAACCAGTAGCAGAGGAGGTTATTTGATCGTATAAAAATGTTGCAACAAGATATCCAACTAAAATCGGAATCGCGGTAGATGATGAAAGAAGAAAAGACTTGACTCGTTTTTTTGTGCAGTAAAAATATGGTGCAGAGGTGCATATTCCTTCAGGAATATTATGTATCGCGATTGCTAAAGCAACTATTAAACCGATTTTTATTCCTGATACTTTCCATAGTGCAATAGCCATGCCTTCTGGAAAATTATGTAAAAATATACCTATAATCAAATATATCGCTGTTAATTTCAAATTTCCCTGTTCTGGTAAGCAGAGTTCTGGGTGAATATGTGGGATGAGTTTATCCAATGCAAACATAATTATTACACCCGTGGTAACACCAGCAACACAAATGAGCACAGAAGAGAGACGAAGGCTTTCGGGGATTAATTGAAGAAAAGAAATTGATAGCATTACCCCTCCTGCAAATGCTAACATGATATACATGAATCTCTCAGAAGGGCGTTTCAACACACCAATAAGTGAACCTATGACTGGGCTGATTACAGCAAGGAAAAGAACTAGTAGTATATCTGGTTGGACTTGCGTCATTTTCTATTCATCTCCAAAATAACATAAGCATATGATAATTATTATGATCGTATCATTGTCAACATCATCTTGAATTTTTTTACTGCTTTCACCGCATGAGGTTCATTAGCTGGCATCATGATCATCTCACCGTTTTTTAGATGAAATGGCTCACCAGAGATTGTTATCTCTGCTTCACCATCAAGAATATGTACCAAGGCGTCAAAAGGTGCTTTATGCTCGCTTAACCCTTGCCTCTCATCAAAAGCAAAAAAAGTAATAGTCCCTGTTTTTTTATCCACTATTGTTTTACTAACTATAGCATCTTTTTGATAATCAGCCAGATCAGTTGATTTTATAACGTTTGATAATAAATTTTTTGTATTTTTTTCCACTCTCATCCCTCTTTTATCTTGTTTGAAAGTTGTTTACCTATTTCAATAATTTTCTGCAGATCCTCATCTGTTGGGGGACCATTTATTTCAAGTGTACCAACAACATTGATGTTCGTAGGAGATAACAGTTCAGATGCCTGTCTTAATGATCCACCACCCCAACCAAAAGAGCTCAGTACTACAGCATGTTTAAGCGGTGGACGTAATGCTTTTACCAGATAAGATGCGTATACAGCTAATGGATGCATCCCACCTAGAACAGTTGGTGCACCTAGTACTATCCCACGTGAATCAACAAGATCCTTTGCAATATCACCAAGATCGGCATGAACAAGATTATGAATACTGATTTCTAATCCTTCTTCTCTTAGTGTTTCAACCATGGTTTTTATCATTTTTTCAGTGGATTTCCACATGCTCACATAAACAATGATGACTTTGTGTTTTGTTTCACTCTTAGTCCATCCAGTATAGGCATCAATAATTTTTTTAGGATTACGATAAATAGGACCATGACTCGGGGCGATAAAATCGATTTTTAGTTCCTTTATTTTTTCCATAGCTTTTTTACCCATGTTATTGAAAGGCATCATTATCTCACCAAAATACCGCTGAGCAAAAACCATGAGTTCCTCAACATCCTCATCATAGGTGCCTTGTGCTGTGTGTGCACCAAAAAAATCACATGGAAAAAGAACCTTGTTTTCAACTAGATAAGTAAACATGGTTTCTGGCCAGTGAAGCCATGAAGCATCAATAAATTGAAGTGTTTTACCACCAAGATTTATGGTATCCTTCTCATGTACTTTTTTTATTCGTTTTTCAGGTACGTTATAATAAATATTAGCCATTTTTGCGCCTTTTTCAGATGTAACTAGAATTGTTTTTTTGTTCATATCAAGTATATATGGTATAGAGCCAGCATGGTCTGGTTCTGCATGGTTCATAATGAGATAATCAAGGTTTTTAACATCAGATACATCATTAATTCTACCTGCTAGTTCTTTTTCAAAACCAGGGTTTACTGTATCAATAAGAGCAGTTTTTTCTTTGCCTTTAACCAGATAAGAGTTATATGTTGTACCCTGTGGCAGTGGGATAAGGGCATCAAAAAGTTTACGATTCCAATCTTTCACTCCAACAGAAAAAACTCCTTCAACTATCTTAGGTATGTTATATTGTTTCATCTAATTATCAACTCCCAAAGTGTTTTGGAATGTAGCCTTTGGTACTTAAAATAATTGATTGTACTTTTTTTAATATTTTAGTATACATTAAGGAATTTGAACATAAAAGTAATAATGAAAAAATAATGTTTTCTGTTGTTAATTCATATAGAGAAATATTATTAATCTGTGAAAACATCAGTTTTTTTAAATGGTAAAAAAAGTAGATGAAATTGCAAACGAGATAAAGCTTATTGGTTGTTGTGGTGCATATTGTAAGACCTGTCCGCCTCTTATTGAGAATTATTGTAAGGGTTGCAAATTAGGATATGATACCGGCAAAAGGGATATTAATGATGCTAAGTGCAAAATGAAAGTATGCTGTTTTAAGGAAAAAAATCTTGAAACCTGTGCGGATTGTTCAGATTACTCAAAATGCAAGATTATTCTTGATTTTCATAGTAAGAATGGGTATAAATATAAGAAATATAAACAATCTATTGAGTTCATAAGAAAAAGAGGATATGAAGAATTTTTAAAAGCTACCAAAGATTGGAAACGTGCTTACGGTCGACTGGATGAATGTTCATAACAATTCTAAATCATTTACCATTTTAGTATACTTCTCATGTTTACAGAATAATTTTACAGAAATGGATTGAGCACTCTGAAGGCAATACCACCGATTATTATTGCTAACACAATTTCAAACAGTGTTATTTCCAAAGCATGTTTCCAACCAGTTTCTTTTACCATAGCAGCAATTGTCGCAATACATGGAACATATATCATAATCACCAACGCAAAAACTACCATTTGTAAGGGTGACATCACAGAACTAATATCTGATGTTCCGGCAACAACAGTAAGTAAAACAAGCGCTGCCTCTTTTCTTAAAATTCCAAAAATAAATAGAAAACCAGTGAACGCTGGTAACCCAAGCCAGATGACAGTCACAGGGCGTAATGCATCTGAAATCATAGGAAGCACGTTTGTCAATCTCATTGCTTCAACAATTACACTTCCAATAATAATTAACGGTATAGCAGTTAGAAGAAACGGTTTAAACCTGACCCAAGCTTGTTTAATAACAACCTTTGCAGATGGAGTTCTGTATGATGGCATTTCCATAATAATACCTACAGATGTACCAGGTAAAATTTTATTGAGTAATCTACCAACGAGGAAAATTAGCAGGAAATCAAAAATATAGAGAGCAACTGCCCATTGCACACCAACAAAAGCACCTACTAACCCAAGAATTACAACGGTTCTTGCTGAACATGGAACAAGCGTTGAAAGAACCACAGCGATTAACCGATCACGATTTGTCTCCATGATCCTGCATCCCGCACAAGCAGGAACATTACAACCAAAAGCAACCAACAATGGCATACATGCTTTACCATGAAGACCCATAGTGTGACAAGGACGATCCATCAAATAAGCAACCTTTGGCAAATAACCTGAGTCCTCAAGCACACCAAGAATCAGATAAAACGGTAAAATAAAACCAAGAGCAACAGCAAGTGAAGCATAAAAACCAACTACCCCACCATTCCATGCAAGTTCAGACCAAAAACCTGAAATATTTGGGTTAAAATTTTCAAATAAAATCTGTATATTTTCTGTTAGCCATCCACCAAAAAAAGAAATAACTCCAAGTATTGCAAGCATTACAGTAAATAAAACAACGTATCCCCAAAAGCTATGCATAGTCAAAACATCAAGCCGTTCACCCTTTGATGGTTTCTGCGGTGGCTCGTGTGTCTGTATTTCAGATGCAATTCGTGCAGCTGTAGCATAGCGTTCTGCAGAGATAACAGTTGCACAAGGTTCTTTATGAATTTTTTCTAGCTCCTTACAAAGATCTTTTGCTACACCCACAATATTTGGAGTTTTTTCTTGTACAATTCGCATGATTTCTACATCTTCTTCTAAAAGTTTTATTGCAGTCCATCGCAAAGGATAACCTAAATCAGTTTGTCTAAGTTCAGACTCAAGATGTTCTATGCGTTTTTCAATTTCAGGACCATATTTTATCCTTAACTTATTTTGTTTTATTTTATTTTTAACCAGTTCAAGTGATTCATCAACAATTTCATGCACACCAATTCCTTTTGTTGCAGCAGTTGGTACAACAGGCAATCCTAAAATCTCTCCGAGCAGTTGATAGTTGATGTTTATTCCTTTTTTCTTAGCTATATCAACCAAGTTTACAGCAAGAACCAAGGGGGCCTGCATTTCAATAAGCTGAAGAGTAAAAAACAGGTTTCTTTCAAGTGCTGTCGCATCAACAACATTTACAACAACATCAGGATGACCAAGTGCGATATATTCACGAGACACTAATTCTTCCTGAGAATATGTTGATAATGAATAAATGCCAGGTAAATCAATAACCTTTATATTTTTCCCATGATGAACTAATAAACCCTCCGCTTTTTCTACGGTTTTACCAGGCCAATTTCCAATGATTTGACCAAGACCAGTGAGCTGATTAAATATGACGCTCTTTCCAACATTTGCATTCCCAGCAAGAGCTATCGTAAGATCTAGTTTTTGCATTTAGGCGCCTTCGGTTTGGATAAAAATCTTGTCAGCAATACCTCTTCCAATAACAACTTTGCATTCTCTAACACAGATCTCAATTGGTCCTTTTAATGGAGCCTCACGCACAAGAGATACAGGAGTTCCATTAGTCAACCCGAGATCACAAAGTCTTTGGACAACATTTCTCCCACCTCTAATAAACACGACTTTTCCTTTTTGACCTGGTTTCAATGTTGTTATTGATGTAAGTTTTTGTTTTCGTTTCTCTTGTATAATCTTATCTTCAGATAGACATTCATTGCAGCTTTTTACATCAATGTTGCATGGTGGTATTGGTGATCCATGTGGACATTCTGTTGGTACTCCCAGTGTTTTACATAATGCTTGTTCTGTTTCATCAGTTATTACATGTTCCATTTTACAGGCTTGATCATGGATATGCTCTTTTGGAAGATGTAAAACTTTCTCAAGGAAAACCTCTAAAAGTCTATGTTTTCGTTTAATACGTGTTACAATGTTTTCTCCTTTTTTTGTGAGAGATGCACCTTGATATGGTTCATATTTTACAAGACCATCCCGATCCATACGTTGTAAAACTTCAGTTACACTTGCTGGTGCATTTTTTAATCGTTGTGCGATCTCTGTTGTTTTTGCTTTACCTTTTATTCCAGCGATATCATAGATGGCTTCAAGGTATTCTTCAACTTGTTCTTGGGGCATAACTTCTCACTATATATACTATAGAATCATCTAAAATATAAATATTTCGGTCGACCTAAATTTTATTAATAGTATATGTGCTAACAAAAAAAATCTAAAAACGGACGCGGATGATAGTTGCGTGTTTTACTTCAGTAAATTATGAATAATTTTCTAAGAAGAGAGACTAATTAATAGTATATACGAATCCTAAATGACCCAAGATAAAAAAGTAATATTCTGGTTTATTTTGTTATAAATATTAAAAATGATTGTTCTGACAAAAAATCTAAACTTTTTTGCATAACATATCCTGCTCGTTTCATTTCCTCAAACAGTATGTCTTGAGGAATGAAGTGCCGATGCAATCTTTGAAAACTGAAAAATCCTCCACGTCCATCATATTCAATGATAACAATTTTTCCATTTTGTTTTAATGTCTCTTTTAATTTTTGAAAATAATTGATTCGATCTGAGAGATGATGAGTAACATTTCGCAGGAAGATATAATCAAATGTATGGTTTGGAAGATCGGGGTATTCTGATGGAGTAAATACTGTAATTACATTGTTTAAACCTTGTTCAGTGGCTTGTTTCTTGATAAATGCTAAGAATTCCTGGTTGGTATCCACAGCATAGACTCGCCCTTTATCCCCTACGGCTTGTGCAAACCTTAGGGCAAAATATCCTCCACCAGATCCGATATCAGCTATATTTTGTCCTGATTTCAATGAAAGAGTTTGTATGATTTGATCTGCTTTATATTTTGGTTGAGCTGCTCTTTTATTAAACATATTTGCTTTCTTATTGCCCATTTTTTAATTTCACTCCTAAGATTAATTTTTTCAGCGAAAAGTCTGTATGAAATTTTTCATTTCACTGCCTTTCATATAAATTTCTGTTAATTCTAAGGCGGTTTGTTTATCTAAACCTTGTTTTATCAGTTCTTTTCTAAAAACTTTACCAGCTTTTTTTGCTTCTCTTTTAAATCTTAGAAAAACCCTACCGAATCTAAATAGTAGAGTAGGAAGTGATGGGAGAATAATACCAAATATTTTGATTGATGTTACTCTCTCTTCTTCGTTTACGTTTTTTTGCATAATTGTTCCCAATTTTTAATCATGATCGTGGTGGTTACCAAATTTTCCCATCATCTTTCCAAGATTTAAGGTTGATAGATATTGGCTTGTAAGCTCGTATGCTTGCTCATCGGTCATCCCTGCTGCCTTTAGTTCTTTATAAAATATTGCTGCTGCCTGTGCATATTTTTTAGCACTTTCAGCACTATAAAGAAGGCTGCTTAACTCCTTTAAAAGACCTGGTATTTTTTCGCCTATAATATCTAATATTTCTTTTATTTTTTCGGGGTCTGGCATTCTATCATGTTCTGACATATTTTTTATTCCTCCATTTTTTTCTTAAAAGTATGTACTGTGGTCATTTTATATATGAAAACCGAGCATTTGTGACCACTTCTTAATCACTGTTTCATTCAGACTATAAACATAAAGCGATCCTTTTAGTTGTTTTTGAATTATGTTTTTTTCTTCTAAATAACGCAATTTTTCCCGAATTATTCTTCTTGAAGCAGTTCCTCTTTTGCTTCTTACTAACTCTTCGATTTGTGAAATATTCTGATTAGTTTTTTCTAATAGAACCTTTACAATATCTTTTGATATAGGGTCTTTTAATTCAGGTATAGCCATGTCTGGAGTTAGACCACCCCGGTCAATCAAAATACTAATTAATCTCATATAATTCTGAGTGACTTTACTTACATCTTGTAGTGGTGTGATTATTGTTGAAAGCATTTTTTCTAATTCACTGATTCTTTTATTAAGTTCTTTGACTTCTTCAGCTAAATCCTTTTTTTCCACGAAGAATGAATTAAACATATAGTAAAAAGAATTTTTGATTAAACAAGAGTCTTTATAAATAATCTTTTTACATTAATTATTACCAAAAAGATCCTTTATATCGATTTGTAGCTGGGCAACCAAAACATCGATTCTCAGAGAAAGCCTCACAGGTTTTATATTCCACTCCACATGGAGGTTTATTTGACCTTTCAACAATTTTTATGGGCATAATAAAATCCTTTATACTTGATATTATAATATTAAAATCCGCGCTTTGAACATCTTTATCTGGGCGTATCCTACAGTCGATTATTGATTCAAGAGATGCTAAATCCTCACCCGCAAATAACAACATTAGGTTTTCACTACCGGATACAACAAAACCATTTAAAAAAAAGGGACAGTTTCGAAACATATTCAAAATTTTTGTTGTATTAGTTGTTCGAACCATTACTTTTGCAAGATATATTCCTACCTTGTTGATATTTGCTCCAGTGATTTGTTCGAGTATTCCTCTTTCTTTTAATTTTTTTATACGCATTGCTACTGAAGGTTGAGAGAGTTTTACTATTTTAGCAATCTCTTCTTGAGACATGTCTTGTTTATCGTGAAGCAAAGAAATTATTTTTTTATCTTTATCATCTAGTCTGCTTTTTGATTGCGGCATATTTTTACCTCATTAAAACGAATATAATATTAGTAATATTTGTTATATATATTAATATTACCTATAAAAAATAGGCAAAAATAGTTTTTTTGGCTATAATTATTATAGCAATGTTTATAATTTATTGTCTATGTAGATAGACATCATGATTGAAATTTATGAAAAGGAGGTGAAATAGAAAATGCCTGGCGGCGACAGAACAGGACCTTGGGGGCTTGGACCTAGAACCGGACGAGCAGCAGGATACTGCACAGGATACAATATGCCTGGTTACACGAAACCTGGATTCGGCAGAGGCAGGGGTCGAGGTTTCGGACGAGGATTCTGGGGACGTGGTAGAGGTTTCGGATGGAGAGGAATATATCCATATCCGGCACCGTACTACCCTGAAACAATTCCAGAACCTACGTGTGAGGAAGAAAAAGCCTATTTAGAGGACATGGTAAAAGGTTTAGAAGAAGAAATAAAAAACATAAGACAAAGGCTTAGTGAATTATCAAAAGAAAAAAAGGAAGCTTCAAAATAAAACCATAAAGCTTCCCTGTCTTTCTTTCTATTACAAAACAAAGAATAATAAATTAAGATAAAAACATTTAGGTGAAAAACACTATGGAACAAAAAGGTTATGATAATTTAAAAATCACAAAAAATCTAAGCAAAATAAAACATAAAATAATTGTATTAAGCGGTAAAGGTGGTGTTGGAAAAAGCACAGTTTCCGCAAATCTAGCATTTGCTCTTTCAAAAAAAGGGTATAATGTAGGATTGTTAGACAGTGATTTTCATGGACCAAGTATCCCAAAGATACTTGGCATTGAGAATAAAAAACCATTACCTACTGCTACTGGTTTTGATCCGGTCTTAGTATCACCAAATTTAAAGGTTATGTCAATAGGTCTTCTTCTTGAAGATAATGATTCACCAGTGATTTGGCGTGGGCCATTAAAAATGGGAGTAGCAAAACAGTTTATCGGTGATGTGAACTGGGGTGAACTAGATTATTTGATTATTGATCTTCCCCCAGGCACCGGCGACGAGCCTTTGAGCATCGCTCAGCTTATACCTAATAGTGACGGTGCAGTTATAGTAACTACCCCACAGGATGTTGCATTAGTAAGTGTAAGAAAATCAATTAATTTTGTTAAGAAAATGAATATGCCTGTTATTGGGATTATTGAGAACATGAGCGGTTTTATCTGCCCTCATTGTAAAAAATCTGTTGACATTTTCAAAACTGGTGGCGGACTTAAAGCATCAAAGGATCTACAAGTTTCATTTCTTGGTAAAGTCCCTATTGATCCAAAGATAGTGTTAACTGGTGATAGTGGCGTGCCATTCCTTGATAAAAATGCTTCGTCAGATGCTGGCAAAGCATTTACAAACATTGTAGAAAGAATTGAACAAATTATGAATAAAGGGAGATAAAAAATATGCCAAGGGGACGAGGTGGTGGAGGATTCGGACGATGCGGGGGCAGGGGTCTAGGCGGCGGATATGGTATGGGCCCATGTGGAGAATGCATCTGTCCGAATTGTGGTCATCGGCAGCCTCATCAACGAGGCGTTCCTTGTTATACGCTAAAATGTCCAAAGTGTGGTGTGTTGATGACAAGACCTTATCAGTAGTTTGATGGTGCAAAACCCAGGGTGAATAAATATGAAAAACACAGGAAAAAACAAAGAATTGGATGACAAAGAAAAGATTAAAAATTTCTTAGTAAAATTAGGATTTATCTGTAATAGTTCTAAATCAGCTCAACATCTAATATATTCAAAAAATGGGGAAGTTATTATGATAAAAAATAGTAAAAAATGAAAAAGGTGAAAATAAAAATGAAAATATGTATATCATCAACAGGAAAAAATTTAGATGCAGTTGTTGACCAACGATTCGGTAGATGCCAGTATTTTTTAATTGTTGATACG
>Ga0172362_10002969_pt1 | contig 14702 bp, 11 predicted proteins | sample LakKivs1_kivu2a2_FD_114534 | JGI IMG/M metagenome (GOLD analysis project Ga0172362, IMG submission 114534) | Sediment microbial communities from Lake Kivu, Rwanda - Sediment s1_kivu2a2 | ecosystem: Environmental > Aquatic > Freshwater > Lake > Sediment | place: Rwanda: Western Province, Lake...
CCCCCTTCAAGATAGAAAGAGGGACTTGATTTTCATTGGGGACATTGATTATTCTAAGCGGTTTTTTTTCGAGGTTTTTATGATATTGTAAGATAATATAATAGTTTTTTAGTTTGGATTTCAAAGTTTAAATAAAATAATATGAAAGCAAGTTTTCTTATCCTTGTTATTTTTTGTACAGTGATTGGAAGTTATCCGGGGATGACATTTGCAATGTCAAGTTCAAATTATTCTCTCGAGGTTTTTTCAATAAACATTGGCGGAGAGCAGCAAACCTCTACTAATTATCAATCAGACGATACCATCGGTGAATTTATTAGTGGTTTATTAGATAGCGTTTCTTATAAATTAGAATTAGGGTATCAATGGTTGCTTGGTCTTTTTAGCTCTTCTATAACTGTAATCTTGCCAAACGGGGGGGAAAATTGGGAAGTAGGGCAGATAGAGGAAATTAGTTGGAGCTCTACCGGGATTATCACTAATGTTCGAATTGAATATTCAAACGATGATTTTGTTTCTAATATTAATCTAATTATTACCTCAACACCTAATGATGGAAGTTATTCCTGGGAAGTTCCTAATAATCCGGGTAAAACATTTAAAATAAGGATTAGTGACGCAGACGAAGCTGATATCTCTGATACAAGTGATGACTATTTTGAGATTTCTTCTCCTGGGGTAACTGTCATTCCATCAAGTTTTGTTGGTAAAGAAGAAGAAAAACCAGAAGAAGAGCCAGAAGAGGAACCGGAAGAAGAAGTATCTAAAGAAGAGCAGCCTGGGGATAAAAAAGTAGAAGAAGAGATATTAGAGGAGGAAAAATTGGAAGAAATTCCCGGAATTTTCCCGGAGGGCGAGGAGGTTCCTGAAAAGGTATTACCAGAAAAGGAAATACCAGAGAGGAAAACGTTGCAAGAAAGACTCACTGCTCTTGTTTCGGGGATAATAAAATGGTTGGGAGAGTCGGAAGGGTTAAAGAAACTGAAAGAACTGAGAGAAAATGAAACAATAATTAAGATAAATGATCAGATTATTACTCCCGCTGTAGTCCCGACAGCTCTTATTTTAAATACTGTTAAATTTGGTTTAATCACTTTTCCTCTTTTAATTCCCAATTTCCCATTTATTTTAGCCCAACTTCTTGGTTTATTAACAGGACTTTTTAGAAAGAAACGTGAACCTTGGGGGGTAGTATTTAGCACTTTTAACCAGAAACCATTGGGAGGGGTAATAGTTAGAATTTATGAGAAACAAACTGACAAATTAAGAGAAACACAGATTACTGACATACGGGGAAGATTTGGTTTTTTGGTTGGTCCCGGACAATATTATATTGAAGCTCAAAAGCCAGGTTATATTCTTTCAACTGCTAAAAAAGAATTTATTTTTAATGGGCGACAAATAACTCCTTACAAGGGAGAGGTTATTGATATCAAAGGAGAAGAAAAAGGAGAAAAAGAAGGAGGATTAATCAATGTTTTCATCCCTCTTGATCCTGATACATTTCTTGTTCCTGCCAAACGCTTAGTATTGTTTAAGCTATTTAATAAAGTTGAATCATCGTTAAGAAAGGTCAATCCCTATATTTTTGTTTCTGGATTTTCTTTCTCTGGTTTTGCTTTATTTGTTACTCCTATCACCTATAACAAGGTAATTTTTGTTATGTATCTTTTTCTACTCGGAGCGAATATCATTACTTCCTTAAATTTGAGAAAACAGTATGGCGTGATAAAAGATTCCAAAACAAAATTATCTTTAAGCTCAGTGTTAGTTAGACTTTTTGATGCTGAATATGGCCAGTTGGCCCAAGAGAGAATAACCGACCAAAATGGGAAGTACAGATTTTTAGTTTCGCCTGGCACTTACTACCTTGTAATTTTGAAAGAAGGATATCAGATTTTTCAAAGTGATCTCTTGGTTGTTAAACCAGAGAAAGCCATTGAGAAGGACTTTGAATTAGAAAGACTAATATGAATATTCTCATTTTCCAAAATCTCTATATTTTCTTTTCAGCACTGGTTATAATTTGTCTTTTTTTGATAGAAATCTTAACTATTCGAAGTAAGAAAAAAACCGAGCTTCAGGAAACAGCCATTAATTATTTATTTGATGGGTTGGTTATAATTGATAGATCAAGAATAGTAAGAGGATTGAATCCAAAAGCCGAGGAGATGTTGGGTATTCAGAAAAAGAAAATAGTTGGTAAAATCTTCCCTGAAAAACTGAAAGCTACATATTTTCAAAACCTTGTCAAAGTAATTTCTGTGATGGCCGAGGAAGGGAAACGGGGATGGAAAGATATAATTGTTGAAAAGCCGAGAAGGTTAGTGCTTCGAGTAACGCCAATCCCTATTTTTGATGAAAAAAGAAAATGGACAGGATATGTTTTTATTCTTCATGATGTCACGCGAGAAAAGGAAATTGATAAAATTAAATCGGAATTTATCACTATTGCCGCCCATAAATTAAGGACGCCTCTTTCAGAAGTAAAATGGGGGATCGGTTCATTAATGACCGAGAAAGAGAAATTATCTTCTAATCAAAGAGAACTTTTAGAAAATTGTTATCAAGCAAATGATAGGATGATTTTCGAGGTAAATAGCTTACTTAATGTATCTGAACTTGAAAAAGGACTTTTTAAATATAAATTTAGATTTGAATCTTTAGAGAATATAGTGGCTGAAGTTGTCCAGAATATGAGCGAATTTGCGAAAAAACAAGGAATTTCTTTGAAATATCAGGAACCACCAGAAACTTTGCCCGAGGTAAAAGTAGATAAAGATAAAATAAGTATAGTTGTTCATAATCTTTTAGATAACGCTTTAAGATATACTCCAAAAGAAGGTAAAGTATTAATTAGGATTAGAGAAAAAGATAAATTTCTCGTAGTTTCTATTAAAGATACGGGGATAGGCATATCTTCTCCGGAACAAAAATGGGCATTCACTAAATTTTTCAGAAGTGAAAGGGCAATGAAGATACATACAGAAGGTCTTGGTTTGAATCTTTTTGTCGTTAAAAATATTGTTGAAAAACATAAAGGAAAAATCTGGTTTCAGTCTAAAGAAAACTGGGGAAGTATCTTCTATTTTAAATTACCAATCTAAAGAAACTATTCCTTTTCCCAGATTATTTAGAGTTTTGAGTTAATTGTTGATTAAGTTTTTTTAAAAAATAATCTATGATATGATTATGATATAATAAGCAGTATCCGTTTAAAAAATTTTACTTCTTTTTATCTCATCAAACTTTTATGAATAATCATTATAAACTTTTAGTAATTATTTTCCTGACGACGTTTCTATTACTTGGTAATTTTAGTGTTACCTCGGCCGCCTTTAATAAACAAATTAACATTCAGGGCAGACTAACCGATAGCTTCGGTAGTGTAGTAGCTGATGGAACTTATAATATGAGGTTTAAACTCTATGCCACTTCAACCGGAGGTACTGCTCTATGGACTGAAACATGTACTTCAACTAATAGAGTGACAATTGCTAGTGGTCTTTTTTCTCATTATTTAGGTTCAATGACTTCTCTTTCAGATTTTGATTTCAACCAAACTCTTTGGTTAGGTGTAGAAATCGGAGGGACGGGCGATTCTCCTATTTGGGATGGTGAAATGACTCCTCGAAAAAAACTCGGAGCAGTTCCGGCCTCTTTTGAATCTGATAAATTAGATGGACTTGACTCTTCCCAATTTTTGCGCTCCGATGCTGCTGATACAATGAATGCTTCCAGTTCTGATACCCTACTCACTGTTCAGCAAGATGGCTCAGGAAATATTTTAGATTTAAGAACAGCTGTTTCTTCGAAATTTATTGTTGATAATAATGGCAATGTCGGCATCGGGACAACAACGCCGAGTGCTAAACTTCAGGTTCAAGATGGATCCGTTCTGTTTAGTGGAGCCACGGGTACGACGCCTATTTCAGGAGGAGGAACAAGATTAATGTGGATTCCTTCAAAATATGCTTTTAGGGCAGGATATGTGGAAAGTACAGAATGGGATGATGAGAATATTGGAAATTACTCAATTGCCATGGGGTATTCAACAGTTGCCGGTGGCATAGGCTCAACCGCAATGGGATTTGGGACAGGGGCCATTGGAGATTACTCAACCGCAATGGGAAATATGACATATGCCGGTGGCATAGGCTCAACCGCAATGGGGGGCGAAACATTTACTGAAGGAGCTTACTCAACCGCAATGGGAAATATGACATATGCCGGTGGCATAGGCTCAACCGCAATGGGATTTGGGACAGGGGCCATTGGAGATTACTCAACCGCAATTGGCTGGGGAATAGGAGCAGTAGGTGATTTTTCAGTTGCAATTGGGTTAGATGGCAGTATAGAGCCAGGCACTGTCTTTGTTTCGCAAGAGAATACAATGGCAATAATGGGTGGTAAGCTTGGTATTGGGACTGTGGGCCCGACCAGCTTGCTTGAGATTTCTGCTGATGACGCCAACCCGACTTTAACAATAACCAACGCTTCAACCACAGCAGATTACAACCCGACATTAGCTTTTAGAAAGGGGACGAGTGATAAGTGGAAGATTTACCTGGATGATGCTGACGGTGATAAATTAAAGATCGCTACTGGAACGGCTGATATAATGACGATGTTAGAAAGTGGCAGGGTTGGCATTGGGACAAGTACACCAGTAGGAGATGCAGTATTAACTGTTACAGGTGGGACCACAGGAGTTTATGGTTATGGAGTGGGGACATCTGGTCTGTGGACAGGTATGGCTCATGGCTATTTGGGAAAAGTAGATAAAGATAATACTGTTGCCTATGGTGTTTACGGCTTAGCAGTGGAAGATGAATCGTTTCCAAGCTCTGCTTATGGGGTTTATGGCGAAGGTATGACTGCCGGTATTTATGGAAAAGGAGGAACTGGGGTTGGTGGGGTTGGTTTGGCTGGGAAGTTTGAAGGAGAGCTGAGAATTCAGGGCACTTCCACCACTCCTTTATTTAATGTGATGACTTCATCAACTGCCTCAGCGTTGTATGTCAGCAATATTGGCAGCGTCGGCATCGGGACAACAACGCCTCAAGCTAAATTGCAGGTCGCAGGTCATATTTATCCCGATGATACAACTGGCACCTTATATAACCTTGGTTCAGCAACTTATAAATGGGCTAATCTCTATGCGGCGACGACCACCGTTGGAGACATAGTGTTTAGCAATGAATTCAGGATAGTTGAGGCGATAAGTTCGCCAGATTCTTTAATTTTTCTTAACCAGAATAAAGAAAGAATTGCTGAGTTAGATGAAACAGGAAATCTCTGGGTAAGAAAACTAACTGTGGAAGAAAATACCGATGGCCAAATTCTCAATCTCTCTTCTGGAGAATTAAAAACAGGCCTTGCCTCGTTAGGCCTGATTATCTCGGAAAATGGTTCTTTAGAAGTTCAAAGACTAAAAACTCAGGAATTATGTGTTGGTGAGATTTGTATAAATGAGAGTCAATTGAGAATATTACTTAATAATGCAGGAATAATATCTTCAAATCCAGCCGCACCAACTGAGGGGACAAGAGATGAAGAAAAGATTGATGAAGATTGCGATTGTGGTATAGCCGCTTGCGACGCCAGTAAAAATTTAACAGGCGAATGTCAAAATACTTGCATTGACGGTATTTGTCAAACTTGTATTCCAATCTGTATCTGTATTGATGGTTTTGTTGACTGTGATGGTGATGGCTCTGGCACTGATGTTAATGGCTGTGAAACCCAAGGACAATGCCTTATCCCGGACGCTGACCCGGACATGGCAAATACCACGGAAGAAGAATAAATTTATTCTAAGTGGATTCTTTTTTCCAATTTTTCCAATTTCTCTTTCAGGAAGGGATAATTTTTTAATTCTGGGTCAATTTGTAAAACTTCTTTGGCCGCTATTCTTGTTTTTTCAACCAATTCAATATCTTTCAAAGAAGCCATAACAAAATCAGGTACGCCCCACTGTCGCTGGCCGGTCAGGTCGCCGGGTCCTCTTAATTTTAAATCTTTTTCTGCCAGCTCAAAGCCGTCTTGAAATTTTGTCATTGCTTTTAACCGCGGATTGTTTAGGAATTCGGAAAATAAAAAGCAGTATGATTGGTATTTGCTCCTTCCTACCCTTCCTCTAAACTGATGAAGCTGAGCTAATCCGAATTTGTCAGCGCCTTCAATCATCATTATGGTGGCATTCGGAAAATCAATTCCTACTTCTATAACCGAAGTTGAGACGAGGATATCGGTTTTTCTGTTTTTAAAATTTTTAAGCACTTTTTCTTTTTCTTCTGTTTTCATTTTGCCGTGGAGCATGCCAATATTCAAATCGGGAAAAATATTTTTTGACAACTTTTCGTATTCTTCCTTGACTGCCTTTACTTCCGCCCAAAGATAATTTCTTTTATTCAAAGCTTCTTCAATTTGGCGGGCCGGCCCAGCCGTAACTTTAGCGGAGGAGGGTTCAATTCTCGGGCAAACCACAAACACTTGTTTGCCGGACTTTACCTCTTTTCTAATAAAATCGTAAGCTGGTTGTCTTTTTTCTGGCCGGATGATTTCAGTGATTATTTTTTTCCTTCCCTCGGGCATTTCTTTTATCAAAGATAAATCCAAATCTCCGTAAATTGTCAGAGCCAGCGTTCTGGGGATGGGGGTGGCTGACATGGAAAGAAGGTGGGGAATATATTTTTGTTGACGGCATAATCTTGCTCTTTGTTCTATTCCAAAACGGTGCTGCTCGTCAACAATTACCAGCCCCAGTTTTTTGAATTTTACTTTTTCTTGAATTAAGGCATGAGTGCCAATTAAAATAGCCACCTTACCCTGCTTTATTTTTTCTATAATTTCTTTTCTTTTGATTTCCCTGCCGTTTAAAAAATTTTCTTTTCCCGTAATCAAACCAATTTTTATTCCGAATCCTTTTAATAAAGTAGTTATGGTCTTGAAATGTTGTTTGGCCAGAATTTCGGTCGGCGCCATAAAGGCAATTTGAAGTTCGGATTTGGCCGTGTTCAGGGCGGCCATGGTAGCTACCACTGTTTTTCCAGAACCCACATCGCCATCCAAAAGCCGATTCATTGGCTTTGTTTTTTCCAAATCTTTTAAAATCTGCCAGGCTGCTTTTTTCTGGTCAAGGGTTAATTTGAAAGGCAATTTTTTTACAAATTTTTTGACTGGTTCAAGATTAATGGGAATAACGATTGCTTTTTCTCTGGCTAACCTCATTTTTTCAGAGAGAATGGCTAAAGATAGGTCAAAAAGTTCTTCAAAAACAAATCTTTTTTTAGCCAATTCAGCTTTTTCTAAAGTATCGGGAAAATGAATCTGCCAGATTGCTTCTTTAATCGGCCAAAGCTCGTGTTTTTTCAATACTTCATTCTTCGGCAGAGTTTCTGGAATTTTATCTTTTATTTTGGTTAAAAGCGGTTTAATAATAAACCTCAGCCAGCGCGAGGACATTCCTTCGGTTTCAGGATAAACCGGAATTATTCTGCCAATATGGGTAGAATCAAAATTTAAATTCTCAGAATTTTGGGGCGGTATCAGACGAAGCTTTCCTTCGTCAAGGTTTTGGAAAGCGAAGCCGGGAATTTTTTCATAAGCCGGGCTTGATAAATATTTTTTTCCGGATTTCAGAACCATTTTGCCGGCCAGAAAAACAAAATCACCCTTTTTCAAGGTGTTTATTAGATAGGGCTGATTGAACCAGATAACTCTAATTTTCCCTGATTCGTCGTTTATTTCAGCTTCGGTCAGGTACATTCTTTTCCTGAAAGTTCTGATGTTTTTGATTTTAATAATTTTTCCCTGCAGACAGACAATTTTTCCGGTCTCTGCTTTTGAAATCGGAATTATATCGGAAAAATCCTCATAGCGGTGAGGAAAATGAAAAATAAGTTGGCCCACGGTTTCAATCCCCAGTCTTTTTAATTTTTTTTGGTATTGAGGGCCGACGCGAGGAATTTCTTCAATAGGAGTAGATAAATCCATGTGCCCTCGAGAAGAATCGAACTTCTATCTGAAGCTCCGCGGGCTCCCGTTCTATCCATTAAACTACGAGGGCAAATACTAGTTTAGAATAGCATAAAAAAGTAAATATTTCCAGAGACAAATCTTATTTTTATGGTAATATGGAGGTATAGCAGAATTAATCTAATTCTATGAGAGTCTTCTTCCCGAAAGGAAAACAAAGAAAATTTATAAATGGGGTTATTTCTCACCTTTCCATTAAAGAAATTGCGAAATTATGTAATTTTTCTGAAAGAACTATTAGAGACTGGCGCCGTGAAAAATTTTTGGTGGATTTTAAATCATTAAAGATAATATGTAAAAAAACTGGTCTCAAGATTCCTCCTAATATTAAATTAAGAGATCGTTATTGGTACACCACAAAAGGTGCTCGTAAGGGCGGATTAGCAGTTTTTAAAAAATACGGAAGAATTGGTGGAAATCCAGAGTATCGAAAAAAGAAATGGTATGAATGGTGGGAGCGAGAGGGTAAATATAAGACGAATATTATTAGTCTTGCTAAGCCTATCAATAAGCCTAATTTTTCAGAAAAACTTGCTGAATTTGTAGGCATTATATTGGGTGACGGCGGTATTAGCAAAAGCCAGATTACAATCACTCTCCATTCTGAAAACGATAAGGAATATAGTAGGTTCGTGGTTAATTTGATAAAAAAATTATTTAATGTTTATATCGGCACTTGCCATAGAAAAGATTCTAAAGCAACTAGTTATAATATTTCACGGACCAAATTGATTCATTTCTGTATAGAAAAGCTTGGGCTTAAACAGGGAAATAAAATTAAACAACAAGTGGATATTCCAGAGTGGATTAAGAAAAATAAATTATATTCAATTGCTTGCGTTCGAGGCCTCGTTGATACCGATGGATGCATTTTTACTCATCGTTATAAATCAAAAGGCAAATGGTACAGCTACAAGAAACTATCTTTTACGAGTTATTCCGAACCGCTTCGTCAATCTGTATTTCGCATTTTCAGAAACAATAAATTAAATCCTAGATTTGCTCAACGGAGAGATGTACGTCTTGATAGTATAAAAGATATGCATAAATATTTCCGGATAATTGACTCCCATAATCCAAACCACTTGAAAAGATATAAAAATTAAGTTATGATGTTTTATATTGGAGGAGTGAGAGCGAACTGGTAAGCTCGCACCCTGCTAAGGTGTTACCCTGTAATAGGGTGTGTGGGTTCGAGTCCCACCTCCTCCGCCAAAAATAAAAACATCATCAAGGAGGAGTGCCAGAGCCAGGTTTATTGGGATGGTTTTGAAAACCATTGTAGGTGAAATACCCTACCGCAGGTTCGAATCCTGCCTCCTCCGCCAATAAAAAACCGGCATTGCCAATTTTTTTAATTTGTTTAACATCCGATGTTAAACACTCTAGAATTTGTCCTGACCGGGCTTGGCTCTGGCAACAACAATGCCGATGATTTCTTTTGCTCCAGCTATTCTCAGAACCCGGGCTGCTTCTTCCATGGTGGAGCCGCTGGTATAAACATCATCAACCAATAGAATATTTCTGTTTTTGACTAATTGCCTGTCTTTTATTAGAAATGCCCCTCTGACGTTTTCTTTTCTTGCCTCATCAGTGAGCTTAACCTGAGGAATTGTTTCTTTTCCTTTTGTTATCGCTCGGGAGTTTTGAATTAAAGGAATTTTTAAAAATTTAGCTAATTCTTTGCTCAGTTCCTCTGCTTGATTGAATCCCCTCCACCTTAATCTCTTTTTGTCTAAGGGTACGGGAATTAGAATAAAATCAGCCCCATGAGAAGCTTTTTGGTCCAGAGCTTCGTGAAGAAAATCAGGCTTGTTGTCCATTAATTGAAAGTGAGTTATAATTAAATAAGAAAGGGAGGGGGCCAGTTCTTTGACAAAAGGTTCATATTTAAACAGCTTTATTAATTTTTTAATTAAAGGATTTTTATAATCAACGGCAAAATATAAATCGTTAAGATTCTGAGTAGAATAATTTCGGTGGAAGCCGGATATTTCAAGCAGTTCTTGACAATCTTGGCAAAGGTAGTTTCCTTCTTTTTGACAGTTAAAACAGAATTTGGGAAAAAGAATGTCAAGAATAAGGTTTTTAATCTTTATCCCCATGATTGTCTTTTTATGGTATGGTATAATAATAGTATAACAGAGGAACATCACTATGTGGAATCCTTTTAAAACATTGGTACCCAAAAAATTTTTGGGAGTAGATATCGGGACATCTCACATTAAAATAGTGGAGATATCTAAATCTGGTCACGGCAAGAAATTAGAAAATTATGGTCAACTTTCTGGCTCTGCTTTTTATGAGAAGCCCTTCAGAACATTGGAAAAAAATACCCTCTTTCTTTCCAACCAGGATATTGTTAAAGTAATAAAAGCAATAACAGAAGAAGCAGGAATTAAAACCAAACAAGTTGTTTTTTCCATTCCAGATTTCTCCTCCCTTTTCACCAATTTTGAACTGCCGCCAATGACCAAAGAAGAATTGCCCCAGGCGATTAGATATGAAGCAAGACAGCATATTCCCCTTCCCTTAGCCGAGGTGACTCTTGACTGGCAGATAATTGAAAGCAAGCCTTTGGACGAGAAAAAGACAAGTTTTAAAATTCTTCTGGTGGCTGTACCCAATGAAGTTGTTAATCAATACCAAGAAATTGCCCGAGTTTCTCACTTAGAATTATTTGCTTTGGAAGCTGAAGCCTTTAGTCTGGTGAGGTCTTTGGTGGCTGAAGATGAAAAGAAACTGATTGCTTTAATAGATATTGGCGCCCGAAGCACGACTTGTAGTATTATTGATAAAAGAATTTTGAAAACATCCCACAGTTTTGATATATCAGGTAACGATCTTACCTCAACGTTGACCAAAGGGTTAAATATTAGTTTTAGCGAGGCCGAAAAATTAAAAAAACAATATGGCCTTGAGGGTCTGAATGACACGGGGTTGGGAAGAGAAGGTCAAACTGTCAGAGAAATCTTGCTTCCTTTAATTGATCTTATTTTAAGAGAAATTAAGGAAATTTTGAATAATTTTTACCAGCAAGAAAGAAAAGAGGTTGAAAAAGTCATAATTGCTGGCAGCACAGCTTTGCTTCCCGGCTTGAAAGAGTATTTTCAACAATCTCTTGACAATAAAGAAGTGAAAATTGGCAATCCGTTTTCCAATATTTTTTACCCGCCCATTTTAGAAAAAACCTTAATGGAGATGGGTCCAAGCTTTGCCATTGCTATAGGTTCCGCTTTGAGGGGATTGGAACATTGACTACCGAGCTTTTGCGAAGCAAAAGTGAAGGGGAAGAAGAAACGAAGTTTCTTCGCCCAATATATGTTTTTTTATATAAGATATGTTATAATTAATATATATGGTTGAAATCATTCCCAAAGAACCTCCAAAACTATCAACAGGATTAAGTATTTTATTCTATTCTGCTATTTTTCTTTTGTCTATTTGTGTTATTGGTTATTTTGTCTTAAATAACTCATTGAAAAAGGCAGAAGCAGAGCTGGCAGATTTAGAATTAGATTTAATTAAAGAAATGCCGCCAGAAAAAATTTCTCTTGAGAAAGAAATTTTAGCCTATAAAAATAAAATTGACAAATTTTCTTATTTGCTTGAACAACATTTGGCAGTTTCAAGATTTTTTGAAATTATCCAAAAAACAACTCATCCTCAGGTCTGGTTCTCTAAATTTGATTTAAGTTCTCGTCCGGGCCAGCTTAAAATTTTCGGCGAAACCCAAAATTTCGAAACTCTGGGACAGCAGATTCTTATTTTGAGAGAAGAGGCGACAATAAACAGGGTCAACTTAGAAAAAGTTTCCATAGGCAAAGAAGGAAAAATTAATTTTGATTTATTACTTTTTTTTAACCCGGAAGAATAATGGCCAAATTTGATTCTTCAAACAATTTAATTGAGTATGCACCGATTATTACTATCGTCTCATTTCTGATTGTTATAGTTATTACAGCGGTGAGTTTATGGCCCAAGTTTCAAGAATTAAAAATCATTCAGCAGAAGGTTGAAGAAAAAAGACTAGAACTTCAAACAAAAAAAGAATATTTCTTGAAACTTGGTGAGACCAAGAGTAGGTTAGAAGCGTACCAGGAAGAGGTATCTAAAATTAATTCTGCTTTACCGGACAACCCTTCCCTTCCTTCTTTATTTAACTATCTTCAAAAAACTTCTTCTGAGCTGGGCTTGGTTTTAGAGAAAATAAATCCTTTTACTGTTTCTTTTTCTCAGGACTTGCCAAATCTTCAAGAAACTGTTTTCAATATTGAGGTTTCGGGCTCTTATTCTTCTTTCAGAAACCTTCTTTCATTTTTAGAAAAATCATCCCGATTAATCGAAGTAGAAAACATTTCTTTTTCTTTCTCGGAAGAAAAGAAAGAATCCTTTGTTTTTAATTTAAAGCTTAAAGTTTTCAGTTATTAATATGGCCATTATTTTTACTAAACGAGAGAAAAGACAGAGCGCTTTAATTATAGTTTTTGCTTTGGTAGTTATAATTACCATTATTGTTCTTTGGCGGGGATTTTTTGGAAAAGAAAGCCCGGCCCTGCCCGAAGAAGTTTTTTTGCCGCCTCCAAAGGAAGTAAAAATTAATTTTAAAATCCTTGAACATCCAAAATTAAAGGAGTTGCAACCCTTTACGGAAATTGAGCCATTTAGAGAAATTCCTCCCACCGAGGATGAACCAGGAAAGAAAATAGGCAGAGAAAATCCATTTATACCTTATTAAAAGCTTCCCACAGAGGAGATGGGGTAAGCCCGTCAGGGCGAGCGACTAACTATGACGCTACTGCAACAACTGGTAGAAAAAGGAATACTAAAAAATAGAGAAAAAGTTGCTTTTTTGGAACATGAAATCAAAGAATCCGGCAGGAGAGAAGAAGAAGTAATTTTGAGAGAAGGAATTGTTCCGGAAAGAGTTTTATTTAACTTAAAAAGTGAAAATTTAAAAATACCCCTGAAAGAAATATCTGGTGAACAGGTTTCTTTAAAAACTTTGGAATTAATTCCCGAAGAAACGGTCAAATATTATCAGATGATTCCTATTCAGAAGACAGAAAAGTTTTTGGAAGTAGGAATGCTTTATCCCGATGATTTAAAAGCTCAGGAGGCCTTGAAGTTCTTTGCCAGACAAGGAAATTTTGATTACAAAGTTTTTTTAATTACCCCCACTACTTTTAAAAATCTTTTAAAACAATACAGAACCTTAAAAAGAGAAGTGGGTATGGTCCTGGAAGAATTAGAAACAGAACTAAAAGAAGAGGCTGGCATAAAGCCGCCGACATCAGCTGAATTTGAGAGAATGGCTGAAGAGGCACCCATTACAAAAATTGTGGCTGTTATTTTGAAACATGCCGTAGAGGGTAAAGCTTCGGATGTTCACATTGAGCCAACAAAAGAAAAATTGAGAATCAGATTCAGGTTATTGGGAGTTTTGTACTCGTCAATATTTCTGCCGCTAAGGGTTCATATGGCTGTTGTCGCCAGAATAAAAATTATTTCTAATTTAAAAATTGATGAAACCAGAATTCCTCAGGACGGCAGATTTTCCACCAAAGTTAACGGGAAATCCATTGATTTTCGTGTTTCTACTTTCCCCACTACTTTAGGAGAAAAAGTGGCCATCAGAGTGCTGGATCCGACAACCGGGCTTAAAAGCTTTGAAGAGTTAGGTATTGAAAGCAGAAACCTAAAAGCAGTCAAGGAAGGTATTTCAAAACCATACGGTTTAATTTTATCTACTGGTCCCACTGGTTGTGGAAAAACAACTACTCTCTATGCAATTTTACAGCTATTAAACAAAGAGGAGGTCAATATAGTAACTTTAGAAGACCCGGCCGAGTATTTTATTGAAGGGATTAATCAGTCGCAAGTTAAACCGGAAATTGGTTACGATTTTCCCATCGGTCTCCGCCATATTTTAAGGCAAGATCCGGATGTTGTTATGGTTGGAGAAATTAGAGACGAAGAAACGGCCAGCTTGGTCATTCATGCTGCCCTCACCGGCCACATTGTTTTGTCAACTTTACACACATCCAATGCCCTGGGAGTGATTCCCAGGCTGATTGACATGGGCATTAAACCCTATTTAATTCCCCCGGTCCTTCAATTGGCCATAGCTCAAAGGTTGATCAGGAGATTGTGTGATAACTGCAAGAAAAAAATAAAACCGAGACCGAAAATTCAGGAGCTTATTTTGAAAGAAATTGAGAATCTTCCCCCCGAAGTTAAAAAATCTCTTAAAATAGAAAAACCAATAAGTATTTTTACCAGTAAAGGTTGTCCAAAATGTGGCCAGACAGGATTTTCCGGCCGGATTGGGGTTTTTGAGATTTTGGCCATGACCGAATCTCTTTCTGATATTATTTTAAAAGAGCCCTCCGAAACCATGATTAAAAAAGAAGCGGAAAACCAGGGAATGATTACCATGAGACAAGACGGCATCTTGAAAGTATTGTCAGGCACAACAACAATAGAGGAGGTTTTGAGGGTAGCCGAGGAAAAGTAATATGAAACAAATTTTACTAATAGAAGATGACCCCTTTTTAATAGATATTTATGTTACCAAACTTGGAGAATCCGGTTTTTCAGTTGAAGTGGCCAATGACGGAGAATTAGCCCTTAGAAAGCTTGAAGAAAAAAAACCGGACTTA
>Ga0172362_10002971_pt1 | contig 14701 bp, 9 predicted proteins | sample LakKivs1_kivu2a2_FD_114534 | JGI IMG/M metagenome (GOLD analysis project Ga0172362, IMG submission 114534) | Sediment microbial communities from Lake Kivu, Rwanda - Sediment s1_kivu2a2 | ecosystem: Environmental > Aquatic > Freshwater > Lake > Sediment | place: Rwanda: Western Province, Lake...
ACGGGAAAAAAATGTCAAAAAATCGCGACGCGCTAGACACGGGGAGGGGGGGCAGCGGTTAGACTACTGACCAAACTGTGTCGGGAACGTTTCCCTACTGGTCCATCTGGGAAATCCCGGCTAGGCAGGAATTCAGGGCGGGCCGAATCACCCGTGAGCTTACGAGCGGTTTCCGCGAGAAGCAAGTAAATCGACGGGGTTTCACCCCTCCCTGCCGCGTTTACAAGCTCATCGCGGCAAACTATGTTAAGCGAGGTAGCTTCTACGTTGCGGCTGGCGTCCGAAGTGCCGCCGCCCCCACAAATCCAACCGGCCGAGCGCAATCGTAGTGCGACTGGCCATGGCATAAAGGTTCGAGATCATCATGAGGCGGATCGCACTCGTTGCTTGTTTCCTGTTGTCGCTAACCGCGCTTGCGCGCGCTGCCGATGGTCCCTTCCTGGTCGGCTTTGCCAAGCGCGACATCACGCCGCAAGCTCCCACGCCGATGTGGGGCTATGGCGACCGGCACAACGCCCTCTCGGCGGGCATTCTCGAACCGCTCATGGCCAAGGCGATCGTCATCGAAGCTGGCGGCGAACGCCTGGCGATCGTCGGCATGGACATCGGCCGCGGCCCAACGCCCGAGATGATGAAACAGATTCGCGAGGCCGTGGCCGACAAGGCAAATGTCGGCACCGTGCTCATCGCCGGCAGCCACACGCACCACGGACCGGTGATCGAACTGACCGACGCACCCGATCACGGCCAGGGAACCTACGACGATGCCGTGGCCTACTCCAAGCGTTTGCCGGAGCTGCTGATCGAAGCGATCACTGAAGCTGCCGGCAAGCTGGAGCCCGCCAAGATCGGCGTGGCCAAGGCCGACGTCAAACGCAATCGCAATCGCCACACCAAGCAGCCGGTCAAGCCGACCGACCCGATGCTGGCCGCAATCCGCTTCGACTCGCTCGACGGCAAGCCGATCGCCGTGCTGGTGAACTTTGCCGCCCACCCGGTGACGCTCCCCAGCAGCCTGCTCAAGTTTTCGCCCGACTATCCCGGCCACATGCAGAATCGCGTCGAAGCCGAGTTGGGCACCAACTGTGTTTTCATGCAAGGAGCCTCGGGCGATTTGAGCCCCGACCGCGGCGATCTCGACACCAAGGCCTTCGGCGAGGCGTTGGGCGACGACGTGATCAAGCTGGTGAAGGACCTTGAAACGACGATTCCCGAAAAGCCGTCGCTCAAGTCGAAAGTCGACACCTACGACTTCACCACCCGTGTGGACTTCAACAACCGCATCCTGGTGATGACGTTCCAGAAGGCATTCTTCCCCGAGCTGGTGAACAACTTCGTAAAGGAATTCGGCGGCGGCATCAAGGCTGAGTCGACGACCGTGCTGCTCAACGGAAAACTGGCCATCGTCAGCGGCTCGGGCGAATTTTTCTGCAACCACTCGAACCGGCTGAAGCAGCGGGCCTATGTCCCCGACACGCTTTTCTTCGGCTACTGCAACGGCCACCACATGTACTTCCCGACGATCGAAGCGGCCAGCGAAGGCGGCTACGGCGGCGATCCGACTGTGTCGCCCGTGGCCATCGGGGCCGGCGACAAGATGATGAACCAGGCTTTGATCAACATCTACACGTTCCTCGGCCGGTTCCCCAAGAACACGATTGAGCAGCCGAGCCCCACGACGGCGGCAAAGTAACACCGAGACTCTGCAGGGTCACGCACGATGAAGTTCGCTCGCTGGGTCTTCCTGCTTGCGGGCATCTACGGACTGCTGGTACTGCTGCCGATGTACTTCACGGCGGAGCAGTTCGGCGAGCAGAACCCGCCGGTCGTCACGCACCGCGAGTTCTACTACGGATTCGTCGGTGTGGCGGTCGCCTTCCAGGTGCTGTTCCTGTTGATCGCGCGCGAACCGCTCCGCCTGCGCCCGGCGATCATCCCGTCAATTCTCGAAAAGCTGTCGTTCGGGATCCCTGTGCTGATACTGAATGCGCGCGGCGAGGCCCCGCTCAGCATGACGGCGGGGGGCGCGATCGACCTCGTGCTGGCGGTGCTGTTCACGGTCGCCTATGTGCGGTTAGGACGCGAAGTAACGGCGACAAAGTAGCATAACCGCACGCTTCGAGCGGCACTCTCGCCTGGCTTTTTCGAGGCTTTTGCACCCGCTGCCTCGCCAAGCTATAAATTGATTGCGCCCAATCCCCCCTGGCGGCATGCGTGATCCATCGTGTAACTCGGCACCGCTCGGATTCTGTAGCCCCCGGCTCGGCCGGCGGGGTTCTTCGAGCCGCTTCCATCCGTTCGGCAAGGAATTCAACACATGCGTACCAAGTTCGTTCACCGAGTGCTATTCGCCGCCGCCATCCTGTTCGCCAGTCTTTGCCACGCACATGCGGACGAGCTTCGCTGGAAGTTCAAGGCCGACGAAACGCTCGAATACGTCCTTTCGCGCGGCGTCGAGGGAAAGATCAACCTATCGGGCTCGGACATCGCCTTTAATCTGCAGATGATCTTCGACACGACCTGGAAGCCGACCGCGGTGGCCGAAGATGGCACCGCCGACGTCGAGCTCACCGTCAATCGGATTCAGATCGCGATGGACTCGCCGCTGTTCGGACGCATGGCCTACGACTCGACGAATCCCAAGGAACCGGAGGGCCCGATCTGGGCCCAGATGAAGCCCACGATGACCGGCATGCTCGGCGAGTCCTTCAAAGCCAAGATCACATCGCTGGGCGAAGTCAAGGAAATCGCACTCCCCGAGAAACTGGCCGAGGCTCTCAAGAAGCAGGAGATCGGCGAGAACCGCCGCCAGGGCTTCGGTATCGGCGGCAATTCTTTCAACGAAAAGGGGATCAAGGAGCTGCTCACCAAATCGGTGCTGCCGCTTCCCGAAACCACGGGCGACGACGTTACCTGGACGCAGTCGTTTGAGAACGTCATGCCGCAGATGGGCACGCAGATCTCGGAAACGACGTTCTCCGTCGCCGGCGCTGAGCAGAAAGACGGCAAGGAGTTGACCAAGATCACCGCCGAAACCGAAATTCTCTTCGAGCCGGCCGAAGATCCTCGCGCCGACCTGGAAATCACCGAACAATCTGCCGGGGCGACCTACTTCTTCGACACTGCCGCGGGCCGCATGACCGAAGCCAGTGGCACGCAAGAACTGACGATGCAGATCACCGGCCCGCAGGAAATCACGCAGAACGTCAAGGAAACGATGACGATGACCAGCGGCAAGAGCCCCGCGGAGAAGTCGGTGACGGATGCGAAGAAATAGTTTTCAGTGTTCAGTTTTCAGTGTTCAGTGAACGAGCCAGACCGATCAGCATCTTCGAGATTTCCTTCAGCTCAGAGACCATGCCGGCCATCTGCTCAGAGGTGATCATCCCGACTTTCGTTGCGATGTAAGCTTGCGTGCGAAGCTCAGCTGCGGAACCGCGCGCTATGCGCAGGAACCGCGAGAAATCTTTGCCACCTCGCTCCGAGCCTTCCGCAATACTCGAAGCAATTGACACCGCCGCCCGCTGCATCTGATCCCGCAGGGCGTAATCGCGGCTATCGCGCAGCGTCTCGTACACCAGGACTGCTAACTGACAAGCGCGCCGCCACACCTCAAGCTCCTCGAAGGACCGATAGGCCACTGTTGGCCTCCCGTGTTTTACTGAAAACTGAACACTGAAAACTTTAGACTCTCAGTGCTAGTGCCCGCCATGGCCATGGCCGACCCCACCCTTGTACACCTCGTGCTCCGCGCTCCCCTTCGCAAGAATGTACGACACCAGGTCCAGGATTTCCTCGCGCGATAGTTTGTCGAGCAAACCCTTCGGCATGATCGAGGCCGGGCTCTTCTGCCGTACCTCGATTTCAGCAGGCTTGATCTCGGTCGGGGTCGCGCTGGCGAGTGGGTTCTCGACCACCTTGATCACATCGGGAGTTTCTTCGACGATCAGCCCCGTCACTACCTTGCCCGAGTCGAGCTGGAAGATATGCGACTGGAACTTCTCATTGATCCGCTTCGAGGGATCGATCAGCTCGCCCAGAATCTCGAGCGAGGTCCACTTCGGGTCGAGCTCCGTCAGGTTCGGGCCTAACTGAGTGCCAACCCCTTCGAGCTTGTGGCAGGCCACGCAGCCGGCCACGCTGAAGATCTGCTTGCCGTTGCCGTGCGAGCGGCCCACAAGCTGGCTCGCCGGCCCGGCCAGGTCGTCGTACTTCCACTCCGTGCGCGGCCGCCGATCCTTGAGCAACTCATCGCGAATCGGCAGCGGATTGGCGGCCAGATATTGCTCGGGATTCTCCAGATACGCGTCCAGGTCGGCCACGACATACAGCGCGCCGTACATTCGCCGCCAATGGCCGGGGTACGTACACACATACGGGTACACGCCCGGCTCGGTGGGGGCAGTGAAGCTCAGCTTCTGCGACGTGCGCGGCTGAAGCAGCTTGCTTCCCAAGAGCACGAACGGCGAATCGGGCACGAAGTCGCGTTTCGCGGCGTCCGGCTGCTGCGCGGTTGCCTCGCCGAGCAGGCCGACTTCTTCCAGCGCGCCCGACTTCAAGATCACGAAGTTGTGCGGCATCAGGTCCGAGTTCTCGAACACAAACTCGACTGGCTTGCCGGCGCCAACGGCGATCGTGTCCTGGTCGTAGCTCATCCGCTCGAACAGCGTGCCGACCTTGATCACGCGCACGCCGAGTTCCCCCAAGGCCGCCCGCGCTTGCCGCGCCTCGGTTCCCGGCAGCAACGACGCCAGGGTGTAGGCAAAGTCCATCGCGCCCAGTGCATCGGGCGAGGTCCGACTTTCGACCGGCACCTTGCGGATCGCCGCGGTCACCGTATCCAACAGAGGTTTGGCCTGGTCTTTCGGCCAGTCGGCCGTCGAAATCCGCTGCAGGGCCCGAATCGTCGCCGCCCGATCGCGATCGTCGGCCAAGTGCGGCGCGAGCAGGGCGAAGGTCTTCGCTTCCTGCCCTCGCGCGGAAGTGAGCGCCAGCATCGCGACATGCCGCACCGCCGCGGCCGGATCGCCACCGCTCACAGGCAGCCGTACGAACTCTTTCGGTGCCTCGATCTTTTCCTGCTTAAACACTTCCTGGCGATTGCCATCGAGCACCGTGAGCGTGAAGCCATTCAGTCGGCCACCCAGGAAGCCTTCATTGCGATTGTAGACCACGACCGATTCGATCGGCTGCTCGCTCCCCAGGTCCACCTCCCACCACGGCTTGCGGTCCGCCTCCTCGCTGTGAGTCTGCCCACCGTCGCCAAACAGCCCACTCTTATTGCCGTCAATGGCCCGGGCCGCGACACCGCCATTCGACGTTGTGCTCTGCGAGGCCTGTCCGCTGCGAGCAATGTTCGCGTCGCCGCTCAGAACCTCCACCTCGGCCAGCGTGAGCGTGCCACGCTTGGGCAGCTCGATCCGCACGTAACGGCCCATCGTTCCGGCGTCGGTCGATTGCAACTCGGCCGGCAACCCATCCACCAGCGGCACGATGCGGTCGTACAATCCTGCCCGCAAGCTGCCGTCGCTTACCAGCGGCATCGCGTTCACAAAATCTCGCAATGAACTGACGCTCTTAGTTGCCAGTTTCCAGGCCGCGTCGGCGGACTTATCAATGTTGATCAACGAGACGTAACCGATCTGCCGTAGCACCGGCTGCTTCGCGCTCGTGGCGAGTTGTTCAAGCCGCGCTCGCGCCGGGGCCAGCTCCTCTGCCGGTCGCGAGGTGAGCTGTCGCACCAGGTCGAACACCAGGCTCGGATCGGCCTCGGTCGCGCCGCCATCGAGCGCTTCAATCGACGCAAAGATCACGTCGAGCTGCGATTTGCCTTCCAGCCTCGCCAGTTCGGCAATCGCTGCGGCTCGGTCCGCGTCCAAAATGCCGGGCCGGCGAAGAATCTCGCGGCAGACTTCGGCCGAGCGATCCATCGCCAGAAGCTGAGCATTGCCGGCCGCGCCAATCCAGTAGCGCCGGCCCGCGTCCGTTTTGAACGCCACGGTCCTGCCCGCGCCGGTCGCTTCCTGCCAATAGCGATCGAGCGTCTTGCGGGTTTCCTGGTCGACAAACTTCAGATACTCGTCCTGCGGAAGCTCTGCAGCCACGACGGCGATCTCCATCGCCTCGGCATTCGGGAAAAAGCTTGCCGCGCGAACTGCTTCCAGCCGCACGCGCGGATGCTCGTCCGAGGCGAGCTTCAGAAAACGATCCTGGGCATCGCTCACCTGGTCGCGTTGCCAGGCCAAAACGCGCGCCGCCGCCGAGCGGGCACGGAAGTCCTTCGACGTGAGCACCCGATCCAGTAGCGGCAGGTTCATCCGATTGTGCTGCTGGTGGAGCCAGAGCGCTTCGAGCAGGTGATGCTCGTGCTTAGGATCAGACTCGTCGAGCCCCTTCACCCAGATGTCCGCCGCGGCCAGTACCTCGTCGGTCGGCCGGGCGCTGAGTTCAATGCGAGCCCGATACCGCACGCGCGATTCCTCTTCCTTGAGCAAATCGAGCAGCCTGGCGATCGTTTCGCCGGCGATCGGTTTCGGCGTGACCAACGGTCGGCCTTCATACGTAATGCGATACACGCGACCGTGCGTCCGGTCGCGGCTGGGATCGCGCAAGTTGTGCTGCATGTGGCCAATGATCGGGTTCTGCCAGTCCGAGAAGTACAGCGCGCCGTCCGGACCGACTTCGAAGTCGGTCGGCCGGAAGTTCGGATCGCTGGACGAGAGCATCGGTTCCAGCTCCGTGGCCGTGAAGCTCGCGCCCTTGTCCTCGACGCGATATCGCAGAATGCCCTGGAACCCAATGACGTTGCCAACCAGCAGGTCATCCTGCATCTCTTCCGGGAAATGCTTGCTGGAGAGGTACTCCATGCCGGGACACGGCCGCGTCCGCTGCGCATAGACGGTCGGCGGCTGCGGATGCTTCTGCGGGAAGTCGATGTGCCCCGAAAACAGCGCCGCGTGGTACGGCACGGCGCCGGTGCCATCGACCACGATGTCCTGTCCCCAGCGATCGAACACGTGGCCGTGCGGGTTGGCAAAGCCGTAAGAAACATACACATCGAACTTCTGCGTGCGCGGCTCGTAGCGAAACACGCCGGCATTGGCCAATCGCGTCGAAGGCTTATGCGGCGACTCGACCTGCGAGTGATGGAACGTTCCCTCCTGGAAATACAGCCCGCCGCCCGGATCGAACGTGAAGCTGTTCGAGCCATGATGTGTGTCGGCAGAGTCGAGCCCGCTGATTACGTGCTCGACCGTGTCGGCCCGATCGTCGCCATCGACGTCCTTAATGAACAGCAGTTCCGGCGCGCAGGCGACATACACGCCGCCGTTCCAGAACTCGAAGCCGGTCGGATTGTGCAGACCCTCGGCGAAGCGAATACACTTGTCGGCCTTGCCGTCGCCGTTCGTGTCTTCCAGGATCAGCAACTTGTCGTTCAGTTCTTCTTTCGGCTTCCAGTGCGGGTAGCTTTCCCACACGGCCACCCACAAGCGGCCCTTGGTGTCGAAGGCCATCTGCACCGGGTTGACCATGTCCGGAAAGTATTCTTCCGAAGCGAACAGGTTGATCTTCAGATTCTTACCGACCGTCATCTTGTCGATGGCGTCGTCCCCCGGCAGAAACACGTGCTTGCCGCCCGGCAGCGGGCCGGGCTTGTTGGTGATCACGTCGATGAACGGCGGGGTGTTCGAATCGTCGACCGGAATGTCGTCCCCCAGCGCGATCGCCCAGATCCGCTTGTCCCGGTTGGCGGTCATCACATCCAGAATCTCAAGCTCGCGCTGCATCACCTCGCGATTGGTCTGGTCGTTGACGAACTTCAAATCGGCCCGACCGCCAAAGATCGAGTAGCCGTCGGTCGTGCGATAGCGATTGAACCAGTGGAAGTTCTTGTCGAGCACGGCCGAACGAAGCTTGGCGTACTGTGCGGCGTCGATGGTCGTCCGGTTGCTGCCGAACAGGGCCGTCATGAGTTCGCTCGCGACGAGCTCGTCGCCATGCTCGTTGAGATGCACGCCGTTGATTGTCAGCGGCGTTTTCTCCGCTTCGTAGAGCTTCAGCGTGGGATGATAGAGATCGACGAAGGCGACCCCCTTGGTCTTGGCCACCTCGGCCATCGCGGCGGTATACATCGCCAACCGCTCGTTGTGCGCCTTGCCGTCCGGCAGGTTCACGTCCCCAAAGTTCTCGAACGCAATGGGCGACACCAGCACCAGCCGCGGAGCGCTCTCGCCGTTGTACTTCTGCGCCAGCGTGTGATCGACAAACTCGGTGAGTTCCTGGCTGAACTTATCGAGCCCCGCCGCGCCGGCGAACGATTCGTTGTAACCGAACATTGCCAGGATCACGTCGGCCTGCACTCGGGCCAGATGCTCGTCTGGCGTGCCAAAGCCGGCGGACCGCAGCCGCAATGTCAACTCATCGCCCGAGAAACCAAGATTGCGAATCGAGAGCTGCTGCTTGGGAAACCGCGCTTGCAGCAATGTTTCCAGGTGCCCCGCGTGCTGCATCCGTTCGGCGAGCGTGTTGCCGAGGATGGCGATCGAGTCGCCCTGCTGGAGTTCGAATTCACCCGCCTTGGCCGGCGTTAGCCAGCCGCAGATCAGCAGCAGAAACACGGGGAGCGAGGATCGTCGAACCGGCATGACGGAAACCTTTAGGAAGGTGAAGGTTGCGAGCATTGGGGAGGTCGGGTGGAGGGCGCCTCCCATTCTGAACGAAGCGCCAGCGGCTTTCAAGCGCGGGAGGCGGGATGCGACTAGCCCATCGTCAAGGCTGCCGCCAATCCGACAATCGAAGATCGAAGCCTAGCTTCTGAACTCGTTGGTAATGGGCCACATTGCCCGTCGCCAGAATAAGCCCCTGCCTGATTGCGATGGCGGCAATTAAGGGATCGATGCGGCCGATGGGAGTGCCTTTCCCTTCGAGGACGGCATACAGCCTGGCGGCAACAATGGCCGCCTCAATGTCGATCGTCAAGACTTGTCGATCGTCAAGACTTCATGTCCACGGACAAACTGCAGGAACGCTTGCAGCTTTGCGGTGCGCCCCACTTTCGCAAGTCCTTTGACGATTTCCAGCACCGAGAGCGTCGAGATCGTCAGAGTTCCGAATTGTTCGACATACTTGCTCGCGCGATCACGTACCTGGAGGTTCTTTCCGCGCATCAGCTCAGAAATGACGTCCGTATCAAGTAGGGTCCGATCCATCCGGAGGAGTCCTTAGTGGTTGAGTCTCGCGAGTCCGGTAGACGTCCTCCAGAATCTGATCCACTAGCTCCGGCTCGTCAGCGAGAAGGCCGACCAGGCCCGAAGTGCAATTCGTCGCCACTCGCCCGTCTAGTACCAGGTCTCTCAATAACTCCTCGACCGTACAGTGCCGCGCGGCCGCTAGCTCTTGAGCGCGTGCAAAGGTTGCATCGTCAAGGCGGACATTCATTCCATCGCCCTCAACTAATAGCCTCACTTGGCTCAACTCTACTATTTTAACCCCGGCTGCCTGGAGTTCCACATTGCAAAATCCAGGCTCTCGGCAGCCATTCAAAGCTCACAATACTTCCCAATCGCGCAACGTTTCCCGGAAGAACGAGTTGCTGATCAGCAGCCCGCACACGAGCGCCATCGCGATGAGCACCATGTGAAATGCCGTGTCGACGCCCAGCGTGATGTCGTGCGACAGCAGCGAGGCCAGGCTCCGCACACCGAATGAGCCCGGCACGAGCATCGCCAGGCCCGGCACCGTGATCATCTGCGAGGGCTGCCGAAAGACAATCGCATAAACGTTCGCCGCCGAACCCAGAATGAACGCCGCCGCAAACGGCCCGGCAAACGGACCGAGGTAAAATGTTCCCAGCCGCGCCGCGCCGAGCGCCACGGTCGAAGCGCCGAGCGCCGCCCAAAAGTCGCGCCACCGCGCGCGAAAGCGAATCATCGACCCAAACGCCACGGCGACCAAGGCCGGACCAATCCACCACGACGCAGCATCCTTCGGCAACGCGTCAACATAGTCCGTTTGGCTGCTAGGATCGACCAGCACGGTGCCCAGCACCGCGCCAAACCCCATGACCAGCAGCACGACGCCCACTCCGGCCAAGCGCGAGCCGCCTGAAGCCAGATGCCCATGCGCAACCTCGTCCAATCCGTCGACGAGCGACAACCCCGGCAGCAAAATCACCAACCCCGAGGCGAGCGGAATCCAGCCGATCAGATCCGCATCGATGCGATACGCGACGTTCGCGATTGAAGCCGCCGCGGCTGCCGCCAGCAGTTGAAACAGCAGCGTTCGCGTCCGCAGTTGCTGCATCGAGACGGCGATCAGCCCCACGGCCAGCCCGACGACGATGCCGGTGAGGATCTCGAGTTGGGCTCCGCCGAAGAACACGCTGAAGGCGCCGGCGCTCAAAACGTACGCCGCCACGGTCGCGGCATTCCCCCAGTGCGGTCGCGCCCCCATCACGAAATCGATGCGCCGCTTGGCCTCCGGCGCATCGAGTTGCCCACGTGCCACGCCCCTGGCGATCGCCATTAGCCGTGCCAACCGCTCCAGATGCGCGCCGCTCGCTTCGGCACGCAGCAGCATCGTGACCGGATCCGTCTCGGGCCCCACGGCCACCATCAACCCCGTGGGCAAGGCGAAGACCTGCGTCGGAGTTCCCAATCGTTCGGCCGTTTGCGCGAGCATCGCTTCCAGCCGATGGGCCGGCAGCCCGGCCGAGTGCAAAGATTTCGCGAGCGCGGCGATCAATTCGACGTCCGCGCGAAACTCCTCGGCCTGGATCTCGGCGCGCGACTTCCAGCGCTGTTCGTCCGGGGGTGACATCGCTTGTACCGCACCTCTAACGCTTGCGGCCGCGCCACGCGTCGTGCGTGAACTCCTCGCCGTGAGCGTCATCATCGTCGAGTGCCAGAGCAAACGCCAGCGCAGATTGTCCGAGATCCGCCCCGCTGTTGCCGACGCCAGAGACGGACGCCTGCTGGTGCGCGGTCAATTCCTCGGCCAGCGCATCGACCTCGAGCATCAGTAGAACGCCGGCATTGTGGCGGGCGATCAACTGATCCGCGGCGTTCACCACACCGTCGCGATTGAAGTCCCAGATGCTCTCGATGGACTGAGCAATGCCAGGCGCAAACCGCGCGGCGAGTTCGTCCCGCGCGTTGGTCGCCGTGGCCAGCGCCGTCGCTCCTTCGAACGTGTCCCCCACCCGGCTGCCAAAGTAAAACACGTCGCTCTCGGCCAGACCAGTGTTCGTGTTGAATCCGCCGGCCGTGTCGTTGCCTTTGACGATGACCTCGAGCCAGGTGTTCTTGATCGCACCACCTGCCCAGGTAATCGTTACCCGATCCGCCCCGCCTGCGCCGGCCCCTGCCCGCACGACGATATCCAGCGGCGCGGGGGCCAGAGCCCAACTCTCCGGCGAGTTGCCGGTTCCAACGCGGAACGTGAAGTCGTCCGCGGTGAGTTCACCTTGTAGTCCCGCGATGTCGATCATGATGCCATTGATGCCATGCACGTAACTGGAAACGCTGGCCTTGGTCGACAGGCCTGTCCCCGGCAGATAGGCGCTCTTGTCCGGTGCGATCGCGCCGTCATCCGCAGCATTGGCCGCGGCATCGTCGCCATCGAACGCGGAGTCGTTGTAGAAGAGATGGCGACCGACGACGTGCGAATCTGACGAAGTGCGCAGCACCCAGGGCTCGGTGCCGATCGCGGGGTCGCGATTGATGATGTACAGAGTATCGCCGACCGCGTAGAGGTTGCTGACCGAGAGCGAATCGTCAAAGACGACAGTTCCCGCCTCGGTGCCGTCGGATTTCCAGAGGGCGTCACCGGAGCGGAAGAACAGCGTACCGTTGAAGTTTCTCAAATAGCTGGGACTAACGCCGCCGGCGCCACTGGCCTTCACCATCACCGTGCCTGCGGCGGTTCCATCCGTTTTCCACAAGCCGCCGCCGGTGAAAAAGACCGCGCCGTCGACGTTGGTGAGCTCTTGCACATAACCAGTACGAATTGCCTGCGTGCCCGCGATAGTGCCGTCCGTGACGAACGACTTCCGAGTCGATCCGACCATTGCCTGAAATACTAACTGACTGCCAATCGCCTCAGACCGCCAGTAGTCAACTATGGGCACGAGTGGAACGGTACCTTGCTCAGTGCCGTCACTAGTCCAAAGCATCTGCGTGGCGCCGACCGCCTGGACGAAATAGAACCGTACGTCGGCAGGCAGAATTCGCAGGATTTCGTCATGTGACGGGCCGGGCAACAGATCCAACACAAGCGTTGTGCCGTCCACAGTCCCGTCACTTTTCCAAAGGCCGCCACCTGCGGAATCGTCCGTTGAGAAGTACAGAACGCCCTGAAAGTCGATCAAATTCGACAGATGCGATGGACCGTTTCCGGAAAGGTCTGTGATTCGCCAGGTTCCCTCGGTTGTACCATCGCTGCGCCATAGTTCCTCTCCGCCTTGCGCCACACGACCGGGAAAGTAGGCAACGCCATCTATCACTTGGATTTCATCCGAGTAGTCGTAGAATCGAATCGCGAAGTCACAAACCAATTGCGTGCCGCTCGCTGTTCCGTCACTTCGCCACAACGCGGTCGCGTAGTTGTTGTCTTCGTCCGTGGCGTAAAGGACTTCAAACAGAAGGATCCCATTGACGTTGGCCATGTTTCCGATGTACGAGTCGCGGGCGCCCGGAGTCAAGTCTTTCACGAGGACCGTGCCACTCGAAGTCCCATCCGTTCGCCACAGCTCACGGCCGTGCCGGCCATCGTCTGCCAGAAAGAATGTGGTGTCGCCGACCGCAATAAAGTCACCCGTGTTTGAGTTGCTGGGCGTAGGTGTCAAGTCGAGATCGAGCAAGACGCAGGTGCCTTCGGCCGTTCCATCGGTGCGCCACAATTCGCTGCCGTGAATGCCATCGTCAATAACAAAAACACGAACGTCGTTCGTACCAACGTTCTGGCTCTGCCGCACGCCCGTGCGAGGTTGTGCATACTGTCGAACAAGGGAAAACCCAGTCGTATCAATGCGCCAGATTGATGTGTCAAAAGAAGATTCCGAAGTCACGAACAGTGTGTGCTCCCCAACTTTGGCCCACGGTAGTGCAAACGTGGGCCCTGGCCACGACGGGAGTTGCGTGATGAGAGTCGTTCCCAAATCGGTTCCGTCCGATTGCCACAGGCCAACACTGCCGTTGCCGCTGGCTTGAAAATAAAGAAGCCCGTCATGTGCTTGGAAGTTCGCTGGCTTAGAGCCACCCGAGGGATTGATATCCTTGACAAGCAGCGTGCCCTCGGAGGATCCATCACTCTTCCACAACTCAAGGTTCAAACTGCTGCTTCCACCGCCGAAATACAGTGTTCCATTGAAGTTTGCCGCGGCGCCAACCCGCATCTGTTTGACGAGTTGTGTACCCTCGGGGGTTCCGTCGCTCTTCCACAACCCAGGTGTGGAAGTGCTGTCAGTCGCGCTAAAGAATAGCGTCCCACTGACGTTTGTTAATGAACCAGGTTCAGAGCTGCTACTGCCACCGCGGATGTCGGAGACGAGGTGGGTCCCTGCCTCCGTACCGTCCGACCGCCAAAGCTCCCGGCCGTGCGTGCCGTCGTTTGCCGTAAAATACGCCGTGTCGCCCACGAGTATATAGTCGCTCAATGCGTCGGTAGCCCCGGGAGCGATGTCCATGAGCATCTGCGTGCCTGCCGACGTTCCGTCACTGCTCCACAACTCGCGGCCATGATCAGGATCGTTTGCGATAAACAGTAGAGAGGTGGACGTCGCCTGCAGATAACTTGGCAGCCAACCGTTGGCAAAGGGTTCTTCGCGAATCAGGACCGTCCCGACTGAAGTTCCATCTGTCGTCCACATTCGGTGCAAAGACGAACCGTAGGTGACGAAGTACAAACGGTCGTTGAAAACGGCTCCTTCGCTCGGCCGCCCCAGATCGACGTGGGTGACAAAAACAGTTCCGTCAGACGTGCCGTCCGACTTCCATAGATCGCCAGCTTTTGTCGTAAAGTACGCCTCGCCTTGCAATACGCCGATGATGTTGGGATCCGAGCCCGCTGTCGTCGCTTTGATGTCCTTCAGCAGATCGGGCATGCCGGCCAGCAACCGCCGCTCTTCCAGCGATTCAAATGTGGCGCGATGGAAGCCATATCCCAGAAGCTTCGAACTCGTTGACTTCAAACCATGCGTTCGCCGCGATCTGCGTCCCTGCATTCTCAATCCTCGCCGGCCGTCGCTGGTGTCCGATGGCTCCACTCCTGATGGGGGAGCCGGGGCAGTCTAGTAGCTTGCCGCAACCAGGGTCAATTGCACTCCTCAATCACTAGCCGCGCACTGGCCTTTGGTCCTCTGCTGTTTTCGAATCTCTCGTTCGTCTCTTGTCCCGCGTCGTGTCGTTGTGCCGTCGTGGTTCCCCTTCCCTCTCCCCTTCTTCCTCCAGCCAAACCAACCACGACGACACCACGCCAGACAAATCATTTTCCCAATAGGCGTGCATCCGCGTTCATCTGTGGTTCTCCTCCGCTTTTCTCCCGCTGCCCCGTCCTCCGCGACCCTCTGCGTCCTCAGCGGTTAGCCCGGATTTCTCACCATGCGACTGTTGAGAAGGGAGTTTGATGGTTGTTGCCGTTGTGGGGCGGCCACTTGGGCTGCTGTGATCACGTGAGGCAATCGCGCGATCGATGCATGGGGAGT
>Ga0172362_10002972_pt1 | contig 14699 bp, 11 predicted proteins | sample LakKivs1_kivu2a2_FD_114534 | JGI IMG/M metagenome (GOLD analysis project Ga0172362, IMG submission 114534) | Sediment microbial communities from Lake Kivu, Rwanda - Sediment s1_kivu2a2 | ecosystem: Environmental > Aquatic > Freshwater > Lake > Sediment | place: Rwanda: Western Province, Lake...
CGACGAGAAGCGCTACACACGCTACATCCTGGACCACTTCAACGCGCTGGTCTGCGAGAACGCCATGAAGTGGTACGCCACCGAGCGGACCAAAGACAAGCTCACGTTCGACGGCGCAGACCGCCTCATGAAGTTCGCCGAGGAAAACTCGCTGGCCATGCGCGGCCACTGCCTGTTCTGGTCCAAGCCCAAGTACGTCCAGGCGTGGGTGCGCCAGCTCACCAACGACCAGCTCCGGCGGTACGTCGGCCGTCACCTGGCCGACATCGTCCCCCGCTGGCGCGGCAGGCTGGTCGCCTGGGACGTCAACAACGAGATGCTGGACGGGTCGTTCTACGCCGGCCGCCTCGGCGAGTCGATTCGCGCCGAGATGTTCAAGCGGGCACACGAGCTGGACCCGTGCACGCCGCTGTTCGTCAACGAGTACGGCGTGCTGTGCAACGACGAGAAGCTCGGCCGCTACGCGGCACTGATCGGGAAGCTGCGCAAGGCCGCCGCGCCCGTCGGCGGCATCGGCGTGCAGGAGCACGCGGCCCAGCGCTTCGCCGCCGCCCTGCGCGGCGTTGACGCCAACGAGACGCGCCCGGAGCGCCAGGTGCCCGGCGGCCTGGAGCCGCGGGCCGTGTGGCGCCGGCTGGACAGGCTGGGCCAGTTCGGCCTGCCGATCCACATCACCGAGGTCAGCTCCAAGACGCCGGATGAGCGTCTGCGGGCCGAGACGCTGGAGACGTTCCTCCGCGTCGCCTACGCGCACCCGAAGGTCGAGGCGTTTCTGCTGTGGGGCTTCTGGGCGCGGCGGCACTGGCTGGGGCCGCAGGCCGCGCTGGTCGAGGCCGACTGGAAGCCCAACGCCGCCGGACGGGCCGTCAGCAAGCTGCTGCTGGAGGAATGGCGCACCAACCTGGAGGCGACCACCGACGCCGCCGGCGTCGTCCGCTTCCGCGGTTTTGCCGGCACGTACGAGCTGACGACCGCCACGCCCGGCGGCACGGCCGCGACCGCCACCGTCAAGCTGCCGCGGTCCGGCCCGGCGCGCGTGGTGCTGCAGAGGACCCGCACGCGGTGAAGTGCAGCCTTTCTCAACACGCCAGGGACGTGCTGAAGGCGCGAGAGATCCCGCTGGAGTGGGTGGAGCGTGTGCTGGTTCAACCGGCGCGCGTCGTTCCCGACCGGGACGACCCGCAGTTGGAGCACCGCCTGGGCGCCATTGCGGAGCATGGGGACCGCGTTCTGCGCGTTATAATCACGCGCGGCACCGTGCCGCCGCGCGTTGTGACCGTCTTCTTCGATCGCGGCATGAAGGGCAGACTATGAGGTTGCGCATCGACAGAGAGGCGGACGCCCTGTACCTCCGCCTGGACGACTCGAAGATCGTCGATTCCCAGGAGACGGCGCCCGGGATCGTGCTCGACTACAACGACGTCAACGAGGTCGTCGGCGTTGAGATCCTGCGCCTCTCAAAGAGGACCCACCCGCTCAACCTTCGAGAGCTCCAGTTCAGCTCGTGAGCAAGCGGCCCCGCGCCCCGTCCGCCCGCTGGGGGAGGCCTCATTCGCCGATGCGGTACACCTGCCCGGGTCCGAAGAACCGCGCCATATCATCGGGAGGCACCTTCTCAGATTCCATCGCCATGTCGTTTCGCTCCGGTTCGTCGAAGCGCATTCAGCATACGTGCGAGACGCCCCCTGCACCACTTCCCGCCGGCAGGCGGATGCACGACCGTAGTTGCGGAGACCGCGCCCGTCGACACGATGGGCCCCGGCCCCGAGCGGGATGCCGCAACGGCGCTGGCCGCGGCGGCGGGGCGGACGTATGATCCGCCACATTGGCTGGTCCGGCAGCGCGGGCCGGCACGTCGTCCAGCGCAAGGGAGCCCGGGCCATGGAGCTTGTCTGTCCGGTATGCTCGGAGACGTTGAGCGTCACGGAGGCGCAGGCCTCGCGCGGCGAGGCCGACTGCCCGCGCTGCGGCAGCACCTTCGACACCGCCTACGCCACGGCCATCGACTCGCTGGAGGCATGGCGGTGCTTCTCGCAAATGGACGCCGCGGGCGCGGGGGCAACCGCCCCGCCGCCGGGGGCGCCCGCGCCGCACGAGCTGCCCCAACTGGCCGGCTACGACGTGCAGGCCTTCGTCGCCCGCGGCGGCTGCGGCGTGGTCATCAAGGCCCGCCATCAGGCCCTCGACCGGGCCGTGGCCATCAAGCTGCCGCTGCCGGGGCGCATTTCGACGCCCGTGGAGCGCGAGCGTTTCCTGCGCGAGGCCCGCAGCGCCGCCCGCCTGCGCCACCCCAACATCTGCCCCATCTACGAGGTCGGCCAGTACCGCGACCAGCCGTACATCGCCATGGGCTACATCGACGGCCCGACGCTGCGCGACTGGGCCAAGGCCGCCCGTCCCACCGCCCGCCAGGCGGCCGAGAAGCTCGCCCTGCTCGCCCGCGCCGTCGCCCACGCCCACCGCCACGGCGTCGTCCACCGCGACATCAAGCCCACCAACGTGATGATCGACGCCGAGACGGGCCAGCCGGTGCTGACCGACTTCGGCCTGGCCAAGGAGCTGGCCGACGGCGACCCCCACGTCACCCGCGCCGGGCAGATCATGGGCACCCCGGCGTACATGGCGCCGGAGCAGGCGGCCGGGCGGATCGACCAGATCGGCCCGCACACCGACGTCTACGCGCTGGGGGCGGTGCTGTTCGAGCTGCTGTGCGGGCGGCCGCCGTTCCTCGGCTCGGCCGGCGAAATCTACCGCAAGGTGCAGTCCGACGAGCCGCCGCGCCCGCGCCAACTCGCCACGCGCGTCCACCGCGACCTGGAGACCATCTGCCTGAGGGCCCTCGCCAAGCGCCCCGCGGACCGCTACGCCTCGGCCGAGGCGATGGCCGACGACCTGGAGCGGTTCAGCGCGGGCGAGCCGATCCTGGCTCGGCGGCAGGGCCCGGTCGGCAGGCTGCTGCGCAGGGCGCGGCGCAACCCGGTGGCCGCCGCGGCGCTGGCCGCGAGCCTGGCCGGCGTGGCGGTGGGGGCCTACTTCGCCCAGCGGTGGGTACAGGCCCGCCGCGTGGCCGCCGCCAGCCAGTCCTTCGAGGACATGCTGGAGAGGGCCGACTGGCAGGAGGGCGAGCTGGCGGCGATGGACGCGGCGCTGGTGCGGATGGATCGGCTGGCGCCCAGCCACGCGGCCGAGGGGCGCCTGCGGCTCAACCAGCGATTCGCCGCGCACGTGCGGGCGGAGATATTCCGGCCCATGCTCAGCGAGGCCGACCTGGCGCACATTGAAAGCGGCATCGACCTTCTCGCCCGGCGCGACGGGCGGGCGGCGGCCGCACTGCGCCAGGCCCTCGCCGAGCGCCGCGGCGGATGGCAAAGCGTCTTCGACCTCGCCCCGCCGTTCGCCGACCTGGCGGCCGTGCTTGACGCCGCCCAGGTCGAGGCGACGACATCGGCGCTGCGTCTGCGCCCGGCCCGGCGCGGCGAGCAGTGCCCGTGCATACTGAGCATCCGGCCGTGCAGCGGCGGCGTGCAGCTCGCGGCCCGGTTCGACGAGTCGTGGCGGTCGGCCGAGCGCCTCGGCGTTGTCCTCAACGCCGCGGAGAAGGCCAAAGGCTACGCCTTCGTCGTCGCGGCGGGCGAGGCGGCGAAGCAGGCGGCTGGGCCGACGTTTGCCCAGGCCGCCAGCACCGGCGGGCAGGCGCTGGTTCAGGTGTTTCGCGACGGCGTGCTGCTGCGGCAGGCGCCGCTGGCGCTGGCGGACATCGGGCACGGCGGCCTGGAGCTTTCGGCCACGCGCGAGGGCGACAGGCTGGTCCTCCAGGTCAACCGGCTCGAGCCGGTGGTCTTTCTGGACGTGCTGCCGCTGCGGACCGACGCGCCGGGTGTGTTCGGCGTCCTCTGGCCGAGGCAGGCCCGCCTTACGCGGCTGCGGGCGGCCACGCGGAAGCTGCCCGCCCGGCCCAGCCCGTTGGAGCGCGGCCACGACCTGTACGCCCGCGAGCAGTTCGGCGAGGCCCTGGAGCAGTACCGCCTGCAGGCCAACCAGAGCGACGAGCAGGCCGTGCGCCAGGAGGCCCGCTACCGCCAGGGGCTGTGCCTGTCGGCACTGAAGCGGACCGACGAGGCCCAGCGGGCCTTCGAGGACGTCGCCGCCGCCGCCGGCGAGCGCTGGCCCGCCCTGGGCGCCTGCCAGCTCTGGCGAATCCACCTCCGCGCCAGGCGCCCGCGCGAGGCGGAGGCGGCCTTCGGAAACCTGGCCGGGCGATACGCCTTCCAGCAGCTCGCCATGCTCCTCGGCGAGGAAGACCGCCGCGAGATCCTGACGTTCTACCGCAACCAGGCCGTCGGGCTGGGGCTGCTTCAGTTCCGCCCCTCGCGCCCCGAGGACCTGCGGCGCGTCGTGGCCGTCTATGACCTGCTCGGCGGCCTCAAGTCCGCGGAAAAGGACGGCGCCCGCTTCCAGCTCATGCGGGCGTGCTCGGCGGGCGGGCTGTACGACGAGGCCGAGAGTGTCGGCCGCCAGCTCCTGGACAGCCGCTCGTCCTGGGGACCGCAGGTCTGTGAGGAATACTGCTGGCTGCTGCGCCTGCGGGGCCAGCCCGGCCGCGCGCTGAGCGAAGTCAACCGGCGCTACCTCGAGTCCCGCTCGCCCGGCTGGGAGGCGCTGCTGGTGGAGCGGGCGCGCATCCACGCGGCCATGGGCAGGCCGGACCTGGCCGAGAAGGACGTCGACGAGTTCCTGTCGCTGCCGGACATCGGCAGGCTCCCCATCTGGTACGCCAACTACTCCGGGGCCTGCCTGATCAAGGGCTTTCTCCGCAAGCGAGCCGGCGATGACAGCGGCGCCGTGACCGCCTGGCGGCGCGGGTATGTCCGACAGGAGGGCGGCGGCGCGGCCGAAAGGCAGACCTACCTGGCCGAGGCCGGGACCGGCGTGATGACCCTGCACTGTGCGCTGCTCGGCTCGCTGTCGGGCGCGATGAGCCGCGCCGACGCCGAAGCCATGGTGGCGCGGGCGGCGGCGGCGACCGGGGACGAGTCCATCAACCTGTTCCTGAAGGTCGTGCGCGTGCCGGATGCGGCCTACGCGGCCATCCAGACCATGTGCGGCACGTCGCGCGGCCTGGAGGTCGCGCGGCGCGCGGCCTTCCGCGAACTGTCCGTTTGCGACATGGGGCGCCTGCCGGCCATCCTGGTGACCTGGCGGTTCGCCTGCCATGAAGCCTTTGGCGACACCGCCGCCGCCGAGGACGACGAGCTGGTCTGGCGGACGGCCGAGATGGGCGCCACCCTCTTCGTCGAGGGCAAGCTGAACGTCTTCCAGCTCTCGCAGTTGGCCCTGGCCTGGAAGGGCACCAGCGGGATGCTCGGCTGGGGCAGCGTGGCGGCCATGCTCGACAAGGACTTTCGCGGGCCGGCGGCCTACATGCTCGCCCACCGCTACCTGAAGCTGGGGCGCCCGCAGGAGGCGGCCGGATTCCTCCGGACCGCCGTTGCCGACTCGCCGGGCGGCTCGGTCCTGCGCCGCCTGGCGGAAAGGAGGCTGAACGCCATCGCCCCCCGCGGCGGCGTCCGGCCCGGCTCGCGCCCCGCGGGCAGGTGATACCGGAAGACCGGATACCGGAAGACCGGATACCGGGGACCGATAGCCATACTCCGTGCTCCGTGTTCCGCGCCCCTCGCCCCAGCCGTGCCTCGTTTCGATGCCCAGGCGGCGTCGAAACGGGCGCCGGAGCCACGAACGGGACCTTGGACGTACCGGGGTACGTCCAGACCGTCCGAAGGGCATTTTGGGTCGATTTCGACGCTCAGGCGCGCGGGAACCGGATTTTTCCGACTTTGGTAATCTGCGCAAAGTTTCGGGTTTCCGCAACGAGGGCGACTCGCGTCTGCCGGGCCTGCGACCCGGTTCCCGCCCGCCCGCGCGGCGACTGTTCCGCCGATGCGTCAGAAGAACCGCAGGACGTCCTGGTATGTGACCAGGACGAACACCAGCAGCAAAAGGACCAGGCCGGCGATCTGAATGGCGTTCATCACCTTGACGGGGACGGGCCGGCCCCGGATCTTCTCGATGATGAGGAACACGGCGTGGCCGCCGTCGACGACGGGGAAGGGCAGGAAGTTCAGCACGGCGATGGTGGCCGATATGAACGCCATGAAGTATATCAGGCTCATGAAGCTGCGCTCGGCGACCTCGATGCCGATCTTGCCCATCCCCAGCGGGCCCATCACGTCCTTGCCGCTGACGGTCTGGAACAGCAGCCCTCGCAGCGTGGCGTAGGTCGAGAGGATCAGCCCGCCGGTCTCGCGGAGGCCCCAGCCCAGGGCGGCCGGGATGCTCTTCTCCTGAACGAGCACCATCTCAAAGCCCAACGACGCCGCCTCCGGGGCGAACAGCGAGACGCGATAGTCGTCGGGGTCGAACTGGGCGGCCGTGAGATGCTCCAGGTTTGCCGTGACCGGCGCGACGCTCTCGCCGCTGCCGCGGCGGAACACCACGGCCACGCCCTTGCCGCCCGCGGCTTTCAGGGCGGCGTAGACGTCCCACCAGCTCTTGACGGCCCGCCCGTTGACGGTCTCGACGACGCAGCCGCGGTCGATGCCCGCCTTCTGCGCCCAGGAGCCCTCGCGCACGGCGGCGACGACGGGGGAGGCGAGATATGCCCCGGCCACGAAGCCGAGCTTAGCGCCGCCCTTCTGCTTCTCGGGCACCACGCCGATGGGCGGAAGCACCTGCCCGTCGCGCTCGATGACGAGCTGGACCTCGCGTCCGGCCGAGGCGTTCTGGATCTTGCGCAGCTCCTCCATCGTCGGCGCCAGCCGGTCCCCGTAGGAGACGATCACGTCGCCGGGTCGCAGGCCCTTGCGGGCGGCCTCGGTGCCGGCCAGCACGCTGGCGACCTGGATGCGCGGCACCATGCCCAGCAGGTCCAGGATCAGCGCCGAGGAGGCGAATCGCACGTCGGCGGCCTTGTAGCGCCGCGTCTCCGGGCGGACCAGCGACGTGAAGACGTACTCGTCGCCGTCCTTGTCGATCGTGTAGTTCCGCGCGTCGAGCTTCTCCCCGTCGGCCAGGTAGACCACGTGGGGGGCGTCGGCGAGGAACAGCGGCGCCGTCAGGACGGTCTGGTTGCCGTCGCGGACGACGGTCACCGCGGCCGTCGGACCGTTGAGCCGCTCCACGACCGGCTCGACCTGCCAGCCGTGGGCAATCGGCGCGCCGTCCACGGCGACGACGCGGTCGTCGTCGCGAAAGACTTCGTTGTTCGGCGCGGGCACGACGGTGCCTCTGGGCGCCGTCTCGACGATGGCGTCGGGGGCGGGCATGATCCCGAAGGCCAGGCGCTGGCCGCCGCCCGTCTCGGCCGGACCCATCCGCACGCCCATCCGCGTGGTGCCCACCCACGCGTTGCCGTCCACGTCGCGCTGGACGGTCACGTTGAACCGCTCGTCGGCCCTGGCCAGCATGGCCAGCAGCGCGACGTGATCGAATCGCGTCACCGTGTGTCCCAGCACGCGGCTGATCAACCCCGGCCCCTCGATGTCGGCGATGCGGTCGCCGGGCTCCAGGCCGAGCGTCGTGATCGGCCGGCTCGCCGCCGCCGGCGCTCCGGGCGTCTTCGTCCAGCGGATCACCGCCGTCGCGGCCGGATAGTGCCGGCGCACCCCGCCCACCACCGGCGCGACGAACTTCTTGCCGTGCATGACGACGATGACGAACAGCGCGGCGGCCAGGATGATGTTCATCACCACTCCGGCGGAGACCACCGCCAGGCGGACGGAGACGGGCTTGGCGTTGTAGGAGCGCGGGTCGGGCTTCTCGTCGCTGTCCAGGGGGCGCACGTCCTCCTGGCCGAGCATCTTGACGTAGCCGCCCAGCGGCAGCAGCTTGAGGCAGTAGTCGGTCTCGCCGAGCTTCATCCCGAGTACCCGCGGGCCGAAGCCCACGGCGAACCGCTCGACCTTGATGCCCGCCAGCTTGGCGACGAGGAAGTGCCCGAACTCGTGGACGATGATCACCACGCCCAGGCCGATGAGGACCTGAACGAGCGGCCACAGCCACGTCGGAAGTATGCTCGCGATCAGCATCGGTGAAGAAAGCATGTACACCTCAATGGGATTGCCGATTGTCTATTGTCGGTTTCCGATCGTCGTTCAAGACGCGCCTACGGGCTCGCCTGGCGGCGAGGCCCTGCCGCGCTTGCGTCCTTCGATTCTACCAGGCGCGCGGTCTGCTGCCGCGCCCAGGCGTCGGCGGCCAGCAGGGCGCTTAGGCTTACTTCGGCCTGCGGGGGCGTCAGGTTCATCACCTCTTCCACCAGCGGCACGATGCGCCCGAAGGCGACGCGCCCGGCCAGAAACGCCTCGACGGCGGCCTCGTTGGCGGCGTTGAGGACGGCCCCGGCCGTGCCGCCGCGCCGTATCGCATCATATCCCAGCCCCACCGCCCGCGCCAGGCGCGGCGAGAGGGGCGAGAAGGTCAGCCTGCCCGCCGCCGCCAGGTCCAGCGGCGCCACGTCGCGATTTGCCCGCCAAGGCCAGCTCAACGCGTAGGCGATGGGCGTGGTCATGTCGGGCCGGCCGAGCTGGGCGATCACCGACCCGTCGCAGTACTCGACCATCGCGTGGATGACCGACTCGCCGTGCAGGAGGACCTGGATTTTCTCCGGCGGCAGGCCGAACAGCCAGTGGGCCTCGACCACCTCCAGGGCCTTGTTCATCAGCGTGGCCGAGTCGATGGTGACCTTGCGCCCCATCGACCAGGTGGGGTGGCGCAGGGCGTCGGCGACGGTTGCCCGCTCGGCCTGCTCGTCGCTCCAGTCGCGCAGCGCCCCGCCGGAGGCCGTCAGAACCACGCGCCGCACCTCCTCGGCCCGCCCGGCCGAAAGGCACTGGAAAATGGCTGAGTGCTCGCTGTCCACCGGCAGGACGGCCGCGCCGGCGGCGCGGGCGGCGGGCATGACGATCGCCCCGGCCATCACCAGCGTCTCCTTGTTGGCGATCGCCAGGGCGCTGCCGCACTCGATGGCCGCCATGGTGGGCGCCAGACCGGCCGAGCCCACCACGCCGTTCACCAGCAGCTCCGGGCGCGTGCGGCGGACCAGTTCGCACATGGCCCCCGGCCCGGCCAGGACGGCCGTGCCCGCCGGCGCGGCCGCCTTCAGCTCCGCGGCGTGGCGCTCTGCGGCCAGTGCGACCGCCTCCGGGCCGAAGGCCCTCGCCTGCTCGGCCAGCAGCCGCCAGTTGTCCCCCGCCGCCAGCCCGCAGACGCGCAGGGCGCCCTGCGCGGCGATCACGTCCAGCGTCTGCCGCCCGATGCTGCCCGTCGAACCCAGGATGACAACGCGTCGCTGTTCCACCGCGATCCTTGCGCGGAGCGGGGCCCGCATCGGGGCCATATTACCGGACGGGCGGGCGGTTGCAACGCCGCGCCGGCTTGACGCGACACGGCAAGCCCCTATGATTGGCCGGCCGTGAAGGAACGCTTTCACTCCGACGAGCTGGTCTATGACGGCAGGATCATGAAGGTCCACCGCGTCGGCGTGCCCATGCGCGACGGGCGCGTCGTGATGCGCGAGCTGGTCTGCTACAGCGGGGCCGTCGTCATCCTGCCCGTCCTGGACGACGGGCGCATCGTCCTGCTGCGCAACCGGCGGTTCGCCGTCGATGAGACGCTGTGGGAGCTGCCGGCCGGGATGATCGAGCCCGACGAGGAACCGCAGCACGCCGCGCCGCGCGAGCTGGCGGAGGAGACGGGCTACACGGCCGGGCGGATCAGCAAGCTGGGGCAGTTCTTCACCGGCCCGGGCACGTGCAACGAGGTGATGCACGCGTTCGTGGCGACGAAGCTGACGGCGGGGCCGCAGGCCCTGGAGCCCTACGAGGAGATCGAGGTCGCCGCCGTGGCGGCCGAGGAGGTCCGCGCCATGGTCGCCGACGGGCGGATTCACGACGCCAAGACCATCGCCGCGCTGGCGCTGTACTGGTTGCGCGAGCGCGACTCTGTTCCGTGAGGTCCGCAGGCCTGGTCACTTCCGTGATCCAGGTCCCGGCTCGCCCGGATAGATCGGGGGCTTTTTCGAAACCCCCCGCCCCCCGGCGCATCTAAGATGGGGAGACGGGATCCGCGATGGGCTTGAGCGACCGGACATATTGGCGGGAGGAGCCGCAGCCGTACGGTGCCCTGGGGCGCATGCGCATCGGGGTTCCGCGGCCGGCAGAGGCCACGACGCTGCTGCTGGTGACTACGGTGGCGGCGTTCGTGGTGCAGGTGATCTTCGCGGCCAACGGGGTGAACCTGTCGCGCTCGCTGGGCGTGACGCTGGCGGGGTGGTGGCAGGTCTGGCGGTACGCGACGTTCCAGTTCCTGCACGGCGGGCTGTGGCACATTTTCCTGAACATGCTGGTGCTGTACATGTTCGGCTCGGCGCTGGAGCGGCAGTGGGGTCCTGGGCGGCTGGTGGTGTTCTACCTGACGTGCGGCGCGGCGGCGGGGGCGGCGTACGTGGCGATGAGCCTGGTTGCCGGCGGGGCCGCCCAGCGCTGGGTGCCGCTGATCGGGGCCTCCGGCGGCGTGTACGGCATCCTGCTGGCCTGCGTGGTGCTGTTTCCGCACATGCGGGTGCTGTTCTTCCTGTTCCCCATGTCGATGCGGACGATGGGGCTGATCATCTTCGGCATCGCCGTTCTGACGGTGCTGGGCGGGGCGGGCACGCCGATGTTCTGGTCGCAGGTGGCCCACCTCGGCGGGGCGGGCATGGGGGCGGTGTGGATCTGGGGCTTGCCGCGGATGGGAGCGCGGCGCGGCGGGCCGCGCCTCGGCGCGCGGCTGTTCGGGCGGCTGCGCCAGGGCGCCTGGGAGCGCCGGCTGGCCCGACGCCGCCGCGAAGAGGGCGAGATCGACCGCATCCTGGACAGGATCCACCGCGATGGCGTGGGCAGCCTGACGCGCGGCGAGAAGCGGGCCCTCCAGGACGCCACCCGCCGCCAGCGCGAGGAGGACCGGCGGCTCAAACGACTGTGAGGCTGCTGCCGGACAAGCTTGACCTTCGGGCCGCGCTGGGACATAGATACTGTGACCATGCCCGTGACCAGACACGTTGACCGGAAACCGCTGCCCACTCGCTTTGAGGACCTGGTGGGCATGATGCCCCCGCAGGCGATCGCCGACGAAGTCCAGTACGACAACACGTTGGAGGTGGTGGACCGCCTGATGGCGGCGGGGAAGCTGACGGCCGGACAGGCGCTGTACCTGGAGACGCTGGTGCGGCTCGTTGGGGCCTACGAGGCGGAGCACCACGCCGTTGACACCGCGGGCCTCAGCGGGTTGGATTCGCTGCGGCACCTGCTGGAGGCCAACGACATGAACGCCTCGGACCTGGCGCGCATCCTGGGCGTCCACCCCAGCATGGGATCGAAGATCCTCAGGGGCGAGAGGTCCCTGACGGTCGCGCATCTCCGGAAGCTGGGCGAACGGTTCGGGGTCAGCCCGGAGCTCTTCATGGACTGAGCGAAGGCCCTGGGCCGCGGCGTTCGCCGCCCGGCGCCGGACTTGCCATCGTGCGTGCCGCGCCCGGAAGCGCGGCGGGAGAAGGCATGAGATACGTTTCCACGCGAGGCAGGGTCGAGCCGCTGGAGTTTCAGCAGGCGTTCATGATGGGCCTGGCCGACGACGGCGGCCTGCTGATTCCCGAGGCAATACCCGACGTGCGCGCCCGCCTGGACGAGTGGCGCGGGCTGGCCTACAACGACCTGGCCTTCGAGGTCTTCGGCCTCTACGCCACGGACGTTCCGCCCGGCGACCTGCAGCAGATCGTCGCGCGCAGCTACGCCGACAACTTCCGCCCCGCCGTGGCGCCGGTCGCGGCGGTGGGGGGGGCGTTCGTGCTGGAGTTGTTCCACGGCCCGACGCTGTCGTTCAAGGACGTGGCGCTGCAGCTCCTGGGCAACCTGTTCGCGTATGTCCTCCAGCGCGAGGGCGGCGAGCTGAACATCCTGGGCGCCACCAGCGGCGACACGGGCTCGGCCGCCATCTGCGGCGTGCGTGGGCGGCGCGGCATCCGCATCTTCATGATGCACCCGCACGGGGGCGTCTCGCCGATCCAGGAGCGGCAGATGACCACCGTGCTGGACGACAACGTCCACAACATCGCCGTGGTCGGCAGCTTCGACGACTGCCAGCGGATCATGAAGACCCTCGCCGGCGACCTGGAGTTCAAGCGCGCCTACTCGCTGGGGGCCGTCAACAGCGTCAACTGGGCACGCGTGATGGCCCAGATCGTCTACTACTTCGCCGGCACGTTCGAGGTCCAGCGGCGCAGCGGCGCCGCGGCCGTGCGCGTCTGCGTGCCCACCGGCAACTTCGGCAACATCCTGGCCGGGTGGTACGCGATGAAGATGGGCGCGCCGATAGCCGGTCTGGTGCTGGCCGCCAACGACAACGACATCCTCGCGCGGTTCTTCAACAGCGGCGAGTACTCGCTGGGGCAGGTGCACAAGACACTCGCCCCGGCGATGGACATCCAGGTGGCCAGCAACTTCGAGCGCTACCTGTACTACGGGCTGGGGCAGGACGCCGCCGCCCTGCGGTCGGCCATGGAGCGGTTCGCACGCAGCGGCTCGCTCCGCGTGGGGACGGACGCCGGCGGGCGGGTCGATCCGGACATTGAGGCGGGCTCGGCCGGGCGGGCAGAGATACTGGCCGCGATCCGCCGCTGCCACGAGGAGACGGGCTACCTGCTGGACCCGCACACCGCCTGCGGATGGGCGGTGGCGCACGCCCGCGTGCCGGCGGGGCCGGACGGCAGCCCGGCCGACGACGAGCCGCCGCTGCTGTGCCTGGCCACGGCGCATCCGGCGAAGTTTCCGGAGGCCATCGAGCTGGCCACGGGGCGCGACCTGGCGCACCATCCGGACATCGACAGGCTGGCCGACATGCCCACCCGCTGCGCCGTGGCCCCCAACGACCCGGACAAGGTCCGCCGGATCATTGTCGAGAACGTGGGGCAGCGGTAGATTGGGACGGGCAAGGAACCGGGACGGATGGCGAACACGTGGGAAGAATGGCTCCGCCAGGCGGACTATGATATGGACACCGCCGAGGACATGCTCCGCGCCGGGCGGGCGTTCTACGCGGTGTTCATGTGCCATTTGTCGGTGGAGAAGGCCGCCAAGGGGTTATACCATCGGAAACTTGGCCGGATTCCACCGAAAACGCACAACATCGTGTTCCTGTTGAGGGAGGTGAGCGTTCGCCCGCCGCGGGGCCTGGACCACTTCATCGCCTCCCTGGACGACGCGCACATTGCCACGCGCTACCCTGATGACATTGACAAACTCGCATCCCGGTACGATACCGAAAGCGCACGTGAGATCTTGAACAGAGGCAAGGAGACGACCCTGTGGATAAAGACACAGCTCTGAGACACCTTGCCGCGTTCCGCGAAGCTCTTGCCCGCTATGGCATTGTGGCCTCGCAGATCGTCCTGTTCGGCTCCTATGCCAGGGGCGACTGGCATGAGGGAAGCGACATCGATGTGATCGTCATCTCGCCGGACTTCGCGGGCAAGGACTACTGGCAGCGAATCGACGCGATGGCCAGGGCCATCTGCGACGTCTGGCAGCCGATCGAATCCATCGCCATGACGCCGGAGGAATGGGAACGCGGCGATTCGATGATCGCCCAGATCGCCCGCGAAAGCGGCGAGGTGGTCTACCCGGCCAAGGTGGCGTGAGACCGGGCGGGCCTTGAAGGCGACGCGCCGGTGGCGTATTCATCGGCGGTCGGAACTCCAGCCGGGGAGCGAGCAGATGGGCTTCGCGCCTGACTATCGCAACGTCGAGGCAGCGGCGAGGAACCGCCGGCCGCCGCGCCTGCCGATCTACGAGCACCTCATCAACGACGGCTTCATCGGCCGGTCGCTCGGTCAGCCGATGCAGGAGCTGGCGAGCGGGCGCTCGGGCGGCGACCTGCGGCGGTACTTCGAGCTGTTCTGCGAGTTCTGGCGAGCCCACGGGTACGACACGGTGTCCTACGAGGTCTGCGTCACGGAGGTGCTGCCCGGCGGCGGGGCGCTGCTGGGCGAGCGGGCGGGGCCGATCCAGTCGCGGGCGGACTTCGCGGCCTACCCCTGGGCCGACCTGCCGCGCATCTTCTGGCAGCGGGCGGCGCCGCGTTTCGAGGCCCTGGCGGCCGCCATGCCGCCGGGCATGAAGGCCGTCGGCGGCATCGGCAACGGCGTCCTCGAGATCAGCGAGGACCTGGTGGGCTTCGAGAAGCTCTGCTACATGCAGGCCGACGACCCGGAGCTGTTCGCGGAGCTGTACCGGCGGATCGGCGAGCTGCTGGGGGAGCTGTGGGGCACGTTCCTGTCGCGGCACGCGCAGGTCTACTGCGTGGCCCGCATCGGCGACGACATGGGCTACAAGACGGGCACGCTGATGGCCCCGCGAACGCTGCTGGAGCACGTCGTGCCGCAGTACCGGCGGGTCGTCAGCCGCATCCACGCCGCCGGCCTGCCGTTCCTGATGCACTGCTGCGGGTGCATTTTCGACATCATGGACGGCCTGCTCGGCGCCGGCATCGACGCCAAGCACTCCAACGAGGACGTGATCGCCCCGTTCGATGAATGGATCGCCCGCTACGGCCGGCGGATCGGCCTGTTCGGCGGCATCGACACCGACCGGCTGTGCCGCATGGCGCCC
>Ga0172362_10002974_pt1 | contig 14698 bp, 14 predicted proteins | sample LakKivs1_kivu2a2_FD_114534 | JGI IMG/M metagenome (GOLD analysis project Ga0172362, IMG submission 114534) | Sediment microbial communities from Lake Kivu, Rwanda - Sediment s1_kivu2a2 | ecosystem: Environmental > Aquatic > Freshwater > Lake > Sediment | place: Rwanda: Western Province, Lake...
AAGGCCTCCCCAGGCGTTACAACTATCCCCTTATCCTCAAGGAGCTTGTACGCGAAGGCTACGGAGTCAAAGCCCTCCATCTTAGCACGCGGGTAGACGTACATCCCCCCATCTGGCCTGAGGTACTCCACGGGAAACTTGTCGAGCAAACGGCAGGCGAGGTCGACGCGCCTCTGCATCTCTTGAGCATACTCGTCGAAGACGTCCTGCTCCATTGTGAGCACCGCCAGAGCCGCCTTCTGGACGAATTCGGGGACGCAGGTAACAGAGAGCTGGAGGATAGACTGCATCCTGTTAATGGTCTCGACATCGGAGACGGCGTAGCCGATGCGCCAACCCGTCATACCGTACCGCTTCGAGAAGGTGTTCACGTAGATGAAGTTGGAGTCAGCCACTTCGAGGACGCTCTTGATAGGAACTGAGGAGTAAGACTCGTAGACCTCATCCGTCAAGACGTAGCCCCCCACCCTCCCCATCGCCCCAACCATCTCCCTCAACATCTTCTCCCCGAAGACCTTCCCAGACGGATTATTCGGCGAACATAAAACTAGGAGCCTAGGGTGAACCCTAACCATCTCCGAGAGCCTCCCCAAATCCACGTCCCAACCCTCCTCGAAACGCGTATGCAAGACATCCTCTCGCCCACCAACAAGACGAACCACGTTCCCATAAACCGGCCACGTAGGCTCTGGGATAACCGCGCGGTCTCCTTGAGAGACCGTGGCGAGGATGGCTGCAAAGATAGCGAACTTCCCACCCGGCGTAATCAGGACTTGGTCCGCTTTGAGATCCGTCCCATAGCGGTCGTTAAGCATGGCAGCTATGGCTTCCCGCAGCTCGGGCAATCCCCTTGAGGAGACGTAACCGATGTGTTCGTTAGTGTAGAGGCTGTCGCGAAGCGCGTTCTTGACCTGCACAGGAGCAGCGAGATCAGGCTCGCCCACGTCAAGTCGGATGAGGCTCCTGCCTTGATTCTTCAGGGCCTCGGCCTTCTCAAAGATGGAGTAGAGGTATTGAGCCCGGTTCTTCGAGGGTTGACTCTGAACATGGACTGATTCCTGGACGAGGATGGAAACGAGCCTTCGAGCCAGATGTGGGCTAAGGTCTTCTTCCCGCGCTATTTCTTCGGCCCTCTCTAGCACTGAGGCTTCAGCCTTGTAGTCGACGACCCCTAGGTTCTCTCTGCGCTTCAACTCCCCTATCTTGCGGGCTGCCTCTAACCGCTTCTTGACGAGCCGAAGTATCTCTCCATCAACAGCCGCGATTTCTTCTCTGAGGTCCTGAAGCTCTCGTCTCAACTCGATTCACCATTACAGTCCTAGTCGAAGAAGGTGGTCAGCCAAGACCACGGCTACGGCGGCCTCCACGACCGGCACTGCCCGAGGCACGATACAGGCGTCATGCCTTCCCCTAATCTCCAAATCCGTATCCACCATCTCCTTGAGGTCTACCGTTCGCTGCCTCTTAGATATAGAGGGCGTGGGCTTGAAGGCTACACGCATGATGATGGGCATGCCGTTGGTTAGACCCCCGAGGATTCCTCCAGCGTTGTTCGTCTCGGTTACCACCCTTCCGTCCTGAACCCGGTAGGCGTCATTGTTCTCAGACCCCTTAAGCCTTGCCGCGCCGAAGCCCGCCCCGAACTCTACACCTTTGACCGCGGGGATATCGAGGAGCATCTTCGCCAAATCCGCATCCAAGGAGTCGAACAAAGGATCACCAACGCCGGGAGACAGCCCTAGAGCGAGACATTCTACGACACCACCCACGCTATCTCCCTCTCTTCTAGCAGCGGCTACAGCCTTTTCCATGCGCTTCGCAGCCTCTTCGTCAGGGCAATGCATCACATTCCCAGCCGCCTTCTCCCGAATCTCGCTTGTATTAGAGAGTGTCTTAGCCCTGATCCCAGCTACCTCAACCGTGTAGGCCAAGACCTCGACATGCTTCGACTGAAGATAAGTCTTGGCGACGGCCCCGGCCATTACGATGGCCGCTGTGAGCCTCCCAGAGAAACGGCCTCCACCCCTATAGTCATTATTGCCTTCATAACGGATCAAAGCTGGGTAGTCAGCGTGGCCCGGTCTGGGCTTCCAGCGATATTCCTCATAGGGCGAAGAGTCAACGTCCCTATTCCACACAAGCATCATTATGGGGGCGCCTGTGGTTCTCCCTTGGAAGACTCCTGAGAGAAGCTGGACCTTGTCCTCCTCCCTGCGGGTCGTTGAGATCTGCTCTGACTGTGGTCTGCGTCTGTCAAGTTCCCTCTGAACAGTCTCCTCGCTGAGTCCGATTCCCGCTGGACAGCCGTCGATGACGACGCCGACGCATCTACCGTGGCTCTCGCCGAAGCACGTTACCACAAAGCGTTTTCCGATGGAGTTACCCGACACTCACCCGTCCTCCTAGGCGCCGTAGATCCTCAAAGAACGCGGGATACGACTTGGCTACACATTCAGCACCACTAATCTCCGTCATTCCTTGGGAGGCGAGGCCGAGGATTGCGCACGCCATCGCTATCCTATGGTCTCCATGAGAATCAACCTTAGCACCTGTTAGGACGCGAGGCGCGGTGACCGTCAGGGTCTCCGCGTCCTCCGAGACTTCGGCCCCGAACTTCTGAAGCTCTTGAGATAGAGAGCTAAGCCTATCGGACTCCTTGTACCTGAGCCGTTTAGCCTGAACTATCCGAGTGGTTCCAGAGGCCCTGCATCCTAGGGCTGCCATGACAGGGACAAGGTCTGGGACATCCCTCGCATCGACCTCAATGCCCTTCAGGTCTCCCCCCTCGATCCGAACTTGGCCCTCTCCTGCCTCAACTTTGGCCCCCATTTGTTGTAGGAGGAAGGTGATCGAGCTATCAGGCTGATCCGGGATTAAGTTCTCTATCGTCACTGTGGAGCCTGTGAGGGTGGCTACGGCCATGAGGAAGGCCGCCGAGGAGTAGTCCCCCGGAACGACATGGGTCGTGGCCTGGTACCTCTGCCTGGGGGGGACGCGAAACTTCCTGAGACCTGGAGAGGTCTCGACTTTTATCCCATGCTTCTCAAGGATGTCGAGAGTAAGATGGACATAGGGCTTTGACTCAAGCCTCGTCGTAACCCTGATCTCGGTTTCAGCCTCAGCGAGAGGCGTCGCTAAGAGGAGGCCTGTTACGAACTGGGAACTCACATCCCCTCGCAGGGACGTTGCACCTCCGGGCAGGCCTTTACCTTCTACTGTGACGGGTGGATAACCGTTCGATGAGGTACAGTCTACGCCGAGTTTCCTTAGGGCCTCCACTAAGGGACCTACAGGCCTCTTCAGTAACTGGGGATCGCCGGTCAGGACGGTTCTGCCATGTGCCAACGCGGCTGTAGGGACTAGGAATCTGAGGGTGGCGGCTGATTCACCGCAGTCAATGCTCCTACGGGGCGCCCTGAGTTTCACTGGACCGATTATGGAGAGTTCATTTCCTTTCTCGTCTATGTGGGCTCCTAGGAGGCGGCAGGCTCGGAGTGTGGCGTCTACGTCAGCGCATTCGAGGGGCGAGACTATGCTTGTTGTTTGATAGCAGAGGGTGGCAGCGATTATGGCCCTGTGGCTGTAACTCTTCGAGGATGGGGCGCGTACCATCCCCTCCAGCTTCGGGGTCCCCTCTATGATGGTGATCATGTTTCTTGGCCCTCTACCTTAGCCTCCTCATAACCTATATATACCATAATCGCCTGACAGCCTTCCAAAGCAACAATTGGCCTACACATTATCGTCTTTCAGAAATTCCAATATCTTATCCACTACCTGATCCACGTTCAAGTTCGACGTATCGATTTCAAAATCAGCAGATTTCTTGTATAAGGGCTCTCTAAAGGAGAGCAATTGTCTTATTCTCTCCAATCTGTCAGGAGTGTTGAGTAACGGCCTCTTCTCACCATCCTTTGACGTTCTTTCAAGTATAACCTGAGGAGAAGCAGTCAAAAGTATTATTCTTGAATTCCTCTTCAAGTTATCGATATTGATTCTATTTAATACAACGCCGCCACCGCAATCTATAACCACGCCTTTCCTATCCGAGACCTTCCTTACTACATCTATCTCTAATTCTCTGAACCTCGACTCACCATTTTGCTCAAAAATTTCAGGAATCGATTTTCCAGCCACTTCAACAATTAAATCATCGGTTCGTATGAATTCCTTATTCGATTTTGCGGCTAGAGCCCTTCCGACACTGGTTTTTCCAGTGCCCATAAAGCCGATCAATGCGATATTAGTCTTCATCCTCACCACTAAGAGAGCATAGTTATCTTAGCTGACTCCCAAGACCGCTTCCAGAGCCTTTGTCATCGTGGAGATAGGAGCCTTCTTCTCAGTCCAGAGTTCGAAGGCTTGGGCCCCTTGATGGACGAGCATCATTAGGCCGCCGACGCATTTGGCTCCCGCTTCCCTTGCCTCTCGGAGAAGCCTCGTCTCAAGGGGACTGTAAACGATGTCGAATACGACCATATCGGGTCTTAGGAGCTTCGCATCAATGGGCGTCTCCTCTGACATCGGGTGCATCCCCACGGATGTGGCGTTCACGAGTAGGTCGGCTGAGGCGGCTTCTTCGCCCAATGTTAGGGGATCGAGGGTCCCATGAACTACAGTCGTCCCTGTTACCTGTCGAACGTCCTCGGCGAGGCTCTCCGCCCTTGAGGCTGTTCGGTTGAGGATGGTTATTCTCTCCGCAGTCTCAGCTAGGGAGAAGGCTAGAGCTCTGGCGGCTCCACCGGCTCCGAGGAGCAGTATTCTCCTTCCCTGCGGATTGACCCCGGCCTCTCGTAGAGCTTCTAGCGCGCCTATGCCATCAGTATTGTACCCGACGAGTTTCCCCTCGCTGTTGACGACCGTGTTCGTGGCTCCGATGATGGCAGCCGAACTGTCCAATTCGTCCAAGTACTTCATGACCTCGACCTTGTGGGGGATGGTTACGTTGAATCCCCTGAGGTTGATCGCCTTGAAACCTTCTATGGCCTGGCGTAGCATCGACGGTTCCACCCGCAAGGCGAGGTAGACGGTGTCCAGCCCCACGGCCCCAAAGGCCGCGTTCTGCATCACAGGACTCAGAGAATGGTCGACAGGGTTGCCAATGATGGCGTAGAGGCCGGTCCTGCTGGTAATCTTCAGCTCAGACACCCAGTAACGCGTAGATTCGCTTCGTCTCCTCGACCGTGAACTGGCCGGGGGCGGCCTCTTTGCCCTTTATGATCGACGCGTAGGTGAAGGCGCCTCCGAAGAGGGGGGACAGGATCCTTGAAACGGCGCCTAGCTGGCCCATGCAGAAACATATGACCTCGGTCGTCTGGGAGGTCTTGGAGACGAAGTCTAGGCATGTTAGATTGTCCTTCATGGTCTTGGCCGTCATCACGATCTTGGAGATGTCAGGCCTGAGGCGTTTCATCTCCATAAACTTCGATTCTATCTCGCTGAGTTCAAGGGGGGAGGAACTATGCCATGAGAGGATAAGCTTCACATTCCCACTCCTAAGTTGACTCACCGTCTCTCCGAGTTGGGGAGTGTCCATCTCAAGGTCCACAAGGTTGAAGCCTGCCTCTACGACGTCGAGCAAAACCCTCCGTCGGTCCTCCTCCCTGCCGCGGAAGATGCCTCCTTGGGAGGGAAGCCTGTTGGTGGCGATGAGGGGAAGGGAAGTTAGGTCTCGAATCTCCTTTGCTTTTGACTCGTCCACGAGGTAGTCGAAGCGGATCTCGATGAGGTCTGCTCCTTCCTTTTCGGCGCGGCTAATCATCTCCTCTACTTCGTTCAAGGTTCTTCCGGTCACGGAGGCGCAGACCTTAGGATTCATCTCTCGATTACGGTCTCCTCGGAGACGAGGACGCCGAAGTGCCTACCACCCGGCTGATGGTAGACTAGGACCTCATCACCCTCTTTAAGGTCCGTCACAGCCTTCGAACCTTCCTTGGTCACGAAGCGAATCGTCTCAGCGTTCTGCACAATGGTCTTTAGCCTCCAGTCCCCGACCTCCGTCTCCACAAGGGTCAAAGGGCGACGCTCTATCTTGACTCGCCCCACGAGAGTTGAACGGGTCCTCCCCTGCCTGTCAACCACCTGTACCTCGTCTCCTGCTCGCAGCTCGGAGAGGTAGCGGGTCTTGTTCCCGGGTGTGAGGATGTATAGGGCTATGGGGCCGGCGTTAACCCTGAAGGGCCGAGACTCGACATGGGGGTTCTCCTGAACCTCGGCTTGGACGAGGAAGAGTCCTGAGGACTGGCATCCGACCAGCATCCCTTCACCAGGAGCCATGATGTCGCAGGTGTCGATGCAGACACGGTGGCCGAGGCTCAGCTGTCTAACAACGGCTACCTTGGCTGGGACTAATTCCAGCATACTCTCTTGAGCCTCGCTCAGAATCTTCCCCGTCTCTTCAACATCCATCGGGCTAGACACTGTTAGGGCTACTCCATCGACGCCGATCTCAAGGGTCTCAAGGGCTAGGCGGACCTCTTGGGGACTGAAGACCTCGGCCAAGAGCCCTACCCGGCCCCGAGCCTTGGCTATCAGATTCTCTAGGGGGATGACCTTCCAGTCGGGGCAACTGATGAGGATGAAGTCGAAGCCCGCCTCTGCTGCCTTTAGGGCCTTCTCTTCGTCGGCTCGACTTTGAACGTTGATCCTCGCGCAGAGGAGCTTCCTCTGAGCCTTGAGTTGGCCGACCTTCTCCCACTCGCTCTCCTCAAGGATGAGAATGTCTCCATCCGTGGTTGATGCGGTACGCATCCCCAAGGTCTTGGCAGCTTCGAGGTCAGCGCCCTCAGCGACTACGGTGGCGCCGGCCTCGGAGGCCGCTTTCAGAATGTCTTGCCTAACATCTTGAGGGGCCGAATCGACTATTCGAATCCAGAACTCTCGCATCTATCTGCCAAGCTCCTTAATAGCGGCCTCAACGGTCGCCCCCTTGTGGACTACTGCTACGACGGCTCGGGCCATGGCCTCGGGGTTCGGATGCTGGAAGACGTTCCTCCCGAGGGACACTCCTGCGCCACCGGCTTGAACAGAGTCGTAGACCATCCTCAAGACTTCCTCCTCGGTATTGGCCCTCGGTCCGCCAGCTATTACGACTGGTACAGGGCATCCTCGAACTACCTCTCGGAAGGTCTCTACGCTCCCAGTGTAGTTGGTTTTAACTATGTCCGAACCAAGTTCTGCTCCGATGCGGGAGGCATGCTTCACGACGGCGACTTCGTTGCTGTTCTTGATGTTCGGGCCGCGGGGGTACATCATGGCTAGGAGGGGTATCCCATAGTCAACGCACGCCGCCGAGGCCGCGCCGAGGTCCATGAGCATCTCCCCTTCTGTGACGGCGCCGATGTTGATGTGGATGGAGATGCCGTCAGCGCCTAAGGCTACGGCTTCGTCGACGGTGCAGACCTGGAGTTTCCGGTTGGGGTCTGGTGAGAGTTCTGTGCTCCCGTTGAGGTGGATTATGAGGCCGAGGCGACGAGTGTCGATGTTGGCTGCGATGCCCTTATGGATCACTATCCCGTCCACCCCGCCCTTCGCTAGGCTGTCGACGGTTCGCTGAATATCAGCTAGGCCTGTGACTGGGCCCATGGTGACCCCGTGGTCCATGGGGATGATCACTGTTTTTCCATCGTCTCGGAAGATTCTTTGTAGTCTACGCTCCTTTCCTAGTACCATCTTATTCTCCCACCTTCCTGAATCTGTTCAAGACGTATTTAACAGATGAGAGGGTCTTCTCCCGCTCCGCCCAAGGCACAAAGAGGCGTATGGAGCTACTGATCGTGAAGACTCCATAGAGGTTAATGCCCACCTTGGCCAAGGGATCGACTACTGCCTCTAGGATTCCCGGTATGTCTTCGAGGCCGTAGCCTGAGACGACTATCATAGCTAGGCCGTCTATGCTGTGGATCGCCTTCGCCAGACCCTCCTTCTTTATCAAGTCGTGGAGCCTCTCGACGAGGCCTTTCGGATTGTGGACATACAGGAGGATTGAGGATTCGGAGACTGTGAGGCCTAGGACCTCGGTCTCTACCGAAGGAATCTCAGCGAGCACTTTGGCGACTCTGGGGAGTGAGCCGTTGCTGGTTATCAAGGTAATCATGGAGAGGGACGTGGGATAGAGTTCGCTCTCAAGCCCTGTCTTCAACTCCCCGGTGATGACGGTGCCTCCAGAGAGATCTGGGGCATCGAAGCCCACGACTCTTAGGACGGTGGACTCCTTCTTGTAGAGGAGGGCCTTGGGCTGGATGACCTTGGCCCCAGCCACGGCAAGGCTGTAGGCCTCACCCACCATCAGGGAGTCGATCATCTGTGGGGCCGACACCTTCTTGGGGTCCGCGGATAGAACGCCGCCCACATCCTTCACAAAAACCACCTCACCTGCTTCAAGACAGTTCCCGAGGAGGACGGCGGTGATGTCACTACCACCTCTCCCAAGGGTTGTAATCTTCCCCTCAGGTGACAGGCCGATGAAGCCCGGCACCACAAGCGTGTATCCTCCCTCAAGGAGAGGCAGGAGGTTTCTACCGACTAACTCCCTAGTCTTCTCAAGATCGACATCGGCGTTGCCGAAGTTCGAGTCCGTCAAGACCGGCCATGAAGGCGAGGCAGGATCTAGTCCAACGACCTTTATCCCATTTGCGTCGAGGGTCCCGGACAGTAGGCGTGTAGCAGTGCGCTCGCCCATGGACATTACCTCGTCGAGTTCCGCCTTGGAGACATTCCCCTGACTCGCCTCCTTAGCTAGGTTTATGAGTTGGTCTGTGACCCCGCTGAGGGCGGAGACTACGACGACGACTCTTCTTCCTTTGGCGACTTCTTTTGCCACTTTCTCTGCGGCTTCTCTGATGCTGCTGGGTGCGGAGAGGCAGGAACCTCCGAATTTGACGACCAGTATGTTGTTCACTGAAATGCCACCTTGTCGATAGAACAGGCTACTTCTTTGGAGAATATGGAGCTAGGAAGAAGTTGGTTGAGTCGGTCAGATGCCTTTGGCCACGATGTAAAGACGAGGCCCCCTGAAAACGCGACCCCTCCGTGACTCCACAGGCACTCCTCCGAACTAGCGTCAACTATTGGGAGAGTAGAGAATATTTAAGAATATTGGCCAATTTAGCTCAATCAGTCCAACCATGCCCCTCATCAAAGTAAGACAGCGCTTCAAGGAGTCCAACATCCTCTTCCAGAGCGACAGAGCCGAAGCCATAGACACCGCCATCGAAGCAGTCAGGCACCACCGCCTCGAACTTGAAACCTATATCCGGCTCCACCCATATTTCGCTGAAGCCCTTCAGCCCGTACCCGTGGAATCCGTAGCACCACTCATCGTCCGAAGGATGGCAGATGCCACGGCCAAGGCTGATGTGGGGCCCATGGCCGCCGTGGCTGGAGCCTTAGCAGATTTGGCTGTAGAAGCCATGGTAAGAGCTGGGTCTAGGGTCTCGATCGTGGAGAATGGTGGTGAGGTCTCAGCCGTCTCTCAAGAGCCTTTCACTGTTGGTCTCTATGCAGGGCATAGCGCCTTGGGTCAGGACTTGGGGTTCCGGATTAACCCTTCAGATTGTCCCATAGGTATTGGGACAAGTTCAGCGACTGTAAGCCACGCGTTTAGCTTCGGGGAGGCCGACGCTGCCACGGTTTTCGCTGACAACGCAGCCTTGGCAGATGCTGCTGCTACGGCTATCTGCAATGCGGTCGTTGGGGAGGATGTTGCAGCCTCAATTGAGTTGGGTCTTGAGGTAGCGAGGAGGCTGCCTTTTATTCGTGGCGTCTTGATTGTTCGAGGGGATTATGTTGGGTCAGTTGGGTGGATTCCTAACTTGGTACATGTTGAGTGATTAATCCTGTAGTTGGTTAGAGTTCGGTTCCTAGCAAGACTTAACTTAGAGGGGGAGAAAGACGACACCGAGGTTCGATGATTCCTTTAAGTGATGAGAATCCTCGGAGTATCATTCCCATAGTAACATGGTCTCTAATAGCAGCTAACGTTCTTGCCTTCATATGGGAAATCACAACGCCATTGTATCTCGATGAGATCGTCTATCAGTATGGCTTCATCCCCGTCCTCGGCCTCCAGAACCTCTTCGACCTCAGGATATTCACGTCCATGTTCCTCCACGCCGACCCTTTCCACATAATCGGGAACATGCTCTACCTCTGGGTCTTCGGAGACAACGTCGAGGACTGCTGTGGCCACAGCTCGTTCCTCATCTTCTATCTCATCAGCGGCATAGCTGGTTCCCTCACCATGTACCTTCTCGACCCAACCTCACCCATACCTGCCATCGGCGCCTCAGGAGCAATCTCAGGTGTCTTAGGCGGCTACATGTTACTCTTTCCCAGAGCGAGAATCCGCACCGTGGTCTTCGCCTTCTATTTCATTAACTTCGTCCGAGTCCCTGCCTTCGCTCTGATTGGGTTTTGGTTCGTACTCCAGTTCCTCTACTTCCTCTACTCTATAGGAGGAGTAACAACTGGGGTCGCCTACGCGGCCCATGTCGGAGGCTTCATCGCGGGTCTCGCACTCATCTCTGTCTTTGCCAGTAGACGCAGACGTATCCGTCGCAGAAGATAGGAGAACCAAAAATGTTCTAGCTATCCTTTCGTGACACCGAGCGGTACCAGACGAGCTACAAGCGTTCCGATTCCCACATCGTGGCTGACTTTGGCCACCCGGTCTATGTCCTTGTAGGCCAGATCTGCCTCCTCGGCGAGGACTTGCTTGCTTGCGGCCCTGACGAGTATTCCTCTTTCCCTGAGTTTCTTTTCAACGTCTCCACCCCAGAAACGCCGCTTAGCCGCTGAACGACTGAGCATTCGACCAGCACCGTGGGCTGTGGAGCCGAAGGTCAACGACATCCCCTTCCTCGACCCAACAAGGAGGTAGGAGGCAGTGCCCATGCTCCCAGGAATTATCACAGGCTGCCCAACACCTCGGTAATCTGCTGGTATGTCAGGATGCTCAGGAGGGAATGCTCTCGTGGCGCCTTTCCGGTGGACGTAGACCTTTCTCCTCTTCCCCCCATCGACCACGTGCTCCTCGATCTTCGCAATATTATGCGCCACATCGTAGACAACGCTCATCCCAAGGCTATCGGCATCCCTCCCAAAGATCCTCTCGAAGGCCTGCCGACTCCAATGGGCTATCATCTGCCTATTCGCCCAAGCGAAGTTAGCCCCACAAGCCATAGCCGCGTAGTAGTCCTCCGCCTCCCTCGAATTACCAGGGGCACAGGCTAACTCACGGTCTGGCAAAGAGATTCCATATTTCTGGACAGCCCTGTCCATGACGCGAATGTAGTCGCTACAGACTTGGTGGCCGAAGCCTCTGCTCCCTGTGTGAATCATCACCGTGACCTGTCCCTCGTCGAAGATTCTGAACTCTTTGGCCACCGTAGGATCATAAATCTTGTCGACTGCCTGAATCTCTAAGAAATGGTTCCCGGACCCCAAGGAGCCGAGTTGAGGCATTCCTCGCCTCTTGGCGTTCGTCGAAACCTTTGCAGGGTCAGCAGCGTCCATTGTTCCATTCTCCTCGCAGTGTCGGGCATCCTCTTTCCAACCATAGCCCTGAGCGATGGCCCATTCTGTTCCTTCGAGGGCGACATTATCGACATCTCTTTCGGTCAGGCGGATGCGTCCTCTGCTTCCCAGCCCTGATGGGACGAGTTGGAATAAGGTGTCTAGAATCTGAGCGATATTCGGCTCAGCCTCCTCTCTTGTGAGGTCTGTTCGAACTAGCTTGACGCCGCAGTTTATGTCATAGCCTACACCACCGGGGCTGATGACTCCCTCCTCGTAGTCGAAGGCGGCTACACCTCCGATCGGGAAGCCATATCCCTCGTGGCCGTCGGGTAGCGTTATGGCGTACTTGTATATGCCGGGTAGTTGGGCGATGTTGGCGCACTGCCAAAGGGTTCGATCCTCCCTCATCTTTGAGAGGAGGGTCTCGTCTGCGAAGACTCGTCCAGGAACCCGCATGCGCGAGTTGTATTCCTTGGGTATCTCCCAGATTAGGTCCTCGATCCTCCGGCACGGTACTTCCGGAGCCCTCCCTCCGGTTGGCCTTTCCTCTTCACCCATCGTCTCTCACCTTAAGAAGTGGATTACTGACTAAGGTACGGGGCATCTGTCGGTCCCCTCTCCTATGAGAATTGGGATAGGAAAAGAGGAGACCCTTATTTAAACTAGTCTAAACATCGTAGTAGACGCGGAACTCTTGGCCCCGCTGTTCCACCTTGTTTAGGCTGATGCTTCCTATCTCCCTGATGTCCCTGAGATGGGTTCCGCCACAGGGGATGGGCTCACATCCCTGGATCGTCACGATCCTGTATCTCTCGAGCTTTGGAAGCCTCAAGAGGTTAGGTGCCATGGGTGCCCTCCTCAGAAGCCCCTCATGATCCACTTCCTCGACTATTACAGGGCTGCCTCGCGGGATCAGCCTATTCCCCATATCCACGGCAGTTAGAACCAGATCCTCTGACGGCGCGGTGCCACGATAGGCGACGTAGCAATCCTCCCCTAACCAAGAGTCCGTCGTCTCCACGGCGGTCCCTAGAACCTTAGTGAGACAGTGGTCAAGGAGGTGTCCACCCGTATGCCTACGCATGTAGAGGTACCTAGGTCCCCAGTCGATCTCACCCGATACACGGTCGCCCACATCGCCTTCTACGGTTCCCCAATGAACGACCACGTCCCGGAAGCCCATGACCTTAGTAACCTTGACCTGAAAACCGGGACCGCTTAAAGCACCAGTATCCGAGGGCTGCCCACCGCTCTTGGGATGGAAGGCGGTGGCGTCGAGGACGAGGTAGATCTTGTTCTTACCTTCTCTTTCGAATCGAAGCACTTTGGCCGAGAACTTCTTCAGGTAAGAGTCTGCTAGATACAGGCGGTCGGTCGCTGGGAGTCCTTGAACCAGATCCTCGAGTCTCATGACGCATTCGTCCAGCGAACTAGACTAGGGCTTTAGATATGTGTTTTGCCTTTGGACAAATCATGGTTATAGGGAGCCTCACCTAGCTTGGGAGAAGGAGACGTGACATGGTCGAGGAGCCGGTAGAGCAGATAACCTTAGCCCCGGGATTACGGATCGCGCCCCTACTAGAGGCTATGGGTCAAGCAGGTGTCCTTGGGGCCGGCAGCTTAGGCAGAGCCTTCGACGTTACACTGGAGATGTTTAGAGACCCCGATTACATGGTCTTCCTCACCCTCGCAGGCCCGATGGTTCCGGGGGGGCTCAGGAGGATTATTCGGACCCTCCTCGACCGAGGTTTGGTTGATGCTGTCGTCACCAGCGGCTCCAACATAGTCCACGACATAATCGAAGCGCTAGGTTATAGGGCTGTCAAAGGCTCCTTTCAAGCGAATGACTCAGTCCTTAGAACCGCGGGAATAGGGAGGGCGGGGGACATCCTCTTCCCCCAAGAAGGCTTCTCAGCCTTCGAGAAGAAGACCTATGAGGTACTGGACAACATTCCCGAAGAGAGACGCGTAGGCCTCTCGATAACCGAACTCCTTGAAGAGTATGGGATGTCTCTCGACGACAAGGAATCTTTCCTGAGAACCGCTACGAGGAGGGAAGCCCCGGTCTTCGCGCCAGCGCTCCTCGACTCGATGCTTGGTCTCCACATCTGGACCTACAGCCAACTCCACAACCTCCGCCTAGACCCCATCAAAGACATGACGCGCCTCGCAGACATCATCTACGAGGCGAAGAAGGTGGGTGCCCTAATCCTCGGAGGCGGAACGTCGAAGCACTTCCTCCTAGGAGCGAATACACTTAGGGAGGGCCTTGACGCTGCTGTTCAGATAACCCTCGATAGGCCCGAAGGAGGGAGCGTTGGTGGGGCCCCTCTTGAGGAGGCGGTCTCTTGGAAGAAGGCAAAGTCTGGTCGACTTGTGACCGTTGTTGGGGATGCGACGATAATCTTCCCGATCCTAGTGGCCGCGGCGTTGGAGCGGTTGGGCGTGCTATAGTTACTTATCTAAGGGTTGGCAGTTCGGGCAGATGAAGCTACTAGTCGAACCGGTCTTGATCTTCTCAATAGGTGTTCGGCAGATTGGGCAGGGCTCATCGGGTTTGTAGGCGATCTTGAATTGTTCCTTGCCGTATCCTCCTTTGTTGCCGTAGAAGTCTTTCTCATAGGCTAGGCCGCCCAGTTCAATGCTTTCGTTCAGAACAGATTTCATAGACCTGTAAAGAGCCTCTATCTCCGTGTCAGTAAGGGATGGAATCGTTCGTTTTGGATGTATCTTTGCGTTGAAGAGCATATCTTGGGTGTAGACGTTGCCAATGCCTGAAACGTTCTTCTGGTTGAGCAGAAACGTTTTGATGTTACCCCTTTTCTTATCTAGTAAACGTTTGAAGTAATCTAATGTGAACTCGGTGTCCAGTGGCGTTATGCCCAGTTCTGCGGTCAATTTATGTTTACCAAGCTCGTCGGCATGGACGAGGTGTAGGTAGCAGAACCACCAGACGCGGATAGTGAAACCCGTTTTATCAGCGAGAGTAAATCTTATCTGGTATTTGTCGGGCAGCTCATCGTCTGGTCTAAAGTATATTAAATCGGCGCCCATCCCCGGGTTAAAAATAAGAGTGTGGTCTGAGTTTAACTTGATGAAGAGCCATTTGCCTTTGCTTTCAACTGATTCAATGGTTTTGCCGACAATAGTTTTCTGAAACTGTCCAAAAGACATGTTCAAG
>Ga0172362_10002975_pt1 | contig 14694 bp, 12 predicted proteins | sample LakKivs1_kivu2a2_FD_114534 | JGI IMG/M metagenome (GOLD analysis project Ga0172362, IMG submission 114534) | Sediment microbial communities from Lake Kivu, Rwanda - Sediment s1_kivu2a2 | ecosystem: Environmental > Aquatic > Freshwater > Lake > Sediment | place: Rwanda: Western Province, Lake...
CTCCGATTGATCTCACTCCGGCTTCGTCCTTGGCGAACTGTTCGACCGCTGATCTGATCTCTTCCTTCTTTCTGAAGTAATCCCCCTCGTCTCTTATGAAACGATCAACAAACGCCACCGAGAGCGTCAGGTCGAGTTCATTCTTGACCCGGCTGCACATCACCTTGACATCCTCACCAGCCTCGGGGTAGCTGCGCTTGAAGTCAGCGGAATTCACGTACCCCTCGACCTTCTTGACCAAGTTCTCTGTCTTGGAGATAGGCGCGTATCCAACTGCGGCTGACGTGTCGTTGGCTCCCAGAAATTCACCGCCCCTGCCGAATATGTCGGCCAAGTTGCCCGAACTCTTGCCTATTTCGTTCTGGATCCTCAGGTGCTTCTCAGGGTTCACGTATCTCAGGTTGCGCCTCACCCAATCTCGAGTGACGTGATCGACCAGCGAGTCGAGATCAATGGCCTCACCTTCTACGCTTACGCTTGCTCTGTCACCCAGAATCATCAGCATGGGCTTCTCAACCTGACCGCCTCCGAACTTCGGTCTCGAGTTGCCTGCAACGAGGAGGCCTTTGTCCAGATTGTAGTGGAGGATGCCGTCCCACCTCTGCAGGAACTCCTTGTTGAGGGCCACGGAGATAGCGTCGACCACGCTGTCCGCTATCGTGTCGGGGTGGCCTCGACCCTTCCTCTCCACCAGCTCCAGAGGCTGCTCCTCAAGGGGGTGTGTGGTCAGCGTGTTGACCAGAATCATCGCGACTGCAAGGGACTCTGCACTTCGATTAAACGTTTGCGCCTCGCCCCGCTCCGTAATTCCGCGCGGTAATCAAATTCCGGAGGGCGAAGAGCTCATAACAGTTAAATTTCGGACGAGGACGAGGGCGAACGAGCGGGAGTCGCCAAGCCAGGTCAAAGGTGCAGGACTGAGGCTCCTGTCCCGAAGGGGTTCGTGGGTTCAAATCCCACCTCCCGCACCATCCCCATGACTTAGTGGGCCCAAAGTTCAATCACAGTGGCAAAAGCTAAAACAGCGTTGGGACAAACCCATCGGTCGTGTAGGTGTGGATCATGGATAGGAAGACCACCGCAAGAATAGCCGCTTCGTCCCTTTTCATCCTTGGCTTCGTTGAAGTGACAGTCGTGATGTTGCTCTTCCTGCCAAAGGAACTCACCGCAGATATCGATAGCATGCTCCCGTGGGAAGTGGACTTCTCCGTCTGGCTGAGTGTGATCTTTGGATTATCGAGACTGCTTGCTGGCTACGGAACATGGTCTCTGAGAAAATGGGGGATCATTCTGGGCATCATATTGAGCACCGTAACACTAGTTGTAGCACCATCCGTCTATCGAGCAGGGGTATTCGGCATCATGGATTTGGCTCTTGCAGTCACTGCTCTGGTGTTTCTGCTGTTCACATGGTTCGGCAACGACATCATTGTCATTGGCAAGAAGACAAGTGAGTAGCAGCGCACCGCAGAGGAGGACGGCCTAGCGAGCATATCAACCGGAGATCCTCTCGCGGAACAGCGTCAGTCGCGTAGGCGTGAAGGAGTGGCTATGCTCTCAAGACTGACTGCAGGAGTAGAAGAACCATTCCGATAATGACAGACCAGATTGCGATGTCCACCAATAGTATCACCGAATCCACCTGCATCGGCGCTCCGGGGTAGACGACCTGATACAACCAAGGAAGCGGGTACCCATAGTGGACAGCACCAACCAGCCCTGCGGGGGTGTTGTTGATCAGGCCGGTCAGACCGGTTGCCAGAACGCCAAGGCCAAGGGCGAGCGCCAAGAGTCTGGATGCATTCATCTTAGATGCACCGATTCTTGACCGGCTGACCTTTTGGCACTATCCGAGCCTGTACACATCGGATGAGGGTCACCTGCTGGCGTCCATGATGGGTACCTTGCCGAACTGACCCAACTCGACCTCGTCGCCGGGCCTTCCGTCAACTAGTATTATCCTGATCCCCGCGGTGCGTCCTTTTGAGCTCACTATGGCAGCGATGTCGCGAAGAACCTTGGCCAGTATCTTCGGATCAGTTGAGAGAGGCAGCGCCACCATGTCCAAGCCCACTACGCACACTGAGATCAGCGAGACTAAGGTTGAGAGAGTGATTCGATCTTCCAGAACTAGTCTCTTGAGCGTGGAGTCTTCACCCACAGGAAGCATGACCTCGTTGAAACCACGAGTCTTCACGCCCTGCGACGCCTCTTTGATGGCGCGGTTGAGCAAGAAGACTGCATGATGAGTACCGGGGCCCCCGAACTCGCCGTTGAGCAACGTGCTCACTAGGTCTGCTGCACTCTCTTCCATCCAAGGCGACAGCGAGCAGTCCATGCCAGCATATTTGAGCGATGAGTACCTTGAGGCCGCAATAGCCTCTGCCTCGATTCGCTTGAGCAGTAGACCGATTTCCTCCCTTTCCCTCCCTTTCTCCTTCTCGAAAATCTCCTGCACTTCGCGGACGTACCTCATGCTCAATGTGAACCCTGTCATATCAGATGCCGTGTCTGGGAAGTAGGGGGTTCCCAGCTGGTCTCCGCATGAGAACGCGAACCGCGCACAGCTTAAGGGGCCGGCGGTCTCCGCGATGAGTCTCAACAACCTCGCAGCCGACAAGGCCCTTTCAGGTTCCAGAGTGGCACCCAGTTCCGACAGTTTGACTGAGCATAGAAGAGACTTGGACCCGGTCAGACAGCTGGTGAGTTCATCCGCCACTCGATCCAACTCGAAGTGGCCAAGCGGCAGGGCCACATAGTTCACTTTGACCTTCGACAATACATCCTCCACTAGATCCGAGACCTTTTGGACCAAGCCATCTCTTTGAACGTTGAATCGGGGCAACACTATTCTCTTGGTCCAGATCTCTGACTTGAACGACCTAGCTGCATCTTCGAATGGCCTGACCTGCTGAGCCAATCCCCTGAGGTATTCCTCCGCCAGAGCCTCGCTTGAGGCCATGGCGGGATCGCACATGAAGGCCAAGGCGCGTATCAGTACCAAACTGCTCTCAGTCGCCGAATTTCGGGATTTGATAAGCGTGTTTCGTTCGACCAGACCGGAAGCGCAGGGAATTCGTTATTACTACGTGGTGGCAAGGCGGTGGGATGAGCCACTGGGATTCACTGCCGTTCAACCTAGGTCAGTTTACGAAACTTGGTAGAGACGTTAACTTGTTGGTGCTGGCTGGAGGGGCGATCAGCATACCTTTTGGCTATTTCGTGGTGATACAGACGATATACCTCAGCACAGTGGGTATCGACGATGGAACCATAGGCATCATCCTCAGCCTCTCAACTCTGACGATGGCTCTCATGACGATCCCCTTCGGGATCTTGGCGGACAAGTATAGCAGGAAGTGGGTCCTGATAGCCGGAGGAGTACTCAGCGCGCTCACTTACTTACCCTATGCCACGCTCGTGAACGTGGACGCCTTCTACATCTCAAGCGTACTGATGGGCTTGGGGAGTGCAACATTCTCTGCCCAAACAGCCCTCATTGCTGAGAGGACCAAGGATGACGAGCGGACCGTGGCGTTCAGTCTGTCGTTCTTCGCTTACATGGCGGGCTCGACAATCGGGGCACTGGCTTGTGGAATCCCCGACTTCCTTGCGAAGGAGTATGGATTCAACGTGATGGGGGCTCACCAACCGCTCTTCTTGGTCGGCTTTGGTTTCAGTCTGCTGACTTCCGCTCTCGTGCTGCCATTGAGAGGAGGCGCGCTCGTCAAACATGAAGCGAAGATCATCCCAACGAAGTCCAGAAAGGAGATAGCAGAACTCTCAATCACAAATGCGCTCGTCGCGCTCGGGGCTGGGTTCATCATTCCCCTCCTTCCACTCTGGCTGTTCCTCAGGTTCCAAGTGGGGGGAGGCGAGCTGGGCACCCTCAACGTGATCACTAATTTCCTCATGGCATTATCGTATCTCATGACTCCCGAGTTGGTCCGGAGGTTGGGACACGTCGGAAGCATTGTCTCCGTCCAGCTTCTGGCAACTGCCATGTTGGTTGCCATGCCCCTAATGCCGTCCTACGGGATTGTCGCGGTCCTTTTTGTCCTCAGGTCGTTCCTGATGAACTTGGGCGGTCCGGTCAACTCCGCGTTCATGGCGGATGTTGTTCACCCAGACGAATTGGCATCAGCTGCCGCCATATGCTCGCCTTTCTCTGGAGTCACGTGGGGGCTTCCCAATGCTGTGGGCCAGGGAATAGGAGGCTTCATGTTCAAAGCGGACATGTTCGACCCACCGTTCTACATCTGCGGGGTGCTTTACGCTGTTGCCACACTGCTGTTCTATGCTTTCTTCCGGAACCGTGACCGACGCCGATCCAGAAACAGCGAGGCAGGTAGTGAAGGCAGGCAAGAAGCCGGAAAGTCTTATTAGGAGGCTGTCTCGAAGTTGGCTGCGGGTCGTGTTAAACCCAGTCGCGGTATATGGCGCGGATAACCACCAAGCCTTCTCTTGGGGGGCTAGGTGATGGATTTCTCCGAACTAACTCAAACAAAGAACAGACCAGCCGTGTTCACATCAAAGAGTCTGCAGGGCGTTGCGCGTGTCGAGTCGATTCTGCTCAAAGGAGCAAGACACTATCTTGAGAACAAGGGGTACATAGAGGTCAACGTGCCGCACATCACGAAGGCAACAGGTTCATGTGAGAACGTGTCCACCTTGTTCGGAGTGGACTACTTCGGAGAACAGGCCTATCTTTCACAGACGGGACAGCTGTACTTAGAGGCGCTGACGCCGTTCCTGTCCAAGGTCTGGTGTGTGGGGCCGAGCTTCAGGGCCGAGACGAGAGTCGACGGCCGTCATTTGACCGAGTTCAGCCTGCTGGAGCTTGAGTTCAAGGGCAACTTCGACCAACTTCTGTCCGAGATCGAAGGCGTAGTGTGCGCCATGGTCAAGGAGTTGATCCGCTCCGACAACACCCCAGAGGAATTCGAGCAAAACATTCAAAGGCTCAGGGAGATCAGGTCTCCTTTCAAGAAGATTCCGTACACCGAGGCGATCGAGATGCTCTCTGATGAGGGCGTCCATTGGGGTGATGACCTGCAGAGCCGTCACGAGCGCCTGCTTGTCGAGATGTCAGGCGGGAAGCCCATCTTCATCACCCGCTATCCAAAGGCGATCAAGTTCTTCAACATGATAGAGGACGAGGACGACCCGAGGGTCGTGAAGAGCGCAGATTTGATACTTCCGTGCAGCGGTGAGGCAGCCGGTGCCGCCGAGCGAGAGTACAGGCACGACAAGCTCGTCGAACGACTGATGTCGTCCAATATGATGAAGATGCTGATAGAGAGAGGGGGTGGCCCCGGTGACTTCAACTGGTATCTGGAGTTCTACGAGAGACACGGCGAGCCACACTCTGGTTGCGGCATCGGGGTCAACAGGGTGACTCAGTTCGCGCTTGGGACAGAGGACATCCGAGCGGCCACAGTGTATCCCATGAATAAGGAGAGCCTGTTGTGAGGGACACCCGGTCTGAACTACCGCCTTACTACACACACCTTCGCGTGCGAGGAGACCTAACTGCCATACAGATAACAGGCAACCAAGCGGCCGTCCTTGACTTCGACCAACTCCGGGAGCTTCACGTCACATTTTCCTTCCATGAAAAATGGACACCTGTCACTGAACTTGCAGCCTGGCGGGGGGTTAACTGGGTCCGGAGGATCTATCTTTCTCAACTCAACCATCTTTCTCTCCTTAGCTAGGATAGGATCCGGGACAGGAACCGCCGAAAGCAGCGCCTTGGTGTAGGGATGCAGCGGATCCATTATCAGTTCGTCTGTCTTCCCCACTTCTACTATGTTACCCAAGTACATGACCGCGGTCCTGCCACCCTCAGCGAAGTACCTCGCTACGCCGAAGTCGTGGGTAATGAAGAGGAATGAACTGCCGAGGTTCTCCCTTAGCTCCAAGAGTAGGTTCAGAATTCCGATCTTCATCGACACATCAATCATGGTTACGATTTCATCGGCTAGGATGAACCGCGGGCTTAGGATTACCGCTCTGGCTATGGACACTCTCTGCCTTTGCCCTCCGGAAAGCTGATGGGGGTATTTGTTCATGAAATAGTCGGGCGGGTTTAGCCCCACCATGCCCAAAACTTCTATTGACTTCTCCCTAATCTTCTGCTCTGTAGGTAGGAGCTTGTGATACCTAACTCCCGAACTCACTATCTCATAGACCTTCTTGACAGGATGAAGCGAAGAATATGGATCTTGGTGAATTATCTGCGCATTCCTCCTGAACTCAGCGTATTCGTTTCTACTGAGTTTCCAGATGTCTTTTCTCTCATACAGGACTGTTCCCGAAGTTGGCTTTATCAGGCCTATCGCGGTTTTCCCGAAAGTCGTCTTTCCGCATCCACTTTCGCCCACAAGTGAAAGCACTTCTTTCTCCTTTACACCCAGACTGCAGTTATCTACGGCCGAGAACCGGGTCGCCTTCCCGAATAGTCCCGCTGAACCAGCTGCAAATCTCACGGTGAGGTCCCTCGCCTCCAGCAGGTTTTCCGCCTTCAACTCACATCCCTCCATCTGTAGCACGCTACCAGTCGACCTTTGGAAATCTCCTCCAAAGCAGGATTGGTTTCCCTGCACACGTCTATGGCATATTGGCACCTTGGATTGAACGGACACCCTTTTGGTACGTTGAACATGTCCGGCGGTGAGCCGGGGATGGGTTTCCGTTTCTTCACGTCGCCGAAGACTGAGGGGGTCGCCTGCATCAAACCAAGTGAATACGGGTGTTTTGGCCTCAGAAAAATGTCCTCGGTTTTTGCCACCTCCATTATCCTCCCAGCGTACATCACCGCTACTCTGTCTACCACCTCGGTGCATATTGCGAGGTCATGCGTTAGCAACATTATGGTCACTCCGAGCCTTTTCCGCAGTTCCGAAAGGATATTCAGAATGTATTTCTGAGACATCACGTCCAGGGCAGTCGTCGGTTCGTCCAGAATCAGAACTCTTGGATCCAGCAACAACGCCATTGCTATCATTGCCCTTTGCCTCATCCCCCCGGACAACTCATGAGGAAAGGCCTTCAGCGTCCTCTCTGGGTCAAGTCTGACGAGTTTCAGGAGTACATTCGCCTTATCCAGGGCCTTCTGCTTGTCAATGCTTTCATGCTCCGTTATTGTCTCAAGGGTCTGTTCTCCGATCCGTAGGACTGGGTTGAACGAGTTCAGGGCCCCTTGGAAGACCATGGCCACCTGTTTCCACCTGAATTGCCTCAGCTCCTCACCCTTCAGTGAGAGGATGTCTTTGTCTCCGTTGAAGATGATCTTGCCAGACATTACCTTGCCCGGCGTGGGCACCAAGTTCAGCATGGAAAGGGCAAGGGTTGTCTTCCCGCTCCCACTTTCCCCGACTATGCCTATCGCCCCTCCGTTGCTTATGTCAAGACTGACATCGGTCACGGCTTTGACCGACGAGTTCCTCAGGACGTACTCAACTGTGAGGTTATCAATGTCGTATATGTTCGGGCACTCTTCCTGTAGACTCATTTTCGGATCGAGCTCAGGTTCTAAGCCTCGGGTTGAATATATCCTCTACACCATAAGAGAACAATATCAGACCTACTTGAAGTAGTATGATGAAGATCACGGGAGCTATCACATAGTGTCTTGCATAGGGCACGAAGATCGCTCCGGATACCTGCATCGCGATGTTGAGCATCGTTCCCCAGTGTACCGTCGAGAAAGGAAGCACTCCGATAAAGAACAGCGCCACACTGGCGTATAGGCTCTGGACCACGGCAAACAGGAAGTTGATGCCCACGAAGGGCATCAGTATCGGCAGGACATCGTAGAAGACGATACTCAACCTCCCTATTCCGATGGCCTTAGATGCCTCGATGAAATCCCGTTCCTTTATGGAAAGCACCTGTGACCTCATTGATCGAGCCAATGCCGCCCAGGCATTTGCCGACAGAATGAGACCGATGCTAATAGGGTCCCTGGTCTGAATCAGACCCGCCAGGACTATGATCAGAGGTAGCCCAGGAATTGTGAGCGCGATATCAACCAGTGTGTTCAGGAGTAGATCGACGACTCCCCCGAAGTACCCAGCAACCAAGCCGACTATGGACCCAAGCACTACAGTGATCACACCACCAATCATCACTATCGTGAGGACATCCCTTGCTCCCCAGATGATCTCGGTGAGTATGTCAAGGCCGATGTAATCACAGCCCAACGGATGTTCAAGGGAGGGTGGGGCATAGACCAAGTTGAATTTCGGGTTCATGTCAAGCGGGAAGATCATTGGTCCAAACAAGGCCATCAGGATGAAACCCAAGAGTACTAGGGATCCTATGAGAGCTCTCTTGTTCTCCACGAGAACGCGAAGTGAACTCACAATGTCATTGAGTTCCATCCCCTAATCACCAACCTTCACTCTAGGATCTATTCGCGTGTACAGGATATCTGCGATCAAGTTGGCTGAGATGACAGTGATCGATAGCACCAAGAAGAGCCCCTGCAGGAGCGGGTAATCTCTGGCCGAGACGGCGGAAGCGAAGAACCTGCCAATGCCTGGATATGTGAATATCGTCTCAACCAGCGGTGAACCTCCGAAAAGGAAGCCGATTGAGAGAACCAGCCCGGTGAACTGGGGGAGTATGGAGTTCCTACCCACGTAGTTCGTCACGATTCTCGATTCCCTGAGGCCCCTCGCCTTCGCTACGGTCACATAGTCCTCACCTAGGACGGTGGTTGCCATCGCCCTTATCCCAAGAGCCCAACCAGCAAAATCTGTGAGCACATATGAAGCGACAGGCAGTATCGCATGGGTCATCACGCTGACTATGAACTCGAAGGTGAGGCCGACCGGAATCAGAGAATCATATCCACCCCTCATGGGGAGGATCGGATAGACGATTGTCAACACATAGAAGAGAATCAGGGCCATAATGTAGTTAGGTATTGCCCCGAAAACCGTGAGTGCTGCCACGGAGAAGCCCTCGAACCTGGTCCCCCTCTTGTACGCCAGCACTAGGCCCATAATTGTCCCTATGGTGAAACTCAGAGTCAAGGCGATTGAGGATATGAACACAGTCCAAGGCAGACTCTTCACGATGATTTCTGACACTGGAGTGAAACTCGATATTGACCTTCCGAGATCACCGTGTAGGACACCCTCGATGTAGTCCAACAACTGCTTCCAGATGGGGTCGTTCATGTTCACCGGCATGAGTGATTTAGCCCTCGCGATTGCCTCTTCTATTGTCCTCGCGCGGCCTGACCTCATTAGTATCTGGATGTAGTAATCCATCGGATTCCCTGGCATGAGCCTTATGAGAAAGAAGGTAAGCACAACCGTAAAAGAAATGGAGAGGAGGGCCAGAATCGCCCTCCTGTAGATCCACTTCATAGATCCTTGTGTCCTCCTTTACTTCTTCCTTACGAGGAAGATGTAAGCGAGGAGGATTGCCACTACGACTGCGAGTCCAATCGCTATGTATGTCTCTATTGGTGTTTGAGCCGGTGCTTCCGTAGGCACTGTCCAATAGGTCATGTTCAGCTGGAATTTGCCCGGCATCAGGAGCTGAGCTACTATGATTCCCCTCGCGTACTCGTTACACATCCACGCTGTGTCATAGGAGGGAGGATAGATGAATCTGCCAGAACCGTAGAACATCGTGTCGGTGTCTGAGAAGGGAAGCGCAAACAGGTAGTCGTTGTAGATCTGTGCCAGTTTCGCGACATAGGGTGTCTCTGCGGCTACCGATGTCGCCTTACCCCAGTCAACGAAGAACTTGGTCAGATTGAAGTTCGATCCTTGCCAAGTTATCACTGTGGGGAATTGGCCGTACGTGGGGAATCCGTATCCGTTCGTAGCGTCGAATCCTTGTTGGTACGGGTGATCTCCGCCAGCTGTGTACCAGACCAAATCGAAGTCTCCGATGTTCATAGCATGATCCACGGTCGCCCAGTCAAGGGCTAGCGGGATGACCGTAACGCCGACCCTGTTGAGCTGTGTCGCGACGTTCGCCATCATCAATGCAACGTCGGTCCATGGTGCGGGGAACTTCACGTACAGAGTGACAACGGACCCGTTAGCATAGCACAGCTGGCCTTGGTCATTGTACGTGAGGCCTATGGATCCAAACAGGGACTTCGCCGTATCTGGGTCGTATTCGTACTTGTTGAGGCTATTCAGAAACGTCGTGTTGAGCCAATTCTTGATGTAGAACTCAGAGTAGGGAATTATGTCCTCTGATGCATGGAACACGGGATAGTTGGCGGAAAGGACGAGTTCGGTCCTGTTCAATGCATATGCAAAGGCCTGCCTGAATGCCTTTTGCGCAAGGAGCGGGTTCTTAAAGTTGAACACCACAAAGTCATGTCTTGTCTGCTTGGCGAGAAACACCTTCGTGCCGGACGCGTTCAACACCGTTGCGACAGGGACAGGCGCAAATGGTTCTCCCCAATCCGCCGTGTTCGAGAAGAAATAGCCCCAGCCGACTTCGTTGCTTGGTTCCTTTATGCCGTGGATGTAATCAATCACTATCTTATCTGCTGCATAGAAGTTGGTGAACTTCTTCAGCCACAAGTCACTCTCCGTCATGTTGGAGAGCATGAAGGGACCAGTGCCTATTGCGCCCTGTGCAACCGATCTCGGAGTGAACGCATTCAAATCTACACTTATCGCATCGGCGGTATCAGGGTGTGCTATGAAGGCGTCAACGTATGTCTTGTAGACATGGTAGGGGCCGTTGACATACGCTGACAGCAACCAGTTCAGGGCGAGGTCATGGAGACCAGTGACGTGGAACTTTACCGCACTGGCGTTCACGACTTGAACATCGTCGATGATATTGCTACCCCACTCCGAGTATCCTCTGATCTTGTGGAGTATGAAGGTGCTCCATACATCGGTTGCATTGAACGGGACGTCGTCGTGCCAAGTGACATCGGTCCTCAACTTGACCACTAGCCACTCGCCCACGAAATTCCAACTGGTAGCTAACTCAGGGTAGAAGTCCGTCGTTCCCAACACGTGGGGGGCCAACTGGTCAATCATATTTACGGCGGCATGGCCAATGTAGCCAGTTTCAGCGTAATTGTTGAAGTGACCCTCAGGCTGGAAGTTTGCCTCCATGGAGTAGACGAATATCACCGGCGACTTTGTTGCAGCCTGGGTAAGGGGTAGGTTCATGAAAAAGGTGCCTGCAAGCGCAGTCATAACGAATGCAACAACGAGCTTATTCCTCAAACCATCTTTCATGGTTTTCACCTAGCACATACTATGCGTGGAGAGTATTAAGGACTTTACAAGTACAGGCAAGGTGCTCGGCGATTAGTCTATCTTGCACTGGAAAGGGAGGACACAGAGACTTCTCCTACTCTTCCACTTTCTTCCTACTTTCTATCGATGATTGTCGTCGCACGTCAAGGTAAATAGCAACGAGAAACAGAATATCCACGACAAGACCCACTGTGTCGACCACAAATTCGGGGCTTGCTGGGTTCAGAAATGGCAGGGGTATCAATCCCATGAGCAAGACGATGATTCCGAAGTTGAACATCACTCGAGCCAGATTTGGCTGCATTGTCTGAATATTGCTTTCTTTGACCTCAGCGTTATTTATCCCTTCGGCATGAGCAGGGTAGGATCTGGCGGCGTGATGCCCGACATGAACCGACCGTCAAAAGGCGTGGCCTCATCCACTGCTCGGGATATCGTGTTGGCGAAGATTTCAGAACCGGTCAGGGCCCTGACCAAGGAGATGGGGATTGAGGAGCTAACAGAACCCCAGCTGAGGGGGATCCCAAAGGTGATGTCCGGGGCCAATGTGCTGATAATCGCACCAACTGGAAGCGGAAAGACTGAGGCCGCTTTGATACCGGTATTCGACGGTTTGCTGAAGAACAAGCGGGGTGATGGGATCTCGCTCCTCTACGTGACACCCTTGAGGGCCCTGAACAGGGACATGCTGGGTAGAATCACTAGGTGGGCAACCAGACTCGGTCTGTCTGTTGAGGTAAGACATGGGGACACCCCACCCGCCCAAAGGAGACGACAATCTGTCAAACCACCCGACCTCCTGATAACGACGCCTGAGACCCTGCAGGCCATACTGCCAGGCAAGAGGATGAGGGAGAACCTGAAGTCGCTCAGGTACGTGATCTTGGATGAGATCCACGAGATAGCTGAGACGAAGAGGGGCGCCCAGCTGTCGATTGCGCTTGAGAGGTTGAGGACAGCCGTCGGCAGGGACTTCCAGAGAATCGGTCTCTCTGCGACTGTAGGATCTCCAGAGGAGGTCGCCAAGTTCTTGGCTGGGACTGACAGACGGGTTGAGATTGTTCACGTCAGGGTCCCAAAGGAGTATCGATACTGGGTAGAGTGGCCTGAGCCCAGTGAGGAGGACCACGACTTGGCTGCCGTGCTCTACACCTCCCCTGAGGCAGCCGCAAGGATCGCTAGGATCAGAGAACTCGCGGACGAGCACGAGTCAACTCTGGTTTTCGTGAACAGCAGACAGATCGCAGAGATGCTGGCTCTGAGGCTTGGTTTGATAGATCCCAAGATCGGCATCCACCATGGCTCGCTCTCGAGGGAGGAAAGGGAGCGGATAGAGGAGGACTTCAAACAGAGGAGGCTCAAGGCGATCATCTGCACCAGCACGCTGGAACTGGGCATAGACATAGGACATGTGGACTTCGTGATTCAGTACCTGTCGCCGAGGCAAGTCGGACCGCTGATACAAAGAGTCGGGAGGTCAGGTCACAAGCTGGGGCTCACATCGGAGGGCGTGATAATCACTGCCTTCACTGACGACGCCCTTGAGTCGATCGCAGTGATCAAACGCGCCATGGAGGAGAAAGTCGAGAGAACCCACATTCACGAGCGGGCGCTGGATGTCTTGGCACATCAAGCGGTCGGGTTCGCCATGGACATGAACGGGGTTGAACTCAAGGAGATGCTGAAGAAGCTCAGAGCAGCCTATCCGTTCAGGGATGTTGACGGGGAAACCCTTGAGAATGTTGTCTCCTACTTGGCTCGACTTCGCCTGCTCAGGATCGACGGCGACGAGATCATTCCGACCAGGAGATCTAGGAAGTACTACTTCACCAACCTCTCGATGATACCTGACGAGAGAAGGTATCCCGTTGTCGACCTGACCACGGACAGAGTGGTAGGGACGGTCGGCGATGAGTTCATAGCGACGAGGGCCAAGCTCGGCCTGAACTTCATCTGTAGGGGGCTTGTCTGGACGATTCAGAACATAGCGGATGATGGGAGAGTCTACGTCACTCCAGTTCAGGATCCCAGGGCCTCGTTGCCCGGCTGGGATGGCGAGATATTGCCCATGCCGTTCGAGATCGCTGATGAAGTTGGTGGGCTCAGGCGACTTATCGCTTCCAAACTGGCGGAGACCGGCACCAAAGAGGCATCCGAGTGGCTGAGCCGAACGTTCGGGGTAGAGAGTAACGTTTCACGGAAGATAGTCGAGGAGATAGGCGAACACGTCAAGACAGGGGCACCGTTGCCGTCCGACCAGACCGTACTCGTCGAGGGTTTTGACAGGTTTCTCATCGTGAACGCCTGTCTTGGAGAGCTCGCGAACAGGGCGCTCGGCTATATGATCGACAGAAGGCTCTCGCGCAACGGAATGACAAGGAACTGGTGGGCCGACGGATACAGGGTGCTAGTCGAGCTTCCGATAGAGGTCACCCGAGACAACCTTGGCACCTTGGTACATGAGGCCATCCCGAGTACAGCTGAAGAAGCTCAAGAGGATTTCGACGCGAGGGTTGCCGAGAGGTTTCCGTTCGGCTACTACATGAAGTTCGTAGCGGAGAGGTTCGGGGTGATAGAGAGGGGACTGACCCTTTCAGAGGAAGCGCTCCTGGACATCTACCACAGGTTCAAGGAAACGCCGATAGGTCAGGAGACGATGCGCGAAGTCCTCCTTGAGAAGATCGACATCGGGACCGTGAAACGTGTCCTGTCAGAGATCTCCACCGGCAAGATCAAACTGGCATCATGGTTCTCGGAGGAAAGGGCCACCCCCATTTCGTATCACATCATTGACAGGTTCGCAGAGATCCCTGAGACGATGGCCCCCGAGCGCGTCGAGAAAGACGTGTTGGAGCGCATCAGGAACTCAGTGATGTTCTCTAGGGTCGACCTGATATGCGTCGGCTGCGGGCGGAGACTGGAGACATCGAAGATATCTGATCTCCCTGAGAGGCCCAAGTGCCCCAACTGCGGCTCGAATCTGCTCGCCATCCTGCCAAGGTACAGGCAACATCTCGAGGATGTCGTTGTGAAGCGGGTCCAAGGCGCGGCTTTGGGTGACGAGGAGAGGGAGCTCCTATCGAGACTGAGGAGGACTGCGGACATAGTTAACTCCTATGGTCGGAGAGGGCTCGTCGCGCTCTCGGTCTACGGAGTGGGACCGCAAACTGCGATGAGGATACTGTCGCGAATGCATTACGACGAGGAGGAGTTGTTCAGAGATCTCTTGGAGGCCAAGCTGAAGTACGTACAAACCAGACCATATTGGGACAGGCGATGAATTCGAGGAACTAGCCCCGACGGTTGGCCCCACCATCCATCTTGGTAGTAGCCTCTCCTTGGTTAGCTCTCTCCCCCGGTGTAGGCCCCAAGAAAGGCTTATTACGAAGTGGGACGTCCCACTGGTGGGAAATGTCCCAAGTTGACGAGGAGA
>Ga0172362_10002977_pt1 | contig 14692 bp, 13 predicted proteins | sample LakKivs1_kivu2a2_FD_114534 | JGI IMG/M metagenome (GOLD analysis project Ga0172362, IMG submission 114534) | Sediment microbial communities from Lake Kivu, Rwanda - Sediment s1_kivu2a2 | ecosystem: Environmental > Aquatic > Freshwater > Lake > Sediment | place: Rwanda: Western Province, Lake...
ATATTTTTTTAAGAAAAAAATATTCTTGGGGTGGACACTACTAGTGTCCAACGTACATATTTTTTTAAGAAAAAAATATTCTTGGGGTGGACACTACTAGTGTCCAACGTACCATGTCTGATTTGGATTTAATGACGCTGAACAAGGTGCCAGTTTTAGCCTAGAAACATTACCATTATTTGATCCTTTTTTAACACTCAAATTTTCCAGATTATAACTGTTATTTGAATTAGAAGTCGTTCTAGAATATGGTTCAACACTTATACACTGGTTTTGCTGAGATAGAGAAGACAATTGCATATTAGGCATCCAATTAAATTGTTGCTGAATTGTGTTGTTACAATCATCACTGAAAATATCTCCCAATTGATTTGTGCTCAAACATTTACCAGTGAATTTATTTTTCACTGTAACACTTCCGTTTTGATTATTAACCAAATACCAATATTGAATCGGCGAAAACTGCTTTTCATCTAAATAAAGAATGGCTGGCTCTTTCACACCATATGTTGGAGTAACCACTTTTTTTGTAGCCATATTAACCATTGGTCCAGAAGCAGAGAAAACACCCCCTGCTGGTCCAACTGGTCCAGGAGGTCCAGAAGCTCCCTGAGGTCCAATTTTTGTTGAAGCTTGTGATACCTCATTTCTAGAAAGAATATCATTGAAAATTTTCTTATAATTAGTTTCATCTTCATTTACCTTTTTCTTCAATGACTGATATTTACCAGAGATTCTGGCTAAAGCAATACTAAAAATTATTATAAAAATAACAAATGAAGCAACAAATATTTTATCTTTTGTATCCATCTAATTTTTAAGTAGAAAAAAAACAATTTAAAAATTGATTTTTTATTTATGTAAAGTATTTACCTGAAAATGCCAAAACATCAATCTATCAAGAAAGATAATGTTGTAAAAAATACTGATGTTGATGCCTCTTTGAATGATATAATGTCTCAAGTAAAACAGTTAGGAATTGTTGAAAAAAAGAAAGCTTTACCTAAAAAACCAGTTGTTAAACCAATTGCAGAAGAACAAGTTATCTCAGAATTAATACATGAGGAAGAACCCATAACACAAGAAGGTCCAACCCCATTTCCAGATGATATTGAAAAACTTTCTGATTACGGAGACAATGATGATACTGAAGAAATTTTGGCAAAATTTGTTCACAATCCTTTGAAAGAATACAATGACGTACTGTTCTTTCACAAGATTTCGAAACAATGCGTTAAATTTGCAACCGAAAAAATAACCCTGAAATTAGATGAAAAACAACGCAAATTAATCAACCTACTGATTAATAAAATTTATGAAAAAATTATTATATACACAAACAATATTGTACTTAATAATTTACATCCAATGTATGTCGATACCGATGAATCTATTAAAGAACAAATTTTTAAAATAAGGAGACTTGTGGAAAAATTACATGATTCTTCTTACATACTCAAGAAAAAGTTTGTGTTTAAGAAAAGTGAGATTGTAACTTTTTTTAATAACGTTGAATTACTAAATAAAATGATTATTGATATTGTAAATGATTGCATAAAAGAATAATTTTGATTGATTTTTGTAAAAACATGTTAAACTATCCACTACAGGATTCACAAACCTCATAATTACTCATAATCTTATTCTTCAATTTAGGGTCAACCGTAAATTGTTGTGCTTGTACTTTTGGACGACTTCTTATATAGTATGATCCTGTCTTTAATCCCCTCTTCCACCCATAAATCAACGCACTTCCCAGCGTTCCAACCTTTGGTTCCTCAAAAAACAAATTCAATGACTGTGTTTGACAAACAAATGGCGTACGATCCGCAGAAAGATCAATGAGTGTTTTTTGTTTAATTTCCCAAACAGTTTTGTATAATTCACGCATCTGTTCAGGAAGAAATGTTAAGTTAGCAATACTTCCATTCTCAGCGATTATCAAATCTTTCAATTCCCTACTCCAAACACCATCTCTAATCAAATCCCTTACTAAATACTTATTCAATACCACAAAATCACCAGCTAATGTTCTTCTGGTGTAAATATTACTAGTAATCGGTTCAAAACATTCATTGTTTCCCAAAATTTGACTTGTTGAAGCAGTTGGCATCAATGCTACTAATAAGCTATTACGAACACCATATTTCATAATATCATGACGCAATGCTTCCCATTTTTCCTTACCAATAAAAAGATCAGTTACCCCATACTTTTGCCACTGAAAAATACCCTGTGATAAAGGACTTCCATCAAATAACATATAGGCACCCTTATACTTTTCCAAACGTAATTCCGAATAAGTGAAACGATGTCCCCCAATTTCCACAAATGAAACATCCGGATTTTCAATATTATCTTTCATTAACAACGACAGATCTTTCCCAACTAAAATTTCCTCTCTTTCCCGAGCAATTTTACAAGATGCCTTCAAACAATAATATTGTATGGCCTCAAACAAATTCCTATTGACCAATTTTGTCTCATCACTCTCAAAGGACAATCCCAATTTAAACAATAAATCTGAAAATCCCTGGACTCCCAATCCCAATGGTCTCGATCGAAAATTTGAAAGAGCCGTCTCTGGAACAGGATAAAAATTCAAATCAATAACCTTGTTCAAATTTCTTACCAAAACATCACAAATCTCCTCTAACTTTTCATAATTTATTTTCGGTTTCAAAAACTTTACTAAATCTGTATACCCACCAATATGATTCCCTCCAATAAATATCTGCGGAACCGATTTAATTCCTGTTTTACTAACAATGCGACAACTTCCTCCATCACAAACTGTCTCACGTAAATTCCGGTTGAAATTATCATAAAAATCCTTTCTTTCTGAATCATCATCCAATAATATTTTTTCACAATCTTTCGGTAATATTTCCATAGCCTTATCACAATAAGGACAACCAGATTTGGAATATATTTTTACATGTCCTTCTATTTTTCCACTTTCCACCAACTCTCCCAAAGAAATACTTGCTAAACAACAACAAGCATATTCCTTTGAATCAGAATACTCAACAATTTCCGCACATAGTCCAGTTAATATGCGATTAAACACTCCAAAATGACGTTTCTCTTCATTAAAACAATAAGTATCACCTGTCTTATAATTTGGATAAACAGCCTTCACTTTGATAAATTCACTATTTTTTGAAAGTTTCATTAACATGTTTTTATGGTTCAATCCCAGTTGCTGAAGCTTGAATAAATAATGATTGGAAATTATAAGATGATGTTTATCACAAGATATTTTACAATCACAACCCAAAGTATTAATTAATTTTTTAACATCTTTTAAAAATTCCAAATCGGGACAATCCAAAATTATTTTCTTATCTCTGGAAAATAGTCCTTCCCTATCTAATAATCCAGATAACCATTCCAGTCTTATTTCTCTTGATGAATAAATAGGAACATTTCGCCTATTTTCATTAATTTCACCTGAAAATTCCAAAACAGGAAAATTAAATTTTAATAAACTCATATTTTTTTGCAGTTCATTAGCCCTTAATTCTACTGTTTTACCACCCTTTCTAACATAAAATTTATGATATGGGGTACATACTAATTCTTCACCATTTGTAAATTCAATCTTCTGCATCTCCTGATTTTCACCAGTTTTTTTAACCAATACTTCAGAAAACTCATAACCATTCCAGATTTCAACACTCTTATCCTCCAAATTCTTTATCTCTTCAAAACCACCTCTTGTCAGTATTTCAGTTTTACCATCAACACATAAATTACTACTTTTTATTGTGCCTATATTTGACTGGTTACTCATCTCATTAATTCTGTCCTTAAACAAAATATATGGTGTTCCTGTTTCAATCTGCGAACTCAATATTTTCTTCCACAGTTTCCCGACATCAACTACTTCTTTTGCCTTTCCTAACCTCTCATATTCCTCATACAACTCCTCAAACTTTTTTCCATAAGCATCACTCAATCCTGGACAAGAATCTGGATCAAATAATGACCATTGAATAACACTGTCAGGATTTTTTGTAGCCAATTCAACTTTTTTCATAAATAAATCTGGTATCATCAGAGCAGTGAATAGATCCCTCGTTCTCATATCATCTGCCCCATTATTTTTTCTAAGATCCAAAAATTCCATAATATCAGGATGGTATGGCTCCAAATAAATAGCAATAGATCCATTCCTTTTCCCTGAATTATGAACCAATCCTAAATTAGAAACAACATAATTATGATTATCCTCAACTGTTAAATCATATACTAGCCCATCATATTCTTCATTTTTAACACTACAAACTTCAGTCCAAATTAAACCATTTTTCACAATATAATTATAATTTTCAGTTTTCATTTCTACTCCCAAAAGTCGCTTCACGGAATCTATTTTTGGAATTTTAAAAATATAATAATTATTTTCCATCTTCCCCGATGTCAAAATACCCATACATAAAAACATATACCTTAATCCATATGCCAATTCTAATGTGCACGGAGCCACAGTAATTTCTCTAGCAATTACTGCCCCTACTTCCATAAATCCCTTCAATAAATTCGACATATTTTCTTTGCTAATAGTCATATATCTTTTAGCTATTCTTTTGTGACCATTTGAATCATAAAAATCATCATAAAAATATTCCCCACCCTTCCAACGAATACCCTCTTCATTTATTTCAAATTGTATATTCTTTGACAAAAAATAATCAACAACATTCATAACAACATCTTTACGCATAGTAATAATTCCCGAATAATTTTTATCAATGTATCCAGATCCTAATACTAATCCATATACATAAAAATAAAAAGAAGACCCTTCTGTCTCAAAAATATCCGGACAAGGAAATGCCAAAAAATCACCTTCTTTTATTTCAGATGCATCCACATAATTTGGATAAGTTCTTTTTGTCATTATTTGATGCTCTTTTGTTACCCTTACAAACTGAATTGATGAGTTTGTTTTTATGTTCAAAATTTCTTTATTTATATAATTCTGATGAACTGCTAATACTTTTTTGAATTCTCCATTTACAGTTACGACCTCATCTCCAATTACAATCCCCTGAATTTCTGTCGGTCCATTTTTTGTAAAAATAATAGTTTCAGGTGCAAAACACTGATTAACATATTTTGCAGTTTCATTATAAACTCTTAACATTGGAACAATACCTGATCCATGACCATTGGAGCTTCTAATATAAGCATTCCTACCCCTAATATTATTAATGTGAACACCAATTCCACCTGCCCATTTACTAATTTTCGCACAATCAGATATATTTTTGTAAATGCCATCTACCGAATCTTCAGTCCCAAGTAAAAAACAACTCAATAACTGTGGTCGTGGTGTTCCACCATGAAATAGTGTTGGAGTAGCATGACTAAAATATTTTTTACTAAGAAGATCGTAACTTCTAAATGCATTCTCGAAATCTTTTCCATGAAGTCCCAAGCTTACCCTCATAAATAAATACTGAGGTCTTTCAATGATTCGATCATTAATCTTCAGTAAATAACCCTTTTGAAGAGTCTTAAAACCAAAATAATCAATCAAATAATCTCTTTCATTATCGATAATTGCATCTATTTTATCGGAATATTCTTCAACCAATTTGTGTATATCTTTACTTATTAATGACCCCAGCTTTTTCATAGCTTCCGAGAATTTATCGGGCGTTGTCTTATGATTATTACTTATCACAACTCTTGTTGCTAAAATACCATAATCTGGATGTTCTGTCATTAAACTTGTACAAATTTGACCGGTTAATTCATCTAATTCTGCAGTTGAAACTCCATCATAAATTCTTGTACAGACACGTTGAGCAACAAGATTTGGATTTACTTTAAGACCATTACTAATGAGCTTAATTCTTAGTTGTACTTTGTCAAATTGTACTTCCTCTTTTCTTCCATCCCTTTTTATAACATAAAGAGTTTGAGAATCGATCGAATTTAATGCTGAATTTTCAGAAAGGGAATTGTCAGATGAACTTACGGATTGTGAACTCATGTTTTTTTCAGAGTTTGTATAATCTAAATCTCCGGGCATAATTATAAAAATTAAAATTTTTTTAGACTAAAATTTTTTAGTCAAAAATAAAAATTTTTTGTGAGTCTTCATCTGGAAATTTAATATTTTTAATATTATTGAACAATATTTCTCGTGTACTTGGAACTGTATATAATAATTCAAAATCTTTTAGAATGTTTTTCTTGATTTCAATATTTCCAGTTCTTTTAAAATCTTCATAACCAGATAATAACGATATCAATATTGGAATATTTCTACATCGTCTGAACAAAATATTAAAAAAGCTTGGAATTAAATGCTGAAGATCCCAGAACTCAGTTATCAGAATTGTAGCAATATGACCAAAAAAGATATTAACCTGAAAATCCAAAATTTTAACTCCAGATCCATATACAATCTTGGAAAAAAACTCCCATTCTTGATTTATTATTTTAAAAATAGGATGTTTCATTTTTTCTATATTTGGCAAAATAATTTCTCTCCAAAATTCTACAAAAGGTGGAACCTTTGTCATCATCTCCCCTGTCTCTGAAATACAGGAAATACGAAAATTTTTTGAAATAAAATAAATAAGAAATAATGTTATAGAATCACAAACTACTGTAGGATCAGATACAGTCATAACTGCATATAATTGTTTCTTTGACAAATCAGTTTTTGTTAAATAGTTTAAAAAATTTTCCTTGAAAACTTTTAAACTTTCTTTCTTAGTTTTTTCAATATCTTCTTTGTGTGATGAAATTAATTTCGCATATTCATCTTCAGTAAACGAAATAATTTCCTGATCTTTCTTCCCTTTCTTTTTGGAATTTTTAACCACAATTTCTTCCACCTTAGGGATAATTATTTCATCGGTCTGCATCTCTATTTCTTTTCCAAATTTCAGATCAGCTTGCACTTCCTCTGATTTTGAAGATACAGGTATCAATCTCCTTAAAATATTGTTCGAACAATTCTCAAAACAAAACATAAAATCTTTTATCAATTTTGTTACATTTTTTCTCAAAATTGTATGTTGAAATTTTATATTGTCCACCCGAGATTTCACATAAGAAATCATCAATGGATTTGTAATAACATTTATATTGTTCTGATAAAAAACTAAACCAACAATCGGATCAGTTTGTGATTCTTCAAATGAATTTGCAGAATATGTTTTCAAATAATCCAAACAACCCTGAAGAAATAAATTTATCAAATGTATTTCTAATTCTTGTGTAGCTTGAGGGACTATTTGATTTTGAACGATAAAAAATAAATGAGACAGCATAAAAGTCGGTGAATTTTTGTATTTGTAAATAGGATGTTTTTCAGTACAATTAAAATAAATATTTTTACATCTTGAAAACCAAAAAGTAAAATTATCTAGGATATATTCCCTATATATAATCTGCTTTGGAGGAATTATATCCTCATAAATTGTGATGTTATTAATGCACAGTATGTCCATTTTTTAGTTCCATAGATTTAGAATTATAATACTTCAATTTTTTTACAAACCAACATCAAATATTATTTCCATTAATTGTGGTTCATCAATAATATTTCTATATTTTCTTAAAATGTCAATATCTCTTGGCATGCACATTAATGTTTGAAAATCACGTAAAACACATATTCGTGTTGTTCGATCATTTGGATTTTTGTAAAATACATTTATCAATCCCAATAAAACGAAAATATTTCGACAGGAATTTAACAAAACCGAGAAAAATCCTGGCATATAGGTTTGTTTGTGCCATTGGTTTGAATAAACATTTGTCGAATATATTCCAAATGCGACGTTTATTTGAAAAGAATTAATATTTGTTCCACTTTCTTTAATTGATTGTGTAAAATTTATCCATTCTTCTTCAATTATTCTAAATATAGTATTTTTCATTCCATTAATATTTGGATAAATTAAACCTGTCCAGAACTCGTAAAAATTTGGAATGTTTAATTCCCTTGATTCTTCTAAAATTGGATTTTTAGTTATCAAAGAATGACAAAATATCCCACTCACTAACAAAATATTCCAAGCATTTAAAGCTCCTATAACTTTTTCGTTTTCACAACTTGTCAATATTTTTGTTAATTCAGCAACTGTTATTGGGGATTTTTGTAAAAAATCTGATAATTTTGTACGAATATCCTTCTCAGTTTCATTTTTAACTCTTTCAATCTCTTCCTTATGAGATTTAACAATTTCAAAATATTCTTTATCTGTAAAAACAACTAATTCCTCTTCCCTCTTTTTGGAATTCTTTTTTTGTATTTTTGGACTTGTTTCTCGTTTTTCACAAATATTATCAGTCTGTATTTCCTTCTCACCTGTTGTAATAGAAATTGTTTGAGTAAAATTTCTGCGTTTTGATAAATGATCATTATTTAACTGGGTTTCCTTATCTTTTTTAATAATATGATTATCAGTCATTGTTGAATAATCAGATGTAGTAGGAATAATTTTTGAATTATTCATAAATTTTTGTGCACATAATTTGGAAAAACAATTATTCATTTCGTTTGAAAAATTGGATAAATCCCTTTTAATTTCCATTTTTAGCAACTGATTTTCTATCTCTAGATCTTCAACCCTGCTTTTTAAATAAGATAATAAGTAAGGATCAACGCCAACTTGAAGAAAAAAATCAAAGTAAATCGATTTTATTATTGGATCTTCTTGAGATTCTCGATAGGAATTTGCTGAATTGTATTTTAGAAACTCCAGACAATACATTAGAAAATTATTGAAAAATCCAAATTCGAATGATTTTGAATCAAGGGTTGAAATGATATCTTGAAGAATATAAACAAAATGACTTAAGACAAACGTCGATTGCTCACTTTTATATTTTGAGATGGGATGTTTGTTATTTGCCAAAAAATAAATGTTTTTACATTTTGTTATCCACACCCTAACCCCATTTGGATTCTTAAATTTAAACTCTCTGAATATTATTCCTTTAGGAGGTTCCAAATTAGGATACAAAGTTATGTTATTTAAACAGATAGTATTCATCTTTATTTCCACGTAAAATAGTGCTATTATTGTTCAATTTTTTTTCTAATGAATTTATAGAAATGATAGAAATTATTTTAACAGTTGTTTTTCTTATATTGATATTTGGTGCTATTTATTCCAAAAATGTTTTCAAAAATGAAAAATTCCAAATATATGACCACCCTTGTGTTAAAAAGGAAGAAAAAACATGCTATAGCGATCCGCTGACCACCGCAAAGTGCTGGATCACAAAAGCATTTCCTTGTCCAAAGGATAATGGATCATTCATGCAATGTACCAACAATTATAAAAGAGATATCAATATTGCTGATTGTTTAGAAAGAACTTACTATTACAGTTCCAAGGATGAAAGATTAAGTGAAACATGTGTTTATGGAAAAAATGTTCCTGATCAACCATCTGGTAAAGAAATTGGAAAACCATATCCAATGGGTCCAAAAACTCCTCAAAAAATAACTGGTAGTGTTTTTCCTTTCGCAGTAAAACCAAATGATAATACAGGAACACCAAGTATTTTTCCAAGAGTGAACACCTGGAGAAACAGAGATTTACCAAACGGTTTTTTGGTTTCATTATAAGATTTATTATCACTATATATATTAGAGATGAGTTATCCATGTCAATGTCCTCCAAAAGTAGGAGAACCTTTTCCCTATAAAACATATTCCTGTTACCCAGAAACTCTATATATCAATTACATTATGTCACAATTATTGCTTATGACCAATTATTTTAATTATGTTCAAACTGGTGTCAATCAAGCACCATATCTTAAAAATAAATACTCTTACCTTGTTCCCATTTACACTTTTAAATACTATTCCATTAAAAATCAAAACATATTACTTAAAACTTACACCTATCAACAACTCTTCGATATATCTATGGTAGCGAGTCAATATAAAACTTACAATAGAGTTCCCTTTGAGATCAAGGACAATTGGGACTCTACAGACAAAGAACTCTATGGAACGATTGTATTATTACCATTTGTTGAAGCACTTTACCAGGCGATTGTCAATGCTAATACTTTTCGTGCACAAGGTTTAAAATACAGCTACACTTTCACAATACCTCAAAATATTAGTTATATCAATGAGAAAGAAATTCCACCAAATCAGGTTCTTTCCAAATGTTATCCTGGAGATGAATTAATTACTATTTCAAGAAATGCTCAACAATTTGTAAATGCCTATGTTTTCAATGGATTGTTTATTGATTATACTCCTCTTGGCTAGAATCTGATTCATAATCAGTTTCTGCAGTATATTCACTAGTATATTCAAATGTTGTTTCCTGATCACTATCATAGCTTGTTTCTCCATCACTTGATGAATCATATGTTGTTTCACTATCTGACATAATTAAAATAAATATTTTTATATTTCCAAATGAACTTAAAAAGTATTTAACTAATTTTTTTATAAAATGAGTGAAAAAAAAGTCACTTGGAAAAATTACATTCTTACTTCCGTTGGAAGCGGTGTTGCAGTTGCGGTATCACATCTACTTGCAACTAAGGCAAATTGTTCAGTTGCTGATCACTGGGCTACAATTGGATTAGCTGGTTCAGTAGGAAGCTTAGCTGGATCTTATTTATCTCAGCATGGATTTCCCAAGAAAAATTGATAGTTTATTTTGCAGTTTTCAACACAAATTGTTAAACCATATGTTAAATGATAACTGAATCAGTACAGAAATTTTTTGCACTGATCGTTGCTTGTAAATTACTTTTGTTAAATCGTAGTAATATCAATGTTAAAAGAAATCCTATTCTCAAAAAAGAGTTGGATCTTAAGATTGAGTATCAATGTTTGTGTTTATTGAAGTCCAAGCATGCATCTCCATTTTTAATCACTCATTTTGGAGATTTCCACAACTGGAAGGAAATTTCTTCTTGGTTTGACGAAAAAATTCCAAAAATTGAGTTAGCGAATTTAGTATTGCGATTCAGTTATTTGGATTTCGATTTGTTGAGAGATTCCGTGAATAATCAGAAAGTTTTCACCGACTGGTTCAAAAATATGGTCTCTCCTCCCAAACCGAAAAAAGAAAAGAAATCAGCTCCAAATCTATCTCTTATTTCAAAAAGAATAGAGCTTATCAAATCCAGTTTTCCAAAACACTATCTTGTTCGCTCATTCCTTAGAAAGAGTAATTACGCGATAATGCGTCAGATCACAAACGGAAGTGGGAAAAATCCGGCCATTAACAAATTCTTGATAAGAAAACTAAAAGGAGAACAAAACAGATTTCAAATTCCTTCTTTTTTCCAATGGAAAGTTCAAAGGAAAATAGGTAAACTAACTGTCTTTATTAGACAAGCAAAGGATCCACCTCCTGGTTCTTATGGGGCAACAATACCCATACGACAGCCAAAAGATCCAACAAAAACTGAGGTGCGTATTATTTAAAAAAATAATATTTGATATCTTGAGTAGTATTTTGAAGTGGTTGCAATCACCATCCCCCCACCCAAAAAAAACACTCCCTTATAAAAAAACTGAAAAATATTTTGATAACCTTTTAACTTTATAACAATGTTAAAAAGAAATAGCCCAGATTCTTTTTCTGACAAATTAATTAATATTAAAATTTTAAACGAAGATTTAGATTCATGGTCTGAAAATAGTCGTACTCTTCTTTTCATTTTACTAGGAGCAATAGAAGCGAGTGAATTAATTCAAGCTTACACATCCAGTTTATGGCCAGTTATTGGTCTTTTTGAAAAAATGAGAATTAACAATCATATGTTTCTTCCATTTTGGATAAGAGGGCATTCAAACGAATTTTTAAATTGGAATACTTTCGACAATATTTTAGAAGATCTAAAAAAACTAGAAACTGGAAATATTAGACAACCCAATACCTTCCCAGAAAATATTACTTTTGGAAATTACATTCCAGAAGATTTTACTTTTTCAATAATTTGTCCAAAGAAAAAACCTAGAAAATGCACAAAAAAATGGAAAAAATGGTGTTTTTGTTTAAAATTATTAAATGAATATGTAAATCGAAAAACATCTTACCCACTTGAATTTTTAGCTGTGAGAGGTTGGAATAATTCTGAGCTCAATTTGGAAAATAATAGCCAAAATATTTTAAAAATGTTATTAAATCATTTGAATCAAAAACTTCCAGAAACAAAAGTACCGCAATATTGTCTTCTTCCAAGCTACAAACCACCCTATATTGAAATGGAATTTAGGGAAAAAATGAAGAAAGCCGATATTGATCTCAAAATGAATGTTTGGTTTCATGTTTTAGCACATGTTTCAAACTCAAACGAAATAAATTCTCAATCAATCTTACAAGGTATTAATTTTTTTATTGGAAATTTACTTATTGAAATAGATCTTTTTACACTGGATATCGTCGGAAACTCTTTAGGATTAGTTTTTGCACAATTTGGAGAAATTATTTTGTAAAATACATTAATGAATTTCATTATCTTCCCTCACCAACTATTTGAAAATATTGAAAAACTGAAAAGTTACAAAAAAATATACCTTATCGAACATCCTATTTTTTTCGGCTACAGAGATATTATAATGAATTTTAATAAAAAAAAACTTATTCTTCACTGTGCTTCTATGCGTTTCTACGAACAATATCTCAAAAAAAACCTAAAAGCTTCCATCACCTACAAACCAATTACCAAAATCAAAAAACAAAATTATGATTTTTTTGCTGACCTTAAAATTAAAGGAAAAACACATTTCTATAATCCTGTTGATCATTTATTGTCTGAACAAATCAATAAATTTTCTAAAAAGAACAATGTGGAAATTGTTCAATTTGAAACTCCAAATTTTGTGACGGGTGAGGAGGAATTGCGTGATTATTATAGTTCAGTAAAAAATAAAAAAAGACCTTTCTTCCAAACATCCTTTTATAAATGGCAAAGAGAACGTCTTCATATATTAATGACCGCCAACAATCAACCCCTAGGAGGAAATCTAACATATGATGATGAAAACCGCAACCCTCTCCCAAAAAATATTTTTATTCCAAATGTAATACCTCCTCCAGAAGATAAATTCGTCAAAAATGCTATCAAATTAATTGAAAAAGAATTTCCGAATAATACCGGTGAAAGTGAAGATTATTGGTGTCCGATCACCTTCGATGAAGCCAAAAAATGGCTCGAACTCTTCCTCAAAGAAAGACTCCTCCATTTTGGAACTTACCAAGACGCAATTACCATCCGTCCTTTTCCCTTTCTATTTCATAGTGGAGTCAGCTCTTCAATTAACATTGGAATTCTCGACCCAATGTATGTAATTAATCGTGTAATTGAATATGGAAAAGAAAATAAAATTTCTATCAACAATATTGAAGGTTTTATTAGACAAATACTGGGATGGAGGGAATTCAGTCGTTATACTTATCTTTTTATTTATGAACCGATGACTACAAAAAATTATTTCAATGCCCAGAAAAAAATTGGACAATCATTTTATGATGGAACAACTGGGTTATCGGTTATGGACGATACAATCAAAAAAGCTTTTAAAAACGGTTATCTACATCACATTGAACGTCTTATGATTATGGGTTCACTTATGATGATGATGGGAATATATCCCCGCGATGTTTACCAATGGTTTATGGAATTTTCCGTTGATAGTTACGATTGGGTAATGATCAACAATGTTTATAGTATGGCTTTATATAGTGATGGTGGTTTAACTACAACTAAAGCATATGCTGGATCTTCCAACTACGAAATGATAAGAAAAAGTGATTATCCCAAAGATGGTTATGAAAAAATTTGGGATGCGCTATATTGGAATTTTATTGGAGAACATTTGGACAAAATGAGAAAAATGGGACGATTTGGACCCATACAGGCTAAATTCTGGGAAAGAAAAAGTGCTGAAGAAAAGAAACATTTTAGAGAAATAGCTAACAATTTTATATCCAAAAACACCAAATAAAATTTATATGTAAATAATATGAACAACTCTAACGTTATGGCTAATATCAACAAAAAATTAAACAAACCAAACTTTAGCCCTGAACCAACTCAAGGAATGAATTGGGTAAATATTGCAGTTTTTATTGCTATCGCTCTCAAAACATTTGGTCTCATACCACTTGTGATCAGAGTTGCTAGAACTCAATCAGCTGAAGATATATCATACATAACTCCAATAATGTTTCTTCTTGCATTCTTGATTTTGTGTGTCGTTAGCATCGCAAAGAAAGTTTATGCTCCAATCTTATTATTCTTGATTGGTATTACTGCTTCAGTTGTCCTTCTTATTCAGAAAATCATGTATGAAAATAACAAAACCTCGACTGACGGAGAAGGTGAATCTAAAATAGATAAAGAAATTATGAAATATCACACCAAATTTAAATTTCCTGATCCCAACCTCAATGGTCTTGACAAAGCTAAGTTCCCAAAGAAGTAAATCCAAATTTCTTCGGGGGAATAATATCATCATCATTATAATTAGTAAATCCAAATTTCTTCTCCTCTACTTTTGGAGTAGCCTCTGCTTTGGGTGTTGAAAATCCGAATTTCTTTAATGGCGTTGCTTCCGATTTTGGCGTGGAAAATCCAAATTTTTTCGGTGGAGGCGGTATATCTTCATCTGAATCAACCGGTGAAACATCCTTTTGTACAGGAGTTGAATCTGCCTTTTGTACCG